>Ga0302229_10003254_pt1 | contig 11352 bp, 13 predicted proteins | sample II_Palsa_N1_3_FD_193518 | JGI IMG/M metagenome (GOLD analysis project Ga0302229, IMG submission 193518) | Peat permafrost microbial communities from Stordalen Mire near Abisko, Sweden - II_Palsa_N1_3 | ecosystem: Environmental > Terrestrial > Soil > Palsa > Peat permafrost | place: Sweden...
CCACCAGGATCCGCACGCCACGCCGCGCGCCCTGCTCCTTCCGGCTGAGCGACGGCTGGTTGCGCCGGGTCATCTCCCGGTAATGAGCGGTCTCGGGCCGCGGCTCGCGGGGCCCCCGCCGCAGGCTCCGGCGGCCGGGCTCGAGGGCGCGGGGAGCGCCTTTATCGAAGAACGGCTCAATTCGGCGACGTAAATCAGATTGCTGCTGGAATCTCCCGGTGGTATGACTCGCGTGAGATCGTTCCCGGCCGTGTCCCATTGGTCACGGTTATGTCGAAGGTGATCACGTTGGCGGCGGTCTCCCTGGCGAGTAGCTAAACGGCTGCTTCTCTTAGCACGTCGCTTAGCGACATTCCATCTCGGGCCGCGAAGTCCCTCAGTGTTGTTGTAGCTCTTTGAGGTAGTCATCCACCCGATCGAGTCGGTCGTTCCAACCCCGCTCGTACTTGGCCAGCCAGGCTAGACCGGATCGTCAACGCCGTTAATCCGGTGGCGGGCCGGCCCCGGGATCGGCAGGATCGGGGTATGACCTCCGAACTGCACCGGCGGGCGATCGGCTCACTGCGGGCCGTGGCACTCGACGCCCCGGACATCGATCGCCTGGCCACGTTCTACCAGCAGCTCGCCGGCTGGCAACGCGTCCCGGCCGACGACGATGAGTGGATCACGCTCGACACCGGTGACGGCTGGCGGATGGGCCTGCAACGGGCCATCGACCATGTGCCGCCCCACTGGCCGGACCAGGACCGTCCGCAGCAGGCCCATCTCGACTTCCGCGTACCGGACATCGACGCGGCGGCCGAACGCGCCCAGCAACTCGGCGCCACCCTGCTGCGCGGCAACGAGCGGTGGCACACGATGGCCGACCCGGCCGGTCACCCGTTCGACCTGTGCCTGGCCCCGGACGATCCGCGGACCACCCTGATGGGCGTCATGCTCGACTGCCCCGACGCGAAGGCGCTGAGCCACTTCTACGCGGAGCTACTCGGCAAGCCGGTGACGTACGAGGCGGACGGGGTCGCCATGATCGGCCAGGACGGCGCGCAGCCGGTGATGTTCCAGCAGGTGACGCAGTTTACCGCGCCACGCTGGCCGGATCCGGCCTACCCGCAGCAGATCCACCTCGACGTGACGGTCCAGGACGTGGACGCGGCGGAACGGGCCGCCCTTGACATCGGCGCCACCCGACTGGACGGCGGCGGCGCGAACTGGCGCGTCTACGCCGATCCGGTCGGCAAGCCCTTCTGTCTGGTGTGGACGGTTTAGGCGTGCGGGTGAACAGCTGAGCATACGATCTACTGCTTGGGCGGCAGAGACCGCGCGTACCCGGTGCCCCGCTCCACCCACGGGGTGAGCTGGTCGTTGGTGAGCAGATCATCGGAGCTGACGTGCAGCCATCCGGGCATCGGCCGGCCGCGCATCTCCACCAGACTCGCCGTTGTCGTCGCGACCAGGGCATCGGACTGCTGCGGATCGACACGGACCATGGCGCCGCCCTGGCTGCTCGCCGCGATCGCCATGTGGCCGGCGATGAGGAACGCGAGGCCGCCAAACATCTTCTTCTCAGTCAGGTCGGGAGCGTTGCCGATGAGCCGCCGGATGCGCTCGGCGAGTTCCTGATCATAGGCCATGCCGGTGAGCCTATCCAGCGCCTCGTGGCGCACCCGTGTGTGTGCCAGACTGAGTATGACCGCAGGTGCGGGTCGCAGCCTCGCGGCGCTTGTTACCTCGTGTTAGCAAAGTAGTCCAGGTGATGCCCGATGGTGGCCTTCAGAACATACGCCGAGGTCCTTGGGCCTGACCATCCGCTGATGAAGATACACAAGACCAGCGTCAGGTGGCGCCCTAGCAGATACCGGCCCGTCCGCGAGATAGCGGAACTGACATCGGACGAAGAACTCCGCAGGATCGCGGACCTTCCCGAAGTACCGGTGTCACTGGAGCACCTCCGTCAGGTGGACCCGCAAACCCGCATACTCATCGGCTATCGGCTCGATGGCACTCCGGCCGAGAGTCCCGACCTGCGCCGCAGGCTAGCACTTCAGCCTGACCCCAGGACCACCCTGCATTTTGACGAGGTCGTCTTTGCGGGCACTTCGGGAAAGTTCTGGGCTGCCATGCGCTGGGAGGAGTCCGGCCAGAAAACGGACGGTCGTTCGACAGCGCCGCACCGCTGAGATTCGCGATCCACCGACCTCCACCACCGAAGCCGCATCGGTCACCGTCTCGGACTCCTCGGGCCTGACCTGGACCGAGCTGGCCGCCTCGACTGACGCCGGGGTCGGCGCCTACGCCGGCATCTGGGTCGCCCGCATCCCGGGCCTTGCTGGCCTTGGCCGCCGCCTAGTATCGGCCCACACCACTGCCCGGCCTCTCACCCGAGGTAGCCCACGGTAACCAATGGCGATACCAGCATGTACGCCACCAGGCCCGAGGTCTGGACCATGCGCGCGTCAAGGTCTGGCCGCTGCCAGGATGTTGATGTCGAGGGTGGCTTTGTAGCTGCACCGGTTGATGTTGGGACCTCTGGCCTGGATCCGCGGTGCCCTGGAGCGGGTCACATGCGCCACCGCCTCCCCATCCGCACCGTCCCGTGCGGCGGCTTAGCCACTGGCCAGTCGTTACCTTCATCGAATACCTGAGCGATAGCGTGGTTGGCGGGTGGGGTTGGTGTGCTGTCGGACACCATTAACAAGCCAACCTTCTGAACGAACCGTGCTTCCTGCGGTAGGCAAACCTGGCGTGGGCGGCGGCCGGGGACGGACGATCGTCGTCACCTGCTCGCATAGCCGTCGCGATCGGCGGACCATAGAGTGCAGGTAGGTGCGTGCTCAGCCGGGAGGCAGGATGAACCGGATCCGGCGTTCGGTAAACGCAGCGTTCAATCCCGTGTCGACCGCGGCGACCAGGTGGTGGTGCCACTCAGCTTTGCGTCACACGCTGACCGGCCACGGGCCGACGGCCAGGCAGCGCCGGCTCATCCGCCACGTCCCGCCAGGCGTCCGCGTCCCTGCGTCCCCCGCGCAGATGGAGGCACGGAAGAAAGCGATCGACGACTTGCTGGCCCGGGACGAACGTCAGGTGTGAGCCCTGGCCCGCCTGCACGTGACGCCGCACGGATGCTACCGGCCTCGCGGGCCCTGCCAGACCGCCATCTGCTCGTGCTCCAGCGCATGACGCAGCGCGATGGCCTCGGGGGAATCGCCCGCTAGCTTGGTCTCCGCGTCCGCGAGCACGTCGCGCGCCACCAGGATCGGCGCGGGCACCAGTGCGACCAGGTTCAGCGCATCGCTCGGCCTGGCGTCCACCGACTCGACCCCTGATGCCCCCTCCACCTCGACGGTGGAGCCGTAAGCTACCCCGCCGAAGACCGGCACCAGCCGGTCGATCCGGACCTGCCGGACCCGGCCGCCCAGGGCTCGCAGCAACCCAGCGGCGAACTGCGGGCTCATCGGCCGCCCGAACTCCATCCCGGTCAGCGTGGCGGACAAATTCAAGGCCTCAGTCTGGCCGATCGTAATGGGCAAGTGCCGGTCCTCCGACACCGCGTCAAGCACCACGCAGAACAACGGGTCGTCCTGCGCCGTGGCGACCCCGACCACCTTGCCGAGCCGCATCTCCAGGAAACCGACGTCCGCGGCTGTAGTCATGACCACCCCTCCTCGATGGGGCACCATGACCATCCTTACCCACCCACCCCCGAGCGACAAGGCCGGCCGGCGTTCAGCTCCAGTGCCCGTCCAGGGCGGCGGTCAGCTGGTCGGCGTAGGCGTCGAATGCGGCCGCTATCACCGCGGGACCGCAGAAGCCCTTCTCCTGCCATTCCCGGCTGGCCAGGAAGGCGATGGCGCCGAACATCGCCGCCAAGGCCGCGGTCGCCGTCGGCGTGGCGCCGGTCCGGTCCGGTCCGGTCCGACCTGGCCTGGCCTGGCTTCCGCGCCGCTGGCCGCCACCATCACCCCAGCCGCCTCTGGCGGCGCAGGCCTGGCACCGCTGGCAACACCGGGCGCCGCAAGGGAATGTCATGGTTGCCACAACGTGCACCAAAGAATGTGCACGTTGTGGCAACCATACGTACGCCGCGCGCTTTGCCCGCCTCCACCAAGGGTCCTGTGAGGCCCGAGTGATCAGTGGTGTGCCAGATCGTATCCAACCAGCCCGTGAATGCCTCTCTACGAGGGAGAGTGCGTGCGGTATCACACCCATATATTCGACCCTCGCCCGACAGAGACCGGTATGGGCGAAATGTATACATATGGTGGCGGGGGTCTGGGCTACTCTGGCGCGTTGTGCGCTTGCGCCGCGGACAGCTCGGCGATCTGGGCCCGCGCCGCGGCGATGAGCTCGGCGTTGGTGTCGGCATGCCCGGCCAGCCCCCAGCCGCCGTCCGGAGCCTCGGTGAGCAGCACCCAGGTCCGGTCCGCCAGCGTCGGGTCGCCCGCGGCCGCGGCGACGATGTCGGTGAACTGCCGCACCACCTGGAGCTGCTTGTCCCGGTCCAGCGCACCGAAGTTGGTCAGCACCTGGACCCGCACGTAGCTGCTGTCCCCGTCCACGTTGGACAGCGAATCCGGCGGCAGGTCGTGTACGAACGCCGCCGTGTTCTTGCGGAACATCGGGATGTCCGGCACCTGCTCGATATGCATCAGCGTGCTGGCCAGGTCCACCGCCAGCTGGTGCTTGTCGGCGAAGGTGCCGGCGCTGGCGTAGGCGTCGATCATGGGCATGGCGGCCTCCCGCGGTCTGATGCGTGTCTCGCATCGCGTGCTGACATCCTCGACTATGACGACCATCATAGTCAAGCCGCGAGCAGTCCCCAGAGCGCCAACCTAGAAGCGAGCAGGCCTAGAAGCGGCCGGCCTGGTCCCGCAGCACCTGATGGACCGCGTCGAACGGCCCGTAACTCTGCTCGGCGCGGCTCAGCGCCACCGCGCCCTCACTCGCCGCGATCAGCAGCGTCGCGAACGGTTCAGCGGCCGCGGCAGGCACACCGCCCGCCGCCAGCACCGCCGCGAGCGCAGACTGCCAGCTCCGGAAGACCTGCCCCGCCGCCCGCAACAGCCCGTCGGCATCACCCGAACTCCGCTGGCTCCCCGCCACCGTCACCGCCAGCACCGAACACCCGGCGGTGAACCGCGACCGCTCAAGCACCGCCCGCCACATGGCAAAGAACCCGTCCACGATCTCCACCGGGCTGCGGCCCTCCAGACTCCGCAGCAGCGCCACCGCCCGGCCGCCCGCCAGCTCGATCGCCGCGGCGATCAGCTCGTCCTTGCCGCCGGGAAAGTGATGGTAGATAGACCCGCGCGGCGCGCCGGACGCGCTGAGCACCTCGGTGAAGGAGGTGCCATCCAGGCCGCGGGTGGCCAGCAAGATGACGGCGCTGTCCACCATCTGCTCTCGGACGCTGCGCGCCATTACCGCCTCCTTCCGCCGGCCAGGGGTGCGCTGGCTGACTCAGATCCTAGGCTCGCCGGCCACGGCGGCCAGGCACCCGCGCCACCGCGAACGGGACAACGCGCCCCAATGCCGGCCAACCCCGCTGGTCACCACGGGCCCTGGGTGAGAGGATGGGGTGGTGAGCAGCAACCAAGACAACCCGATGCGGCAGTTGGCCGCGGCCTGGGAGGCCGCGACGACGGTGGCGACCGAGTGGGCGGACCGGACGGCGGCGATCACCGCCGAGGCCTTCCACAAGCTTGCCACCGACCCGGCAGTCCGCGCGGTACTGGAAAGCTGGCGCATCTCGCCCCTGTTTGCCCGGCGCGACTGCGACTGCGACTGCGCCAGGTCGCACCCGGCCGACGTCGGCGTCTGTGATCAGCACGCGGTGATCACCCGCCACCTCAGCGCCGACCCGGCTAGTAGCGTCGACGTCCGCCTGTGCGCGCCGTGCGCGGTAGCGCAGGGCGTGGCCGAGCTGCGCTAGCCAGAGCCGAGCTGCGCTAGCCAGATCCGGCCTGCCCTAGCCGCAGCGGCTACTCCAGGGTGGCCCGGGCGAGGTCACCCGGCGTCTTCCCGGCCTGCGCGAGCACGTCTCCGGCGGGTGACCAGATCGCCGACGAACCGGCTGTGTCGTCGTATCCGCCGCCGGTCGCCCCGGCAAAGCTGGCGAACGCACATAGGCCCGGCAGCGCTCCGCGATCCAGACCGCGCGGCGCTCCTGCTCCGCCAGCTCGTCGGACCGGTGCACCAGCCCGGCCAGGTAGAGGTCGATATCCAGTCCGGCCATCCGCTCGACGTGTTCCCCGATGCCGGTGTCCCGGCAGATCCCGACGCCAATGCGCCAGCCGTCCACCTCGAACACCGTCGGCTCGTCCCCGGGACTAAACCGGACGGCCTCATCGCCGCCGATCCACTGCTTGCGGTAGAGCACCGCCACCCCGCCGGGGCTCACCTCGAGCATGGCGATGTACGCCCGGCCCCCCGGCCCCGGGACCGGCGCGCCGACCAGCGCCGTCGACCCCGTGGCCGCGCACGCCGCCACCACCGGCTCCAGCGCGGCGTCGCCGGGCTCGACCAGGCCGGCGTCGAGCTCGTAGCCGGTCAGCGACAGCTCAGGGAACACGACGAGGCGAGCCCGCGCGGCCGTCACCGCCCGCGCGTGGGTGACCCCATTGGCCCACGCGTCGCCTGGCACGCACCCAGGCTGGGCGACGGCCAGACTCAGCGGTGATCGCACCGATCAGGACCGCGACTCGGTGGCATCCAGCCAGTTCCCGATGCTGCCGGCCAGGGCCGGCATCGGCAGCGAGCCGTGGTCCAGGATGGCGGCGTGGAAGGCGGGCAGCGAGAACGCCGGCCCCAGCCGCTCCCTGGCCTCCTCCCGCAGCCGCAGGATCTCGAGCTTGCCGGTGAGGTAGGCCAGCGCCTGTCCGGGCATCACCACGTACCGGTCGATCTCGGCGGCGAGGAACTCCGGTGGCATCGGCACGTGCGCCACGATGAACTCCAGGGCCTGCTCCCGGCTCCACCCGAAAGCGTGGATCCCGGTGTCGACCACCAGCCGGGCCGCCCGCATCAGCGACGCGCTGATCGCCCCAAGCTCAGAACGATCATCGCTGTAAAGCCCCGCTTCCCCGGCGAGCTGCTCGGCGTACAGCCCCCACCCCTCGGAGAACACGGTGATGCTCCGCTGCCGCTGCAGCTCGGGCAGGTCGGTGAGCAGCTGGAGGCGGGACAGCTGCAGGTGATGCCCGGGTACCGCTTCGTGGAAGGCGACCGCCTCGATGTCCCATCCGGTGCCGGCCGTGGGCCGCTCGGTGTTGAACCAGAACGTACCTGGCCGCCCGCCGTCCAGCCGCGGCGGCGTGTAGTGGGGGGCCGCGCCGCTCGCGGCGATGACCTCCGGCATGGGCGTCACCTCGCACGGCGGCGGAAGCGGGGCCGGGAAAACCTCCGCCGCCCGCGCCTCGGCCCGCCGGACCGCGATCGTCGCCTGCCGGATGGCCTCGGCCGGGGAGATCTTCCCGGCCGAGTCCCGCACCGCGTCGAAGACCTCGTCCAGCCCGGCCAGCCCCAGCCCGGCGCCGAGCTGCACCGCCCGCGCCTCCTGCGAAGCGATCGCATCCAGGCCGGTCTGGTGCAGTTCTTCCGGCCGCAGCGGCAGGGTCGTGTAGATCCGGATCGCCAGGACGTAATCGTCCGCGCCGCCGGGCAGGTACACCAGCCCGGCCTGTCCGGACGGCCGGGCCCGCGGCAGCAGCTCGGAGATGGTGGCGACCCACCTGGCCAGGGCCGGCTTCACCACCTCCTCGGCGACCGCCAGGCGCTCGGCTTCCCATGCCGCCGTCCCGTCCCACCCGGCTGGCGGCCGGGGGGCAAGGGCCGGCCCGAGGCCGGGCTGGGCCAGCACATCCTGCGCCCAGCTGACGGCCTCCTCGATGAGCGGAGCGACCGGGAGCCGTCCCTTGCCGGCTCCGGCCCGCAGCCGGTCGCTGATCTGGTCCAGCCAGCCGCCGCTGCGCCGCAGCCGGGTCAGGTAGTCCTGCGCCGCGGCCGGATCGAGCAGCACCGTCCGGGCCGCCACCGCCAGGAAGGCGGCCGGGCCCGAGTACTGCATGGCGGTGACCATGTACTCCGCCCGCGCCATATCGATGCTCGCCAGCTCCTGGGTCGCCGCCTCGATGGTGCAGTCGAGCGTGACGGCGTCTTCCGGCGTGAGCTGCTCACGATCGATCGCGCGGGCCGCCAGGAGGAACTCCCCGATCTCGGCGCGCCAGGCCTGGTCGCCCGCCTCGCTCTCGTCCGGGACCAGATCGTCGTACCCGGCAATGCCGTACATGGAGGCCGTGAAGGGGTTGTGTTCGAGCCAGCGCCGATGGAAGCGGTCGGCGAGGTCACGGGCTGGGGTCATAAGGCCTTCCGTGGTCGGTCAATGATCCCCCCATTGAACTGCGCGCCCCCCACCACATCAAGATCATTCCACCGAACGGCCCCGCCGCGTGCCCCCGGCTCCCCTCCTCGCGTCCCGGCGCCGACGCATCGTTGTCTCATGGGCCTCAAGGATTCAGATCTGGCCGGCCGGCCTGCCGTACCGGTTTGGCCGCGGCCCGGCCCGGGCAGGGTCGGGTCTCGAAGACTTGGGTCACACAAAGAGGAGGTCGGCGATGGCCGAGGTTGTGCTCTTCCACCACGCGCTGGGACTGACCCCAGGCGTCGTCGCCTTCGCCGACGAGCTGCGCCAGGCCGGGCATACCGTGCACACGCCCGACCTGTTCGAAGGCCGCACCTTCGGCAGCATCGAGGAGGGGATGCGCTATGCCCAGGAGATCGGCTTCCCCGGGGAGGTGATCGGCCGCGGCGTCCAGGCCGTCGAAGGACTGCCTGCCGGCCTGGTGTACGCCGGCTTCTCCCTTGGTGTGCTCCCGGCCCAGATGCTGGCGCAGGCCCGGCCGGGCGCGCGCGGGGCGCTGCTCTTCTATTCCTGCGTCCCGGTCTCGGCGTTCGGCTCCGGCTGGCCCGACGGGGTGCCGGTGCAGGTGCACGCGATGGACGCCGATCCGTTCTTCGTCGGCGAGGGTGACATCGACGCTGCCCGCGAGCTTGTCGAGCAGGCCAAGGACGCGGAACTGTTCCTCTACCCCGGCGACCAGCACTACTTCGCCGACAGCTCGCTGCCGTCCTACGACGCCGATGCCACCGCGCTGCTGCTCCAGCGTGTGCTCGACTTCCTCCGCTCCCGGTAGCCGACCGGGCACGCTCACCCTGAACCTGCCGTACGGTACGGCACGTGGACGAAGCGACAGAAGAACGATTGATCAAGCAGGTCATCGTCATCCGGCGTGACCTGAGGATGCGCCGCGGCAAGGAGATCGCCCAGGGCGCGCACGCGTCGATGGCCTGGCTCCGCCAGCGCGTCCTGCAGGGCCTGACCCCCACAGCGGCCACCGGCACCACATCAGCGGCGACCGGCCTGGTCGAGCTTTCCGAAGTCGAGCGGACCTGGCTGGAGCGAAGTAACCGGAAGGTGACGGTCAAAGTTGGCTCGGAGGAGCAACTGATGGCAGTCTACGAGCAGGCGCTGCGGGCCGGGCTGGTGACGCACCTGATCACCGACGGCGGCCTGACCGAGTTCGGCGGCGTCCCCACCCGGACCTGCCTCGGCATCGGCCCCGACTACGACGACCGCATCGATCCCGTCACCGGCGACCTCGAGCTGTACTGAGCCGTCCGGTCAGCCATTGGCCGAGATCCGCCTCCCGCGTGCTACGGCGGCGCTCCGGCTCGTACCCGGTCGTCACTTCCGCCACTCAGGCCGGTTCTTTCGCACCCTTCACCTGCCCGTCCGCACGCCCGGCAAAAGATCGCAGCCGGGAGCCGCCCGGCTAGCAGATCTGGCCGGCACAATGGCCGCCTGTGCCGGCTCCAGTCGGCACGATGTGCCACCGTGCCGACTGGAAAGCGTCCCTTAGATGCAGATTTCCCGAATTAATGTGCTAGGAGGTTCGAGTGAGGTTGGGGTCGCTATCCTGGGGTCGCCAGCTCTGTGGGTGGGTTTGCTGCCCGTGCGTACATCTTGGGGGAGGGCTATCCGTGGTCGCCCTCAAGCGGGGAAACTGGCTTTTGGGTCTGGCGCGGATCTCTGGCGTTTGGGGTGAGCGCGGATCCTCGTGCGAAGGTTGAGGAAACCAATGGTGCAGCGAACCGGTGTCGGCGCCGCTCGGAACGGTCATGTTGTCCTGGCCTCGGCTGACAGCGAGGCTTTCACGTCGTTCAGGCAACGGTCGACGTCGCGGGCCGACCGGTACCGGATGGGGCGGGAGCTCCGGCGGCGGGTTCCCCGCCGCTCGCTGGGCGACTGGTCCTGCTCGGCGAGCCGGCCCGATCCGGTGCAGCTGATCATCGAGTCGCATGTCGGCAGGCTTGACTGGCTGATCCCGGTACGGGTCGGGCGGATGACCGCTACGCCATATGGCTTCCTGCGCGGTGCCGCGATCGTGATGGCGGAAGATGTCGCCCGCTTGCCGAGCACCGGGATCACGCCGGTGATCTGCGGTGACGCGCACCTGGGTAACTTCGGCTTCTACGCCTCCCCGGAGCAGGACCTGGTCATTGACCTGAACGACTTCGACGAGGCGCACCCGGGCGGGTGGGAGTGGGATCTTCGCCGGCTGGTCGCGAGTATCTGGGTGGCGGGCCGGCAGAACGGCGCCAGCGAGCAGAGTTGCGAATCGGCGGTGCTGCAGTGCGTGGCCGGATACCGCGACGAGGTTCGTGATCTGGCCTCGACACCACTGCTGGCCCGGTCCTACCAGCGCCTGGACGCGGATCGCCTGCAGCGGGGCGCGAAGGCCAAGTCGCTGCGGGCCGAGATCAGGCGGGCGGCCGACCAGGCGCGTCGCAGGACCAGCGACCGGGCGCTGCCCAAGTTCACCAGCGAACGCGACGGGCGCCGTCGCATCGTGGAGGATCCGCCGCTGATGACCAGGGTCAGCTACGCCGAGGCGGACGAGCTCGCCCGGGGGCTTGACGAGTACCTGCTCACCCTGGCTCCGCACTGGCGGCGGGCCCTGGGGGGCTACACGCTGATCGACATCGCCCACAAGGTGGTCGGCGTCGGCAGTGTCGGACTGCGCGCCTACGTGGCGCTGCTCGAGGGCAGCAGTCCCGATGACGTGGTCTTCCTGCAGCTCAAGCAGGCCCGCCGGTCGGTTCTGGCCCGCTACGTGCACGGTGATTCTGCCTGGCACGCCCACCAGGGCCAGCGGGTGGTGGAATACCAGCAGGCGTTGCAGACGGTCAGCGACCCGCTGCTCGGCTGGGCCACCGTCGGCGAGCAGCAGTATTACGTGCGGCAGTTCAGGAACATGAAGGGCACCGTGGCCCTGGACTCCATCGACGCCGCGGCGC
>Ga0302229_10003256_pt1 | contig 11348 bp, 9 predicted proteins | sample II_Palsa_N1_3_FD_193518 | JGI IMG/M metagenome (GOLD analysis project Ga0302229, IMG submission 193518) | Peat permafrost microbial communities from Stordalen Mire near Abisko, Sweden - II_Palsa_N1_3 | ecosystem: Environmental > Terrestrial > Soil > Palsa > Peat permafrost | place: Sweden...
CCAACTGGTGCTGCTCGAGGTATGACCAGGGCAGTTGGTGGTACCAGTAGCCGACGTGCAGAGATGTTCCACTTCGCCGCCTTGCTTCTTGACGACGGTGAACACGTCTTTGGTGTTCTGTGCTGTCACAGCAACTTTGTAGCCTTTGTTGCCTTCTTCACCTTTTGCTTCGGTCAACTCGGCTTCGTTCGTGTTTGCACCGGTGCCACCGAGTGCGTTGATCGAAGGCTCAATCGTCTTGAGCTGCGACGGCGTCGTAAACGTATATTCGCCGTTGTTTTCCGTCGCATACGTCTCAGCAGCCGTCTGCGACGTCTGAGCCAACGTCTTCGCCGACGAATCGTATGCCTTGCTCTTCTGGCTGAGCAGCGCGGGGATCGCGATCGCGGCGAGAATACCGATGATCAGGATCACGACCAGAAGTTCGATCAGGGTAAAACCACCCTCATCGCTGGTCCGCTGGCGTAGTGATTGCAACATGAATCCTCCTAGGATCCGATTTGGCGCCAGCCCCTGGTTCCACCGCCTCAAATGGCGATGCGTCTCTCTTGCGAGAGCCGCCGGCTTTGCTACACACCCAGTGGGAGTGAATGCCTTGGCCTTGACACTGGCTTTGTCAGACCCTGCATCGGTCAAGCTAAAGGAAAACTGAATAGCTGCATAAGACCTGGACGGATGACCGTCCCGGTCTGCCTATCAGGCGGCCCCGTCGAGCCATTTGGCCTGGGCGTCGACGCCCATCTGGCGCTCACCGCTGCCGCCGCACCAGGGGCAGGTGACCGTGTTCTGCTCGCCACCGAGGCCAGAGATCAGCTTGCCGGTGCCGCGACAGGGCATACACTCCCGCGGCCCATGGGCCGCCACCTCCACCTCGTCGTCTTGCTCGTCGTCAGCCATGGGCGGGCGAGGTTAGCGTTCCGCCGATGAAAAGGTCTGCCGGATGGCTCACGTGGGTGGCTTTGGCGTTGATCACCGCCGGGGCGGCGGCGCTGCGCCTGATCCACATCGGCCAGGTTCCCCCCGATCCGTTCTACGACGCGGCCGTGAAGAGCATGGGGCTCTCCTGGCACAACTTCTTCTTCGGCGCGTTCGAGCCCGGCGGCTCGGTCTCGATCGACAAGCCGCCCGTGGACCTGTGGCTGCAGGTCGCGTCCGTCAAGCTCGTCGGCTTCTCCAACACCTCGCTGAAGCTGCCCGAGGCGCTCGCCGGCACGTTCGCGGTGCCGCTGCTGTTCCTCGCCGTGCGGCGCATGTGGAGCACCCGCGCGGGGCTGGCCGCGGCGGTCGCGCAGGCGGTACTGCCGATCGAGGTGATCACCTCGCGCAGCGACACGATGGACGGGGTGATGATGGCGCTGATCGTGCTCGCGCTCTATTTGATCGTGCGCGCGAACGAGCGCGGCTCGAGCGTCTGGCTGCTGGCCGGCGCGGCCGCGCTCGGGATCGCCTTCGACGTGAAGCTGCTCGAGTCGCTCGTGGCGCTCCCCGGCCTCGCGCTGCTCGCCTACCTGGGGATGCCCGGATCGCGAAGACGGCGTCTGCTGCAACTGCTCGCCGCAAGCGCGGTGTACGTAGTGGTCGCGCTCGCGTGGCTGGGGGCGACGCTGCTGTTCCCCGCTCAAGATCGCCCCTACGCGATCGGCTCGACCAACGGCAGCGCCTGGAACGCCGCGTTCGTGTTCAACGGCACCGACCGTCTGTCGGGCAAGTCGATCGAACCGCTGACCGTCTACCAGCCGGGGGAGCACTACCCGACGGCGACCCAATCGGAGCGCGACCATATCCCGATCGTGCTGCCCTCCCCCACGCGCCTACTGGCGCGGGTCGGGCCCCTGTCCGGAGAGCGTCTGGGGCTCCAGCTGCTGCTCGCGCTGCTGCTGGGAATACCGGCGCTGATCGGCGGTGTGCTGAGGAAACCCGCCGGATCGGAGCCTCCATCCGCTCAGACGGCCGTGGCTGATGCGGACGAGGTGGACGATTACCGGATGCGCCGCGCCGTGGCGGCAGGACTCGGGGTATGGCTGCTCACCGGTATCGCGCTGTTCAGCGACATGGCGCGCCTGCATCCGCGCTACGTGGAGGGACTCGTTCCAGCCGTGACCGCGACGCTCGGGATCGGCGCGGCGTGGGCGAGCACCTCCTCCGGACGCGCCCGGCTGCTGACGCTGGTCGTGAGCATGGTGGTGTTGATCGTGTACGCCGATCGCCTGCTGTATGGGCGACCCGGTAGCTGGTGGATCGCGCTCGCCGGCGCGCTCGGCGCGCTCGTGTTCGCGGGATTGGCGCGTGTGCGCGTGAACCCGTCGCCGCGCTCCTCGGCGCTGCTCGCGGGCGCAACGCTCGCGCTGGCGCTGCTCGCGATCGCGGCGATTCCGGTGAGCGTCGACGTCACGGCGATCGAAAACCGCGTCAGCGACGCCGGCTACATCGGTGCCCTGCCCGGCGCAGAGCAGCGCGAGCTGAGCGCTTACCTGATCGCCCACCAGGGCAGCGCGCACTACGAGCTCGCAGCCGAGTCGGCGACCGGGATCGGTTCGTTGATCGTGCAGGACGCGCGCCCGGTGGTGATCCTCACGACCTACGAAGCACGCGTGTTCACCGACGTTGCCAAGCTGCAGCGCCTGATCGCGGAAGGACAGGTGCGCTATGCGTTCCTGGAGACATACTGCGGTCCCTACTCGACGACGAACGCCGCCTGCTCAGCGCCCGTCAAATGGATCCGCGCACACGGCACCGACGTCTCCCGCCAGGCCGGTCTCAGCCACGACAAGACTCTGTACCTGCTCCCAGGGGCGAAGCCGTGAGCAAGCTCGCGAACGGCTCGCTGGACACGCTGGCGGCCGGCGTCAGCAGCGCCGGGCGGTTCGCGTTCGACACGGAGTTCATGGGCGAGGGCCGCTACCGCACGTTGCTCTGCCTGATCCAGCTGGCGGTTCCCGACGGCGCGAACGTCGATCGTATCGAGCTGATCGACCCGCTCGAGCAGGACCTCGACGGCGCCCCGCTGGCGGCGATCCTCGCCGATCCCGCGGTCCAGACCGTCGTCCACGCCGGGCGCCAGGACGTCGCGCTCGTGCGCCGGCGCTTCGCCACGGAGGTGCGCAACGTATTCGACACGCAGATCGCGGCCGGCTTCGCGGGGCTCGGTGCGCAGTCCTCCTACGACACGCTGCTCGCCGAGATCCTCGACGTGCGCCTTGCCAAGAGCGCGAGCTTCACGCGCTGGGACACGCGCCCGCTCTCCCCCGAGCAGTCGCAGTACGCGCGCGAGGACGTCGTCCACCTGCTCGAGCTCGCGGCGGAGCTCGAACGCCGCCTGACCGCACTCGGCCGCCTCGAGTGGGCGCGCGAGGAGTGCCGCTTCCTCGAGCAGTCAAGCGACGAGCGCGACCTCGACACGGTGTTCGCGCGCCTGCCGCGGATTCGCGGCCTGGGACCCGCCGCGCAGACGATCGCACGCGAGCTCGTCGCCTGGCGCGAGCGCACGGCCGCCACCGCGGACCGGCCGGTGCAGAGCATCCTCGGCGACGCCCCCCTCGTCGAGCTCGCCAAGCGCAAGCCAACCTCGACCCGCCAGCTCGAGCAGATCCGCGGCATCAACGCCGCGAGCCTGCATCGCCGCGCCTCCGAAATCCTCGACGCCGTGCACCGCGGCAGCGAGCGCACGCCGGAGCCGCTGCCCCAGGAGGGCCGCCCGCCCGCGCCGGATCCCGAGGACGGACCCCTGATCGCCCTCTCCGAGGCGTTCGTGCGAGCCCGAGCCCGCGAGGCGGGCCTTGCCTACGAGCTGCTCGCCGCGCGTGCCGACCTGCAGGCGATCGTCGCCGCCCGCCGCGTCGGCAACGCCGAGGCCGACGTGCGCACGTTGCGCGGCTGGCGCCGCGAGCTCGTCGGAGCAGAGCTACTCGAGCTGCTCGACGGCCGCGTGTCTCTTTCAGTCAGAGACAGGGCCGTCAACGCTAGAAGTCAAGATTCAATATGATTGTAGACTTCGAATAGTGGCAAGTACATCGAAACCACGATGAACCCCACCAGCGAGCCGATCACGATGATCATGATCGGCTCCATGATCGAGGTCAGCGCCTTCACCGAGGCGTCGACGCGGTCCTCGTAGAACTCCGCGACCTTGTCGAGCATCGCGTCCAGGGCGCCGGTTTCCTCGCCGACACCGACCATGTGCGTGACCATCGTCGGGAAGATCGGCGCTTGCGCCAGGGGTGCCGCGATCGTTCCCCCACGCTTGACCGAGTCGATCACGCCTGCCATCGCCTCCTCGATCGCGACGTTGCCGCCCGTGCGGCCTGTTATGTCCAGCGCGAGCAGCAACGGCACGCCGGCGCTGGTCAGCGAGGCCAGCGTGCGCGACCAGCGCGCGACCGCCACCTCCTGCACGATCGTGCCGATCTTCATCGGGATGTGCAGGCGGAAGTGATCCCACTGCTTGCGCCCCCACGTCGTTTTCTTCCACTTGATGAACGTGAACACGACCGCCCCGGTGACGAGGAACATCGCCCAGTAATAGCCGGTGACGATTTCTGACGCGAGCACCGAGACCTTTGTGATCGCCGGCAGTTCGCCCCCGAATTCCTTGAAGACGTTGATGAACACGGGGATCAAAAAGGCGCACAGCGCGAGCATGATCCCGACCGCGACGACGACCACGAGGACCGGGTAGACCATCGCCGATTTTATCTGCCGTTTGAGCGACGCATCCTTCTCGAGCTGATCGGCAACGCGCAAGAGCGCACCCTCGAGCACACCGCCGGCCTCCCCGGCCTGCGTCATTGCCACGAACAGCGTGCTGAACACCTTCGGATGACGCGCCATCGCGTCGCTCAGCGAGAGCCCCGCCTCGACGTCCTTGCGGACCGCGACGATCGTCTCCTTCAGCATTTTGCTCTCGGTCTGCTCCTCGAGCACGTACAGCGCGCGCAGGATGCTCATGCCCGAGGAGATCATCGTCGCGAGTTGGCGCGCGAACACCGCCAGCTCGGAGGCGTTGACGCTCTCGAAGAAGGTCAGGTTGATCTCGCGCGAGGAGTGCTTGTCGGCGATGTCGAGCACGACCAGCCCGCGCGACTTCAGCTGGTCGGAGACCGCCTGCTTGGAGTCGGCCTCGACCTCTCCCTTGGCCTTGACGCCGGCGAGGTCGATTGCTTTGAAGACGTACGTGCTCATCCCGCTGTCCCCTTACGCCGCCGCCAGCGAGGCCGAGCCGAGCAGGCGCCCGAGCTCGTCCGGCGTGGCCGAGCGCGCTTCGGCGAGCTTCTGCGTGATCTTGCCCGCCCGCACCAGTTCCGCCAGCGCGGTGTCCATCGTCTGCATGCCCTGTGCGGAGCTGGTCTGCAAGACGGAGTAGATCTGGTGGGTCTTGCCCTCGCGGATCAGGTTGCGGATCGCGGGGTTGGGCACGAGCACCTCGGTCGCGACCACGCGACCGGAGCCGTCGGCCGTCGGCAGCAGCTGCTGGGTCATGATCCCCTGCAGCGCGACCGACAGCTGCACCCGCACCTGCCCCTGCTGGTGGGAGGGGAACACGTCGATCACGCGGTCGATCGTCTGCGCGGCATCCTGGGTGTGCAGCGTCGCGAACACGAGGTGGCCGGTCTCGGCCGCGGTCAGCGCAGTGGAGATCGTCTCCAGGTCGCGCATCTCGCCGACGAGGATCACGTCGGGGTCCTGGCGCAGGGCGGCCTTCAGCGCGTCCGCGAAGCTCTGCGCGTCCGAGCCCAGCTCGCGCTGGTTGACGAGGCACTTCTTGTGCGCGTGCAGAAACTCGATCGGGTCCTCGATCGTCATGATGTGCTCCTCGCGCGTGCGGTTGATCTCGTCGATCATCGCCGCCAGCGAGGTCGACTTGCCCGAGCCCGTCGGGCCGGTGACGAGCACGAAGCCGCGCGGTCTGCGCGTGAACTCGTGCACCGCCGCGGGCAATCCGAGCTCGTCGATCGAGGTCAGCCCGAATGGGATCAGCCTGAAGGCCGCGCCGATCGCGCCACGCTGGTAGTAGGCGTTGACCCTGAAGCGCGCGTGTCCGGGGATCGAGTAGGCGAAGTCCAGCTGCCAGTTCGTCTCCAACCGCTGGCGCTGATCGCCGGTGAGGATCGAGTAGATGATCTCGCGCGTGTCGGTCCCGGACAGGATCGGATAGTCCTCCAGCGGCGTCAACCGCCCGCGGATCCGCACGGTGGGATTCGCGCCGGCTGAGAGGTGCAGGTCGGAGGCGCGCCGCTGAACGACCTCCATCAAGATCTCTGCGAAGTCGATGTCCATGCTCGCCCCATCGACAGATCGGGTCCCGTCCATTAGCCCCTGCGGCCCGCGCCCGGCGAACTGGACGAAGGTTCGAGCACCTTAGAAACTGTCCGAAAACTCGCTGACGGTGGATTAGAGGCCCCGTTGCGGGCGATCTGGCGAGTTTTCGGACAGTTTCTTAACCGCTGCCAATCACGCGGGCGATCTCGGCGATCGAGGTCCGTCCCTGTTTGACCTTCTCCAGGCCGTCGTCGCGCAACCGGCGCATCCCCTGGCGCACCGCGACTTCGCGCATCTCCTCCGCCGGGCGGCGCTCGAGCGCCAGCGTACGGACCTCCGCGGTGACGCTCATCACCTCATACAGCCCCAACCGTCCGCGATAGCCGCTACCGGCGCAGCGCCGGCAGCCGACCGGCTCGTAGGCCTCGAGATCGACCAGCGCCTTGTAGCCATTCTCGCGCAGCACCTCCGCCGAGACGATCGTGCGCTGCTTGCAGTTCGGGCACAGCATCCGCGCCAGGCGCTGGGCGACGACGCAATCCAGCGCCGAGGCGACCAGGAACGGCTCGATCCCCATCTCGATCAGGCGCGTGATCGCCGAGGGCGCGTCGTTGGTGTGCAGCGTCGAGAGCACGAGGTGGCCGGTCAATGCGGACTCGACCGCGATCCGCGCGGTCTCGGCGTCGCGGATCTCCCCGACCATGATCACGTCGGGGTCGGCGCGCACCATCGAGCGCAGCCCGGCCGCGAACGTAAGGCCGTGTTTTGCCGCCACCTGCAGTTGCGTGAGGCCCTCCATTTCATACTCCACGGGGTCCTCGACTGTGATGATGTTCTTCTCCGGAGTGTTCAGCATCTGCAGCGCCGCGTACAGCGTCGTCGACTTGCCCGAGCCCGTCGGCCCCGTCACCAGCACGGCTCCATGCGTCTCGTGGCAAGCATGCTCGAAGCGCTTACGGTCGGTGTCGGAGAAGCCGAGCTTGTCGAGGCTCGTCACGACCGACTCCTTGTCGAGCACACGCATCACGATCGCCTCTCCATGCACGCTCGGCAGCGTCACGACACGCAGGTCGATGTGGCGCCCGTCGACCGCCAGACCGACGCGGCCGTCCTGGGGCATGCGCCGCTCGGCGATGTTCATCTCCGCCATGATCTTCACGCGCGAGATCACGCCGCCCGCCATCCGCCGCGGCACGGTCGTGGCATCGTGCAGGACCCCGTCGACGCGGAAGCGCACCCGCAGCTCGCGCCCGTCGGGGGCCAGGTGGATGTCGGAGGCGCCCTGCTCGACGCCCTGCGCGACGATCTGGTTGACCAGCTTGACGACCGGCGCGTCGTCCGCGGTCTCGCGCAGGTCCACGACCTCGCCGGCGGCTTCGCTCTGTTCCTGCTCCTCGATCTGGCCGTCCTGCTCGGAGACGACGTCCTCCAGTCGGTCAAGACGCGAGATCAGGTTGGCGATGTCCTCCGGCGGTGCGACCGCGACGCGCACCTCATAGCCGGTCATGATCGCGATGTCATCGACCGCCAGCACGTTCGACGGGTCCGCCATCGCCAGCAGCAGCGTGCCCTCCTCGGCGAATGCCACCGGCACCGCCTGATAACGCTTGGCGGCGGTGCTGCTCACGAGGTTGGCCGCGTTCATGTCCACGGAGAAGACGCCCAGGTCGAGATGATCGAAGCCGTAGCGCTCCGCGAGTGCGCGCGTCAGCCCGTCCTGGGTCAGCGCACCGCTGTCGAGCAGCACACGCTCGGGCATCGTGCCGGTGCCGCGGGAGGTCTCGATCGCGCTCTCCACCTGCTCTCGCGCGACCAGACCCAGGTCGACAATCACGTCCGTGAGAAAGCGTGGAGAGGATCCCCGGCGTGAAGGGCCGGTGACGCCTGTCCACTGCTCGTTCGGTGGCGCCGCGTCGATCTCCACATCGGTCTCCGCGTCGCTCTCTACCTCGATCTCGGCGGCGCGATCGATCTCCACCGTGTGCTCGGACTCGCGATCATCCTCGGAGTCGATGCCAAAGATCGCATGCAGGTCGGGACCGGTCCGCTGGGAAGCCTCGCTCATCGTGTTGGGACTCTCTCTGCCCCACAGCCATCCTTTGAGATCCGCTCAGCCGGAGCCGCCAAGATCTCCGACCGCGCGGCGCATGACCTCGAGCGGCGCATGACGGCCTGTCCACAGCTCGAAGCTGAGCGCCCCCTGCGCGAGCAGGATCTCCAGTCCGTCGAGCGTGCGCGCGCCTTGCTCTCGCGCGGCGGCAAGCAGCGGTGTGACTCCTGAGCGATAGACCATGTCGACGACATACGGGTACTCACCGACCTGATCGAACGTCAGTCCGAGTAGGTTGAGCCCCTCGGCCTCACTGGCCGACCGTTCTAGCCCGACCGACGTGCAATTGACGAGCAGCTCGGCGCGCTCGGGCACCCTGACGGTGCGCGCGCCCAGCTCCCGCGCGAGCGCGGCGGCGCGCTCGGGAGTGCGGTTCCACACCGACACCTCGCGTGCGCCGGCCTCGCGCAGCGCCCAGAGCGCCGCACGCGCGCTACCGCCCGCGCCCAGGACGAGCACGCTCGGGCGGGCGGGGAGATCAACTAGTTGCTCCAGCGCCGCGATCAGGCCGGGGGCATCGGTGTTCTCCGCCGCGATCGTCCCGTCTGCTGAGAACGTGAGCGTGTTCGCCGCGCCGATCGCCCGGGCCGCGTCACTCGCTCGGTCGGCCAGCGCGAGCGCCGCCTGCTTGTGGGGAATCGTCACGTTTGCGCCGACGAAGCCCAACTGGCCCAGGGCGCAGGTGGTCTCGGCGAACAGCTCCTGCGGAACGGGGAGCGCCTGATAGCGCCAGTCGTCCATCCCGAGCGCCCGCAGCGCGGCGTTGTGCATTGCCGGCGAGCGGCTGTGCGCCACCGGCCAACCGAGCACCCCGAGCCTCCGCATCAGCGCTCCATCACGTTTTCTTGCAGACCGGCGGCTTACCGCCGTTCTTCTTGACCGCCGCGTTGTAGGCGGCGGCATCGATTTCGAACTGGGCGTAGGTCGTCGAGAAGACCTGCTCGCCGCAACCGTCGGCGCCGGCGACGTAGTACAGGTAGGGGTCGTGCGCGGGGTGGGCCGCGGCTTCGATCGAGGCCATCCCGGGGTTGGAGATCGGCGTCGGCGGCAGGCCGCGGTGAGTGCGCGTGTTGTAGGGCGAGTCGATGTGCAGCTGCGACTCGGTCAGTTCGTGCGTGTCGGTGGCGATCCCCTGCGCCTGCTCGACCGCGTAGTAGATCGTCGCGTCGATCCCGAGCGGCATGCCGATGCGCAGGCGGTTGTAGATCACGGCGGCGATCTTCGGCCTGTCTCCGGGCAGCTGCGCCTCGCGCTCGACCATCGAGGCGACCGTCAGCAGCTGGTAGGGGGTGATGTGTAGATCGCGCGCCCGCTGCGCCTCCGCAGTGCCGAAGCGTTCCTGGAAGGCCGCCAGCTGCGCGGACACCAGCCGGCTCGCGGGCGCGCCCGCGTTCATGTCGTAGGTGGCGGGAAACAGGAAGCCTTCGAGGTTCGGCGTGTCCTTTGGCGCCCCGTAGGAGGCAGGGTTCAAGAGCGGGGAGCGCTCCGATGCCTTCGTGTAGCTGCCTGTGAGGCCGTCCGCCGCGGCGATTTCGGCGATCTGCAGGCGGTTCTCCCCCTCGGGGATCACGACCTTCACAGGGATCGCCGCCGGCGGCGGCTGGCTCAGCGCGGCGATCGCCGCGGAGTAGCTCTCGCCTTTCTTCATCAGGAAGCGGCCGGGATGCAGGTCGTCGCGCTTGCCATCGACGAGCGCGCGCACCTCGAAGAAGAACCCCGATGACACCACGCCGTCGCGGGCGAGGATCGAGCCGACCGTGCTCGCGGTCGAGTCCTTCGGGATCACCACGATCACCCGTCCGTGCCCCGCGCCCGCGAACGGCTGGAACAGCGATAGCAGGAACCACACCACGACGATCGCGGCGGCCAGGGCGATCAGCGCCCCCACCCGCGCGCGAGTCAGCCTGAAACGGCTGCTCCGGCCGTGGCCGACATGGAGCCCGCCCCCGCGTCTACCGGCGCGCTTGACCGATGGACGCCCGGCACGCAGGCGATCGCGTCGCTGCTCGAGCAGCGCGTCGCGTCGCGCCGGCGGTGCAATCGGGACAGGTGCCGGTTCAGGCGTGGTCGAGGGCGCGGCCGGAGACTCGGCGGGGGCCTGTATGGGCGGGGCGGTCTCCTCAACGGGTGCCTCATCTGGCTCATCGACGGCTCGCTCCGGCACATGCGGCTCTTCGACGGTCCCCGCGTCATCGCTCGCAGCCTTGCTCGCGGCGTCCTCCTCCGTCGGCTCGACCAGCGCTGTCGCGGGAGTCTCCTGTGGCGATTTGGCCGCAAGCCCCGCGCGGCGGCGCGCGCGCTCTTCCCGGTCTCGCTCGCGTTCCTCCTCGGTGCGTTCGCGGGGAGACTGTGATCGGTTGCCGCGGGCCAAGTCAGGGACCTTAACGCGATTTAGAGAGACTGGGCCGCCAACCAGCTCTCGAGCAGGTGCGCGGCGGCGCGCGAATCCTCGTCCGCCTTCGACCGCGCATCGTCACGCTGGGCCATGCGCGTGGTGAAGCGCTCGTCGTGCATCTCCACCGGCACTCCCTCCCCCAGCCGCAGCGACAGCGCCTGCGCGAACGCGCGCGTCTCGCGCGTCTGATCGCTGTCCTGGCCGCTCAGGGAAAGCGGCAAGCCAACGACAACGCGCTCGACCTCGCGCTCGCGTACGAGCTCCTCGAGCCGTGCCAGCCCGCGCCGGGTCGCCGGTCGCGGCACGAGCTCGATCGGGGTGACGATCGTGCCCGTCGGGTCGCTCAGCGCACAGCCGCAGCGGGCGCTGCCATAGTCCAGCGCCAGCACCCGCATCAGCCGGCGAGCGTGGCCGCGATCTGCTCGCGCGCGGTCGCGAGCGCCTCCTCCAGCTTGCTCACGTCACGCCCGCCCGCCTGCGCGAGCGTGTCGCGACCGCCGCCCCCCCCGCCGACGACCGCGGCGGCGGCCTTTACGACCGCTCCGGCCTTCACGCCCCGCGCCACCAGCTCCGGCGCCACGCTCACGA
>Ga0302229_10003258_pt1 | contig 11343 bp, 7 predicted proteins | sample II_Palsa_N1_3_FD_193518 | JGI IMG/M metagenome (GOLD analysis project Ga0302229, IMG submission 193518) | Peat permafrost microbial communities from Stordalen Mire near Abisko, Sweden - II_Palsa_N1_3 | ecosystem: Environmental > Terrestrial > Soil > Palsa > Peat permafrost | place: Sweden...
GCCTTTGGCGACACGCGGGCGGCGGTCGCCGTGTCCCTTCCCGGCCAGAAGGGCGTCCCCTCGATAGCGGTTTCCCAGTGCAACGGCCCCATCCTTCTCTTTACACCTAAACCAAACCCGAACACGCGACCCATCGCCCAGCGCTGACAGGCGCACCCCCCCGAAAAGACCCTTTTTTACAATCACGCACCCACCATGCAACTACCCAAGACACCGGCACTCGCCCTCCTGCTCCTCACCGCGGCCTCGCAGGCCTTCTCCCAGTACATTCCCCCGTCGCCGGCCGCGCCCGTGCCCGGCGTGATCGACGACTACATCAAGTCGGACACCCCGCTCGCGGGCTGGGACTTTGTGGTCAACGATCGGCTGCGCTTTGAGGACAAGTCGGACGCCGGGACGACCCACGCCGGCTCGAACTTCGACTTCTTCACGGCCCCGCCGAGCGACAACAGCAACCAGTACTGGCTCAACCGCCTCATGCCCCGCCTCGGCTACACGGGCGACCTGTTCGCCTTTGTCGTCGAGGCGAGGTCGAGCTACTCCTTCGGCGATGACCGCTACACGGGGACGGCCGCAGGCAAGAATCTGGCCGAGGACGACGGCCCCTTCCAGCTGCAGATGGCCTATGTCCTCATCGGTAACCTGAAGGAGTTTCCGGTCACCGCAAAGATCGGGCGCCAGGAGCTCACCTACGGCGACCAGCGGCTCGTCGGAAACGCATTCTGGCTCAACATACCGCACACGTTCGACGCGGTGAAGCTGAGGTACCAGAACTCGTTCTTCGGCGTGGATGTGTTCGCCGCCAACCTGGTGTACGTCGAGGAGGACCATTTCGAGGAGGGCAACTCGCAGGACACGCTGTCGGGCGCCTATTTCGACTTCCCCGGGATATCGAACGACAACGTGACCGAGCTCTACCTCTTCGCCCGCAACGTCGCCCGGGGGATCGTGACCGACAACTGGTCGCTCGTTCCCGCCCCCTTCCGGTTCACCGCGCCGCAGGACATCTATACGCTCGGGTACCGGACGAAGTCCAAGCCGGGCACGCTGGGACCGTGGGACTACGGGATCGAAACGATGTGGCAGTTCGGGGACCGGACCGCCGTCTTTCCGGCGACCACCGTCGCCGCGGCCAAGGCGGCCCCCCGGCTGGACCAGAGCGCGTGGGCCTTCATCCTCCAGGGCGGCTACACCTGGAAGGACGCCCCCCTGCAGCCGCGCCTCGCTCTCATCATGAGCGCCGCCTCCGGCGACCAGAATTCCAAGGACAAGGACAGCGAGACGTTCCAGAACCTCCTGCCCTCCAACCACGGGCTCTACGGGATCATGGACCTCTCAAGCCTGCAGAACCTCATCGACTACCGCCTCTCGCTCATGACGAAGCCGAGCGCCGCGACCAGCCTGGCGCTGGACGTGCACCAGCAGTACCTGGAGACGACGAACGACTACTGGTACAACGTGGCGGGGGTCCCGCGCAATACCGCGGGGGCGACCCCTGGAAGCGGCAAGGGATTCGGAATCAACCCCAACTACAGCTCGGACCTGGGCGAGGAGGTCGACGCGATCGGCGGATGGACCGTCCATCGCGGACTCCTGCTTGAGATGGGCGTGGGGCATTACTTCATCGGGCAGTACATCCGCGAGTCGCTTCGCGCCGTCGGGTCGAGGGATGCCAACTACGGCTATGTCCAGGCGACGCTGAACCTCTGACGAGAGGCGCTCCCGGGCCGCCAAAGCAAGACACCCGGGGCGTCTGCGCGCCCCGGGGTGTCGACTACCACCTACACCCGAAAGGGATCAGGGAAGGACATAGCGCAGGTCCAGGAACACCATGTTCGCGTTGGCGTTGCTGGGCTGGCCGGCCGCCACATACCACGGCGTGCGCTCGACGCGTGAGACCTGGGCGATCAGCTGGAGGGCGCCATAGCTCGGGTTCTTCCAGAACGTGAACGTGTTGTCCAGGGTGACCTCCTCGATCGTCTTGTTGTTGGTGTTCGCCGAGCCCGGATACCCGTAGCCGACGTACGTCCCGTTGGACAGCTTGTTGAAGCGCTGGCCGAATTGGGTTCCGCTCCAGTAGGCGGACACCGTGTCCACGGGAAGCACCGCATATTCCAGCCCGAGGATGGCGGACGTCGCCTTGACCAGGCCGATCCCGTAGGCCCCCGTGGAGTCGGGCGCCTTGATGATGAGGTCCGGCCCGAGGGCGTCGATGTAGCGGCCGCCGCCGTAGCTGTAGAACCCCGTGCCGATGAACGTGAGGCCCTTGATGAGCTCGAGGCTCATGGCGCCCGACACGCCCCCGCCCTCGGCCGTCGCGTCCGTGTTTATGGTCGAGGAATAGGTGTTGATCTTGTACGAGCTCAGGAGACCCGCCAACTCGAAGTGCCAGGGGAGGTCGTTCACGGCCTTGGTGTCGAAGGCCGCCTTGGCGATGACATCCGGGAATATGTTCGGCTGGGTCGTCGCCGTGCCCTGGTCGACCTCGGTCGCGGTGAAGGCGGACGGCAGGACGACCGCGCTTCCCACATACTGGTCGGGATTCTCGACCGAAAGCCCCATCGTGAACTCATCCGTCGCGTGGTAGACGAGCCGAACCTGCGGCTGGCGCGCCCATGTCAGGCCCGCCTGGTAGTTCGTGTCCATGTCGTTCGAGTAGAACACATCCGAGGGCATGGGCGAGATGCCGCGCCGATTGGGGGTCAGCATGCTCCAGTCCTGGCCGGCAAGGAGCTCCCACGGCCCGTTCTTCAGGTCGACGAAGTAGACGCGCATGCGCAGCGTGTCCGAATTGCTCGTGACGAACAGGTTAGTGGGGGCGTTGCCGAGGAAGTCCGTCTCCACGTATCCCAGGACCTTCGTGTTGTTGACGGTCGAGTCGACCCGCAGGCCGAGGCGCGAGTTCTGCGCGCTGAACTTCGTCTCCGAGAGCTGGCCCGTCGAGCCGTTCGCGTACGGGATGCTGGCGAAGCTGCTGCCGATCGAGCTGCCGGTCGCCTCGTTCCGGTAGACGCCGGTGAAGTCCAGGAACCCGAACGGGGTGAAGTCCGCGATGCCGATCCTGAAGGAAAGCGGCGAGATGGCGCTCCCGTTCGTCGTGACGGCGACTCCGGCGGTGGCCGCTCCGCCGTAGGCGGGGCCGCCGCCCATCGGGGCGTTCGTCACCACGCCCGGCGCCTCGGTGGCCGGGGCCGGGGCGGCCTGCGGGACGGGCGCCGGCTGCGCGGCGAGCTCCTTCTGCAGGCTGGCCACGTCATCGGGCGTCAGGACGCCCTTCTTCACCAGCAGATCGAGGAGCGCCTTGTTGCTGTCCTGCTGGGCGAACGCCGCGCCCGCGGTTAGGAGGGCGCCGGTGAGCAGCGCGAGGAAAATTCGGGTCTTTTTGGAAAGCATGGTGTGGATCAGTGGTGTGTTTGTGTGCGCCGGATTTGTAGCCGGGCCCTGTTACGGTCGCGTGGCTTTCCCGTGACAAATCGGCAAACCTAGCGCTCCTGCCTGCGGGATTCCCCGGGCGCGGCGGCGCTTCCGGGGCGTCCCCGGACTCCCCGTCGGCCGCGGCGGCGGGGCCGGGCGCGAGCCGCATGAAGGGAATTTAATGGTTTATTAGCTGAACCTTAATGAATCTTTGGTACCTTGGCGCATGCGCATCCTGGTCGTCGAAGATGAGCGCAAGGTGGCCGAACTGGTTTCCCGCGGTCTCAAGGCCGCGAGGTTCGCCGTCGACGTCGCCGCGGAGGGCGAAGCCGGCTGGGCGATGGCGAACACCTACCCGTACGACCTCATCCTCCTCGATCTTTCCCTTCCGGGGATCGGCGGCCTCGAGCTCCTGCGGCGGATCCGCCTGCGGGACGCGCGGGTCCCCGTGATGATCCTGACCGCGAAGGACGCGACCGCCAGCAAGGTCGAGAATTTTGAGGCCGGAGCGGACGATTACCTCACCAAACCCTTCGCGTTCGCCGAGCTGCTGGTGCGGGTGAAGTCGCTGCTGCGCCGCGGCCCGGTCAGCCAGGGCGGGACGATCCGGGTGGCCGACCTCGAGATCGACCGGCTGACGCAGCAGGTCCGCCGCGCGGGCCGGCGAATCGAGCTCACCCCGAAGGAATACGGGCTCCTCGAGTACCTGGCGACCCAGCCGGGCCGCGTGTTTTCGCGCACGATGATCGTCGAGCACGTGTGGGACGAGAGCTTCGAGGGCCTGACAAACATCGTGGATGTGTATGTCCGGCACCTGCGCGAGAAGGTGGACGCCCCCCATCCGGTGAAGCTGATCCACACCGTGCGCGGCGTCGGCTATTCCCTGTCGGAGGACTCGGCATTGTGACGGTACGGTCGATCCGCTTCCGCTTAACGGCCTGGTACGCCGGGCTCCTGACCGCGGTCGTCGTCGCGCTCTGCGCGCTCCTGTTCCTCCACCTCAAGAGTTACCTTGAAAACACGCTGCTGGAGACCCAGTCGCGCCGGGCGACCCAGATCGCGAACACGCTCGTGGCGAAGGAGGAAAGCACGGGTGAGGCCTACGTCAGCAGGGCGGTAGCGGAGCTCTATGACCCCGAGAAAAGCGACCGGTTCATCCGCATCACGGCGGGCGACGGCCGGGTCATCTACGTATCCGGCGTTCCGTTCAGCCACGCCTTCGACCCGGCGGCCGTGCCTGCGGCCCCCGCCTCGCCCCTTGCGGCGTTCACCCGCAAGCAGCCGGTCGCCGGCGGCCCGGCGCTCCTGATCGCCGCAGTCCGCGCGGGAGGCGGCGCAAGCCCCTACCTGGTCGAGGTCGGAACCTCCGCCGCGCCGGTGGAAACCCTCTTCCATCACCTCCTGCTGCTGCTTGCGCTGGGGCTGCCCCTGGTCGCGGTGCTTGCGGCCTCCGGCGGGTATCTCCTCATACACTGGACCCTGCGGCCGGTGGACCGGATCGCCGGCAAGGCGGAGCAGATCACCCAGCACAACCTGAGCGAGCGCCTCCCGGTACCCGGCACGGGCGACGAATTCGACAGCCTGTCGATCGCGCTCAACCGGATGATCACGCGCCTGGACGACGCCTTCCTCAACTCGAAGCGGTTCGTGGCCGACGCCTCCCACGAGCTGCGCACGCCCCTGACCATCCTGCGGGGGGAGCTGGAAAGCATGTTCCATGAGGGAGTGCCCGCCCCGCACCGCGAGCGCGTCGGCGCCCTCCTGGTGGAGGTCGAGAGGCTCTCCATGATCGTCGAGCGGCTCTTTGCGCTTTCGCGTCTGGATGCGGGAGAGGCCCAGTCCGAATGGGTGCGGTTCGACCTGGCCGAGCTTGCGACCACCACCGCGGGCCAGATGACGCTCCTGGCGGAGGACCGCCGGATCGCGGTCTCATGCGAGGCCCCCTCGCCGGTCATGGTCCACGGCGACCGCTCGCGGCTCAAGCAGGTCGTCGTCAACCTCCTCGACAACGCCATCAAGTACACGCAGGAGGGCGGCGCGGTTCGCCTTCGGGTCCTTGCGTCGCAGGACCTGGCTTTCCTCGAGATCATCGACACCGGCGTGGGAATTCCGCCCGAGGACTTGCCCCGGATCTTCAACCGCTTCTTCCGGGTGAACCAGACCCGCTCCCAGCATCCCGAGGGCGCCGGCCTGGGGCTCGCGATAGTCGAGTCGATCTGCAACGCGAACCACTGCGAGATCGAGGTGGAGAGCGTCCTGGGCAAGGGAAGCTGCTTTCGCGTGAAGCTGCCGCTGGCCGCGTGAGCCTTGCGCCGGGGGATCAGCGCAGCGACCCGGTCTGGTAGTCCAGGATCGCCCGCTGGATCAGCGTGTCGAATCGCGCGTTGGCCTCGGCGATCGCCGCCGAGGTCGCGTTCAGCTGCGCATCCGTCAGCTCGATCAGCGAGGAACTTCCCGCCTTGTAGCGCGCCTGGGCAAGGTCGAAGGCCTGCGTCGCATGCTTGAGCAGCTGCTCGGTCGTTTTCAGGCGCTGCACCGCGTTCCTGAGGCCGACCCAGGCGATCCTGACGTCCCGCGCGGCGTTGTCCTCGGCGTCGCGCAGGGACTCGCCGGCCATGCGCGCGCGGATCTGGGCCTCGCGTTCGCGGGCGATATAGGAGCCGCCGGCGAATATCGGGAGGCTGAGCTGGATTCCCGCCGCCGCGTAGTTGTTCGGCAGCCGGACGTCGTGCGACGGGGAATTCCCCGCGACGCCCGTTGCCGAGACGGTGGGGTAGTTGGCGTCCTTCTCGGCGTCCGCGGTGTTCCGGGCGGCCTCCTCGGCATAGTGAAGGCGGAGAAGGTCCGGCCGCTGGCGCAAGGTGAGGTCGATCAGCGGCTCCACCTCCGGAACCTGCTCATCGGCCGTGCCGGGAGCGCGGTCGGTGAGGACGAAGGTCCTGGGCCGCCTGTAGCCGAGCGCCGTCGACAGCGAGGCCATCGCCGACTCGCCCTCGCCCTCGGCATTCTGCACCAGGAGCTCCGCCTGCTCGTAGGCCACCTGGGCGAAGCTCAGGTCGAGGTCGGACCGGAGCTTGTTGGCGGCGAGCGCGCGGACTTGATCGGTCAGCAGCTTGCGCGCGCCGAGGGTCTGCTGGGCCACCTCGACGACCGACTGCGCCTGAAGGACCGCGAAGTAGCTTGCCTCCGCGTTGAGGAGGACCTGCTCCCGCGTCGCCGCCTGACCCTCGAGCGCCGCGCGCTCCTGGTTCTTGGCGCTGGAGGTCAGGTTACCCGTCCGGCCGAAATCGGTGATCAGCTGCGTCACTTCGACTCCCTCGGCCACCCGGTCGTCGATCGATGAGTTGCTCAGGGAGCCCGCGAGGATCTCCGTGTTGTGGGACGCCGCGTCGACGCCCGTGACATACCCGTTCGCAACCGGGTAATACCCCGCCTGCGTCTCCTTTACGACCTCCTTGGAGAGGAGGGCCTGCAGCTGGGCTGCGGCATACTGCGGGTGGTTGCGAAGGGCGGTTGCGCGGGCCTCCTCGAGCGACAGGGGCTGCGCCGCCGGCTCGTCGGCGCCGGCCCGGCAGGCGAGGACGGCCGAGGCGAGGAAAAGGGCCAGGGATCGTTTCACGGCCCATGTCCTTCGGTTGCGGGGAGGGGCGTCCCGGCCGCGGGCGCGGTCTCGCGGCCGCGGTAGGCGATGTAGAAGGCGGCCGGCACGATGAAGACCGTGAGGGCCACGGAGACGACCATCCCGCCGATGATCGACCGCGCAAGGGGCGCGTAGGACTCGCTGCCCGCGCCAAGGGCGAGGGCCATCGGGATGAGGCCGATCACCGTGGCGAGCGAGGTCATCAGGATGGGGCGCAGCCGCACCCGGGCCGCGTACTGCACGGCCTCCCTGAGCGGCATGCCGTCGGCGATGAGGCGGTGGGTGAACTCCACGATGAGGATGCTGTTTGAGACCACCACGCCCACCATCATCACGACGCCCATCAGCGACATAATGTTGAGCGTCGTTCCCGTCGCCGTCAGGACGATCAGGACGCCCGTGATTCCCGGCGGGACTGCCAGCAGGATGAGGAGCGGGTCGAGGAACGACTTGAACTGGGCGACCAGCACAAGGTAGACCAGGACGACGGAAAGGATGAGCCCGATCCCGAACGAGCGGAACGAGCTGTTCATCGCCCCGACGATGCCCCGGACCCGGATGATGACGTCCGCGGGATGCTTGAGGCCGGCGACGATCCGGTCGACGCGGCCGGCGACCCGGCTCAGCTCCTCGCCCACCGGGGAGACGTAGACGTCGATGACCCGGCGCAACTGGTAGTGGTCGACCTCCGTCGGCGTCCGGATTTCCTTGATGTCGGCGACCGTCCCGAGCATCGCGGTGTCCTTCTGTCCGGCGGAGCGGATCGGTATGCTGCGCAGGTCCGCCAGCGACTTTACGGTGTTGTCAGGGTACTGCACCGTGAGCATGTAGAGGTTACCGCTCTTCGGGTCGACCCAGTAGCTCGGCGCGATCATCCCGTCCGACGTCAGCGCGGTGATGACGTTGTCGACCACCTCGTGCTCCGTCAGGCCCATCTCGCTCGCATGGTACCGGTTGATGTCGAGCTGCAGCGAGGGCGCATGGACGTCCTGGGGGATGAAGACGTCGCTCACGCCCGGGATGCGGGCGGCCTTCGAGCGGATCTCCTCGGCGGTGTCGAATGCCTCGTCGAGGTCGTTGCTGCTGACCTGCACGTCGATGGGGGCCGGGATGCCCTGGTTGAGGACGGCGTCCACGAGGCCCCCCGACTGGAAGTAGGCGGTGATCTCCGGCACCTCCTTCCTGAGGGCCGCACGCATCCGGTCCATGTAGGCGTAGCTCCCCACCCTGTGGCCGTCGTTTAGGCTGACCTGGATGAAGGCGGTGTGGGGAGCCGAGTTGCTGGTGTAGATGGACGACAGGTCGGGCGTCGAGCCTATGTTGGAGACGATGATCCGGAGGTCCGAGGGCGCGACGACCCGGCGGACGATGTCCTCGACCTTGGTGACCGCCTTCTCGGTGAGCTCGATCCGCGTGCCCGGCGCGGCCTTCAGGTTGATGACGAACTGGCCCGGGTCGGTCCTCGGGAAGTAGGCCAGCCCGACCGCGGGCGCAAGGCCGAGGCTCAGGATGAAGAGCCCCAGGATGCCGACGACGGTCGCGACGGGCCTGCCTATCGCCACCGCCTGCGCGCGGTCGAACCTCTTGAGAAACCTGTGGAACCTCGCGTTGAACCACCGGTTGAACCGGCCCCAGACCGAGCGCGGGGGAATTTCGCCGCTCGCGTCGGTGGCGTCGTGCGCGACCTCGCCCGCCCGAATGAGCTTGGCGCAGAACAGCGGGACGACAGACATCGCGACGAAGTACGAGGCGAAGAGCGAAAGGACGACGGAAAGCGCGAGTGCCGAGAACAGGAACTTGCTCACTCCCGCGAGGAAGGTGACCGGGAAGAACACGATCGCGGTCGTCAGCGTGGCGGCGAGGACCGCGAGCGCCACCTCCTCGCCCCCCTTTTCCGCGGCGACCTCCGGCGACTCGCCGAGCTCCATGTGCCGGAAAATGTTCTCGAGCACGATCACCGAGTTGTCGATCAGGCGCGAGAAGACGAGGGCGAGGCCGCCGAGGATCATCGCGTTCACCGAGCTGCCGCCGAACTGGAGCGCAATGAACGCGGCCAGCACCGACAGGGGGATGGAGAGGAAAACGGCGAGGGTCGCGCGCACGCTGCCGAGGAACACCAGGATCATCAGGCCCGTCAGCACCATCCCGATCAGGCCCTCGTCGACGAGGTTCTCGATCGCGGTCTTCACGAACACGGACTGGTCAAAGACGACCGTCGCCACGAGCGACTTGGGGATGTCGATCAGCCGGCCGACCACCTCCTTTATGCCCTTCACGACGGCGATCGTGTTCGCCTCCGCGCTGGACTTGAGGATGGGCAGGTACACCGAGCGCTGGCCGTCGATCCGCACGATGTTCGTCTGGATGGCGGCGTCGTCCTTCGCCCGGCCGATGTCCGCGACGAGGACCGGCGAGCCCTGGACCATCTTCAGCGGCAGCTGGTTGATCTCGTCGACCGTGCTGAGCTGGCTGTTCGTGTAGAGGTTGTAGTCGAAGGGCCCGATCTTCACGTCGCCCGCCGGCAGGATGAGGTTCGCGTCGTTCACGCCGCGGACGACGTCCATCAGGCTGAGCTGCCGGGCCTCCATCTTTACCGGGTCGAGATAGATCTGGATCTGCCGGAGCTTACCCCCGAAGGGTGGGGGGATAGCGCATCCGGGAACGGCGGCCACCTGGTTGCGGACGTTGTACTGTCCGACGTCGTGGAGCTGGGTCTGGTTGAGCCCCTCGCCCTTGAGCGTGATGAGGCAGACCGGCAGGCTCGAGGCGTCAAACTTGAGCACGACCGGCGGGAGCGTGCCCGGCGGGAGGCGCCGCAGGTTGGCCATCGCCAGGTTCGTGATGCCCGTCACGTCGGAGTCGGCATCCGTGCCCGGCTGGAAGTATATCTTTATCAGGCTGATCCCCGGGAGCGAACGCGACTCGATGTGGTCGATGCCGCTCGCCAGGGTGAAGAACCGCTCGTAGGTGCCCGTGATGTCATTCTCGATCTGCTCCGGCGGCATGCCCGAATAAAAGGTCGCCACGACCACGACCGGGATGTTGATCGGGGGGAACAGGTCGACCGGCATCCGCAGGACGCTGGTGACGCCGACAACTCCCACGATCAGGCAGATGACGATGACCAGGTAGGGATAGCGGATCGAGAAGCGCGACATGGCGGGCGATTGCGGGTTCGGGCCCCCCGTCAGCTCCTGCCTGCGTCGGCCTGGATCTGGCGCCGCAGGGCGGACGGCGAGAAGCCGGCGGACGCGCAGAATTCGCACATCCTCGCCTCCCGCTCCCGGAATCGCCGCGCGACCTCCGGAAGCCTCGCCGCGAGCTCGGCCGGGACGGAGACAATCCCGTGCCGGTCCCCGTGCAGGATCTCGCCCGGCATGATCCGGAGGCCGGCGACCTCGACGGGTCCGCCCGCCGCGACGACGTGGCCGTACGCGTGGGACGGGGAGACATCCCCCGAGAACGCCTGGAGCCCGGTGCCCTCGAACTTCTCGAGTCCGCGCACGGCGCCGTTTGTCACCACGCCGACGCAGCCGAGGGCCTTGAGGATGCAGGCATGGAAACGGCCCACGAGGGCCCCGCGGCCCGGATGGGCGTCGGCGTCCTCGATCACGAGCACCAGGGGACGGCCGTCCGGATGGATGTCAAGGCGCTCCCACCAGTCGGGCTGGTCCAGGTAGAACGCCTCCTTCATCGAGGGCTCGGCCGACCGAACCCTGAGGGTGACGGCCCGCCCGACCATCGCCGGCATCAGGGGGGTGCGGCAGGCGAGGGTCGAGTCGCTGAACCCCTCGTTTCGAAGCCGCACCCCGAAGGACTCGATGGCGTTCGCGACGGTGCAGGTGTCGAATTCGCCGAGCCTGCGCAGAATTTCCAGGGAATTCGTTGTGTTCATCGTGTGCATCAGGGGTGGAGTTCCGGGTCGATGGGGCCGGGCGCGGCCTTGTCGCCCGCGAGCAGTCCGCTCCGGTCGCCGACGACGACAAGTTCGCCCTCGCGCAACCCGGACGTGATCTCCGCCGAGGATGCCGTGCGCAGTCCGACTCCCACCCGGTGTTCCGACAATATGCCGTCCGCCCCGAGGACCATCACGGAGGGATGCTCCTCCCCGGAGAGGGCCTGGAGCGGAACGGCGAGGACGTCCGTCGCGGATTGGAGGGGGAGGACGATCGTCGCGTACATCCCCGCCTTGAGTTCACTGTCCGTGTTGGGTACGTCGACCTCGGCGATCATCGTGCGCGTCGACCGGTCGATGGCCCATTCGTCGCGAACGATCTTCCCCGAAAACG
>Ga0302229_10003262_pt1 | contig 11339 bp, 10 predicted proteins | sample II_Palsa_N1_3_FD_193518 | JGI IMG/M metagenome (GOLD analysis project Ga0302229, IMG submission 193518) | Peat permafrost microbial communities from Stordalen Mire near Abisko, Sweden - II_Palsa_N1_3 | ecosystem: Environmental > Terrestrial > Soil > Palsa > Peat permafrost | place: Sweden...
GAGCCGTTGCGACAAGCCGGGTTTGCCGCGCAAATCGTGAGGCAGTCGGTCGATGGCACTGAGCAGGCCATTCCAGATGCCGTCCATGTCGAGTTCGTAATGACGCATGACGGCCACCAGATCACCGTCGCCCAGTTCAAGCAACTTGATCAGCCAGTGCTCGACCTCGATCTCACGATGGGCACGCGTTTCGCACAGGCCCGCTGCATCGGCGAGCGCGCGTGCGCAATGGTCGTTGAGACGACGTAGGAGCGGCGAAAGGTTGCGGGTAGTCATGGGCGAGGGACCAGGAGATAAGCGATGCATGGACAATCGTCTGCATCAGAGGGGATTCGGAATCAAAAGCGCAGAGGCACAGCGTCACCAGTCGATCGGGAGGCGTGCGCGTCACATGGTTTGCGGCATGGAATCCAACTTGGGGAAACGTGCCTGGCCGTTGCGTCAGGGCAGCGCAGCGATTGCCCCGAGTCAGACTTGTGCCTGGGGCGCGGAAACTCGCCACGACGAGGGTCAAGTCAGACACCGCCCAGCGGATCGGACGACAGTTAAGGACTGCTCGATAACTGACGGCCTCTTGCTGCGACATGCCATGGTTGGCACGACAAAACCGGCGCCCCTTCCACGATGGATCGAGATAGGAAAAGGACGCCGGGCCCAGCGGTTTTACGAGCGCTCGTTCCAGCTGTCGGCATGGATGATGTTGCCGTCCTTATACGCCCACGTGATCTTTTCGTACAACACGCTGAGTCTGGTCGATGCGCTGTCGGCGCCCGTCAAGCAGAGTGCGCCGTTGCCGAGCGTGCCCAATCCGCCGAAGCCTTCATCGCCAACGGTGGCCTCGCCGGTGGTGCCGGCGGGCTGAATCACCATCAAGGCGGCGCGTCGGAGCTCAGCCCAGCCAGCGCCAGGCCAGATAGACCAGCGGTGCACACACCAGCAGAAACGGGATCGACACCATCTGCAACTGCCGCAGGCCACGCGGCTGATTCGCCAGACGCAGTGCGATCAGGTTCGCCAGCGAACCGACCGCCAGACCAAAGCCGCCCACGTTCACCGCGACCGCCAGCGCAATTGCATCAGTGGTGCGGTCGAGCAGCAGCACCGTCGCGGGTACGTTGCTGATCAGTTGCGAAGTGATGATGCCGCTGACATACAACGTTATTGGCTGGCTGAAATCGAGCTGGTCAAGCGCGTGTCGCACCTGCGGCAGTTCGGCGAGGTGGCCCAGCCCTAGGAAAATCGCTGCGAACGTGAGCAGCAGCAGCCAGTCGATTCGCGCCAGACTTGAGCGCGCCAGCAGCGCAAACAGCACCAGCATCAGCACAGCGCCCAGCGGTGCGTGGTGATATTCCATCAGCAGCACCATCGCCAGCAGCGCGAGGATCGACCACACGCCGAGCCGGCGGGAGCTCACTTGGCCATCTATCTTGTCCGATGCCAGTTCGATCCGGTCGCGTGGAAGCCATAGCCATGTAAACGCCGCCACCAGGACAAACATCACGGCCGCGGCCGGCAGCATCGCCAGGGTGAAGTGCAGGAAGGGCAGTTGCGAGTGCTGCCATAGCAGCAGGTTTTGTGGGTTGCCGATCGGGCTCAACGTGGAGCCCGCGTTCACTGCCAGCGCCTCCAGCACGACCATGCGTAATACCGGCAGGTTCGACATGCCGCCGATCGCGAGTGTCAGTGGCACGATTAAAAACAGACTGACGTCGTTGGTCAGCACCATCGACAACAGCGCCGTCGCAGTCACCAACAGCAGGCCGAGACTACGCAACGAATGCGCGCGCGCTACGACCGTTACCGCTGCATGCTGCACCAGGCCGCTGTCGCGGATGCCCTGGATCGCGATCAGCAGACCCATCAGGCCGGCCAGCGTCGGTAGCTGCAGCCAGTGCTGATACTTCGCCGCCGATTGCGGGTCAAACAGGGCTAGTGCGATGGTCAACGCGGCGAACAGCAACAACAGCCATTCGGCCTTCAGCTTTTGCGCCCACGACGAGGACGCTTCGGATGGTGCTGCCGCATCACTCATGCGTCGGCGCCTCACCCGGCATGTCGATCACCATCCGCTGAGCCCTTCGATTTCATGCAGTTTTTGCCAGCTTGGCCGCGCGCGGACCAAGTCCGCGAGTCGCTTCAGTGCGGGCCACTCGGTCGCCGGGCGCGGCATGTTGCGCGACCAGCGCATCAGCATGCCCAGCAGCAGATCGGCGCCGGAAAAGTCATCGCCGAGCAGGTAGGGGCCGTTCGCCGTGAGCTGTGCATCGAGCAGATCCCACACGCCTTCGATCTTGCGTTGCAAGGCGGCGCGCACTTCAGGCGTGTGCTCGGCTGCACCCAGCTCCGGTGGATAGAACCAGAAACGATACGTCGACATCAGCGTATTGCTGAGATAGACGACGCACTGCTGCCACGCCTCGTGCTCGGGTGTGCCGGGCGGCGGTGCCAGTTTTGTTTCCGGGTGACGGTCGGCCAACACCATCAACAACGCCGCCGATTCCGACAGTGGTCGGCCGTCGATCACCAGGGTAGGCACCACTCCGCGTGGATTCAGTCGCAGATAGCCCGGATCGCGCTGCGCCATGGTCTCGACATCGATCAGTCGCAATTCGTGCGGTGCGCCGATCTCGAGCAGAGCCAGATGTACCACCATGCTGGCAGTGCCGGGGGAGTAGTAGAGGGTGTACATGGTGGGCCTTTGCTCGCGGGTGAGAGACGAAGAGTTCTAGTGAAAACTATAACTTCTGGTTTGCCGAAAGCCGCTTTGCTCCTTCCCCTGATTGTCCCGAAGAAGCGACTTCTTTCGTTCGCAGAGGGGAGGGGTGATGCTCGTGACCTTCTCGGCGAAGAGCGACCCCACCCCAGCCCTCCCCTGCAAGCATGGGAGGGAGCATTTCTGCGGAATACTAACCTTCTCGCAACAGCCGCATGGGCGATGTCCGCGTCACCTTCCGCGTTCCGGCCAATCCCAGCAGCATCACCACCAACGCGGCGCCGAGCGCACCGAATGCAAGAGGCCACAGCGGCGGCACGAAGCCCTCGATATGGAACACCGAGTGACCCAGCCAGATTCCGGCGCCAGCAGCACCGAAGGCGGCAGTAAGGCCGGCGATCAACCCAAGCAGCGCGAATTCGCAGGCGGCGGCGACACGCAGTTGATTGCGACGTGCGCCGAGCGTGCGCAACAAAGCGGCCTCATGGCGCCGCTCGGCCGCACTGGCAGCTAGCGCGGCAGCCAGCACCAAGGCGCCGGCAAGCAGGCTGAAACCGAGAATCCAGCGCACGGCACTGCCGACGCGATCCACGATCTCGTGCACGCGGTCGAGTAGCGAATCGACGTCGATCAGGCTGAGGTTGGAATAATCCCGTGACAGTTGCGCCAGTTGCGTGGCATGCCCTCGCGGCAGATAGAAACTGGCCAGCCAGGTATGCGGCAGGCCGTTGGCATGGGCCGCATCGAGCAGCAGGAAAAAGTTGACGCGGAAGGAACTCCAGTCGACCTTGCGGATGCTGCCGACTTTCGCCTGGACGTTGCCCTCGCCGACATCCAGGCTCAAGGTGTCGCCCAGCTTCAACTCGAACATGTCGCGCCACATGGTGTCGATCGACACCTCGGCCTGCGCTGCGTGCGGCCCAGCCCATTCGCCGGCGACCACCTGGTTCGCTGGTGGCAGGCTGCTGGCCCATGACAGTCGCAATTGACGATCGGTCCAGTCTTTCGCGCGTTCGTCCTTGAACGCGATCTGATCGATCGGCTTACCGTTGATGGCCGTGAGCTTGCCGACAGCCAATGGCAGCATATTGAGTTGCTCGCCACCGATCGCCGCCAACGCTTTTTCAAAACCGGTGCGCTGGTCGTCCTGCAGGTTCAATGCAAACCAGTTCGGTGTATCTGCGGGCAACTCCTGGCGCCATCCCTGAAGCAGCGAAGGGGCGACGATCGCGAGCAGCAGCAAGGCGCACAAGCCAATGCTGAGAGCGGTCGCCTGGATCAGGCTAAGCGTCCGCCGCCTCGCCAGTGCCGCCAGGCCAAGACGCAGCGCGGGGTGCGCACCAGGGGCCACACGGCGCGCAACCCACAGTAGGAGCGCCGCCAGCAGCGCAGCCACGACGGCCACACCGAACAGGCTTACGGCAAGAATGCCGGCCAGTTTGAGCGAGTCGCTCTGGCTCCAGATGAGTCCCAGCGCAACCAGTACGGGGATCAGATACAGCGCGTCAAAACGGCGCGCGCGTCGCGTCACGCTTTGGCGGAACACCGCTACCGGCGGTACCTCTGCCAGTCGCACCAGCGGTGGCAACGCAAAGCCAACCAGCACGGCGACACCCATCGCCGCCGCGGCGAAAGACGGTGCCAGTGGCAGCGCGGTTGGCACGCTGCCGAACAACTGACTGGCAAACACCCATGCCAGTTGCGACAGACCCAGCGCCAAAAAAAGGCCCAGCACGACAGCAGGTAAGGCGAGTGCACCGAGGGTGCCCAGCAACAAGCCCAGAACTTTCCGTCGCGACGTGCCGAGCGCGCGCAGCAGCGCCACCTCGGACGTTTTGCGCCGCGCGTAGCGCTGCGCGGCCAGCGCAATCGCGACGCCGGCCAGCAGCGCCGACAGCAGTGCGGTAAGTCGCAGGAAGGCGCCAGCCCGATCGAACGCTGTACGCATGCGCTCCTGGACTTGTTCGGGCGTAATCAGTTCAGCCCCCTGGGGCAACGCGGTCGACGCCACCCAGTCCCGCCACCTCTGCACGGCGGCGGGCGTGCCGGCCAGTAGCAGACTATGCCGCGCCCGGCTGCCGGTGCCGAGCAATCCGGCTTGTTCGGCGTCGGTGAGGCTCATCATCGCGCGGGGGGCCATCGCAAACAGCTCGCCTCCGTCGGGTTCGCGCAACAGTTCGGCAGCGACGGTCAGCCCGCGGCCGCCCACTTGCACCTGCTGACCGATTTTGAGATTCAATGCCACCAGCGCACGGTGATCGAGATAAACCTCACCCGCGGCTGGAGCGTGACCGTTGGAGGAGCGACCTGCGGCGTCGCCCAATTCCAGCGTGCCACGCAGCGGGTACTGTTGGTCGCCGGCCAGTACGTCGAGCAATTGGGTCTGTTGGTTGGCGAACGCCACGCTGGGGAAACTTGCGGTTTGGGTCGCGCTCAAATTGAGCTGGCGGGCTTCGCTGGCAAAGCTGTCCGGCAAGGTTTGCGGCGAAGCGATGCCCACGTCGCCGCCGATCAATTCGGCGGTGCTGGCCAGCACACCGTGCTCGGTGCGCGATGCCAGCGTGGCCACCACACCGAGCGCGACTATCGCCAGCAGCAGCGAAGCGGCCAGCGTGCGCAGCTCCGGCAAATGCCATTCGCGACGCAGGCTGCGCAGGGCAAGCAGCAGAAGCTTCATGCGGGTGTGCTCGTTGCGGGCGGCACCACGCGGCCTTCTTCCAGCTCGATCCGGCGATCACAGCGCGCGGCTAACGCCGCATCGTGAGTGACCAGCACCAGCGTCGTGCGGTGGTCGCGGTTCAATGCAAATAGCAAGTCACACACGTGATGACCGGTGCGCTGGTCGAGATTGCCGGTGGGCTCATCGGCAAACAGTACGCGTGGACCGTGCACGAACGCGCGGGCAATCGCCACCCGCTGCTGCTCTCCACCGGAAAGCTGGGCCGGATAGTGCCGACGCCGCGCTCCCAGGCCTACCGCCTCAAGTGCGGCGCGCGCGCGCTGCCGGGCAGCGCTGCTGCCCTCCAGCTCGAGCGGCAGCATCACGTTTTCTTCCGCTGTCAGTGCGGGCAGCAAATGGAACGACTGGAAAACGAACCCGACCAACTGGCGGCGCAGGTCTGCCCGCGCTTCTTCGCCCAGTTGTTCCAACGCATGACCGTCGAGCCGGACACTGCCGCTGTTGGGAGTATCCAGCCCGGCCAGCAGGCCGAGCAGGGTGGTCTTACCGGAACCGGAGGCGCCGACAATGGCGAAGCTTTCGCCTGAACCGATCTGCAGGCTGACGTTGCACAGGATGTCGAGTTTCCCCTCGGGGCCGCTGACCGACTTGCTAACATCGCAGGCCTCAAGAAGAAAACGGGAAGAATCACTCATGCGTCGTTGCCTTGGCTGGTTGGTGTGGAGCGGCTTGATACTTGTGGGTGCTATCGGCACGGCGCAGGCGGCAACGCCGCATACCGTATTGGTGCTGGGTGATTCGTTGTCCGCCGCGCACAACATACCGGTCCAGTCCGGTTGGGTATCGTTGCTGGACGCGCGTCTACGCAACATGGTGCCGATGTGGACCGCGGTCAATGCCAGCGTCAGCGGCGAAACTTCGCTGAGCGGACGCAATCGCCTGCCGGCCTTGCTGCAGAAGGTCCATCCGTCAGTGCTGGTGCTCGAATTGGGCGCCAACGACGGCTTGCGTGGACTGCCGTTGCCGCTGTTGCGCGACAACCTGGTGGCCATGATCGATGCGGCTCAGCAGGCGAAGGTCCGCGTGCTGTTGGTAGGTATCGAGCTGCCAGTGAACTACGGCCCGCAATATCGCGATGGCCTGCGGGCTGTCTATGCGGATCTGGCCCGAACAAAACACACCGCGCTGGTACCGTTCCTGCTCGACGGCGTCGCGCTCGATCCTGCGCTGATGCAGGAAGACGGCCTTCATCCAGTGGCCAGAGCCGAGCCGAAAGTGCTGGAAACGGTCTGGAATCAGCTGCATCCGTTGCTGCAGTGAAGCCAATAATCGAACGCATTCTGAATGACTTGCATGGGCTTCACGTTGCGCTCACCCTGTGAACGGTTAGATCTTCACATTTGTGAAGTCAAACGAGGGAGACGACATGACCGTACACGACGAGCAAGCAGGACTGATTTTGCTGGTGGAAGACAATCGCCAGATCGCCGAAATGGTCGGCGAATTCCTTGAGCGCCGCGGCTACTCGGTCGATTACGCCGCCGATGGCGTCAGCGGGCTGCATCTGGCGGTTTCCAACAGCTACGACGTGATGGTGCTGGACCTGATGCTACCCGGCCTGGATGGGCTGGAAGTTTGTCGCAAGCTGCGCAAGGAAGCGAAAAAATCCACGCCCGTATTGATGCTGACAGCGCGTGACACCCTGGAAGACAAGCTAGTGGGCCTTGAGGCGGGTGCCGATGACTATCTGGTCAAGCCGTTCGAAGTGCGTGAGCTGGAGGCGCGACTGCGCGCATTGATCCGCCGCGATCGCCGCCAGGTTTCCACGGAAGTCCTCACTGTGGGCGACATGACCCTGGACACCGCGACGTTGCGACTGACCCGGGAAAACCAGGAGCTGGTAGTGTCGCCGATCGGCCTGAAGCTGTTGGCGATCCTGATGCGCGAATCGCCGCGCGTGGTCAGCCGCCGCGACATCGAACGCGAGATCTGGGGCGATACGTTGCCTGACTCGGATACCTTGCGCTCGCATCTTTACAACCTGCGCCGAGTCATAGACAAACCCTTCGCGCGGCCCCTGTTACACACCATCCATTCGGCCGGTTATCGCCTCGCGGATCTGGAATCAGAGGTGGCAACGACCGCCCAGTCGGTTTGAGACGGAAGCAGCGAAGGTAATGGATAATAGGCGAAAGACAGCGGTCACATTTCGCGTGGGCACCTTTCGACAGCGCATTGCGTGGGTGTTTGGCCTGCAGTTTGTGGCTGTGGCCATCATCTGTGTGATGGGCACCTACAATGTCGCGCCGCTGCCGGCGGTGATCGCGCTTATCGTGATTACCACCATTCTGGCGTGGTCGGCCACGCACAGAGGGTGGCTCCCAGTGCGCGCGCTAGCCGATATCATCAGTCGTTGGGACAAGCAACAAACCGAAGCGGAGACGTCGCAACTGACTCAGTTGTCTGCGAATGACGATACCGATGTCGCGGCGCTGGCGAATGGGCTGCACGGATTTGCCACGCGGATTGCCGGATACAACCAGCGCGAACGCAACTTTACGCGTGATGCGAGTCACGAGCTGCGTAGTCCGCTCACGGTGATCAAGATGTCGGCAGACATGCTTGGTGACGAAGACGGCCTCAGCGATTTCGGAGCACGCTCAGTGCTTCGGATCAAACGTGCCGCGCGTGAAATGGAGGCGTTGGTCGAGGCGCTGTTGATACTCGCGCGGGAGTCCGACGTAGGTCTCGATAGCGAGCGCTTCGTCGTCAACGATGTGTTGCGGCACGAGCTGGAGTCCGCCCGTGAACTGCTGGTCGGACGTCCGATCCAGCTGGAACTGGAGGAGTCCACCCGTTTTGCGCTGCAAGGATCATCGCGGGTGTTTTCAGTGCTGTGTTGGCAGTTGATCCGCAATGCCTGCCAGCAAACCGAACAGGGTCGCGTGGTGATCAGCGTGCTCCCCGGCGAGGTGAGCGTGAGCAATCATGCGGATCCGCTGATCAGCAGCGATGCGTCACGGCCAGAGCGTGTGCATGGCGCCGACCGGCATGGCTTTGAACTGGCCATCGCCCAACGCATCAGCGATCGCTTCGCGTGGCCGCTGGAATTGCAGACACGACCTGGACAGGAAAACATCGCGCATATCCGTTTTCCACAGCCGTTGTCAGCCGAAGCCTGAGCCATAGTGACGGCGGCCACCGTGGTCGAAATATTGTAGGAGCGCACCCTGTGCGCGATGCTCTTGCAAGGATTTCCCGCAGACCTTTCGCGCACAGGGTGCGCTCCTACGGGTTGAGGAAAATCGGAACGCGCTGGAAATCGAGAGCAGACCTCAGCGCTGCAGCGATGGATCCACGTCGAATTCGCAACCTGTCTTCGCCTTCACTTCGTCGAGGGTGACGCCGTCGTTGAGCTCGATCAGCAGCAGCCCCTGACCCTTGTTGACCTTGAACACGCACAGGTCGGTAATGATCAAGTCGACCACCTGCTTGCCGGTCAGTGGTAACTCGCACTCGGTGCGAATTTTTGGCGTGCCGTCTTTCGCGTTGTGCTCCATCAACACCACCACGCGCTTGACGCCACTGACCAGGTCCATCGCGCCGCCCGGTCCCTTCACCATCTTCCCCGGCACCATCCAGTTCGCCAGATCGCCGTGTGCGGATACTTCAAGACCGCCGAGAATCGACAGATCAATATGCCCGCCGCGGATCATTGCGAACGACTCGGCGCTGGAGAAGAAGCTGGAGCCGGGCAGGGTAGTGATGGCCTGCTTGCCGGCGTTGATCAGATCCGGATCGATCTGCTCCTCGGTCGGGAACGGGCCGATGCCGAGCAGACCGTTTTCCGACTGCAGGGTGACGTTGACGCCAGCGGGAATGTAATTAGCGACCATGGTCGGAATGCCGATGCCAAGGTTCACGTAGAAGCCATCCTGCAGCTCTTGGGCGGCCCGCTTGGCCATCGCGACGCGGATCGGACTTTCCTTGCCACCGGCGACGCCGGCGATCGTGCGGAACTCGATCCGCTTCTCGTATTTTTCACCCTGGATGATGCGATCGACATAGATGCCCGGCACATGGATCGCGTCTGGTGCTAGTTCACCGACCTCGACCAGCTGCTCCACTTCGGCCACGCAAATCTCGCCGCAGGTGGCGATCATGGGATTGAAATTGCGCGCCGTCTCGTGGAAGACCAGGTTGCCGTGAGCGTCGCCCTTCCACGCCTTGACGATAGAAAGGTCGGCGCGGATCGCCTCCTCCAACACGTATTCCTTGCCACCGAAGGCCTTCATCTCCTTGCCCTCAGCCAGCTTGGTGCCGAAGGCGGTGCGCGTATAGAAGCCGGGAATGCCGGCACCGCCTGCGCGCAGCTTTTCGGCCAGGGTGCCCTGTGGTACCAAATGCAACTCCAGTTCACCGGCCAGCACCTGCCGCTCGAATTCCTTGTTCTCGCCCACGTAGGAGGCATACACGCATCTGACCTGGCGCGTCTTGAGCAGCGGGCCCATGCCGAAGTCGTCCACGCCGGCGTTGTTGCCAACGATGGTCAACCCTTTGGTGCCGGCCTCGAGCAGCGCGCCGATCAGGTTCTCGGGAATGCCACACAGGCCGAAGCCGCCGGCGGCGATCGTCATGTTGTCGACCAGCAGCCCATCGAGTGCTTTCGCCGCGCTTGCGTACACCTTGTCCATTGCTGTGCCTTCCTGCAGGGAGAGTCAGCTGCCAAGGATACGACGGATTGGTGACGAGCTGCCCTGTCGAAACGCGCCAGCCGATTTCACGCAGATGTGGCCAGTGCCATCAAGCCGCATCATTCAGCTCGCTATACTCGCGCCGTTGCTTTGGGGGAAAGTGAAGTGGGGAGATGGAAGTGAAGCTGCACCGCCTGTTCGTTGCCCTTGCCACCTTGGGGATCGCCAGCATGAGCCACGCCGCCGTCTCGCCCGTTCTGGTGATCCACGGCGGCGCGGGTGTCATCAAGCGCGACATGACGCCGGCCAGGGAGAAGGCCGTACGCGCCGCGCTGACCTTGGCTCTGCACGATGGCTATGCCCAGCTCAAGGCTGGCAAACCGGCACTGGACGCGGTGACGGCCGCGATCACCGTGCTGGAGGACGATCCAAACTTCAACGCGGGCAGGGGCTCGGTATTTAGCCACGACGGCAAGAACGAAATGGATGCCGCGATCATGGACGGCAACACGCTGGGCGCCGGCTCAGTCGCCGACGTGCAACGAATCAAGAATCCCATCCTGTTGGCACGTGCCGTGATGGAGAAATCGTCACATGTCATGTTGGCGGGCGAAGGCGCCGAAGCGTTTGCGCAAAGTGTCGGCATACCGCTGGTCGATCCCGCGTATTTCCGTACCGAGGAGCGCTGGCAGCAACTGCAAAAAGCCTTGAAGGAAGACGCCGCGAAGCAGTCGCATGCGGACGTTGAGACGGCCAAACATTTCGGCACCGTGGGCGCTGTTGCGCTGGATTCGCAAGGCCATCTCGCCGCGGGCACCTCCACCGGCGGCATGACCGACAAGCGCTGGGGCCGCATCGGTGATTCCCCGATCATCGGCGCCGGCACCTATGCGAATGCGGGCTGCGCAGTGTCTGGCACTGGTTGGGGCGAGTTCTACATCCGCACGGTGGCCGCGCACGAAATCTGCATGAAGGTCACCCAGATGCGCGAGCCGATCAAACTCGCGGCCGCTGAAGTGATCAACCAGGAGGTTCCGTCGATGGGCGGCAACGGCGGCGCCATCGCGCTGGATGCGGACGGCCATATCGCGATCCCGTTCAACACCGACGGCATGTATCGCGGCTGGATCGGCGCCGATGGCGTACCGCATGTGGCGATCTACGGTGATGAAGACGATGGCATCGCGGAGCCGCCGGCGCCGGCGTCACCGGATAGCACCGGGCAACCCTGATTTCCGCTGCCGCCGCTTGC
>Ga0302229_10003265_pt1 | contig 11326 bp, 7 predicted proteins | sample II_Palsa_N1_3_FD_193518 | JGI IMG/M metagenome (GOLD analysis project Ga0302229, IMG submission 193518) | Peat permafrost microbial communities from Stordalen Mire near Abisko, Sweden - II_Palsa_N1_3 | ecosystem: Environmental > Terrestrial > Soil > Palsa > Peat permafrost | place: Sweden...
CACCTGCCGCCCAGATCCACGTCGCTCGTCGACTTCGTCTCCCCTCTTGCGACCATCCGAACACCCGGACGTTCCGAGCACCACGCTCGGACGCGCGGCGAAGGATCTCGTCGCCATCGGGATTTCGCTGCTAGTTGCTGGCGACGTAGCGGCACAGTTCGGCGGGCCCGAGCGGGCGTCGCGCCGCCTCGGTATCCGCGCTCTACGAGTCTCCGGAGCACGTCCACGCCGCGCGTCCTCCTCGTACGATGGATAGTCATGGCAGCGCTACTACCACGTTCGGCGAGCTGGCAGATCCGGATGACGCCCGACGATCCATCACCCGCGCAGGCGTAATGGGCGACCACCTCGTCGTCCTTCATTCTGCGGTGCGGGCCTGCGCGGGCTACAGCCGCCACGACGCTCCCTCGATTCTGTTGGACGGCTCATCGCTGGCGCGCGAAACGGAGCACGGTCGGGCGATCACCGCGCAGCTGACGCGCCGCCAGGGAACGCTCGAGGAGGCGATCGCTGCGGCGGTCTTTGCGCTCGGCACCGCCGGGTTGTCCAAGAGCATCCGCCGCCAAGCGCGCGCGGCGTGCGAGGACTACTTCTACAGCCGGCTCGACCTGACGCCGAGCCACGAGTTGGGAGGGCGGGGAGAGATCGTCGAATCGCTCGAGCTGATGCCCGAGCCGATGTACCGGGCACTGGAGGACGTCGTCGGCCTCGTCGTGGACGGCGACTATGAGGAGCTCGGCGTCGCGTCTGGCGATAGGCTCAGAATCGAGGACCTACGCCGTCGCGTCGAGGACGACTGCCCCGAGGCGCTGGTGCTGCCGCCGCGCGAGATCTACCAGGTCGAGGCGATCGCCAAGTCCGACGATCCGGACCTGCCGGGCTGGGCCTATTTCCTCGACCTGTGTACCGAGACCGGCCCGGCACGCCTGCACATCGAGGGCGAGCTCGAGGAGTCGGGCGAGCGGTTCACGGCGACGCTGAACGACATCCTGCCCTGATCCGCCGCCGTCCGCGCCGCTTTCGCGCCGGTCGAGTCCGCCGAGAGTATCGAGCTGGACCCGCCGGCTGTGAGGGCTGGACAGGCGCCGCGCAACAAAGGTTGCGGCTGCTCCCTTGTTAACGCGGAAAGCCCACCCGTAGGTGGACTCTCGGCCATCAGAAGATCAGGCGGCTCTCGCGGGAAGGGGACGTTCAGATGAAGGTCTCGCCCTCTCGTTGCCCTCGCTATCTGACCCTCCAAGCGTAGCGCACCCGCCTCCGAGCACCGCCTCTCGAGCGATGGGGTTCCCGTTCGCCGCTTTTGCTTTAGCGAAGTTTGGGACGCCGAGGTCGGCTCCGTAGGCGTGACCGAGACGTCCGCTGCGGCCGGTCGGCCGGAAGGAGCGGAAGCGCATCCCTGGCGACCGCGTTGCGACGATCCAGAAGCGACGCGCCTCGTTGACGGCTCAGCCTCCTGTCGCCACAATTGTGGCGTGACCACCGAGCCTCTGCGAAACCGCTGAGGCAGCATTGATTGGGGAGCGGCCGGGGCGCTGTCCGCCCGCCGAACGACCAAAACTTTTGGTCGTCCCGCCTGAGGGGCACCCACTCCTCATCGCCAGCCTTGATGCAGGAGGGCGCCCGAAGGCGCGCGCGAAACCGAATCGAGCAGGGTTGGGGTTTAGGAGAAGCTGGTGATGAAGGTGCGCTGGGCTTGACGGGTTTGGGTGAGCGTGGCGGGCGCGATCCCGACCTCTTCGACGACGCCGTGACGGACCTTTAGGACCGCGGTGCTGACCCCGTCAGGCGCCATGTACCAGTCGTTTAGCCCGACGTGAAAGACGGCGCCGGTGTGCAGCGTCTGGGCGGCGGTGAGCAGGCTCGCGCCAGGGCGGACGCCCCGTAGAGCGTAGTAGGGGTTAGCGGTCAGCGCGAGCACAACCTGGTCTTGAAGCGCGTGGCGGTCACTGGAGGAGAGGGTCTTGAGCAGCCGCGGCGAGGCATAGCCGACGCGGACCTTGCCACCGGCCAGGGGAAAGAACTCCTCATAGCGCTTGCCGTGGCTTGAGCTGTCGACGTAAAGCCGGAGTGACTGCGCCCGGGTCATCCCCAGCCGCACGCGCCCGAGCGCGCGACCGGCCAGACTGCCGGTGGGCGTTGGATAGCTGGGTGAGTCCACCGGTGCCACAGTCGGCGGCGTGGTCGGCGGCGGCGTGGTCGTGGTCGTGGTCGTGGTCGTGGTCGTCGGCGACGTCGTGGTGGTAGTTGTGGTCGTCGGCGCCATCGTCGTCGTGGTCGGCGACATGGTGGTGGTGGTCGTGGTGGTCGTAGTGGTCGTGGGCGGCGCCTGCACCAGCGTGCTGGGCGCCGAGGCTGTGCCGGCTGACCCGCTGGAGTTGCTGGCGGTCACCAGCACCCGAATCGTGTCCCCGACGTCGGCGGTGGTGAGCGTGTAGGTGCTGGCCGTCGCGCCGCTGATCGCGGTGCAGGCGTTGCCGGCGCTGTTACAGTCCTGCCACTGATAGGCGTAGCCGGTCGGGGTTGGAGACCACGCGCCGGTGCTCGCCGACAGCGTCTGGCCGACCGTGGTCGTACCCGTGAGCTGAGGCATGGTGCTGTTGGACGGGATCGCCGGATTGACCAGGTCGATCGTAAAATGGTCGGTGTCGGCGATGTAGAGGTCACCCGCAGAATCGACCGCCATCCCCTGCGGGTAGTACAGCATGGAGCTGATCGCCGGCCCCCCATAGGTCGGCCCGCCCGCGGTGCCGCTGCCGGCGATCACCGACAAGGTTCCTGCGGGGGTGACCTTCTCGACCTCGCTGTTGCCGGTGTCGGCGATGTAGAGGTTGCCGGCGGGGTCGACCGCCAGCCCCTGCGGGCTGTTGAGCTCAGAGCTGGCCGCCGGCCCGAGGGTCGGCGCGCCCTGGGTGCCGTTGCCGGCGATCACCGACAGGATTCCTGCAGCGGTGACCTTCTCGACCTCGCTGTTGTGGGTGTCGGCGATGTACACATTGCCGGCGGAATCGACCGCCACCCCCTCCGGGGTGTTGAGCTCAGCGCTGGTCGCCGGCCCGCGGGTCGGCGCGCCCGCGGTGCCGTTGCCGGCGATCACCGACAGGATTCCTGCAGCGGTGACCTTCTCGACCTCGTTATTGTTCGTGTCGGCGATGTACACGTTGCCAGCGGAGTCGACCGCCACGTCGGACAGGCGGTTCAGCTTGGAGCTGGTCGCCAGCCCGGCGGTCGGCGCGCCCGCGGTGCCGTTGCCGGCGATTACCGACAGGATTCCTGCAGTCGTGACCTTCTCGACCTCGCTGTTGCTGATGTCGGCGATGTAGAGGTTGCCGGCGGAGTCGACCGCCACCCCGTTCAGGTAGCCCAGATTGGAGCTGGTCGCCGGCCCGGCGGTCGGCGGGCCGTAGCCCTCGCTGCCGGCGTAGTCGCTGATCACGCCCGGCTGGCCGGCCAGCGCCGGCGAGGCGCCCCACAGCGCGACGACCAACCACGCCACCAACACCCGCCCGACGCGACGCAGCCTGAACCCACCCCGGACATGCCCTCCGCTAACCCGATGACACCTCAACCGAACACCGATCACTCTCAAGTTCGCTCATAAACCCGTACCGTGGCTCATCGACAGCCGCGACCTAGCCCTTGAGCCAAGCCGAGAATGGCCAACGAGGTCCGGTGGCCTGGCATCTCCAAGCAGCCAAACAGCGGTTCTCCAGACATCGACGCGCACGAGCTCGATCTCGGATCGGCGACGAAGCGAACGCCCGGTGCGCCGTTCCGGTCCAGGTCCTGTGGGCCTACGGGCGTGTGAGCCAGGCGAATTGGCCGGCCCAGTCGACCTGACCGTAGAAGGCCGGCCACGCTCCGGGCTGGAACAGCGGTGCTGCGATCCGGATGGGACGGCTCGAGACTGTCGGGAGCAGCCACAGCGAATCGCCGGCTGCGTACAGGATGCTGCGGCGGTTCGCCGACCACTCCGGTGCGCTTGCGCCGCTGGTGCCGGCGACTGGGGTCGGTGTGGCGCCGGGACGGCGGATCAACCAGAGCGAGTGGGTGGCGTACCAGTGCTGCACTGCCTGCTGGGTTGCTTCGACCTGTGAGCTGCTCGGAGCTTCGACGAACGCGAGCATCCGGCCATTCGGCGACCAGGCGGGGTCGAGCGTCAGCACTCCGGGCGCTGTCGGGAGCGTTGTGCAGCGCTCCGGGTTGGACGAGCAGACGCGCACCGACTTGGTCAGCCATTGAACCCGGTTGAGCACGTTGTGACTCGGGGCGTTGGTGATCGCGAGCTCGTCGCCTGCGGCGTGAGCGACTGGGAGTCCCAGCGCGAAGCCGATCTGCCGTGGCTTGGCGCCGGCCGCCCGGATCTCGTAGATGCCCGAGCCGTCGGCGATGTCGCTGAGACCCGGATCGGTCTTGAACACGATCCCGTGACCTCGCGTGAGCACCAACATGTTGTCGATCAGCTCGCCATTCATGCCGGAGCTCGGCGAGAACGACAGGGGGACTGTCAGCCATGCGGTCCGTGGGCCATCGAGCGAGGTTGCGACCGAGAGTTGCTCGATCCCACGGGCCGGGTGAGGTGGCAGCGGGCCGGACCACCGCTCGCTGACAAACGCGTACCGCCGTCCGTCGGGCGACCACGCCATCAGATCCGGAGAGCTGGCGACCCGTGTGATCACACCATCGCTTGCGATCCGCCAGACAACGGCACCGCCGGTGAGCAACTCGTCCGTTGGAAGCCAGGAGGCAGGTCCACCCGCGCTGTCCGGGACACGCCGCGGGTCGCTGCCGTTCGCGCGGGCCACGAACACCTCATCGTTGTAATCGAGCGTGTAGGTCAGCCAGCGACCATCCGGCGAGAACACAGGGTCGGCCGCCAGCTGCCACGGCCAGGTGAGCATCCTGAGCGAGCCGGCCCTGCCGTCCAGCACCCACAGTTGTGATCGGGACACGAACGCGAGAATCCCATCATTCGCGCCGAACGCTCGCAGGTTCGCGAACGGCCGCGAGGATGTCTCGGCAACGATCCAGCGCCCAGCGGGCACGCGCGCGACGGACGCGAGGACAACGCCCACGATCAGCGCCGCGCCGGCGGCCGCCACCCGGGTGCGACGTCTGCGTGTTCGCCGCCGCGCGTCGCGAATCAGGGCCTCCGGATCGGTATCGATCACGGCCCCCGCGCCCAACGCCCGACATTTGGGATGCTCTTGACAGCAGACTGGAGGGGGTGTCGCCACCGCATTTCGCCGCGTCCGCTCAGGTGCGCTGGGGCTCCGGTCTCGCCTCTGTCGCGGCCAACGGACGCGAACCGCTGAGCAGCTCCGCGGCGCGCTCGCCGATCATGATCGATGGCGCGTTCGTGTTGCCGGTCGTGACACAGGGCATGATCGACGCGTCCGCGATCCGCAGCCCGTCGACGCCGTAGACGCGCAGTTCGGGGTCGACGACGGCCGCGTGATCGATTCCCATCTTGCACGTGCCGACCTGGTGGTGGTAGGTGATGGCCGTGTCACGGACGTACCGGCGCAGGTCATCATCGCTCTCGATCCCGGGTCCGGGGTATCGCTCCTGCGCGCCCCACTCGCCGAGCGCCTCCGCGGCACCAATCCGCCGGCACAACGCGACCGCGGCGACCAGGCTGGCGAGGTCCGCTTCGCACGACAGGACGTTGGGATCGAGAAGCATCGGATCGTCGATCCTCGCGCCGGTCAGACGCACTGCTCCGCGGCTCGCCGGGCGCACCATCCCGCCCATCAGCGTGAAGCCGTTGTCCGGGCCCTCCATCCACGGCTCGTACATCGGCACCATGAAGTGGATTGGCTGGATGTCGGCGACGACGAGCCCAGGGCGCGAGCGCCAGAACAGGTGGGTCTGGCACGCCGGCAACCCGGGCGACGGCGGGCCGACTTCGCGTCGGGCCGAGAAGATGACCGGCGACAGGAGATGATCGTGCAGATTCTCTCCGACCCCCGCCACGTCCGCGACGACGTCGATGCCGTGCTCTTGCAAATGCGTCGCGGGGCCGACGCCCGAGAGCATCAGCAGCTGGGGAGAGCCGATCGTTCCCCCTGACAGGAGCACGTCCGGCGCGTACCGGCGCTCAAGCGCGCCACTTCCGCGGGAGAATTCGACGCCGACGCATCGTGTGCCGTCAAACAGGAGCCGGTGCGCGCGCGCATGCAGGACCACCCGCAGGCGCGTATCTTCGGCGATCGGACGCAGGTAGGCCGCGCACGCGCTGTCGCGAATACCGTCGCGAATGCTGAACTGCATGTAGGAGACGCCCTCCTGAACACCACCGTTGTAGTCAGGGTTCAGCGCAATGCCGCACTCGACCGCGGCGGCGACGATCGCCTCGTGGATCGGGTCGGCCCGGTAGTCGCGGAGCAGTTCGACGATCCCGCCGTCGTCCGCCATCCGGTGCTCAATGCGCTCGAACACCGGCCGCACGTCGTCCCAGCTCCATCCCGCCGCGCCGAGGTACGCCCACGTGTCGTAGTCGGCGGCCGCGCCGCGGACCCAGATCATCGCGTTCAGGCAACTCGATCCGCCGAGGACACGCCCGCGGGGCCACGCCAGCCGCCGTCCCGACGCGTGGACCTGGGGGACGGTCTCCAGCGCCCAGTCAACATCCGAGAACCACAGTTCGTGCATCCGCGCCGGATCCTGAATCGCCGGGTGCGAGTCGATGCCGCCGGCCTCGAGCAGGAGCACGCGCACCCCGCGGTCGACGAGTCGACGAGTCGCTGCGGATCCTGCGGAACCCCCGCCGATGACAATCACGTCCGCGGCAAAGTCATCGAGGTCGTCAATCGGCGCGAAGCTGTTGCTTGTCATCGCTTCCCCCTCCGAATCGTCCTGGCCGATCGTGCTTGCGGTGAGACTCGCTCGATCATCTCACTTGAGTAGACCGTCGTGGGGCGCGAAGCTGGAGTTAGCCCGATCCCTCAGCGACCTTCGGCATGAAAACCTGCGTGGCCGTTCACGGTGCCAGGATCTTCTCGACCAGGACGAGCTCCCGCCACGCCTCTCGCAGTTGGCCGACATCGGGCATGCGGCCGACCTCGACGAACCCAGCGCGAGCGTGGAACCGCAACGATCCGTCGTTCTCCGCGTCGATGCCCGCGACCATGACGTGAGCGCCCCGAGCGCGCAAGGCGCTCTCCATCGCCGCGAGCAAAAGGCGGCCGACACCATGATCGCGTGCATCACGGCGGACGTGGATCGAATGCTCGCAGGTCGCGGCGTAACCTGACCACCGGCGGAACGGCTCGGCGGCGATGAAACCGAGCACACCTGAGGCGTCGACTGCAACCAAGACTGGGTAGCCGAGCGAGCAGGTCTCGGCGAGCCACTCCCGGCGCTCGGCGACCGAGGTCGGTTCCTCTCGCCAGATCGTCGAGGACGTCTCGAGCACGTCGTTGTAGATGTCCACGATCGCCACCAGGTCGCCTTCTGAAGCCGGCCGGATCAACGGACTTGTCATCATCCGGACTCAGCGGATTGGCCGAGCAGTCCGCGCAGAAGCAGTTCCAGGCCGAAGTCGAAGTGGTCCTCGAGGCGAGCGACTTCGTACTCGCGGCGAAGTGACCTCAACAGCGGACGGCTCGTTCTGCTTCCTCCCCACCGCAACGCTCGGTTGACGCCAGCGGACCGGACCGCTTCCTCGAGCTCCCCACGGGCCAGCACATAGGAGAACAACGCGTTCGCCGCCGCCACCAGCTCGAAACCCTCCAGCCCCGCCTGAGCGAACACTTCGAGCAGCGACTCGACCACGTCGAGCAGCGGGGGCAGTTCGAACCAACGGATCAGCACCAGACGGGAGAGTCCCGGAATGTCCATCAGCCATCCCCGGAAGCCACGTGCCCAGTCGGCCAGATCGTCGAGGGACCGCGGCGGCTCCGGAAGCGACTCGAAGATCAGCCCAAGGACCGCGTCGCGCAGATCAGCGGCGTCAGCCACGTAGCGGTACAACGCCATCGGCGTCGCCCCCGCCGCGCCCGCCACGGAACGGACACCGACCGCCTCGACCCCTTCCTGGCGGGCCAGCTCGCGGCCGGCTGACAGGATCGCCGCACGGTCAAGTCCCAGTCCCATGCGATAAGTATACAGGCGTATATTCGTAGCGACGGATCGTGGCTTCAGACGTGAACAACCAGTGGCGCCAGGGGATCTACCCGATTGCGGATGAGATCCCGTGGCGGTGGGGTTTGGAGGCTGTGGGTGGCGTTGGTCAGCGACCGGACGGTGGAGCGGGTAACTCGACGGCTCCAGGTACGGGCGCTGACGGGAGCACCGGCCGGCCGGGCGCCGGGGACGCGGACCGGACATGCAACGTCCCGCCGGGGCCACGGGTGCGGATCCGCAGCCGTGGCGCCCCAGCGGCCAGCGGCTGCTCGGACGGTGCGATCACCTGGCTGGCGAATGCGCCCCCGCCCTCGACGCTGATCTGGAACCCCTCCGGGACCAGGATCGTGACGGTTCCGAACAGGTTGTAGATCTCGAGATCGGTGTCCAGGCCCGACAGCCGGGCCTGTGCGAGATCGAGCACGACGGTGCCGAAGATGCAGCGAAACGAGCTCCGGGCGGGGATCTCCCACGGGCCCTGCCGGACCAGCCGCGAGCACAGCGCGACGTGTCGGACGCGCGCGTGCCCGGCCTCGTTCGACGGCGCCGCAGCCGGAAGATCCTGTGTCAGCAGCGCGAGCTCATTCTGCGTGCGAGTAGCGTGGGCGATGTCGACCCGGCGGCTGAACTCCTCGAGGGTCAGCCGACCCTCGACCACCGCCTGTGTCAGCAGCTCGATGCTGCGCTCGCGATCGCCGTCGCCAGCCAGGATCGCCGGCAGCTGAGATTGATCGGTCACCTGAACAACTTAGCGCGGTTTGCCGTCCGCGGTGAACCAGGATCGCTCATTCGACGAGCTCTCCGGCCGGCGCAAGGTGGACCGCGTATGGATACCCGCTTGGCGTTCGGCCTGCCGCCAACTCGGTCGACTCTGGGATCGGTCGGGTTGGCTCGACCATTGGGTCGCGGCTCCATGTCAACTGTGCCTCCAGCCCGGATGAGTCCGCGACCGAGTAGGTCAGGGACGCGCCCGCCTGACCAAGCGCGGTCAGTAGCTCGAAGGCGGTGTTGTGCGCTCGGTTGACGTAGGCAAGCACCTTCTCGCTGGAGGCACGGAACCGGTCCTGCGTGGTCGTGGCCGTGATCGTGGCGGTAGGCACCGCGGGCAAATCCCGCAATTCATCGACGAGTCTGTTCCAGTCCTGCGGGTCCGGGAGCGCCGCGCGGGCATTGGCAGCGCGAAGCTTCTCGATCCGGCCGCTGAGCCGCCCGATCTGGGCCGGGAGGGAGCCAGCCGGCTCGCGTTCAGACATCGCAGCCGTGACTCCGGGCAGCAATTCGGCGCAACGCTCGAGCGCGTCAATCGCCGGCAGATGGTCGATGCGTGCACGCAGACGCCGGGGGATGCCGCGCAGCAACCCGCCGTGGTGCTGGAGGGCGAGAACCGCCCTATGGAAATGCTCTGCGCTGTCAGCGGCGGACGACGGGTCCGCGAGCAGCGCAGCGAGGTACCGGTCGAGCGCGGCAAGCGCACCGCCGACGTCACGCCGGATGATGTTTGTGGCCCGGACTGGCAGCAGCAGCCAGGAAGTTGTGACGGCAAGCCCCGCGCCGATCACAATCGCCTCCAGCCTGGTGGCCAACAGGCCGCTGCCGTGCTCGCCGTAGTAGCCGTAGAGCAGCGCGAGCGCGGCAGTCATTCCGGCTGCCCAGAAGGCGTAGCTGACTGGGCGCAGCCACACGGCGACCGACAAGACGACGAACAAGACGACGATCGACCAGTCGTCGCCGGCCGGGAACATGCCTGCCACAGCAGTGGCGGCCAGGGTTCCGACACCGGCGCCGAGCAGACGCATCGCAGCCTTGTGGACGACATCCTCCCGCCCCCGATTGCCGCTGCAGACGATGAACGCGGTCAGCACCACCCAGGTCCAATGCGCGCCGAACACGCTTCGGCCGACCGCGAACGCGGCACCGAGCGCGGCTCCCATCTGCAACGCCATCTTCGTGCTGGCGGCGACCCGCCGTCCACGGGCGGCCCGTCTCGACGGCGTCCGCATCGGGACCGGGCGAGCGTCCGCGGCCGGAACGAACCCCACGCGTTCAGCGACTCCCTGGATCAGTGTCACCCACGCCAGCGCCACAAGCGCGACGACCGCCGTCCACAACCGAGCGTTCCCGCCCCCATGTGACGTGACGATCGGCGCGGGGACGATCAACATCGCGACCAGCGGAAGCGTCGCCAGCGTCGCGATCCGTCGAGCCACGTCACCGAAGCGCCGCACCCAGATGGTGGCGCTCACTGCCAGCACGAACAGCGTGTCCCCCAGGTCCGGGTGGCGGAAGATGGTGGTGCCGACCTCGGTTGCGCCGACGGCGACCACCGGCAGCAGGACGAGAGCAAGCGCGCGCGCCCGCAGACCACGGTGCTCGGCGCGCTGTCCTACGCGCGCGAGGGACAGCGCCAGCGCGACCGCCAGGATCTCGAGGCTACTCGGCAGACGAGCCGCGTGTCGGATCAGCAGCGCCGACGCGAAGCTGCCAAGGACGGCAGCCATCGCCACAATCGATTGGCGGATCCCGACTGAATCGAGCTCGAGCCGCCGTGCGACCGCCGGCTGCGTCCGCCCAGGCCTCGGGCCGAGCGGCTCCGGCTCCGCCGGCTCGAGCTCGGCGAGCGCGATCCCCGACTCGCCAGCGACCGCATAGAGCAGGTACGTCCGGCCGTCCTCCTCGAAGATCGCCGGATCACGGAGTTGGCGCACAGGCTCGTCGGCCCAGCCGCGGACAGACGGTTCAAGCGGCCGGTCGGCCCCCTCCCAGGACTCCTCAGGTTCCAGCACCTCGCTGGCAGGACCGGCTCGCCAGCTCCGCCAATCCCCGTCGAGCGCGACCGTCGAGCAGAGGATCCGTTCGGGACAGTCACCGACGCGCGACCAGAACACGTGCAGCCCGCCGCCTCGCTGCAGCAGCGCCGAGTGTCGCATCGAACTGTCGAACAATTGAGGCCCCCGCTCAAAGCCGGTCAAGCCATCCGTAGAGCGGTAGAGGATCCCTGGCATCGCTAGCGCATACCACCAGCCGTCGTGGAAGAAAGCGCGGAAGTACGGGCGACCAAGGATCTCCGGGCGCGCCTCGAAGTGCACGCCGTCGCGTGAGACGGCTACCCGCGTGTGCTGTTTGCGGGTGGCGGTATCCAGGCCGTGGTAGTACATCCGCACGGTGCCGCTCTGCGCATCCACGTGTACGTCCGGAGAGGCGA
>Ga0302229_10003267_pt1 | contig 11324 bp, 11 predicted proteins | sample II_Palsa_N1_3_FD_193518 | JGI IMG/M metagenome (GOLD analysis project Ga0302229, IMG submission 193518) | Peat permafrost microbial communities from Stordalen Mire near Abisko, Sweden - II_Palsa_N1_3 | ecosystem: Environmental > Terrestrial > Soil > Palsa > Peat permafrost | place: Sweden...
GATCGCCGGGGTGTTGCTTGTAAAACCAGTAGCCCTGCGGTTTGCCCCATGCATCAATCTCGATGCCTTGGATAATGTTTTTCTGACTGTCGTTGTAGTCGATCGGCAGCAGGTCGGGCTCCAGCAGTTCCAGCGAAAACGGCACGCTGGTGCCGTGGCTGAGCTTGGGCACCGAGCCCTCCAGGTATTGCCACAGGCCTTCGCCATCGCGAAACCACGTGCGCGCCATCAGCTGTTCGGCACGCGCGCGGTTCAATTCACCGGTGACTTCCGGCTGCAGGCTCCACTGCTGCCACAGCTCATCGAGCTGCTCAGCCAGATCCATCAGCACGTTGCCATCGGCATCACGCGGCTGCGGCTGGACGCCGACGCCGGTGGGGCCAACGACATTGCGCACCAGCGTGTTGAGGATGCCGCGGCTCAGGTCGTGATTACGGTCGAGGTTGCGGGCCATGTCGCGCAGCTCACGGTGCGCGAGGCCGGCGACGTTGTTGCCGCTGCCGAAATCGCGCTGGCGCTTGCGCAGGCGCGAGTGGTTCACCGCATCGTAGGCGTTGCCATACGCTTGAGCGCGCAGGCGGCTCTGTGCGCGGTTGGCCGCCCACGACGGCGACAGCGCGAAAATCGCGCGCTCTATGAGTGCGGGTTTCCTCACCGCGCTCATCGGCCGCGCCACGGATAATCGCCCTCGCCGCCCTCGGGCGCCATGGGCATGCGGGAAAGGTTGGCCAGCGATATGCCGGCCCGTCCACCACCGCGTGACTCAGCGGCAGCTTTGCGCTCCCACTCGCGGCGTCCGGCTTGCACCATGGCCAAATCGGCACGGGTTAGCTCGCGATCGCCCCAGCGGTATTTTTGGCCCCGCAGGATCGCCGACTCGGCGGCGAGATAACTGGCAAGCATGTCGGAAGCAGTGGACATGCCGGCCACGTTCGCCGTTTCTGCGTGCCATGTTTACCGGAAGGGTGGCACACATCTGCACAACGCAACCAGCTACACAGCTCGCGACGAGCCTGCTTATGGCGCTCGATGCCGGACCCAAATCGCGGTTGTCCAATGTCCATTTTAGATCGCACTACCTAGAACCTAGCCCGACTAGCTAAGGGCCTCTGATAGTTTGATACTGCAGGGAGTCCCTCGGATGGGACGATAGGGGAACCACAATGAAACTCCGCCGCCTGCGAATTCGCAATTTTCGTTCCATTGTTGACGCCGACATCGAGGTTCACGACTACACGATGATCGTGGGCGCGAACAATGCAGGAAAGAGCAATATCATTTCCGCGCTGCGTGCGTTCTATGAGGATTTCAAGCACTCCGGCGACGACATTCCGAAGATGAAGGATGGCCAGGTTGATGAGTCGTGGGTCGAACTGACCTTAGATCTGACCGACGGCGAGTGGGAAGGGCTGGCGGACAAATACAAGGAAGGAATGCCAGATCAGATCCTTGTCGTACGTCGCTACTTTGCATCCAAGGAAAAGGACAGGTTTAAGTCGAGCCAAAGCAACATTTACGCTGTCATCAATGGTGAGCTGGAGAAAGACCTGTTCTACGGTGCGAAAAACGTTGGAACGGCTAAGGTCGGCAGCATCATCTACGTCCCTGCACTTACCACCGCTGCAGAGCAGATGAAAACCAGCGGCCCGTCGCCTTTGCGGGACATGCTCAACCTAATGCTGAAACGCGTGGTCGCAGATAGCCCTGCCTTCAAGGAAATGGAGGGCGCATTCGTGAAGTTGAACGACGAGGCGCGCGGTGAGGAGGGTTTCCTATCGAAGATTTCCAAGCCTATTAATCAAGCCATTGATCAGTGGGGCATTCGTTTCGATATGGGCGTCAACCCAGTCGCGCCGGAGGACATCACCAAGAATCTAATCCGGCATGGTTTCGTAGATGCGATGCTGGGGGAGACGTCTTTTGCTCTCGACCGCTACGGGCATGGGTTCCAGCGGTCGTTCCTATACGAACTCATCAAGCTCGCCCCGAGCTTTTCCGAGAGCAAGGCGGCGGCGAAAAAGGAGTTCGACCCGGATTTCACCCTCATTCTCTTTGAGGAGCCGGAGGCCTTCTTGCATCCCGCGCAGCAGGAGAACATGGCCTACCACTTGCGCAGACTGGGAGCGGGAGCTACGCAACAGGTCATCGTCACTAGCCACTCCCCCATTTTCGTCGGCAAGGTGGCTGACGACCTGTGCCAGATTGTTCGTGTTCACCGCAACAGCGGAGTCAGCAGCATCGGGCAGATCAAGAAGTCCGATCTTGGCAACGTGCTTGGCCAAGGGCTCGAGTTCAAGACCGTGCTGGAGGCCTACGTCAATGATCCAGGTGTTCCGGATAACACGAAAGGCAAAGCGAGAGACTTGTTGCGGGGAGCAAACGAGGATGCCGCGATCGCGGAGCAAGAAGAGCGGTTCCGCTATCAGCTCTGGTTGGATTCCGAGCGGGCCTCGATGTTTTTCGCGGACCGCGTGCTCCTAGTCGAGGGAGCGACGGAGAAAGCCTTATTCGCATGGCTTCTCGCTCGGGATTGGCACGACTTGAGCCGACATCGCGTAGCGATTGTCGATGCGATGGGAAAATTCAACTTGCATCGCTACATTGCGCTGCTTGAAGGCTTTGGCATTCCCTACGGGCTGATGCTCGATGACGATCAGAACAAAGACCACCAGAAAGTGGTGAACGAAATGCTGCAGAGTAAGGTTGGACCAAGCCGCCTCGCCGAGGCCTGTTTCGTCAACGACTGCATGGAAAAGTTCCTCGGCCTTAACTTGCCTGTGCGAGACGACCAGAAGCCGGTTCACATTCTGAAGGCCATCGAGGCGGGCGGCATCGCTCAAGACAAGCTTGATGAGCTGCGCAAACTATTCCTGAAATCCCTCGCGCTCGAAACCAGAAACCCTGTCGCTGCGTAAGTCCTGCTGCCGGGACGTCGCATTGACCTCCAATTTAGCTTTGCACTGACTTATAGGGAATCGACGGATTGGCTGAGAAGCCGGTAATACGTTCGGCGACTGATAGAAAAATCTTTAAGTATCCTTATGATCGGCACCCCAGCATTGCGCGCAGCGAGAATTTCCTCGACATTTCGGCGCATGTAGGGCTGGGGAATGTACAGCTCATCGCCGCCATACTGCTGCTGCAGATAGCGCACCACGGGAGCCGCATACCTACTGGCCTCATCGAATGCCAGGCCCAGCGATTCCTGCAACGCGACGGCCAGCTCATCTTGCAGCGCTTCGGCGACGTTGAATTGCCTGGTCATCGGCGGCTCAACCAGTCAGATGATGCAAACGGGTTATCGCTGACGCGTGCAGGCAATCCGGACAGCGAACCTTCGCGAGGTTCAAGCGGCGTTTGGACGTTTGAAATTTGCAGACCCTTATCAGGCCCCTCTTTTTGAGCCAGACGAGCCTCTCGCGTATCCCAGTCCAACTTCGTCAGACGGTGCAAGCGCAATTCAGGATGATGGGCGGCGGCATACGCGTACACCCAGGTGTCGAGCGGCTCGTTGCGAGGGCCGCCGCGCTTCTCGAATCGGTTTTTGCTTGGGTTGTAAGTTTCTGATACCAGGCCCGCGAAGTATTCCGACGGCAGATCCTCACTCAGGTGTACCAGGCGCGCATCGGCCGGCTTTTCCGCATCGGTGCTTAGCCGGCTGTAGAGCAAGTGCTTCACTGCTACGGTGCCGACGTGATAGATGGTGACGCCGCGTTTGTCGTATTGGCCGCGCCAGTTGACGTCCTGAAGCTTGCCTTTGCTGAGTACCGGCGCGTTGTTGTTGACGGCCCCAAAGATGACCATCGGCCGGCGGATGCGGCGCGATCGTACGAAATGCTTCACTGCCTCAGTACGGTGGCCGCCGCCATCGATCGCAGTGGCCTCCACTCGCAGCACGCTACCGCCGGCGTGCTCCATCGGACGGTTAAGCAGATCGGTCAGGTCGTCCCACACCTTGTCCTCGGCCGGATCGCCGGGCAGCTCGATGTAGTCGAGCGTCCAGCTGGCCAAGCCCCTGCCCCAACCGGTGATATGAACCGCAAGGCGGCTGTCCTGTGTATCGACGCCAGCGGTGATGGCAAGCACACCGAGCTGCGCGCTACGCAAGCGGTAGGATTCCGCGCGATCAGCGATGACGTTGTGTTTGACCGCACGCATCGCCGGGTCTTCCCAGGCTTCGGCCAGGCGGTCGTTAACGAAAGTCTTGAGCTTGGCCGGATCGCTCTGCGCATCGCGCCACATGTTGGCCAGATCCAGCCACCGAGGGCCGAGACCAATGGAGTAGTAGAGGCAATTCAGCGTGTAGCCACGCACCTTGCGCTCGGGGTATGTGGCTACCCAGCGGCCGGCAGCGATCATGGCGGTCTTGTGGTGTTCGTCGATGCAAACGCCGCACTCGCGGCAGACGTACCAGCACTGGCGGCCATCCGGCGCCCAATGCAGACCGCTCCACTCGAACGGCTGCTCATGCTCGCAGTCGGGACAAGCCACGTGGTAATAGCGCTGATCGCTGATTTCCCATTTCGCATCGATACGACTGATGCCCTTGATGCCGGGCGTGCCGATGTAGAGGCGCTTGTACGTGGCAGGGAACGCCGAGGTTCGACCGTCGAGCATCGCCGCCGGATCGTCGCCGCTGGTGAGGTTGGCCGCGAAGTCGTCGAACTCGTCGACGATCAGGGTGCGCACGCTGGTGGACTTCAGACGACTCGGGCTGCCGGCGTGCTCGAGGTAGAGCTGGCCGCCAGCAAAGTCTTTGAAGGTTCGCGTGTTGCTGCTGTCGCGACTGGCCACGCTGGTGAGCGCGCGCTGCGCCGCCGGCGTTTCCTCGAGCATCGGGTTGAGTTTCTGCGCCACCCACTTGTTCATGCTCACCTCGCCGGGCAGGCAGACCATGATCGGACCCGGGTTGTGGTCCATCGTGTAGCCCAGGACGTTGATCGCCGTCTCGGTCTTGCCGTCCTGAATCGGGAATTTGAGCACCGTCTCCTGCACCGAGCTGCGCGCGCTCATGCAGTCCATCGGTTCGCGCAGCGGCGGGTTGCGGTGCGTGCGCCAACGGCCGGGCTCCGCGCTGCCCTTGCTGGACAGGAACCGCTCCGCGTCTGCCCACTGCGAAACGGTCAGCGGCTTGCGCGGGGCGAGCGAGCGGGCAATGGCCGCGGCAATGCGCGGGGCGGCAGCAGCGGTCATGGTTTAGGCCCGCTCTTCTGCGATCACAGCGAAGGTGCGGTCATCACCGTCCAGCACGCCCTCGCCGCCAGTGTATTCCTGCCAGCGGCGGACGATGACGTCGGCGTACACCGGTGACAGCTCCACGAGGCGCGCGGCCATGCCGAGCGTTTCCGCGGCCATCAGCGTGGAGCCGGATCCACCGAACGCGTCGAGCACGATCGCGCCGGCCTTCGCGTTGTTCTTGAGCATGCGCGCGATCAGCGCCACCGGCTTCATGGTCGGATGCACGTCGTTGCGCTTGGGCCGCAATTCGCGCATCACGGAATGCTCGACATAGTCGACCGTGGCGTTGCCGTCGACGACCATCACCTCCTCGCCGAGGGTGATCTGCCAGCGACCATCGGGCAGGCGCACGAACGGTGACTCACTGGACCCCAGGTTGGTGACGGTGGTCTGCGCGCGACCACCGAACCACTTGTGCGCAGCGCCGGGCTTCCAGCCGTACAGGATCGGCTCGTGGATCCACTGGTAGTCAGAGCGGCCCAGCACCAGGGCATCCTTGCGCCAGATCACCACGCCGGACAGTTTCAGGCCGGCCGCAGTGAACGCCGAGCGGAAGTTGGTGCCCTCGGTGTCGGCATGCGCCACGTAGATCGCGGCGCCGGGCTTCATGCTGACGGCGATGGCCTTGAACGCGGCCACCAGAAACTCGCGAAACGCACTGTCGCCGAGGTTATCGTTGGCGATCTTGCCGGCCTTGGTTTCGTAGGCGACGTTGTACGGCGGATCGGTCCACACGGCGTCGACCAGCTCTCCCTCCAGCAGCCGCATGTAGGTGTCCGGCAACGTGGAGTCGCCGCACACAATGCGGTGACGGCCCAAGCGCCACACGTCACCGGCGCGCGTGACGGGCTTGGGCTGTACCGGCGGTACCGCATCGGGATCGGTGCCGCCGGTGGGCATCGCCGTGGCTGCCGCGAGCAGCTGGGCAATCTCGTCGTTGCCGAAGCCGGTCAGCTCCATGTCGAAGTCCATATCGCCCAGCTCGCGCAATTCGAGCGCGAGCATGTCGTTATCCCAGCCGGCGTTTTCGGCGAGCTTGTTGTCGGCGATGACGTAGGCGCGACGCTGCGCCTCGGTCAGGTGGCCCAAGCGGATGCACGGCACCTGCTTAAGGCCGAGCGAGCGCGCCGCCATGACGCGACCATGGCCGGCGATGATGCCGCCATCGTCGTCGATCAGCACCGGGTTGGTGAAGCCGAACTCGCGCATGCTGGCGGCAACCTGCGCCACCTGTTGCTCAGAATGGGTGCGGCTGTTGCGGGCATAAGGCATCAGGGCATCGAGCGCCAGATGTTCGATGCGGTCAGGCAGGTGCAACGTGGTCATGCGGTTTCCCGTTTGGCGATGTTGGCAAATTGGCGCGAGGTTTCATCGAGCGCGTGTTCGATCGCCTCGGCCAGCGTGGCGCGGGCTTGCGTCTCGTCGGTGATGGCGGCCAGCTGTGGGCCGAGCACATCGGGCAGGCTTTCAAGGCGAGTGCGCAGCGTGGTGGCTGCATGGGACACGGCCACAGCAACCTCGTTGGCATCCATCAGCTTGCCGATGGCGACCTCGTAGGCGCGCTTGGCCTCCATCGCGAGGTAGCGCTCGCGCACCGCGCGGGATGCCTGGTAGGTGCTGCCAGCGCGATCCTGCGCAGGAGCAGGCTCAGCGACCGGACGTGCCGCCTCGTGCGGGCCGCCGGCGGGTGCATCGGCGGCGTTGCCCTGCCCCGCCCCCTTGGACGCGCGCTCCGCGGCGTGGTGAGCGACGACACCGGACTTGCTCGGGTCGGCCGTATCGCGCAGGCGCTGCTGGCTAGCGGCAACCTGCACGCGCTTGCCGTCGTCAGTGAGCACCAGGCGACCAGCGTGGCGCAACGCCGTGACCGCCGAGGGCTTAATGCCGAGGATGTTGGCGAAGCCAGCGAAGCTGGCGGTTTCGGGCAGGTTCAAAGGGATCGCTCCACTACCACTTCCCCTTTCAAGGCAAGCGAAAAAAAGAAACCGCGAGCGCACGCGTAGGGGCGTGCGGTATGCGGTGCGGTAGGTCGTGCGGCATGAAATGGCGCAGCAGCGCGGCTGTGCGGCATGTGCGGCATGTGCGGATACACAGCGCACGCACGCAGGTGCGCGGGTGTGCGCGCAGATGTGCGCACGCCCGCACGTAGAGGGGATGCCGCACATGCCGCACAGCCTAGTGCCACAAGGGATAGATGCCGCACGAGATGCCGCACACCATGGCGCACATACCGCACAGAGGCAGGCAGTTCATGCCTGATCGTCAAGGCGACCGTGCAGTCGTGGGGGGCGCGACGATCAGTCAAAGGACTCACCCTTGTAGACGCTGACCGAACGCTTGAAGGCGCTGATCTGATCGCCGAGCCAGTTGGTCTCCGATTCACCCGGCGGCATTTCGACACTGGGGAACAACAGCACGCCATGCGGACCCTTGGCACCATCGGCGACGGTGTATCGCTTTCTTCCGGCGCGCACGTTGTGCTTGCGCTCCAGGGCATTGATTAGTCGAGGCATGGGCCCAGGCCGCTGCCCAGTACGCGCGCACCAGACCTTGTAGAGGTCGTACACGTCGGTACTGAGCGCCGGGCGCGGCTTGACCCCGTGGATATCGCCAGCGCAAAGCTCGTTATGGAAGCGGCTAGTGCTGTCCAGGCTGAGGTTGATGAGCTCGCCCTTCGCATCGGTGTAGGGCGGCAAGACGCCCGGACCAAAATCGCCGGTGTCGTGGTGCAGCAGGTAGTCATGCAACGCGGCGACGCCACCATGCGCGACCTCGTCCATCACTTCGCGGTAAAAGTCGGGGCCGAGCTTTGCTGGCGTCCAGATGACGGCGTGCCGGCGGTCGTCCTCTTCCAGCACCACTGGCATCGCTTCGTTCGACAGGAACACCACGTTCACGTGATTGCGCTCGTCGTACGCCGCCATGTTCTTCGGGTTGATGCGGATCCACTCGCCGGTGATGAACGCCTTAAGCTTGTTCTTGACGTGGTACAGATCGGAGCGCGCCACCACCTCGTCGGCGATCAGGAACAGCCGACGGCTGGCCCAATCGTTGAAGCGGTCCTCGATCGCTGTCTGGTCGATGACACGACCGTACTGACCGTAGATCGCCATGATCGCTTCGAAAAACATGTTTTTGCCGGTGCCCTGCGGACCATGCAGCACCAAGGTGGTTTTCATCTTGGCGCCAGGGTGCTGGATCGGATACGCGATCCAGTTGAGCACCCATTTGTAGAGGGTCTGCGGCGCACCATCGTCGCTGCACATGTAGCGCAGCAGCTCGAGCAGCTTCTCGCACCGGCCGGCCTTCGGCTCGGTGGGCCAGCCAGCCCACAGATTGCACTTGATCGCGGGATCGTCACCCGCCGGATCGAAGCCGACCTCACGCACGCGCACGATGTCGCGGTCGGGGTGCTCCGACCACGCGCGGTGAATCTCGCGGGATATGCACGCGTCGCGCATATCGCTGAGCGCCAGCAGGCAGTGCTCCTGCCGATCGAACACGGTGCCACCCTGCCCGTACACCAACGCGAAGCGCTCGAGCAGCTCGTCGATCGTCTCGATCGGGCTTAGGCCATCCTTCCCCTTCCCCCCTTTGGCGCGGGCACGCGGGCGCAAGACGGTGACGTTGCTCCACCCCAGCTCCGAGAGACGGCCCTCGACCTGCGTGCGCACCACGTGCAAACCTTCCGCGACGTGGAGATCGTTGAAATCGGACCGCTTGCGACCGTGATGCAGATAGCCCTCGCGGCGACCTGCCTCGTCAGCGAACACGGGGCGCATCCACGCACCGCTGACCTCAAGAGCCGACGCGCTGGCGCAGATGATGCCCGTGTTGTGGCGCTCGTGATCCTTGCCGCAGCACGGGCAGTGCTGCGGATTCACCGGCAGCAGCAGACTCGCCTTGCAATGTTTGCACTTAGCGAAAATGTCGTCATCCGCGCACAGCAGAATCTTGGCCAGCTTGTAGCGCTTGTGCAGTGCCACGGCGACCGGCGCCAGGTTGCCTGCGTCGAACGCGACGGCGACCGGCAGCCCAGTCGCTTCGTGCAACGTGGCGGCGGTGGCGTAGCCCTCGGCCATCAGCACGATCCACGACGGCGAACCGATCAGATGGAAATGGCCCTTCTTGGCGAGGCCGGCGGGCCAGAAGTCCTTATCACGGCCATTTATTTTGGACGGCCGAATGATCTGCAGGCCGTGAATCTTGCCGGCGGTGTCGAGCATCGGTACCGCGACAGCGCCGCTGGGTGAGAACCGCAGGCCGTGGGCCTGCACACCCTTGCGCGCGAGGTAATCCGAGTCGCCCGTCGGCGCGCACTGTGCCCACGTCTTTGTGGCTTGCTGCGCGGCGCGTTCGGCTTCGGCGGCGCGCATGCGATCGGCGCGCTTCTTGTCCTCAGCCATCCGGGCGCGCAGGCTCTCGCGCTGCTCGGCCGTGAATTCAGACTTGCGCAGTTCGATCTTCTGCGCGTTGTTGTTCTGGCCCTGCCAGATACCGAAGCTACCAACGATCAACAGGTCGCCGGAGTGACCCTGCAGCTCATGCAGCATGTACCAGCCGCGCCGCTCGCGATCGCCCTCGGTCCGGCAGCGCACCAGGCGCCCGATTTGCAGATCGTCCACGACCAGACCGGCACCGCGTAGCTGGTCGAGCACATCCCCGTAGTTGCCCGCGGCCATTCAGTTACTCTCAGCCGCGCTGTGTACACAGGAATCGCGGCCGTGCAACCCGCATGCGGGCCAGCCCAGGGAGGACCCAAGCCCGGCCAGCTGTGTCTCGTCGCCACGCGCGAGCATTTGCCCTACCTGATTCACGGGGAGCTGGGGCGAGGAGAAGCTCACGTCGACCCCTGCATCGCGCTGCGCAACTCGATCAGCACCGTCAGCAACGTCGGGCCACGGCCCCGCTTGTCCCTCGCCCAGGTGCCGCGCAAGTACGGCGAGCAATGCTTCAACATCAACTTGTCGGCATGGCTCTGCACCCACACGACGACGATGGACCGACACGGCATGACGTAGAGGCGTACGCCTGGCCCGCGCCACGCGCGATCGGTGATCACACCAGCCAGACGCGGCAACGACGAACCGCCACCACCAATGCAGGCGGAAGCACAGACGCCCACCGGCAGTTGCGGCGGGCGTGTCATGGGCAAAGCTTCAACGGCAGCTGCGGCTGGCGCGGTGTGTTCAACGCCTGCAGCTCGGCGCGCGCCTGCGCTACTTGTTCGGGCGTGACGCCGTGGGTCAATGCTCTGGAGATTTGCTCCACGGCGGCGAGCATCGCTGCTCGCTCGGAGGGTTTGAGCGGGCATGGTGTTAGCCGTGCGCGCGCGGTGCCCACCGACGCGCCTCCTGCTCTTGTGCGGTCAGGCAATCGACGCACAGCCGCGCGCCGAGCTGCTGACGCATGCCGCTGATCGGCTCGCCGCAATCCGGCCTCTCGCAGTGAGCCAGTCCCTGCGACGGCGCGCGGCGTGCCGCTAGCGCGTGGTCTATTTCTTCTTGCTGCCGCTTCTGTGCAACATCAATCACGTCCACGTACCGCCCCCTTGTTATGCGACCGTGGCCGCATCTGAATGACCTTGCCCTGCACTACTGGCCGCAGGAATCGCTTTGCCAGCCAATCCTTTGCAAGTTGCGTGGTGAGCTGTTCAACGGTGATGCCTTTGGCCTCGGCGATCCGCTCGAATTGGCGGTGCTCTGCTTCAGTTAAGGCGACGTCTATATCCGGCACATGCCCTCCTTCAGGCCCCGCAAAAGGGCCTTCAGGCAGCCTGCGTGTGGTCGTTAACCTGTGACTCGACACCAGCGACGCAAGCCATCAAGACCTCCCGGATGAAGGCCGCGCGCTGGCGATGGTTGAATCGAGCAACCGCATCAACCAAAGCCAGCTCCTCGTCGTTGAGGCGAACCTTGATCTCGCGATCGCGCACATGAGTGGGGTCGTCGTACATGACTCAATCACCTCGGTCTAAGGGCATGAAAAGAACAAAAGGCAACCCGCAATCCACTTCAGCCCGCCTCTTGCCAGGCAGCCGTCGCGGCCGCGCCAAACACATCGGGACGCAGGTCGTGGCGCGTCAC
>Ga0302229_10003278_pt1 | contig 11308 bp, 8 predicted proteins | sample II_Palsa_N1_3_FD_193518 | JGI IMG/M metagenome (GOLD analysis project Ga0302229, IMG submission 193518) | Peat permafrost microbial communities from Stordalen Mire near Abisko, Sweden - II_Palsa_N1_3 | ecosystem: Environmental > Terrestrial > Soil > Palsa > Peat permafrost | place: Sweden...
CAGCAAACTTGCCGCCAATCACACTTGGCACTCGGTGATGACATCGCCGTTCTGGGCTGAACTCGCTTCGCGCTACAAACATGTGGGCTATCTGCAACCCGCCACAATTCCCGTCGTGTGGGTGACTTTCGTGCCCAGCTATCGCAGCGTCGCAGATTTTGCAGCGATCAACGGCATGACAATAAATATCGCCTATCTCGCGCGCGAAGACCAAGAGCAGATGGCCAAGGCCCGGGCTGCTCGCATCGCTCTGCTGGAGCATGGGCAGACTGAGCCCGGCACGTTCTACGTTATCGAGGACATGCCGCTCTGGAAAAAATTGATCTGTTTGCCCGGATCCAAATCATGGTACGGAACAGTTGATGGTTTGCACATCGTCGTCCCAGAGAGTCTGCCCGACTCGTCTGCAATACCTCGCGCGACATGTGGAGCCTAGCGATGCTGTCGATCACGGTGACTTATTTTCGCTATATCGCTGAAGTACGGCTACGAACAGTCCTGCAGGTTTCACCGTCGGCCATCCAAATTCGGGAAAAAAAGTGAAATGAAAACGCTTTCCGAAACGCTTGAGCGTGGGAATAACAACTTTGACCTGATCCGCCTTATCGCCGCGCTGGCGGTAATGCTGGGACATTCATACGGGCTGCAGGCCGGTAGCAAGATGGAGTCCATGTTGGTATTCACGCATCGGGAGTCATTTGGAAGCCTGGCGGTTTACGGGTTCTTCTTGATTAGCGGCATGCTTGTTTCCGCAAGCTTCTTCAAACAGCCATCACCGATTCGTTTCATTGCGTTGCGTGCCTTACGAATTTGGCCCGGAGCCATCGTTTGCGCATTGTTTATCGGGTTGATCGTGGGACCGTTTTTTTCAAGCCTGGCGTTTTCTGCTTATTTCACCAACCCGAAAACGCTGCCTTGGCTGCTGCACAACACCTCGCTGATCGGGCAGGTGGGCGGAGTATTGCCGGGACTGTTCGAATCAAACGTTCTCAAGGGTTTTGCCAATGCTACTGTCTGGACTTTACCCGTTGAATTGAATTGCTATGTCATCGTTCTGCTGGCGGGACTCGCGGGCGTGATCGGTTCAAAACGCGGAACCTTGATATGGGTCGTGCTGGCTGCAGCGATCTTCGCGATGTTCGCCAACCACCCGCCAGCCTTTCTGCCAACGGGCAATTTTTTTGTGCTACCACTGGCTTATTCGTTCTATCCCGTGCCATTTTTCCTGCTTGGCATGCTGTTGTATGCGTACAGGGGAAGTGTGCGGTTGAGCTGGATACCTGCTGCTCTGCTGGCGGTCGCCTACGTGGCTTTCCGATTTTCCATGGTCAGCACGATCCTGCTTTATCCGGCTTTTGCCTACGGTCTGTTATGGCTGGCTTCGGCGAATTTTCTGAAAAAGCTCAAGCCGAAACATGATTATTCTTACGGCATTTATCTCTATGGGTTTGTCGTCCAGCAGATCGTTGCGAGCATCAGTCCCTCGTTGAACAATTATCTGGCCTTCTTCATCTCGGTGCCGGTAACGGTTGCTCTAGCCGCTTTGTCTTGGCATTGGGTCGAGCGTCCGTGTCTGTCCAGATTCAGGCATCGGACGGCAGTGAATACCCCAGATACACTTGCGACATCCAAAGCATCCGGTTTCTGACGCGCCGTTTGGATATAAATACCGCCATTCAGTGCGGTTTACGCGCGAAACCTCTGAACGGTCGGTCATGATTTCGCATCCCTCCGCAAATCCCTCTTGTCTCACGGTGAACCTAAACGGTACAGGCCGTGGAGCCTGGTCGGGGTCGACCTTGAAAGCGGGTAAGATATCCCACCTTTTGCGGTAGCCGCCTGCGGGCTTTTTGCCTCGGTGGCATAAGACGGCGGATTATTTATGACGACTAAAAAAACGGCCGGGAAGCTCGGTCTAGGCACGCGCGCCATTCACGCCGGCCAGCATCCCGATCCCAGCACCGGCGCCATCATGACGCCGATTTACGCGACCTCCACCTATGTTCAGGAGAGTCCGGGCAAGCACAAGGGTTATGAGTATTCGCGTACTCAAAATCCCACGCGAATGGCCTACGAGCGCTGCGTCGCCGATCTGGAAGGCGGTGCGGCTGGATTCGCGTTTGCTTCGGGACTGGCTGCGGCTGCCACGGTCCTGGATCTGTTGGACTCTGGTAGCCATGTGATTGCGATGGACGATCTCTACGGGGGCACCTACCGGCTCTTCGAGAAGGTGCGCCGCCGATCCGCCGGGCTGGATTTCAGTTTTATCGATCTGAACGACATGACTGCGCTGAAGTCGGCGCTGAAGCCTAATACGCGGATGATCTGGGCCGAAACACCGACCAACCCGATGTTGAAGTTGGTCGATCTGGCGAAGATTGCGGCATTCGCTAAGAAACACGGCCTGATCCTGGTGGTAGACAACACTTTTTGTTCGCCGATGCTGCAGCGACCGTTGGAGTTTGGTGCGGATCTGGTCCTGCACTCGGCCACTAAATACCTCAATGGCCATTCCGACATGGTCGGCGGCATTGTGGTCGCGGGCAACAAGATGCTGGCCGAGTCGATGGGTTTTCTGCAGAACTCTGTCGGTGCAGTCGCGGGGCCGTTTGATTCGTTTTTGGCGATGCGTGGCCTGAAAACGCTGCATCTGCGCATGAAAGCCCATTGCGAAGGTGCGGGCGAACTGGCCTCATGGCTGGAAAAACATCCGGCAATTGAACGAGTGATTTATCCGGGGTTGAAAAGCCACCCGCAGCATGCGCTTGCAAAGCGTCAGATGGACGGCTACGGCGGCATCATTTCAGTCGAGATAAAAGGCGGTCTGAAAAAGGCTAAACGTATGCTGGAGCGTTGTGAGCTATTTGCGCTGGCCGAATCCCTTGGTGGCGTCGAGAGTCTGATCGAGCATCCGGCGATCATGACGCATGCCTCGGTGCCCCTCGCTAACCGCAAGCGGCTGGGTATAAGCGATAGCCTGATCCGGCTTTCCGTGGGCGTCGAGAACATTAACGATTTGAAACGGGAGCTGGCTGAAGCACTCTGATTCAAACATACCCGGGTAGCGTTCGAATCCACTGAATGCGGGGCAATATCAAAAGGCTATATATCGATTTATGACTTCCATTTCGAAAAGCGCTCTATTACAGGCGAAAGGGCCTTTCGCGACGATCCTCCGAAATCGCTCATTGACGTTCGAGTTGAGCAAACGCGAGATTTTGGGGCGCTATCGGGGTGCGAGCTTTGGCCTTCTCTGGTCGTTGATCAGCCCTTTTTTGATGCTGGGCGTTTATACGTTTGCTTTCGGAAATATTTTAAAAAGTCGCTGGCCGCAGACTGGTGACGAGCATCATAGTTTTGCGCTGATCCTTTTCATGGGGTTGATAATCCACGGCTTCTTCGCCGAATGCATCAACCGTTCGCCGCAGCTGATTGTAGGCAACGCAAATTATGTAAAGCGCGTGGTTTTTCCGCTGGAGATTCTTCCCTGGCCGATGGTGTTTTCTGCACTTTTTCATTTCGCGATGAATCTTCTGGCATTCGTCATTCTGCAGATATTCCTGGATGGGCGGGTGAGCTGGACGATTGTTCTTGTCCCCATCACCATGGCTCCACTGGTGCTGTTGGCGCTGGGCGCATCGTGGGCGCTTGCGGCGCTAGGAGTCTATTTTCGCGACGTCAGCCAGATAACCGGCGTTCTAACCACTGCGCTTTTATTTACCTCGACAGCGATAATGCCGATAACAGCCGTCGGCCCGCGGGAGCAATGGATATTCCGACTTAACCCGCTTACCTTTATTATCGACCAGTCACGTGAAGTAGCGCTGTGGGGGCAGTTGCCGGATTGGTCCGGCCTGGGCTTGTATGCGATCGGCGCACTGTTCGTAACGTACATCGGGTATAGCGCCTTTGCCGCTACCCGGCGGGGGTTTGCCGATGTCCTCTGAAGTCTCCATCACGGTAAATGCGCTCAATAAAAGCTTTCCCGTTTACGAAAAGCCGCATCACCGTTTACTGCAAATGCTTTCGAGCCGTTCCGCCAAGCATCGTTGGTTTCGAGAATTCCACGCGCTGCAGAATATAAATTTCGAAATCCACAAGGGTGAGACTGTCGGTATCGTTGGGCGCAACGGATCAGGCAAGTCGACCCTGCTGCAGCTACTGTGCGGAACGCTTACACCGTCGACTGGTTCGGTGGAGGTAAACGGACGGATTGCCGCGTTGCTTGAACTGGGTGCTGGCTTCAATCCTGATTTCACTGGTCGCGAAAATGTATTCCTCAACGGCACTGTGCTGGGACTGACCCGTCGCGAAATCGAATCGCGCTTTGACGAAATCACCGCTTTTGCGGATATCGGCGAATTTATCGACCAGCCGGTGAAGAGCTATTCCAGTGGCATGTATGTTCGATTGGCTTTCGCAGTGGCCATCCATGTACAGCCAGATATCTTGGTAGTTGATGAGGCATTGTCTGTCGGCGATGAGGCGTTTCAGCGCAAATGCTATGCGCGGATAGAAAGAATTCGTAACGATGGCGCCACCGTCCTTTTTGTATCGCATTCGGCCAGTACTGTTCTTGAACTCTGCAGCAGGGCGATTTTGCTTGACCACGGTGAGGTGCTCGCGATCGGTGCACCCAAGATGGTCGTGTCGCGCTATCAGAAAATGCTTTACGCACCGAGTGACATGACAGCATCGATACGTGCTCGATATCTGCTGGATGTAGCGTCTGACTCGTTGCTGGCCGGCAGCCACCCAAAAGATGAGATGGCAGCAACCGAAGATACCGATCAGATCGCCGGGGCCTCAGCATCGGACGTTGCAGAGGATTCCACGGACTCTCATTTTGATCCAGGCCTGATCCCGCAAAGCACATTCCGGTTTGCTTCGCACGGCGCGTTTATTGAGGATCCCCATCTTCAAACAACGGGCGGTCATCGAGTCAACGTACTTCGTGCGGGGGCGCAATTTGTCTACACCTATTCGGCGCACTTCGAACGGACCGCGACGTCGGTGCGCTTCGGCATGCTTATAAAGACAGTCTCAGGGCTGGAGCTGGGCGGCGGCGTGTCGTCCACTCCGATGGAGTCCATTGATGTTGTTGAAGCCGGCACTACGGTCCGCGTCCAGTTCCGGTTCCGCTGCCTGCTTGCGCCGGGTACGTATTTCATGAATGCCGGCATCAGTGGCAGGATTGATGAAGAAGAAACTTTCCTGGATCGCGTGGTTGACGCGGCGCTTTTCAGGGTGGCTCATGATCCGGAGCGTTTGGCCACGGGCTTTGTTGACTTCCACATCCAGCCGCAATTTGAATTGGTTCCCGGCGACGTGGAAAAGCAACCGTGAACGAGATGAGTGCTGCGAAAAATCAGACTGCCGTTCTGATACTTGGTATGCATCGAAGTGGAACGTCCGCGGTAACACGTACGCTCAACCTGCTTGGTGTTGAACTTGGGGATAATCTACTGGATCCACAGCCGGATAACCGCAATGGTTTCTGGGAGCATCATGATGCAGTACAGATTCATGAGCGATTATTAGCAGAACTGGGCCGCAACTGGCACGATCTCCGGGAGTTGCCGGAAGGCTGGCTTGATCACCCTGCAGCATTGCGAGCTGTCGACGAAATCGCTGCGTTGATACGTAAAGATTTCGCGGATACCCGGCTGTGGGCAGTCAAGGATCCGCGTATGTGTCGGCTCGCGCCGCTGTGGCTCCTGGCACTGAAATCCTTGGACGTGCGCGCTGTTGCGCTGATTGTCGTGCGTGATCCGCGTGAGGTTGCCGAGTCGCTGCATGTTCGCGACGGCTGGAGCCATCGCCGAGCTTGGCTGATGTGGTTGCAGCACGTGTTCGAGTCGATACGGGTAACCGAGCATGTTCCGCGAGCGATGCTCACTTACGATGACTTGATGACAGACTGGGAGTCCAACCTGGTGCGCATCGGCACAGAGTTAGATCTGGTGTTTCCCACAAGCGTTGAGGCAGTCGGCCGGGGCATTGGATCGTTTCTCAATCCGGTCGACCGGCATCATAAGGCGAACGCGGCTCCCGTATCGCAGGACAGCACCAATCAGCCGCCAGTGTTACTGCTGAGGCTGATGGATCTTTGCTCGCAGGTCACCGTAGACAAATCCAAGTGGCACGCCATTACCGCCCTGTTGGACGACTATGGTGCGCATGCCGCACTTTTTTCTGGACCGATCGCCGAGTTGACCAATGAAAGAAACACCTTTGAGCAAGCTTCACTGGAGAGAACCACAACTATTGAACAGGTTCGGAACGAAATAGCAGCTCACAGCGCGGCTCTGCAGAGCAAGATGGCGGCGCTGGATGGACTTAACAACGAGCTGGAAAATCTACGGCGGGATCATCAAGAGGCGCTGAATCGATACGATGAACTATTGTCGCAACACAGCGATCTGCAGCTACAACACCGCGAATTGACCGCGATGCTTCAAGGTCAACTAGAGCGCGCCCGCTTCGTGACAAGAAGCCGCCGGTGGTTGTTCATACGTTTTCTACAGATGACTTTTCGAAAGTCTGCTGTAGAAGATAGGGAATGGCGCTGATTGTCGGTTTGGAATTCTGGACATGGTGAATGGTCATGGCGATTATTGTTTGTGGCATGCGCTGATGTCGGCTGCGGCCAACGTAAAAAAGCTCGGCTAGGGGCGCAGGATTCGATATGAATAGCATTACATCCGCTAGTGAATTGCCACAGCCCCCTGGTGACGTCACTCGTGCGTTGCGTACAACGCAATCAATGATTTATCCGTTGCAATATCTACGCGCCGCGGCGGCTTTTTGCGTTGTGCTGTGCCATGCCTCGTACTACGTGAGTCAAGCCCGGGGCGATAGCCGAATGTGGGAAATATTTGCCCGCGCCGGAACGCTCGGTGTATTTCTGTTTTTCGCCATATCCGGCTATCTCATGGCGCATCTCGCTGAAAATGCATCTGGGATGCGTTTTTTGGTACACCGGCTGATTCGAATCTATCCAATCTACTGGCTCTGCATATTTGCGGTGATTGCGATCAGTTATGTGTTCGGCAACTCGGTCAGGCCCGATTTGTTTGCACTGTTGCTTGTCCCCGGTGTTACCAGGGCCTATGTTCTCGGCGTCGAGTGGACGCTACCTTTCGAGCTCACTTTTTATCTGATCGTATTTGCCGTGATCATCACCGGGCTGCGGAAGTTCGTGCCTGCCCTGGCGCTTGTATGGTTCCTTGTCATCGAGTTGTTTCTGGTGATTCGCCCTGGCCTGCAGCAGGGGCAGTTTCCCATGCTCTTGCACCTTCCGTTTTCGCAATACAGCCTTCCGTTTGCGGCTGGCCTGCTGGTGCCGTTCGCGGTGCGTAGAGGCTGGATAGGACCGGCTACGCCGCTGCTTGCCATCGCGATGCTGGTGGCTACCGAGGCTGCGGCAAGTATCGGCCTGGGCTGGTCATCGGGGCTCATGGCCTTGGGATGTGTACTGCTAGTGGCTACTGCGGTGCAGTCGGGCCATACAAGCAAAGCGTCACCCAATTTACCTTTGCTGGCATTGGGTGACTGGAGCTACGCACTTTACCTTTGTCATGTCCCCATCATCCGGGCGCTTTGCTGGGCGATTCCTCTGTCGATTTCTTCCATGCAGCTTTGGTTCGCCGCGCTGGGAGCACCTATTGTTGTCGCTGTGCTGGTGGGCAAGATCGACCTGGCCATGTATCGGAAACTCAAATTATGGGTTGACCGTTCATCTGCAAAAACCAGAGCGGTTCTGGGTCTGGCTTTTATCCTTTCAATCATCAGTATCAGCGCGTATAGCTATGTGCGCGTTATCCGCATGCAGAAAACGTTTGCCCAGACATCGGCGATGGCGGCGAAGATCCTCGCCGCGATGGGAGCAGACGAAACGAAGCTGTCTTTTGCCGCAAAAGCCGCAGGATTGCACCAAAATGACGCCCTAGTCGGCAGCTTTGATCATATTTACCAATCAGACAAAAATATTCGGGTACAGGGATGGGCCGCGAGCAATGTCAGTGCCCAAACGACTGTTCGGGTAATGGTGTTTCACTGCGGCCGCTATTTAGGCGTGGTATTTCCGCAGGACAGCCGGCCGGACGTAGCGGCATTGCTGAAGCAGGGCGGTAACGATCATTACGGCTTGAATGCCGAAGTTTCAGCGCAAGCGCCCTGCGAGTCTGACAGCGTGGACGGGCTAATTACGTCGAATGACGGTGGTTTCTCGATTATCCACGGGCATTTGCAATAACCGCCAGGCTGGCTGCAAAACAGAGTAGTGATTTACTCGATGGCCCAATAGCTGTTTGCCGCGACATCCATGCCACGGCTTACTGCCAACTTGCAGTGGATCAACACACGATTGTCAAAGAATGATGGCGAGGCTCAGCTGTCGATCCAGGAACATAGTGCCGTAACCCCGCGCTGTACGTTCCAGTGCGGCTCCCAGTTGAGCTGTTCGCAGGTTCGCGAAATATCGCAGCTGGCGGCGCGGACATCCCCGTTACGAAAGGCACCGTTTACCACCGGCGCAGGAGCACCGTAGATTGTGGCAATAATGGTGGCCAGTTGACGGATGCTGGTAGCCTCCCCGGAACCCACATCATAGGCATCGCTGGAGGGGATGGTACCACTGGCCATGCGACAAACCGCTTGAGCGACGTCATCGATAAAAACAAAGTCACGGATGATTTCACCATCTTCGTACAAAGGGATCGTTTTTCCGGCCTTGGCCAACTGCGCAAACAAGGAGACGATTCCCGTATAGGGATTGCTAAGAGATTGGCCCGGGCCGTAAACGTTTTGCAGGCGTAGCAAGCCGACTTCCACGCCGAACGAGAGCGCCCATGCACTGAGGATCATTTCCTGTGCCAGCTTGGTGGCGCCGTAAATGCTGGTGGGTCGGGTCTGCGTTCTGGTCGCTTCGAAGGGCAGGCATTTCAGTCCGGGGAAATCCCACGTATGGTTTTCCAGCTGTGCCTTGGATCGCTGGCCCGGATAGCTAATCGCGCCAGAAGACACATCCTCCCAAGCGCCTTCGCCGTAAACGGCGCGGCTGGAAGTCAATACAACGCGGCTCGGAATGCACTCGTGCCTGACAAAGGCGTCCAACATCTGCGTCGTACCGACGACGTTGACACTTGCGTGCCGCGTCCCTTCGGTGAGCGACTGTCCCGTGCCAGTTTCAGCTGCCAGATGGATGACGACATCCGGCTTGAATCCGGGCAGCAAAGCGTTCCACGTTTCGCGAAGCGTCACATCCCCTACAACGAGTTCGACCGAAGAATCAAGATTCTTCGGTCGCGCAGGGGTCGCGTGGATCTGCGGGTGCATGCTGTCGAGCGCTATGACGCGATCGAATCGTTCTTTGAGAATCGATGAGACTGCACAGCCAATAAAGCCAGCGCCTCCAGTGATCAAGCAACTTTGCGTCACAATCTGTTCTCCATTTTTTTCAGCAGATAATTATTTCAGCAGTTCGTGACGCGGCCCGCGCATGCCGCGATAAAGGGGACGAAGGACTTTGGCAAAAAACGGAAAGCGATGGGTGATCGACCATTTGGAAGACAACATCAATTCACCGAATGCCTGCCTAACCGAAAGTACTTGTTCAGGTGGCCTCGCCGATTCGGCGTTATGGATATGGCGATAACCTGCCTTTTGCCATTCCTCAAGAAAACGGGCAAGAGTATTGAAATTAGCATTTGGCAAAGCGGCTGAAAGTTTTTGCAGTTTGTACTCAAGCATGGCGTAGTTCCAGCCCGCCAAATGAGAATTGATAATTTGCTGCGTCGCGTAGCCGGCATCCTGTGCGACATAACAAATGAGTCGTTCCATCACATGGGCAAGGCCACCATCAACGTGCTTCGGCTCGGCATTGAAGTCTGTCCATTTCCAAGGATGTTCAAAGAGCTTGTGTAGCGCTTTGGGCCGGAACCAGAACATGGTTCCAAATGCGCCAACGGGTGTATCCGGATCGAAAGGTACCGACAGGTCGAGCAGCTTGGCGACCTCATCGGCTTTCGGACGATTGGCGAACCATGCTTTACCCATCGTCGGGTAGGCAATGTGAACCAGCGGCGGCACGGCAACACCGATCCATGGGTGCTCGTTGAACATATCGAGCACGTTGGTGGTGTAGCCAGGGCTATTGAGCAGATTCTCAAACATGTGTCGCTTGAAGAGGTTGCCTTTTCCAGCGGCCACCTGCGGCGATTTCTTGGTATGCAATCGACAGACGAGGTCGTAACGCTCGCCGATGAACAGGTCACGGCAGGTGATAAACAGCGACGACATGTCGCGTCCGCGGTTCTGTTCGACGATGCGAACGATGACCTCGCCGACGTTCTTTCGACCACGTACGGCTTGTTCGATAAATGCTTTTTTGGTTTCCGTTTCCGTGGTGGCAATAAAATCGTAGGTGCACGGAATAGTGTCCGTAAGCGCAAGAATTTCATCGAGCATGTCCGTATAGAACACATGTACACACACGGCGATTCGGCCGTACTCAGTCGCCGCCGAGTCAGGCTTGAGCCGTACATCAGGAAGCACGCTGGTAAGCCCCGCATTGGTATTCAGATTCCGCAACTCTGCGGAGCGAACGATGTTGCGCCAGATCAATGAAGGGTCGTAGGTTGACGTCTTCTCGAGAATCTGCAGAGCCCGGGGTAAATCAACCGCGTTCGGTTCGAGAAATCGCGGGTCATTGAAAAACGCGCGGCGCTTGAGAAGCGGACTGCGATCAATCAGCGTTTCATCGATATCGTACATGGCAGGATAGGGCGAGCCGTACTTCTTGCAGTCAATATAGGTATCGCACACGTAGCCTAACTGCACGAAATAGGCGGTAAACAGGGCTTCATGGCCAAGCACTGCCGTTACATAGGTGTCGCCGCCATCAATAGCTTGCCAGTACTGCCGAAACGACTGGGATTGCAACATGTTTCGCCGAACGGCAATAAAGTTGGCGTTCAAATGGTAGGGCAGGCTTCCAGATCCGGTGAAGGGATTGGGCGTAACTTCCAAATGCGCAGTAACCCCCCAGAAATCACAGACGCGACTCTCCATTTCCGTGAACAACTCGGAAAAAGGATATAGAGGACCGAAGCACGTATGGTTCACCATAAGCACTTCGTCGTACAAACCGTTGCGATCGAAATCGATTTTCTCAAGCCCTTCTTTGTAGGCGAGCACATCGAAACCCACATTCGGTCGCAAGACAACTTCGCTCACGACGCCTTGGAGTGCGAGTTCAGATTTTTTCGCCAAGGGTCCGTTCGAATAAAAAATGATCGTCTGGACG
>Ga0302229_10003287_pt1 | contig 11300 bp, 15 predicted proteins | sample II_Palsa_N1_3_FD_193518 | JGI IMG/M metagenome (GOLD analysis project Ga0302229, IMG submission 193518) | Peat permafrost microbial communities from Stordalen Mire near Abisko, Sweden - II_Palsa_N1_3 | ecosystem: Environmental > Terrestrial > Soil > Palsa > Peat permafrost | place: Sweden...
CACCGCCGCGGCGGCAGCGACGTTCGCGCCCGAGGTCGACTTCTTCTCGATCGGGACCAATGACCTGACCGGCCAGGTGCTCGGGCTCGACCGGCGCGACCCGGCGGCCAGGCCCGCTCTCGCCGCGGACCCCCGGGTGCTCGCGCTCATCGCGCGGGTCGCTGAGGCCGGCCGTCAGGCCGACATCAGCGTCTCGGTCTGCGGCGACTCGGCCGCGGACCCGCTGGTCCTGCCGCTGCTCGTCGGTCTCGGCGTGAACACGCTCAGCGTTCCGGCCGCGCGGGTGCAGCGGGTCAGGACCTGGCTGGCTGGCCTGGACGCATCGGCCTGCGCGGCGCTCGCGGCCGCGGCGTTGCAGGCCTCGACCGTGGACCAGGTGCGGGAACTGGTGCCCCCGATATGACGCCGGCCGAAATGACGCCGGCCGAAATGAACTCAGCCGAGTACGGACAGCACGGATCCGCCACCGCGACCTGCGCCAAGATCCCTGGAGACGGACCGGGCGGACTCCACGACAGCGCGGGCCAGCTCCGCCACCGCGGCCGACGCCAGCAATCGTTCGGCTGGCCCGACCAGGCCGATCGAACCGACGGTGGCACCCGCCCGGTTCACGATGGGCGCCGCTATCCCCGCATCGCCGACCGTCGCCTCCTGGTCCTCCACCGCATAGCCCCGCCTGCGAACCTGGGCGAGCCTCTGGCCCAGGGCCGCCTTCGTCGTCTTGGTCCGGCCGGTCAGCGGCGGCAGATCCCCGGCCATGGCGCGTGCGGCTTCCGGCGGCGGCAGGTAAGCGACGATCGCGTGCCCGAGCGCGCAGGCATGCCACGGAATGGCCGCTCCGACCTCGAGGATCTGCACCGTGTTGTCGGGCCGGAATACGTGATGCAGGACGATTACTCGCGTGCCGGACAAGGTGGCGACCCAGACCGCCTCATTGGCCCGCTGGGCGAGAGCCTCGGCCCACAGCAGCGACCGGGCGCGCAGTTCGGAACCGTCCAGGAAGGCGTTGCCGAGCTGGAGGACGCCGGCGCCCAGGCTGTACTTGCCGGTATCCGGATCCTGGGCCACGAGATCATGATTGACCAGCGTGCGAAGCAATCCGTAGACGGTCGGCTTAGGCAGCCCGACCAGTCCGGCGATCTCAGTTACGCCCAGGCGCGGGGTACCGGATCCAAGTACATGCAGGATCGCGGCCGCCCGCTCCACAGATTGGATCATGGAGTCCTCTCGGTAACGTCGAACAATTTCAGGATAGAGCATGAACGATAAATCACGGGTAGGGATCGTCCTCGTCTCGCACAGCGCCGCGCTGGCCGAGGGCACGGCCGAACTCGCCGGGCAGATCGCCGGCGGGACTGTGACCATCGCCACCGCCGGCGGAACGGAGGACGGCCGTATCGGGACCAGCATCGACAAGGTCGAGCGCGCGCTCAGGCTCGCCGACGGCGGCGCCGGCGTCGTGATCCTGCCCGACCTCGGCAGCTCGGTGCTCACCGTCCGAGCGCTGCTCGCCGACGCCGACGATCTCCCCGATCAGGTGAACGTGGCCGATGCCCCGTTCGTGGAGGGCGCGGTCGCGGCCACGGTCACCGCCGCCGCGGGCGGGGACGTCAAGGCCGTGCTGAATGCGGCTGAGGAGGCACGTCATGCCAGAAAGCTGTGAGGCATCGGTCACGCTGGCCGGTGACCTGCATGCCCGGCCGGCCGGCGCGCTGGCCGTAGCGGCGGCGAAGTTCTCCTCTTCGGTTGAGCTGACCGTGGGCGCCAGCCGAGCCGACGCCAAGAGCGTGCTCGCCGTCATGGGGCTCGGCGCTTCTAGTGGTCAGCAGGTCACCGTGCGCGCCGTCGGCCCGGACGCGCGAGAGGCAGTTGACCGGATGATCGGCATTCTCGCTGAGGCCACTAAGGTCGGCGGCTGACGGGCGGCTCGCGTCAGGTTCGGGCGGCTGACGGGCGGCTCGCGGGTCCCGGTGCCGACTGGGCGGGGCGGGCTGGCGGGGTAGCTGCCTGGCTGTGCGGATCCGGGGGGTAAGCAGGAACAGGGCGGACGCAGCGAAGATGAGCTGGACGATATACAGGGCGTTCCGCACGCCGAGGGCGGTGCCGAGCGCTCCGGCGAGCAGAGCCCCGAGCGGGATCATGCCGAAGGTGAGGAAACGCATGCTAGCGGCCGCCCGGCCCAGCATCCCGGGCGGGCAGTATTCCTGCCGGAAGCTGCCCGCGATCACGTTGCCGACCGCGATGCCGCCCGCGATCAGCACCGAGCCTGTCAGGTAGTAGGCCAGCCGCGGCCCCGGTCCAGTCAGCGGGATGAGCAGGCCGGACAGGCCGGCGCCCACGGCGACCAGGACCAGCGTCCTAGCCGTCCCGAACGCACGGGTCAGCCCGGGCGCCGCCAGGGCGCCGAGCAGGCCACCGATCCCCCCGGCCGCCAGCAGCAGGCCGACCGCCGCGGGGTGCAGGCCGACGACGCGGACCAGGAAGATCACGACCAGGGCTAGGTTGCCGGTGTAGGCGAGGTTGGCGACCGCGGCATAAAGGGTCAGCGGACGCAGGTACGGGTCGCGGGCCACGAAGCAGATTCCCTGCCAGGCCTCGGCCCGCACGCCGCTGGTCCGCCGGGCCGGGGCCTCGGGGGCTTCGGGGTCCTTCGGGGCCTTGAGGTCTGGGTCCGGTGCGGCGGGAACCGCCGGGCGGATACCGGGAACCGCCGGACGGACACCGGGAGCCGCCGGGCGGATGCGGAGCAGGCAGAAAGCCGAGACGACGAAGCTGGCCGCGTTGACCAGCAGCGCCGCGGCGGGCCCGGCCGCCTGGGCGGCGAGGCCGGCCAGGCCGCGACCGCCGATCGCGGCGGCCGACGCCCCGCCCTGCAGCGCGGCGTTGCCTGCCACCAGCTCGGCCGGGGTGACCAGGGACGGCAGGCAGACCTGGTAGGCGGTGGCGAAGACGACGTTGGCCGCGCCGGCCAGCAGCGCCACGATCACGACCTGACCGGTGCTCAGCACGCCGAGCCAGGCGGCGGCGGGAAGGGTCGCGTACAGCAGCGCGGAGATCACGTCGCAGGCGATCATCAGCGGCCGAGCCGGCCGCCGGTCCACCCAGGCGCCCGTGGGCAGGCCGATCACCAGCCACGGCAGGTACGCCGCAGCCGTCAGCGCCGCGACGGCGAAGGTGCTCGCGCGCAGGACGGTCACGGCGAGCAACGGAACCTCGACCACCGCCAGCGCGCTGCCGGCCCCGCTGATCGTTTCCCCGACCCACAGCAGCCGGAAGTTCCGCTGCCGGAGTGGGCCGCCCGGCCGCCGGGGGCGGCCAGGCCTCATGCGTCAGGATCCGCCGGACGCGGCCGGTCCGCGTGGCGCTCGGCGGCCTGACCGGGGACGGCGGCCTGACCGGGGACGGCGGCCTGACCGGGGACGGCGGCCTGACCGGGGGCGGCGAGCATCTCCTGCGCCACGGCCGACCACAGGATCTCGCGAGCCGCGTCCAGGACGCCGGGAGGCGGGGGGTCGACGTGGCCGAGGGCGGCGAGTCGTTCCAGTTCGGAGGGGTCTGGCGTCACGGTTCCTCCTCGGCGGGATCAGTGGCGAGCGCTAGGCGCAGGGCGGTCCGGGCCCGGTGCAGGCGGCTGCGAGCGGTCCCCTGGGGCACGCCGAGGGCCGCCGCGGCCTGCGCCGGGGTCAGCTGTTCCCAGGCCACGAGCAGGAGCACGTCACGTTCGGCCGGGGGCAGGGCGCGGACCGCGGCCAGCAGCGCCCGGGACCGCGCCGCCCCGTCGAGGCGGTCGATGACGGCATCCCACGGATCCTCCGCCGCCGCCTGACCGACGCCCGCGCGGTTATCCGCGTCCCGGCTGGCCCGCCAGTGCCATCGCAGCACGTTCCTGGCGATGCCGAACAGCCACGGCCGGGCGTCGGGGTAGGCGGGGTCGTAGCCGCCGCGCCCGGCGAAGGCCCGGACCCACACCTCGCCGAGCAGGTCGGCCGCGACGGCAGGCCCGGCCCGGCGGGCCAGGAAGCCGTGGACCGCGACCTCGTGCCGCCGCACCACCTCGACGAACGCGTCGGGGCGGCCGCGCGCTGACCGCTCGATCAGCGTGCCGTCTGTCTCCACCTCGACCGGCAAGGCCCTCCCTCAGGGCTCCTTACAGCATTTCCCTCTCAGTTGGTATTGCCGGGGAAGGGGTCCAGCGTTCGCTCAGCCACACCGATACGTGCGGCGCACGGGCTCCAGGGTGTGCTCACCGTTCTGGGAACGTTACCGCTGGAGCGGGATCAGGGGGGCGGACTAGTGAGGGGAGGCCCGTTCCGAAGATTGAAGCTCTTTTTTTGCCGAACGGACAGTGGTTTCGGTGTCCGCAGATCGGGAAGCCGAGGGCTATGGCTGATTCTTCTGAGGCTTCGCTGGACGTGGAAGCCGAGCTGCGCATCTCGCGGGTCCGGGCCCTGAGCGACAAGGACCTGCTCGCCGTCATGACCTACCTGCTGGCCCGGCATCCCGACACCTTTCCGCCGATGCTCGACGACGCGTTGAGCTCGGTCAGTCCGAAGGATCGCGGCTAGCAGCGCCGCTGGGATATGACGCGTGACGGGCCGCAACGAGCGAGCCTCCTCGCTGCACGCCCTGACGAACCATGAGCTGGACGATTACCGGCGTGAACTAGAGCACAGTCTCAACGTCCTCTCCGAGCGTGCCCCGGTCCGCGAGCTGCTGCACAAAAAACTGGCGGAGGTGCTGGCCGAGCAGGAGGCACGCAGCCGCCTGGATCAGCCAAGCAGTGACGGTCCACGTCGGCTAGCTGTCAACAGCCTGGGCCCGCTGTCAACGGCCTGGGTTCCGCACGAAGGCTAGGCGCCAGGCGGGCGGGATACGTTTCGAAGTGCTAGGTTGGGCTTCCGGTTCATTCGATCATATGTTTTAATGGCGTCATGTCCGCGATTGACCCTGGTGGGGGTACGACATGCTCGCCGCGATAGCCAGTGCCAGCCGCCCGGCGAGCAACCCCGCGGTGGCCGGGCAGGCCAGCCATCCCGCGGTGGCCGTCTGGTTCGCGCTCGGGGCGGCGGCGCTGGCCGCGGTGGTGGTCGCCATGGCCTGGAGCGTGCACGCGCGGCAGATCCGGCTGGCCGAGCTGCTGGTCCGCCGGCAGTTCCTGGTGATCGCGGACGCGGGCGGGCCGGGTCGCGTCCTGGACGAGGGGGGACGAGGGGCACGAGGGGGCGGTACCGAGGAAGCCGGGGAGCTCGAAGGGGCCGGCCGGACCAGGCCGGGCCAACCCGAGGCGATCGAGGGACCGGACAATCTGGTCGCCGGCCAGCAGGCCCGGTACCGGGTCCGAACCACCGGCCCCCAGCAGGTGGTGTCGTGGGCGGTCGGCGGGGGTTCGGTGTCGCAGTCCCCCGACCCGGCTCATCCTGACGAGCTGCTGCTGATCGCCGACCAGCCGGGCCAGCTGACGATCACAGCCCGGGTCCGCGAGGGACTGACCGAGCGTCGCGAGACGAAATCCGTCACCGCCGTGCCTGACGTGACCGTACCCGCGCCGCCGTTCACGCTGCGGCTGTTCCTGCACGCCTGGGGGCTCGTGGTCGTGGCGGTGCTGATCGTCGGGTTCGCCGGCGCCCTAGACGCGCTGGGCAACTTCACCTCCTCAGACTTCATCGCCCTGGTCGTCCCGCTGGCCGCGCTGCTCGGCGTGATCGCCGTCGCGCGCGGGGCGACCGACACGGGCAGCCACCCCGGTCACCCTGGTCACGGCAAGGGACCTGGGCAGATCTAAGCCGGAACTCCTCAAGTCAGGAGTCGCTGACGCACGCCCAAAATAACCGTATACAAAACCTGTACAGCAATATGGTATTGCTATACAGTAATGCCAGAGTCCCGGGCGCACCCGCGGCGGGCGGAAGGCAAGGCGGAACCCCTCATGACCTCCATCGTTATCGCGGAGCCGACCGCTCCGACCCAAAAACCGGACAAGGGCCTGCGTGCGGGAGCGCTCGGGCTGGTCTCCAGCGTGGTGATCGCGGTCTCCTCGACCGCGCCCGCCTACAGCATGGCCGCGACGCTCGGCCTCATCGTGGCCGTCGTCGGCGTGCACAGCCCGGGCACACTGATCGTGTCGTTCCTTCCGATGCTGTGTATCGCCTACGCGTTCCGCGAGCTGAACAAGGCCGATCCCGACTGCGGTATCACCTTCACCTGGGCGTCGCGCGCCTTCGGGCCGCGGACCGGCTGGATGGGCGGCTGGGGGATCATCGCGGCCGACGTCATCGTGATGGCCAGCCTGTCCCAGATCGCCGGGCGGTACTTCCTCGACCTCATCGGCTTGAGCGGGGCCGGGACCGTGTGGGTGACGGCGGCGGGAGTGGCGTTCATCGCGCTGCTCACCGGGGTGTGCTACCGGGGCATCGAGGTCTCCGCCCGGCTGCAGCAGGTCCTGCTGGCCGTCGAGGTGGGCACGCTGACCGTCTTCGCGGTGGTCGCGCTGGTCAAGGCCGGGACTGGGCACGCGCTGCCCGGGGCCGCTCACCCGGCCATCGGATGGCTGAACCCGTGGACCGGGTCCTTCGGCAGCTTGTCGAACTCCTTCCTGCTGGCCGTGTTCGTCTACTGGGGCTGGGACTGCGCGCTCAGCGTTAACGAGGAGACCAAGGACTCCGCCCGCACCCCGGGCCGGGCCGCGGTTATGGCCACGGTGATACTCGTGGCGATCTTCGCGGTGATCAGCATCGCCGCGCTGGCCTACGCCGGGCCGGCCTTCCTGGCCGGGCACAGCACCGACGTGCTCGGCGCCATGGCCACCTCGGTGCTGGGTAGCACGCCGGGCAAGCTGCTCGTGCTGTGCGTGCTGACCTCCACGGCCGCCTCGACCCAGACCACGATCATGCCGACCGCCCGCACGGTGCTGGCCATGTCCGCGCACGGCGCGATCCCCGGTTGGTTCGCCCGGATGCACCCGCGTTACCGCACCCCGACCACCGCGACCATCGTGATGGGCACCGTGTCGGCGATCTTCTTCGTGCTGCTCACCCTGGTCTCGAAGAACGTGCTGGCCGACTCCGCGGCGTCGGTGGGCCTGCTGATCGCCTTCTACTACGGGCTCACCGGGTTCGCCTGTGTCTGGTTCTTCCGCCGCGACCTGCTGACCAGCGGGCGCGCGCTGGTCACCAAGGGAATCCTGCCGCTGGTCGGCGGGCTGACCCTGCTCGCCGCCTTCGTCCTGTCGATCAAGTCGTACTGGCCGGCCGCGAGCAGCTACTCCAGTTTCGACGGAGTAGGCGGTATCTTCCTGATCGGTGCTGGTTCACTCGCCATCGGGGTGATCGCGATGCTGGTCGTGTCAAGGTTCATGCCTAAGTACTTCGCGGACGGGATCACCGAGCCCGTCCAGGCCGAAAGTCACGCCGAAGGGAGCGTCTCCTGATGACCGCTGCGAGCCTGCAGCCCGCCCCTGGTTCCCCTGGATCCGCTGGCTCGCCTGGATCCGCTGGCTCGCCTGGATCCCTTGGCTCGCCTGGATCCCTTGGCTCGCCTGGATCCCTTGGCTCGCCTGGTCCCCGTGGTTCCCGGGGGCGCGGGCCGGGGCGGCGGGCCGGGCGGCGGAAGACCGCGGTGCTCGAGGCCGCCTGCCGGGTGATCGCGGACCGGGGCGCGGACGCCACCCGCTTCGCCGACGTGGCGGCAGAGAGCGGCGTCCCGGTGAGCACGCTGCAGTACTACTTCGGGTCGCGCGAGGACATGCTGGTGGCGGCGTTCCGGCACGCGTCAGGCACCGAGATCGCCGCCCTGGAAGCCGACGTCGCCGCGATGAGCGACCCGTGGGACCGGCTCGAGCGGATCGTCACCACCGCGCTGGCCGGATACTCACCCGGCGCGCCTGAGGTCGGGCGGCTGTGGATCGAGTCCTGGCACTTCGGCATCCGCGATCCGGAGATGCGCGCCGATGCCCTGGAGGACTACCGGGCCTGGCGCCGGCTAGTGGGGGACGCGGTCCGGCACGGCGTCGAGCAGGGCCGCTTCGGCGCCGAGCACGCTCCGGAGACGGTGGCCAGGCTCGCCATCGCCCTGGTCGACGGGATGGGCATCCCGCTGGCCCTGGCCGACCCGGACGTCACCGCGCCCGGTGCCGTGCAGGACGTTCTCGCCGCGCTGCGCGAACTCCTGCGCCCGGACGGCTGAACCTCACCCTGGAAGCGGACCCGTCAGCAGACCGAGCGCGCCTGCAGCTGGCAGGCGCTGACTCGAAAAAACCGCACCTATGGAGCATCGGGCCGCATAGAACCGGCCCGATGTTCCATAGGGTCGGTTACTGCGGATCACACTGGCCACACGGGCCGCGACGGCCCCTCCAGACCCTGGTTCGGGGCCGGAGGATGCCGCGAACCTACTTGGCCGGTGCCCTAGTCGGCCAGGCGGACGCGAGTTCGGTCAGCCACTTGCTCATGTCGGGCTCCTGGCTGGGGTCGGTCAGGTAGTTCTCGAGCCGGGCGCCCCACCGCTCGCCGCTGCCCTCCGGCGACATGTCCCAGCTCAGGCCCTCCCCGGCGGCCCAGTCCAGCAGCGCCGTGGTGACCCCGGCGAGCTCGCTGGGGTGACCTTCATGAGTGAGGGTCGCGTAGCGCCCGGCGGGCAGCACCCCGGACACCACCTGGCCATCACCGTCCACGGCCGCCGCGACCGGCACGCCCGCCTCGACCTCGAGCTCTCGCGCGATGTCAATGACGTTGTACTTGATGGATTCCGGTCTACAGCCTCACATGGGCCGGGCGCCGGATGGTCATCTCACTATTCGGACATAATTTGCTCTTATGCTGACACAGGAGACAGGATGGGGAGATGCCTTCTAGCTCCGACACCTACCTGCACGGCCACCACGACAGCGTGCTCCGGTCGCACCGCTGGCGGACCGCGGAGAACTCGGCCGGGTACCTGCTGGCGCGGCTGGCGGCCGACGCCCGCATCCTCGACGTCGGCTGCGGCCCGGGCACGATCACCGCGGACCTGGCGGCCCGGGTTCCGGGCGGCCAGGTGACCGGGATCGACGCGGCCGGGGACGTGCTGGCCATGGCCAAGGCCGAAGCGGACCGCCGTGGGCTGGCCAACATCGGTTTCGAGGCCGGCGACGTGTACGCGCTGGACTTCGCGGACGATACGTTCGACGTGGTGCACGCGCACCAGGTGCTCCAGCACCTGACCGACCCGGTGGCCGCGCTGATCGAGATGCGGCGGGTCTGCCGGCCCGGCGGGCTGATCGCCGCCCGGGACGGCGACTACGGCGGGATGTTCTGGTTCCCCGACGACGCGGGCCTGACCGAGTGGCAAGCTCTGTACCGGAACGTGGCCCGGGCGATCGGCGGGGAGCCGGACGCGGGTCGGCGGATGCCGTCCTGGGCCCGGCAGGCCGGCTTCGAGACGGTCGAGGCGTCGGCGAGCGCGTGGTGTTACACCGGTCCGGTGGACCGGCCCTGGTGGGGCGCGTCGTGGGCCGAGCGGCTGACTGAGTCGCCGTTCGGGGACCGGGCGGTCGAACATGGCCTGGCCACCCGGGACGATCTGGAGCGGCTGGCCGAGGCCTGGCGGCGCTGGGCGGCCAGCGAAGACGGCTGGTTCCTCATCCCGCACGGCGAGATCTTGTGCCAGGTGCCGGAGTAGGCCTCACAGCTTGACGACGAGTCCGTCGTGAGCGGCTTCGAAGGAGACCTGCTGCTGATGGCCGAGCACGTCCGCGGACATGTGCGTGACGATGATGCGCCTGGCGGTGAGCTGGTTACGGTGGGCGTCTAGGTCGGCAAGCCTGAGGTGGTAGGGGATGTTCTTGTCCCGGTAGTACGCCTCGGCGATGAGCAGGTCGGCGCCGACGGCGACGCCGGCGACCGCGCTGGTCCAGGCGGTGTCGCCGGTGTAGGCCAGCGTCCTCCCGGCCAGATCCAAGCGGAGGAGCAGGGCCGGGGCGCCGCTGGGGTGATCGCCCTCCCAGGCGCTGACCGTCACCCCCGACACTTTGCGGATGGACCCTGGGGTCAGTTCCACGGTGTCGACGCCGAAGCGGCGGGCAGCCGTGGACGAGCCGGGGAACATACACTCCATGGCGTCGGTCAGGCGGCGGGCGAGGCCCGGCGGGCCGACCACGGTGAGGGGCTTGGTCCGGCGGGAGAACTGCCCGTCGAGGATGAGGAAGGGCAGGCCCCCGAAGTGGTCGCCGTGCAGGTGCGAAACGAACACTGCGGCGACCTCGCCGGGGTCGAGGCCGAGGCGTTTAAGGGCGCTGAGCGAGGTGGCGCCGCAGTCCAGCAGCACCGGGTCGCCGCCGCCGGAGCCGCGCAGGTGGATGCAGGCCTGATAGCGGCCATCACTGCCGAAGGCGTCACCGCTGCCGGCGAAGGTGACGGTCAGCGCAGGATCTTCGGTCTCGGTCACCGTCAAATTGTCGCTCCAGTTGGGCGGTATCATTCGTGATACCATAGTCGACATGGCTATGACCTTGCGGCTTGACGGCGATGAGACCGGGGCGCTGCGTCGGCGGGCCGAGCTGGAGCAGCGGTCTATGCAGGAGGTGGCCCGCCAGGCCATCCGGGAGTACGTCGAGAATCACAGCCGCGCCGACTTGCTCGATCGTGTGCTCGACGAAGAGCTGCCCCGTTACGCCGAGGCGCTGGAGCGACTCGGTCAGTGATCTTCCTGATCCTGCCGGAACTGCTCTACGTTGTCGAGCGCACCCTGGGGCCTGGGGTGGAAGTACGCGATTACGGGCTGCTCGAAGCCGCTCTCGCCCGGCCGCGGGCCACCCCCTTCGGGAAGGGCGCCTATCCGGGAATGGACGGCAAGGCCGCCGCCCTGCTGCACTCGGTAGCCCGGAATCACGCCCTTGTGGACGGCAACAGGCGGCTCGCGCTCGCCGCGCTTATCGCCTTCAACGGCTTGAACGGCCGACGGCTTACGCTGACCAACGACGAGGCCTATGACCTTGTCATGAAGGTAGCTGCCGGAGAACTAGACACCGTGGACGACATCGCTGCGATCCTTCAGCACGCGACAGAACCGCGAGGCTTAAAGGGCCCTGCCTAACGGCCGCATTCGCCTCTCTCCCCATCCGCACCATCCCCCGCCCGGAAAGCCGCGCTGCCCGCCGAGATCCGCCGCCTGCTGACAGCCTTCACGCATCCGCAACATTCGGGCGAGCACTACCAGCACTGGTCACGATGGCGACGCCACCACCAAGCCCAGGCCCGGCAGTCCCACTACCAGCGCAGGCTCACGAACCAGCCGCTGCCGATGAGGTGCTAACCGGCTGCGCCTCA
>Ga0302229_10003288_pt1 | contig 11297 bp, 8 predicted proteins | sample II_Palsa_N1_3_FD_193518 | JGI IMG/M metagenome (GOLD analysis project Ga0302229, IMG submission 193518) | Peat permafrost microbial communities from Stordalen Mire near Abisko, Sweden - II_Palsa_N1_3 | ecosystem: Environmental > Terrestrial > Soil > Palsa > Peat permafrost | place: Sweden...
CCCGTCCCAGCTCTGCTCGAGCGCCATCGCCGGAGCGGCACCGCTCACCCCGCCCTGATCTCCAGGATCCTGAACCCGGTAACCCCCTTTCGGGGGCCGGGGGGGCACGGGGGGGCGGGCAGCCCCCCCGTAATCAGGGGGGGTCTGGGGGGGATCGTCCCCCCGAGAATTACAGAACAACTCACCGACAGCGAGACCCGCGTCCTGCGCTACCTGCCGACTCACCTCACGGGGCACGAGATCGCGAATGAGCTATTCCTCTCGGTGAACACCGTCAGTACCCACACGCGTCACCTGTACGCCAAGCTCGGCGTCCACAGCCGCCACGAGGCGGTGGACCGCGCCCGCGCCCTGGGCCTGCTCGCGCCCTCTACGCGCAGGCTTAAGGCGGAGTTACCAGGCAGCCCGATCCGCATCGGGTACTCCCTTCGGCCCTCATACTCCGGCCGGCAGGCCCAGGTGCTCGGCCAGCCACGGCCCGGTCGCGCTGCCCGGGTCCCGCGCCACGTCCTCTGGCGTGCCCGCGGCCAGGATGCGCCCGCCGTCCGGGCCGCCGCCCGGCCCCATGTCGATGAGATGGTCGGCTGCGGCGAGCAGGTCGAGGTCGTGGTCGATGACGATGATCGTGGCGCCGGCCTCAAGCAGCCGGTCGAACACGCCGACCAGCGTGGCCACGTCGAGCGGGTGCAGGCCGGTGGACGGCTCGTCGAACACGTACAGCGCACCGCGCTGGCTGGCGCGCAACCGGGAAGCGATCCGCAGTCGCTGCGACTCGCCGCCGGACAGGGACGGCGTCGGCTCGCCGAGCCGCAGGTATCCCAGGCCGACCTCGCTGACGGGCCGCAGCGCCGCGATCACCGGAGCCTGCTCAGCGAACTGTTTCAGGGCGTCGTCGACGGTCAGGCCGAGCACGTCGGCGATGGTCAGGCCGTCGACCCGGACGGCCAGGGTGGCGTCGTTGAACCGGGCGCCGTGGCAGGTGGGGCAGCCGACGGTGATGTCGGGCAGGTACTGGACGTCGAGGTCGATGTCGCCGAGTCCGCGGCAGGTCGGGCACTGCCCCTCGCCGGTGTTGAACGAGAAGTGCCCGGGTTTCCAGCGCCGCCGCCGGGCGTAGGCGGACTCGGCGAACACGCGGCGGATCTGGTCGAACGTCCCGGAGTAGGTCGCGGGGGTCGACCGCGCGTTCTGGCCGATGGGCGAGGCGTCGACCTGGACCACCTGGCGGATGCCGCCGAGGTCCAGGCGACGGACATGCGCGGGCAGTGCGGAGGCGCTCAGCAGCGCCCGCACGGCCGGGATGAGGCTGTCCAGGACCAGGGCGGTCTTGCCGGCCCCGGACGGCCCGGCCAGCGCGGTCAGCCGGTGCAGCGGGAAGGCGGCGGTAACGTCGTGCAGGTTGTACAGGTCGCCGACTTCCAGGACGATCTGCCCGTCGGGACCGGGCCGTGCCGGACGGTCCCGGGTCACGGCCGCGGCCCCGGCCAGGAACGGGCCGATGACCGAGTGCGGGTCGGTTTCCAGCTGGCCCGGGGTGCCCTCGGCGATCACCGTGCCGCCCTGGGCGCCAGCCGCGGGGCCGAGTTCGATGACCCAGTCCGCGGAACGGACGACCTCCCGCTCATGCTCCACCACGACCACGGAGTTGCCGTTCCCGGCCAGGGCCGCGAGCGTCTTGCGCAGCCCGGCGACATTGCTCGGGTGCAGCCCGACCGACGGCTCGTCCAGCACATATAGCATGCCCGTGGTGCTGGCGCGAACCGTCGAGGTGAGCTCGATCCGCTGTCGTTCCCCTGTCGACAGCGAGGCACCGGCCCGGTCGAGGGTCAGGTAGCCCAGCCCGACGTCGAGCAGCGGCGTGAGCCTGCCGTTCAGTTCGGCGAGCAGACCTGCCGTGATCCGGCTCAGCTCGGCGGGCAGTCCCGCGGGCAGCCCGGCCGTGAAGCCCTGCAGCTCGTCCAGGGTGAGCGCGCTGACCTCGGCGAGGTTGCGGCCGCCGAGCCGCGAAGCCAGCGCCTCGGGCCGCAACCGGGTGCCGTGGCAGACCGAGCAGACGCGGGTGACGAGGAAGCGCTGCACCAGGCGGCGGGTGCGCTCGTTGTTACTGCGTAGCGAGCGTTCGACGGCGGCGATCGCGTTGTCGTAGTTGACCGACAGCTGCACGGTCCGCGCGTTCCGGCCCGAGTGCAGCGTCACCTGCTGCCGCACCGGCTCACCGCGCAGCACGATGTCACGCTCGTGATCGGTCAAGGACCGGTAGGGGACGTCCAGCCGGACCCCCAGTTCGCCCGCGGCGTACATCGACAGCCGCCGCCCGCCGGAGTTCCACGGCAGCACCGCGCCTTCGGCGATCGTCTTGTCCGGATCGGGAACCAGGGTGGCGACGTCGACTTCGGACCGTACGCCCAGGCCCTGGCAGGCGGGGCAGGCGCCGTAGGAGTTGAAGGCGAAGGATTCGGCGCTCGGATGCTCGAAATGCGCGCCGCACACCGGGCAGATGATCTCCTCGCTGAACGCGGCGATCGACGGCTCGACGCGGTGGCCGTTCGGGCATAGGTGCGAGCCCAGCCGTGACATCATCAGGCGCAGCACGTTGAGCACCTCGGACATGGTGCCGACCGTGCTGCGCGGCCCTGGTACCGGCGGGCGCTGCCGCAGGGCCAGCGCAGGCGGCAGGTGGTCGATCCGGTCCACGTCCGGCCGCTGCGCCTGGCTCAGCCGTCGGCGGCTGTAGGTGCTCAGGCTGTCCAGGAACCGGTGCATGCCCTCCGCGTACAGCGTGCCGATGGCCAGCGACGTCTTGCCCGACCCGGACACCCCGACCACCGCGACCGTCCGCCACAGCGGCACGTCCACGTCGACGTCGCGCAGGTTGTTGTGCCGCGCCCCGCGCACGGCGATGACCGTGGGCAAGGTTCCCGGCACGGGGATATCAGAGGCCGCCATACCAGCCAACTTACGGCCGCCGGCCGGCGGCCGCTCGGCCGGGACGGCCGAATGACGCTGCGCCGGCTCCCGGGAGCCGGCGCAGCGCTATCGGCGCGCACGGGCGGTGCATCGTGGTCAGGGATGGACGGGTCCGCTGGGCCCCTTGTCGAGCCGCAGTGACTGCATGATGGCGAACGTGGTCGTGGTGGTGAATTCCTCGATGTCCGCGGCGGCCAGCACGCCGGTGTACTTGGCGATGACGGGCGCGGCCGCGGCCTCGGTGACGGCGTTGAGGTGTCCCTTTATCCCGAGCCAGACATTCGCTCCGGCATTGACGTAGAAGGGCACCGGGTTGACCGACGCCAGTGCCTCCCTCGAACTGGCCTCGATGTCAGCGATGTACTGCTGGTGCACCGCGACGTCGTCGCGGGTGGCCAGCCGGCCCACGTGCCCGGAGATGAGGTGCGTCCAGGGATAGGACAGCGCGGTGGCCGGGGCCCCCATGTAGCCGATAACGTCTTCGCTGAGGTTGAGGTTGTAAATGGGCACCCAGCCGGCGTTGACGACATCGATGAACATGAGGGTGTCGTGGTCAGGGAAGTGGATGTAGATGTTGTCCGGCGTGTGGTTGGGGCCGTGCCAGGCCAGCTCGACCCGCTCGCCTCCCACCTCCAGGGTGTAGCGGTCGGCGAACGTCACCTCCGGCGCCGGCCGGGACGGGTCGTCGTCGCGCAGCAGCAGCCGCCGGGTGTCCTCGTGCCCGATCCGGACCACGTCCGCGAACAGGGAGGATGCGGCGCCGTGGTCGGCGTGGTGGTGTGAGTAAACCAGGTGGGTCACTCGGTTGCTCACGCCCTCGGCGGCGGCGATCTCATCGACGGCGCGCTGCAGGTTGTGACCGATGGACGGGGGCGCGTCGAACAGCACGACGCCGTCCGGTGTGGTCAGGAACGCCGAGTTGTAGACGCCGTCGGTAACCCAGTACAGGTTCCGCTCGACGCGTCCGACGTAATAGCCCTGATCGTTAAGGGCCGGGCCGAGCGCTGACGGGGGGACGGGCGCGTAGTCGGGCACGTCGTCGGATGCTGGTGATGTCACGGTATCTCCCTTGAATCTCGCACGTCCCTGGTGGCCGTGCCGTCGCGACGGATCCAGGCTTGCCGTTAGACAGGTGAAAGGCCCTCACCGGATCTTGGTGATTCGCGCGCCGCTGACAGCAGATCACCAGGATCAGGTGACAGCCGCTCACCGTGACGGCTAGTACCGTCGGTCACATCCGTTTCGCTAAGAGAAGGAGCCCTCTCATGACCAGCGCCCCAGTGCGAGACCCGCTCGCCGGCCGCCTGTTGAAGGAGCAGTAGAGCTCATGGCCGAGCTCACCGCGATTTCGGGCATAGGCCCGTGGACCGTGCAAGGCGCCATGCTCCTCGCGCTGCAGCGCGAGGACGTCGTCCTGCCGGGCGACCTGGCGCTCCGCAAGGCCATCCGGGCCGCCTATCAGCTGGACCACCTGCCCAGCCAGCAGGAGGTCCTGGCTGTCGCCGAGAAATGGCGGCCCTACCGCAGCCTGGCGACGAGCTACCTGTTCTCCGCCGCCTTCGAGCCAGCCGAGGCACCACCGGTCGCCCGGCACAGCAACGGCTGAATTTGACATCCTCCAGCCGTCACCGTCATGTGCCTTCTCCCTTCGAATCCAGGTATTCCGCTGTTCACGCAAGCGGGCAACCGGGTGATTGCAAAAGACATGACGGCTTTCTTGTCATAGGCCAGGCATATATAGACGGAGCGAGACCGGTGCGATAGGAGGCGTCGATAGCCCGATAGACGGTGGCTCCTGGCACGTAATGGGGATCGGTGCTGAACTGGGAATGGAAGCGTCGTAAGCGGCAATTTCCCCGCTCTCGACGTGGAACAAGACCGTTGCGTGGCGACGCGCTCACGGGGACAGGAGCCTGGCCAGTTGTCCAAACTCGACCCGACCCAGACCATTATCACCCTTCCAGGCGATATCCCGTGGCGTGTGCCGGACCTGGCACCGCCGAACAGCGTGGCGGAGGCCGTGATGCTCGGCTCGTTTGTGCACGGTTCGATGGCCAACGCCCTCCCATGGCGGTGGGCGCCCAGGTCGCACACCCTGGCCGTCAGGTGGTTTCCCTGTCCGGCGATGGCGGGCCGGCCATGCTGCTCGGCGAGCTGCTCACCGTCAACATCTCCAGCCTCGGGATGGTCCGGCTGGAGATGATGGTGGCCAGCGACCCGCCGTTCGAGACCGACCACGCCCAGGTAGATTTCGCCGCGATCGCCGTCGGCGCCGGTTTCTTCACCTGGCGCGGTAACCAAACCCGGCGAGCTGCGCGACGCCGCGCAGGCCGTTTTCGCCCACGACGGTCCCGCGCTGCTTGACGTAGTCACCACGCCTGACGCGCTTGAGGTGCCATCGCCTATCACCGCGGAGGAGGCCCGCGGGTTCGCGCTCTCCCTGGGGAAGATGGTGCTCGGCGGCGGTGTCGGCCAGGTAGCCGAACTAGCGCGACGCAACGTGAATAACATTCCGCGGTAGCCCGGCCCGCAGCCGCACGGCAGTGCGCTCGTGCTCGGTCGTGCCGCCCCAGATGCCATAGACCTGCCCTGTCCGCAGCGCGAACGCCAGACATTCGCGCCGAACCGGGCAGGTCGCGCAGATCGCTTTGGCCTTCGCCGCCTGTTCCCGGGCCGGGCCGGAATCCGAGATCGGAAAGAACAGATCGGGGTCGGCGGACCGGCAGGCGCCAGCCGACCGCCACTGTCCGCGGGTGATGAGCGGAGGCACCGAGGGCTCGTCGGCCCGCGGTCGGCGTTCGGGGACTCCGCTCACCAGCCCGCCTCCTCGACATCGGCTGTCGCACAGACCATCGCGGTTGACATCATCCAGTTCACCGTGCCGGGCCGCGGCGGCATAGTAGGCGCTGGCTGTCGTGGCATAGCCGTCAGTTATGGGTCTGCGCCGCGCGCAGGACCGATCCCGGACATCAGGGAACTCACGCCGAGCCTGCGGCCGACGCGGTCACGCGTCCGGAGGCGACGGCGGCGGCGAGGGCCTGGTGGTCACGCTCGTTCTGGTCAGCGTAGGCGGTGGCAAACTCGGCGATGGCCTGGTCGAAGACGGCGGATTGACCGAGGTAAGCGGCGATGGCGATCCGGTCCCCGGACCGGGCGTGCGCTCGGGCCAGCGTCCAGCCGCATAGCTCGCCGTAGGCGCGCATTCCCGCCGCGGTCATCGCTTCGATGTCGGCGGAGAACTTCCCGTCCCGTAGCTGGCGGATGTAAAAGTCATGCGGTCGGCCGTCGGGATCGACCTGGGTGCGCTGCCAGCCGAGGAAGATGTCGCTAGCGGCCTGCATGAGGCGCTGCCCGGCCACCACCCGCTGGCCGTGGTTGGCGTATTCGCTGGCCCCGGCGAAGTCCTCAAGTACGGACCGTTCGGCCTCCTTCACCTGCAAGAACAGCGGGTCCGAGGCGTCGCGCCCGAGCATCAGGACGATCCAGCAGCGGGTCCCGACGCTGCCGACGCCGACCACCTTGCGGGCCATGTCGGCGAACTCGAACTGCTCAAGTAGGTAGCGGCGGTCGGTTTCCAGGGTCCGCCGGTAGCCGCCGATCAGCTTCCTGAGCTCGGTTTCCAGCTTTCCCCGGTCGGTAGAGTCCGCGACCAGGTCCGACAGCGGCACGACCAGGGGCGGGTCGGCCACGATCCGCGGCTTGCCGTCGACCTGCTGGGTCAGCTTTTCGAGCGCCTGCAGGCTGTCCCGGGTCCGCGCCTTGGCCACGGCCCCGTCCGCCTGCCGCTGCTCACGGGCGGCAAGCTGGGACCGGAACTGCTCGCGCAGCGTCCCGGTTTCCGCTCGCGCGTACCACACGGCGAGGTCACCCTGACCAGCGAAAACGCGCATCGCGTCGCGGTACCGGCCGACCGCCGCGGTCACCACCTTGCGGCGCAGCCCGGACCGGTAGCCGTTGCCGCGCCCGGCCACCTCAAGGCTGGCCGCCAGCCGCTTGACGTCCCATTCCCAGGGGCCCGGCAGCGTCTCATCGAAATCGTTGAGGTCGAAGACCAAGGCACGTTCGGGTGAGGCGTAGACGCCGAAGTTGGATAGATGCGCGTCGCCGCAGGACTGCACGGCCAGTCCCGATACGGGCGTGCCCGCGAGGTCGGCGGCCATCGACAGGGCCGCGCCACGGAAGTAGCTGAAGGGCGAGACCAGCATCCGTCCGTAGCGGACCGGTACCAGGTCGGGCAGTCGCGTGGCGGCCTGGCGTTCCAGCAGGCCCACCGGATCCGGCCGGTCCGCAGGCGGGTCGTAGACGGCATGGCTGTCCCTGGGCACCGCAGACCGGGCCGCCTTGCCCCGCTCGGCCCGTTCGGCAGGGCTCAGCCGTCCGGCCGCCGAGTCCAGGGCGAACCGACGGCTGGACCCCGGCGGCACCGAGTCACGCCTAGCTTTCATGCACTCAACCTTCCGCGGTCAGAGGGCGCCTGGGCAAGATGCGTGACCGATAAGCGCATAGTTTTCAGCACGCTACAAGCACTTCGTCATCGATTCCGGCCCCGGCCCCGGCACGGGCTAGTGCGCCGAGGCCGGCCGCCCGGTGTACGGCCCGTCAGCCGGTGACGTACAGGCCGTCGACTACGTCGTAGACGCCGGTGGCCATCCACGCCGCGTCGACCACCGCGTCGTGCTCGGCAAAGGTGCGGACGTGGCCGGTCAGCGTCACTGTGTTCCCGCTGGTGTCCACGGCCACGTCGCTGTCGTCGGGAATCAGTGCATAGCGGTCCAGGGCATCCTGGACGTTCAGGGTGACATCGACCGAATCCGCGTCGGTGCTGATCGCGATGTCGTCCTTGACGTTGCGGACGCCGGTCAGATGGGTCACCGCCTGCTCGGCCGCGGTTCGCCCGGTGCCGTAGGTCACGATGCCGGTGAGGGTGATGTTGCCGTCCTTCGCGGTTGCCTCCACGCCGTCCGGCACGGCGACGTTCACCGTGAGCGCGTTGTTCGCCGTCGTGGTCAGCGTCGCGTCGTCACGGTAGTCCCCGGCCGGCAGCACGACCTCCAGGTGGTTCTGCAGCTTCTTCACGCCGGCGACGCGCTGCGCCGCCGCGCCTGCCCCCAGATACTGGGGGTAGCTGGGCACGGTGCCGTTCAGCGCCACGTCCCCGTTGATGTTCTTCACCGAGATATCCGAGTCGTCGACGAGCGGGTCGTAGCTGAGCTCGCGTTCCACTGCGTCCCGGATGTCCTTGGTCTGGCTCATGTGCTGCGTCCTTCCGGTAGCGGGCCAGGTGTACATCTCTCTTCGGCCAGTCCACCTGGCCGGCCAGGAATTGAAAAAGCGATGCTGGCTGTCGCGCCATAGACGCGCTCTATCAGCAGGGGCACGAAGGATTCCGCGTCGTGAGTCCCTTTCATCCTGGTATCAGAGATAGAAGTCGGCATCGCCAAATTTGGGGTATTTCTGTCCCCAGGCCGACGACGGTGCAGTGCGATCGTGACAGCGGCTCAGCAGTCGAGGCGGCGGACTCCGAGCAGTTCGAGGCCCAGCGCTTCGATCTGGGCGAGCAACCCGTAGAGCGCCGACTGGTCGGCCAGCGGTCCGGTGAGCACGGTCTGCGTTCCGTGCGCCTGGGCTTGCAGATCGGGGAACGCGCCGAGCAGTGTGCCGCCCAGCTGCCCGCGGACGCGGATCTCGTAGCAGACCGATCTGGTCGCTTCATCCATGACGTCAGGTCCGTTTCTGTTCGCCGTCCCAGCCGAGCGGTACTTCATGGTTCCGCCTGGCTGGGTGAGCCGGCATCGCGCGATTCTGGTGATCACAGACGGCGGGATGTGCCCGCGGACTAATCCGAGGCGGCGTCTTCGTGACGAGCGGCTAAATGGGCGAACGGGGGTCGCGCCTTATGCTCGGCTCAACGAGATGATCATGAATCCAGACGGTGACAGGATCAGGCATGCTGATGCGGCGCTCCCAGACCCTTTGGCCGCCGATACTGCCGGTGCACCTGTTCCTGCGGTCATCAAGGGCGGGATCGTATCCCGCCTCGCGTTGTTCGAGCAGCTTGGCCGAGCCGGGCGGATTACCCAGGTGTCGGCGCCGGCGGGGAGCGGGAAGACGCTCTTGCTGCGGTCCTGGATCGGCACCGCGGGCCTGGCCGAGAGCACCGCATGGGTATCGGTGCAGAGGGAAGAGCGTAATCCGCAGCGGTTCTGGGGTTCGGTACTGAGGGCGCTCCAGCAGACCGCAGCCGGTTCTGCCGTGGTTCGGCCCTTGACCGCGGCGCCTGACCTGGATGACTGGGCGGTTGTCGAGCGGTTGCTGGAGGACCTGGAGTCGCTGCAGGAACGGGCGTGGCTGGTGATCGACGATGTACACGAGCTGCGTTCAGCCGAGGCGCTGCGCCAGCTTGAGCTGCTGCTGATGCGGGCCCCGCCGGAGCTGCGGTGCGTGCTCGCCACCCGGCATGACATGCGGCTCGGGCTGCACCGTCTGCGGCTGTCAGGCGAGGTGACCGAGATTCGGGCGGCCAACCTTCGGTTCACCCTCGATGAGACCCGGGCGCTGTTCGCCGCAGCCGGCCTGGAGCTGCCGTCCTCTGCCCTCACGTTGCTGCACGCGCGGACCGAGGGCTGGGCGGCCGGGCTGCGGCTGGCCGCCTTGTCGCTGGCCGGGCACCCGGATCCGGAGCGGTTCGCGGCTGAGTTCTCCGGCAGCGAGCGGACCGTCGCCGAGTACCTGCTGGCCGAGGTCCTGGAGCGGCAGACCGAGGAGGTGCGGCGGCTGCTGCTGCGAACCTCGATACTCGAGCGGGTCAGCGGGGAACTAGCCGACCTGCTGACCGGAGGTTCAGGCGCAGAGCGGATCTTGCAGGATCTGGAGGAGTCCGGCGCGTTCGTTGTTTCGCTGGACGGACGCCGGTCGTGGTTCCGCTATCACCGCCTGTTTGCCGACCTGCTCCAGCTGGAGCTGCGGCATACCGAGCCGGGCGAATTGCCCGCGCTGCACGCCACGGCCGCCAGGTGGTACGCCGGGCACGGATACCCCGCCGAGGCGGTCCGTCACGCCCAAACGGCGCGGGACTGGAGCCTGGCCGCACGGCTGCTGTCGGACCACTGGATCGACCTTGATCTTGGCGGGCAGGCCGCCACCGCGCGCGAGCTCCTCACCGCATTCCCAGGCGACGTCGGCCCGGCCGACGCGGAACTCACCGCGCTGACCGCAGCGGCCGAACTGGCCGCCGGATCGCTGGAGGAGGCAGGACGGCAGCTTGCGCTAGCCGTTGAGCGGTCCGCGTCGATACCCGCAGATCGGCGCGGACGCCTCGAGGTCATGCTCACGGTCCTGCAGCTGTACCTGGCCCGGCAGCGCGGGGACCTGCCGGCGGCAGTGGAGGCGGCGGACCGGTTGATCGGCACCGTCGGCAGGCTGGACGAACCGCAGCTCAGTCTGGGGGAAGACCTGCGAGCGCTGGCGCTGATCAGCCTCGGCATCGCCGAAGTCTGGGCGCTCCGCTTCAAGGACGCGAACCAGCACCTCGACCAAGGCGTGGCTCTTGCGCACTGGATCGGGCGGCCGTATCTCGAGCTCACGGCCCTTGCGCACGGGGCGGAACTCGCCGCTCTCCGGTCCTATACGCGCGGAGCGCAGCGCAGCAGGCAGGCCATCGACCTGGCCCGGCAGCACGGCTGGAGCGATGAGCCGTTCGTCGCCGTGGCCTACACGGTGCTCGGCGGCGCGATGGTCTCCCAGGGGCGGCTGGCCGAGGGTGAGCGGTGGCTCGGGCACGCCTCGCGCACCCTGCGACCTGACGTTGAACCGGCCGTCGGAGTGCATCTCCACTACGCTCGCGGAGGCCTGGAAATGGCGCGCGGTCGTCACGCCGACGCGATCGCCGCCTTCCGGGCCGCCCTGCGGCTGGCCGAAACGCTGATTACGCCGCATACCCTCGCTACGCCGATGCGGGCGCACATGCTGCAGGCCCTCGTGCTGCTCGGCGAAACGGGGCGGGCCGAACGCACCGTCGCCTCGCTGGACCCGCGCGAGCGCGAGGGCGGCGAGATACGCAACGCCATCGCGCTCCTACGGCTGGCCCAGCGCGACCCGCAAGGGGCGACGGCCACGCTGGCGCCCGTCCTGGATGGCTCCGTCCGAGTCCATCCGGTATGGGTGGTGGCGGCGGGCCTGCTCGAGGCGATCGCGCGCGACGAGCTCGGCGACCCCGCCGCCGCCGGGCGCGCGCTGGGGCGCGCGCTGAACCTGGCCGAGCCCGACCTCGTGCTCTTCCCGTTCCTCACCCACCCCGCCCCGGCGCTGCTCGAGCGCCACGCCCGGGACTG
>Ga0302229_10003289_pt1 | contig 11296 bp, 7 predicted proteins | sample II_Palsa_N1_3_FD_193518 | JGI IMG/M metagenome (GOLD analysis project Ga0302229, IMG submission 193518) | Peat permafrost microbial communities from Stordalen Mire near Abisko, Sweden - II_Palsa_N1_3 | ecosystem: Environmental > Terrestrial > Soil > Palsa > Peat permafrost | place: Sweden...
TTGGTGTGCAGCGACTGGGTGTGCCCCTGCGTCGCGGCCATCGCCTCGATGCAGGTCCTGGCGACGTTGTTGAACACATCCTGCGCGGTCAGCGACCAGCCGGACGTCTGGCAGTGGGCGCGCAGCGACAGCGATTTGGCGCTCTTCGGAGCGAAGCCGCTGACGAGTTTCGCCCACAGCAGCCGGCCGGCCCGCAGCTTCGCGACCTCCATGAAGAAGTTCATCCCGACCGCCCAGAAGAACGAAAGCCGCGGCGCGAAGGAGTCGATGTCGAGCCCGGAGGACAGACCCGCCCGCAGGTATTCCACCCCGTCGGCCAGGGTGTAAGCGAGCTCGAGGTCGGCGGTCGCGCCGGCCTCCTGGATGTGATACCCGGAGATCGAGATCGAGTTGAACTTCGGCATCCGCCGGGAGGTGAACCCGAAGATGTCGGAGATGATCCGCATCGAGGGGCCCGGCGGGTAGATGTAGGTGTTGCGGACCATGAACTCCTTGAGGATGTCGTTCTGGATCGTGCCGGCCAGCTTCTCGCTCGGCACGCCCTGTTCCTCGGCCGCGACGACGTAGAGCGCCAGCACGGGCAGCACCGCGCCGTTCATCGTCATCGACACGCTCATCTTGTCCAGCGGGATCCCGTCGAAGAGCTGACGCATGTCATAGATCGAGTCGATCGCGACGCCCGCCATGCCGACATCGCCGGCCACCCGCGGGTGGTCGCTGTCGTACCCGCGGTGGGTCGGGAGATCGAAGGCGACGGACAGGCCCTTCTGCCCGGCGGCGAGGTTGCGCCGGTAAAACGCGTTCGACTCCTCGGCGGTGGAGAACCCGGCGTACTGCCTGATGGTCCAGGGCTGGTTCACGTACATCGTCGGGTACGGGCCGCGCAGGAACGGCGCGATACCGGGATAGGTGTCGAGGAAGTCCAGGCCGCCGAGATCCGCGTCGGTGTAGAGCGGCTTGACGTCGATCCCCTCGGGCGTGGCCCACACCAGCCCGACAGGGCCGGTGTCAGCGGCGGCGCCGCTGTCAGTGTCGGCGCCGGCCTGCTCGGTCATGGCCTGCCGCCAGCGTTCACCGTCCGCTAGAGGGGCGTCGCCGAGCGGGACATCGGCGAAGTTGGGCACGCCGGGCGGCGGGGTCATTCGGGTACCCCCAGTGCGTCGAGGGTGCGGCGCTGGAGCGCGAGCACATCCATGCCGTCGGCGATGACGTCGTCAGCCGCCGGGACGGGTCCGGTACCGGGTGGTGCCGCCAGTATCACCCAGGATGTGCCTGCGGCCCGCAGCCTGGCGACGGCCGCGGTCACGTCATCGGAACCGGCATCGTTGGCACAGCACACGACGGCGACCAGCGGGACGCGATCACCGGGAACCGCGCCCGGACGCCCGGGGTCGGCGGTCACCGCGGCGATCCCCGCGGGCGCCAGCAGTGCCGTGACCGCGGCCGCCCGTGACGCGGCCGCCCGCGGCGCGCCGACTCCGATGAGCACCACCGTCGGCGGCGACCCCGTCGACTGGGTGTACGCGTCGGCGCGGTCGCGGAGTTCCTCGTGCCACTGCGCCCACCGGATCCGCGGCAGGCCGCCAGGGGCCTGCGGCAGGCCGCCGCCGGCCGGCCGTTCCAGCAGCGTCTCGCCGGTCATCGGGAACTCGCTGACCCCGGTCACCGCCTCACGGCGATGGGCCAGCGACGCGCGGCGGGCGTCCCGGCTGACCGCGATCCGGTCGGCGACCATCCCGCTGCGGAGCGCGGCGGACAGCCCGCCGGATCGTTCGATGTCCTGGAACCACACCCAGGCACGCTGGGCCAGCGCCTCGGTGAGGTTCTCGACGTACCAGGAGCCACCCGCCGGGTCGATGACCCGGGCGACATGGGACTCCTCCGCCAGCACGGCGTGGGTGTTGCGGGCGATCCGCAGAGCCAGCGCATCCGGCCGGCCGAGCGCGGCGTCGAAGGGCCGCACGGTGATGGCGTCGGCGCCGCCGACACCAGCCGCGAAGCAGGCCAGGGTGCCGCGCAGGATGTTGTTCCACGGGTCACGACGGGTGGTCATCGGCCACGAGCTGACGGCGTGCTGGCGCTGCCCCGCCGCCTCGCCGGCCACCTCGCACCGCTCGGCGACGCGGGACCAGGTCCGGCGGGCGGCGCGCAGCTTGGCGATCGTGGCGAACTGGTCGGCGGTGGCCGCGTACCTGAACTCGAGCTGCCCGAATGCGCCGGCCATCGGCAGGCCAGCGGAGGCCAGCGCCCGCAGGTACTCCACACCGGCGGCGAGGGCACAGCCGAGTTCGGTGGCGTCGGTCCCCCCGGCATCGTGGAACGGCAGCCCGTCGACCACGATCGCCCGGACACCGGGCAGGTCAGCCGCGCATCGTGCGGCGAGCTCGGCGGCATCGGCCATCCCCGCGTCCAAGCCGGTCCGCGCGAGCAGGCCGATGGGATCGATGCCCAGGACGGCCTGCAGCCGCCCGGCAGGAACGCCGCGGCGCCCGGCGGTGTCCAGCAGAATCCGGGCGGCGGCGCCCGCGTGTTCCCCCGCGTCCAGGACGACCGTCGCCAGATCGAGGTAGACCTCGGCGAGCACCTCCGGGATCGCCTCGACCGGGATGGCTCCGGCGCCGATCTCAAGCCACAGTGAGCTGACCCCGCCATCGAGGTCCGTCATGATCTGCTCTCGGGTGACGGCGGGGTCCGGGTGGCCGTACCGGCCGCGGATGTCCCATCCCGCTCGGTGACCGCCGACCGTACGGCCGCGCACGAACGGGGCCTGCCCGGGATAGCCGGCGCCGCCGGTCCCGTCGTCCGCTGTGTACAGCGGGGCAATCTCGATGCCGTCCAGGGTTAGGGTGGCAAGCTCCCGTTCCGGGGCGTCAGCACCGTCCGGGCTGTGCAGCACACGTGCGACGAGACGCTGCCAGTCTCGCCGGGTCGCCGCCGGGAACTCCGCGGCCAGCACCAGCTCGTCGACCGTCAGGTCTGGGGCATCAGGCATCTGAAGGACTTCGCTTTCTCCGATTCCACATCTCAGTCATACCGGCCGCCCAGCGTCTCGCCGTCGCCGGGGTCGCCTTGGCAGGCCGGGATGCCGCGCCGGGAGCAGTGCCGGATCACCACGCAATTTTACCTGGACGTCCAACTAAATCGGCGGTAAGATAGTAGGACGTCCTACTATTTCTGGCGGCGGGATCGCTCCCGGCCCTTCGCCTGAGGCCACAGTGGCCAGAGCGGAGATAGAGCAGTGCCCAGCGACTCCCCGGCGCTCCACGTGCCGGTCAACCCCGTGCGGTTCGTCACCGCCGCGAGCTTGTTCGACGGCCACGATGCGGCGATCAACATCATGCGGCGGGTGCTGCAGAGCCAGGGCGCGGAGGTCATCCACCTCGGGCACGACCGCAGTGTCGAGACGGTGGCCCGGACCGCGATCGAGGAAGACGTCCAGGGCATCGCCCTGTCCTCCTACCAGGGCGGGCACGTCGAGTACTTCAGCTATCTCGTGCAGCGGCTGGCCGAGCTCGGGGCGGGTCACATCAAGGTGTACGGGGGCGGTGGCGGCGTCATCGTGCCCGAGGAGATCGCCCTGCTGGCCGAGCGCGGAGTAACCATCTTCGCGCCGGAGGACGGTCAGCGGCTGGGCCTGGCCGGCATGATCAACAAGCTGATCGCGACGTGCGACGTTGACCTGTGCGCGGATGAGCCGAGCCTGGACGCCGCGCTGAGCGGCAGTTCTGCTCCGCTGGCGCGCGCGATCACCGTGCTCGAGGCCGGACGGTCAGCATCTCTAGCCCAGGGCATCCGGGAGGCGCGGCCGGACCACCCGGTTCCCGTGCTCGGCATCACGGGAACGGGCGGGTCCGGTAAGTCGTCGCTGACCGACGAGCTGCTGCGGCGCTTTCGCCTGGACCTCGAGGACAAGCTGCGCATCGCGGTGCTGGCGATCGACCCGACCCGCCGCCGCGGCGGCGGCGCCCTGCTGGGCGACCGGATCCGGATGAACGCCCTGGACACCGGGGACCATAACCGGACGTTCTTCCGATCGATGGCCACCCGGTCGGCCGGCGCGCAGCTGCCGGAGCGATTCGGCGACATCCTGACGGCGGTGAAGGCGGCGGGGTTCGACCTGGTCATCGTCGAGACGCCGGGCATCGGGCAGGGCGACGCGGCGATCGTCCCGTTCAGCGACATCTCGCTGTACGTCATGACACCGGAATTCGGCGCGCCGTCCCAGCTGGAGAAGATCGACATGCTCGACTTCGCCGATGTCGTGGCCGTCAACAAGTTCGAGCGCCGCGGCGCGGAAGACGCCCGCCGCGATGTCGCCCGCCAGCTGGTCCGCAACCGCGAGGCATTCGGCGCCGGATGGGAAGACATGCCCGTGTTCGGCACCAGCGCCGCACGGTTCATGGACGACGGAGTCAGCGCGCTGTACCAGCACCTGAAGACCCTGCTCGCTGGGAAGGGACTGCCCGCCGGCTCGGGCGTGCTCCCGCGGGTCGCCGTCAAGGCCTCGACCGCGCTGCACAGCGTCGTGCCCGCCGCCCGCAGCCGGTACCTGGCGGAAATCGCCGAGGTCGTGCGCGGCTACCACCAGCTGACCCGGACCCAGGCCGAGGTCGCCCGAAGGCGCCAGCACCTAGGCACCGCAGCCGAGCTGCTCGGCGACAGCGAGGGAGCCGAGCCGGTCCGCAAGCTGCTCGCCGCCGCAGAAAACGAGCTGCTGCCCGAGGTCCGCGACTCACTCGAGCAGTGGCCGGCCCGGGTGGCGGACTACGCCGGGGACGAGTTCGTCTACACGGTGCGCGGCAAGGAACTCCGCACCCCGCTGACCAGGACCACGCTGTCCGGATCCAAGGTGCCCCGGGTGGCGCTGCCGCGCACCGCCGACGACGCGGAGCTGCTGCGGTTCCTGCGCTCGGAGAACTTGCCCGGCTTCTTCCCGTTCACCGCGGGGGTGTTCCCGTTCAAGCGCGCAGGTGAGGCGCCGGCCAGGATGTTCGCCGGCGAGGGTGACGCGTTCCGCACCAACCGGCGCTTCCAGCTGCTGTCCCGCGGCAACGACGCGACCCGGCTGTCGACGGCGTTCGACTCGGTGACGCTCTACGGCCGCGATCCCGACCCGCGTCCCGACATCTACGGCAAGGTGGGGACGTCCGGGGTGTCGATCGCCACGGTCGAGGACATGAAGGTCATGTACTCCGGGTTCGACCTGTGCGCCCCGACGACCTCGGTGTCGATGACGATCAACGGACCGGCCCCGGCCATCCTCGCGATGTTCCTGAACACCGCTATCGATCAGCGGATCGATGCCTTCCGCGAGGAGCACGGCCGCGATCCCGGCGAGGCGGAAACCGGCGAGATCCGGGCCTGGGTCCTGAGCAATGTCCGCGGCACGGTGCAGGCCGACATCCTCAAGGAGGACCAGGGCCAGAACACCTGCATCTTCTCCACCGATTTCGCGCTGCGGTCCATGGGCGACATCCAGCAGTACTTCATCGACCACCAGGTACGGAACTTCTACTCGGTGTCGATCTCCGGGTACCACATCGCCGAGGCCGGGGCCAACCCGATCAGCCAGCTGGCGTTCACCCTCGCCAACGGCTTCACCTACGTCGAGGCGTACCTCGCCCGCGGCATGAACATTGACGACTTCGCCCCGAACCTGTCGTTCTTCTTCTCCAACGGCATGGACGCGGAGTACTCCGTCATCGGCCGGGTGGCGCGCCGGATCTGGGCGGTGGCGATGAAGGAACGGTACGGGGCGGGAGCGCGGGCGCAGCAGCTGAAGTACCACGTGCAGACCTCAGGCCGGTCGCTGCACGCCCAGGAAATGGACTTCAACGACATCCGCACCACGCTGCAGGCGCTGTGCGCTATCTACGACAACTGCAACAGCCTGCACACCAACGCCTTCGACGAGGCCGTCACCACCCCCAGCGAGCATTCGGTCCGCCGGGCGCTCGCCATCCAGATGATCATCGACAAGGAATGGGGCCTGGCGGGCAACGAGAACCCGCTGCAAGGCTCGTACATCATCGAGCAGCTCACCGACCTGGTCGAGGAAGCCGTGCTGGCCGAGTTCGACCGCCTGGCCGAGCGCGGCGGGGTGCTAGGCGCCATGGAGACCGGCTACCAGCGCGGGCGGATCCAGGACGAGTCGATGCTCTACGAGCAGCGCAAGCACGACGGCAGCCTGCCCATCGTCGGCGTCAACGCCTTCCTGGCCCCGCACCGGGACGACACCCCGGCCGGACCGGTCGAACTCGCCCGCGCCACCGAGGAGGAAAAGCAGTCCCAGCTCAAGCGGCTCGCCGACTTCCACGCCCGGCACGCGCAAAGCGCGCCGGAGGCGATCGCCCGGCTGCAGGACGCCGCCATCAGCGGAGGCAATATCTTCGCCGCCTTGATGGACGCCGTCCGGCACTGCTCGCTCGGGCAGATCAGCGACGCTTTCTTCGAAGCCGGGGGCCAGTACCGGCGCAACGTGTAAGCGGCCTGGAGGCCGGCCCCGCCCGCGCGGCCCGGCCCGGCCGCCGACCGGATCACGCCGGCCCGGCCTGCGACAATGGGCTATTACCCGGAATGGGTCAAAGCACCGGAATGTGAGGGGACAGGCTGTGACGACGGCTCCGCTGACGTTTGATCCTATCGAGGAGGCCGCCCGGCAGTGGCGGGCTCACGGCTGGGGCGACGCCGCAGACGGCATGGCCGCCGTCACATCCGTGATGCGCGCTCAAGCGATCATGCTCGCGCGAGCCGAGGCCGTGCTGCGGCCGCTCGGGCTGAGCTTCGCCCGCTACGAACTCCTCACCCTGCTGTCCTTCACCCGGCGCGGCACCCTGCCGATGGCCCGGGCCGGCACTCTGCTCCAGGTGCACCCGACCAGCATCACCAACGCCGTGAGCAGGCTCGAGAAAGCAGGGCTGGTCCGCCGCGAACCGCATCCCAGCGACGGCCGGGCGGTCCTCATCCAGATCACCGAGCAGGGCCGCGAGCTGGCCGCACAGGCCACCAAGCACCTCAACGCGGACTTGTTCACCTCCCCTGGGCTATCGCCGCAGCAGCTCAGCATGCTCTTCTCGGTGATCCGCGAGCTGCGCCGTGAGGCGGGCGACTTCGGCTGACATCCGCACCGGAGGGGGCGTTATGGGGGGTCTTGGGGGTCATGCCGGTGTTGCACGATGACCTCGGGCATCCGCTGCGCCTGACCAGGCCCCCGCAGCGCATCGTCTCGCTCGTCCCGTCCCTGACCGAGGCTCTCGCCGTCACCGTCCCCGGCCGGCTGGCCGGCGCCACCGACTGGTGCACCCACCCGGCCGGCCTGGACGTGCCGCGGGTCCGCGGCACGAAGAACCCCAACCGGGCCGCGATCACCGCGCTGCGCCCGGACCTGGTCGTCGCCAACCGCGAGGAGAACCGCCGGCACGACGTCGAGCAGCTGCGGGCGGCCGGGATCCCGGTGTGGGTCACCGAGATCGAGACGGTCGACGCGGCCCTGGCCTCGCTGCGCCGCCTGTTCACCGACGTCCTGTCCGTCCCCGAACCCGAATGGATACGCTCGGCGGCGATCCAGTGGTCCGGGCCGCCCGCGCTCCCGGCCCTGCGCACAGTCGTCCCGATCTGGCGAGATCCCTGGATGGTCGTCGGAGCCCGGACCTTCACCGGAGACATACTCACCCGGCTGGGCCTCGCGAACGTGTTCGCCGGCTCCCCCGATCGTTACCCCAGGCACGAGCTGACTCAGCTGGTGGCCGCCGGAGCCGAGCTGGCGGTGCTGCCCGACGAGCCCTACCCCTTCACCGCCAGCGACGGGCCCGAGGCCTTCCCCGGCCTCGCGGTCGCGCTCGTGTCCGGCCGGAGCCTGACCTGGTACGGCCCCTCGCTGACGACCGCCCGCGCCGAGCTGACCGGCTGCATCCAGGCCGCGATCCGTACCGCGTAACCCGGCGAACCCGTTCGCCCTCATGGCGCCGCAGAACGTGCCGGAGCTGACCGCATGCGTGGTAACGTGGCTGCCGCCGGACCCGCCTGGGCGCTAGCGCAGCGGACGCCGGCAGCGCGTCAGGTAGCGAAGCCGGTGACGCCCGCCCCGCGGGCCATTCCGGCGCTGTCCCGCAACTGTGACGGTTCGTACACCGAACCTAAGCCAGGTCGACTCCTGCCGCGTCCGACGATATCGACCCTCGTGGGAAGGGTGAGCGTCTCGGCAGGCAGGCGCTCAGGCTGCCCGCCGACGGTCTCGCCTTCCTTCCCGTTTCCGGGAGGAAGTGGCACACCATGAACAGAATCGGCTGGATACTCGCCGCCGTCACGGCGGCGGCGTTGCTGGCCGGCTGCAGCTCAGCTTCCAGCGGCTCAGCTTCCGGCAACCCAAGTACACCCAACTCAGCTACGACCAGCGCAGCACCGTCCTTCCCGGTATCGCTGACGGCAGCGAACGGCTCGGTCAAGATAAAGGCCAAGCCCGGCCGGATCGTCTCGCTGTCGCCCACGGCGACCGAAGACCTCTACGCGGTCGGCGCCGGGCCGCAGGTGGTGGCCGTCGACGACGACTCGGACTACCCGGCGAACGCACCGGTCACCAAGCTCAGCGGGCTGACCCCGAACCTGGAGGCGATCGCCAAGTACAACCCCGCCCTGGTCATCGCCGCACAGAACTCCAGCGGGCTCGTCTCGGGGCTGGGCAAGCTTGGCGTACCGGTGCTGATCGAGCCGGCCGCCGCCACCCTGACCGACGCCTACGACGAGATCGTGCAGATCGGCCAGGCCACTGGCCACGCCGCGCAGGGCGTCCGGACCGTGGCCACGATGAAAAGCGAGATCGCCGCGGACGTCAAGCAGGCCGGCTCCGGTAAGGACCTGACCTACTACTGGGAGCTGAGCGCCAATCCGTACTACTCGGTCAGCTCTTCGACGTTCATCGGGCAGGTGGTAGGCCTGTTCGGCCTGAAGGACATCGCGGACGCCGCCAATAAGGCCTCCGACGGCGGCTATCCGGAGCTGTCCGAGGAGTACATCGTCACCGCCAAGCCTGCGATCATCTTCCTGGCGGACAACGAGGCCGCCGACGGCGGCCAGTCCCCGGCGATCGTCGCCGCCCGGCCGGGCTGGTCCGCGATCCCGGCGGTGCAGGACAAGGAGATCATCGCGCTGAACGACGACATCGCCTCCCGCTGGGGACCACGCCTGCCGCAGCTAGTCGCGCAGATCGCGCAGGCGGTCGAGAAGGCGCCCGGTTCGTGAGGCCGCCCGGGTGATCACGAGCCCGGATGAAGGGGAGGTGGTAGCGCGGTGAAGTCCAGGTGGCTCCGCGCGGCGCGTCCCTACGGCATCGCGGCGGCCTTCCTGGTCGCCGCGATGCTCGTCAGCGCCCTGGTCGGGGCGGCGGACCTCAATCCGCTCGCGATCGTCACCGCGCTGCTTGACCGCCTCCCTTTCATCCGCCTGCCATCCAGCATGAGCCCGCTCGACCGGGCCGTGCTGTTCGAGATCCGGCTGCCGCGTATCGTCTTGTGCGCGCTGGTCGGCGGCCTGCTGTCGATCGCCGGAGCGGGGTACCAGGGGGTGTTCCGCAACCCGCTGGTGGACTCCGGGATGCTCGGCGCGTCCGCGGGCGCCGGGCTCGGCGCGACGCTCGCAATCGTTTACCTGGGCGGAGCGGGCCCTTCGGCGGTGCCGGTCGCGGCCTTCGCCGGATCCGTGGGCGGGGTCGCCGTCGCCTACCTGACCGGCGCCGCAGGCGGCCGGGGCACCGCGACGCTGCTGCTGGCCGGCGTCGCGGTCGGGATGTTCCTCACCGCGCTGCAGACATACGTCCTGCAGCGCTCGGCCCAGGACCTGCAAGCGGTCTACTCGTGGCTGCTCGGTTCCCTGTCCGGGGCGACCTGGCAGCAGTGCGCGGAGATCCTGCCGTACTCGGCGGTCAGCATCGCGGTCGTGCTGCTGCACGGCCGCCACCTGGACGTGCTCGGCGTGGGCGACGAAGAGGCCCGCGCGCTCGGCATGCACCCCGGCCGGGTCCGGCTGATCGTGGTGGCCGCGTGCGCGCTGGCCGCAGCCAGCGCGGTGGCCGTCAGCGGTTTGATCGGCTTCGTCGGGATCATCGTGCCGCATGTGGTCCGCCGCCTGGCCGGCACCTCCTACCGGGTGGTCCTGCCGCTGTCGATGCTGGGGGGCGCGGGCTTCCTGGTGCTGGCCGACACGCTGGCCCGCACCGTGCTGTCCCCGGCGGAGCTGCCGATAGGCGTGGTCACCGCGCTGATCGGCTCGCCGGTGTTCATCTGGATCCTGCACACCACCCGGGCCGTCCGGGCATGAACGCGATCGCGGTGCACGACCTGCAGGTGGACCTGGATCACACGCCCATCTTGCGCGAGGTGTCCTGCGCGGTCCCATCGGGAGGCTGGCTGGCCCTGCTCGGACCGAACGGCTCGGGCAAGACCACCATGCTGCGCGCCATCGCCGGGCTCATTCCCTACCGCGGCACCGTCACGCTCGACGGCCTGGCGGCCGAGGCCGGATCGCTGCGCCCGCGCGAGCGGGCGCGGCTGATCGCCTACCTGCCGCAGACCCCTACGCTGCCGCCGGACATGAAGGTCACCGACTACGTGCTGCTCGGCCGCACCCCGCACCTGAGCTACCTGGCCGGGCCCGGCCGCGCCGATCGCGACGCCGCCGCCAGGGCGGCCAGGCTGCTCGACGTCACGCGTTTTTCGCAGCGGCGCCTCGTCACCCTGTCCGGCGGCGAGTGCCAGCGCGTCGTGCTCGCCCGCGCCCTGGCCCAGGAACCGAGAATCCTGCTGCTCGACGAGCCGACCTCGGCGCTGGACATCGGCCACCAGCAGAGCGTCCTGGACCTCGTCGACGACCTGCGCCGCAGCACCGGCGTGACCGTGGTCACCACGCTGCACGACCTGACCACCGCGGGTCAGTACGCGCACGAGCTGGTGCTGCTGAACCAGGGGCGGGTCGAGGCGTCCGGCGCGGCCACCGCCGTGCTCACCGAGGACCGGATCGCGCGGGTCTACGCCGCACGAGTCACGGTGAGCACCGACGACGCCGGGAACATGGTCGTCAACCCGGTCCGCCCGGACCCCAGGTGACCGGACCCCAGGTGACCGGACCCCAGGTGACCGGACCACAGGTGACCGGACCACGGCCCCGGCTAGTCCGCAGGCGGCAGGCGGCCGGCGTAGTCGAGGGCGCCGGCGTAGACAGCGGCGTGCACGGCGCGGGCGATCCTGGCGCCCCACAGCGACCGCGGCCCGGCGAAGTCCTCGCCCGGCCCGTCAGCGGGGGCGGC
>Ga0302229_10003292_pt1 | contig 11292 bp, 14 predicted proteins | sample II_Palsa_N1_3_FD_193518 | JGI IMG/M metagenome (GOLD analysis project Ga0302229, IMG submission 193518) | Peat permafrost microbial communities from Stordalen Mire near Abisko, Sweden - II_Palsa_N1_3 | ecosystem: Environmental > Terrestrial > Soil > Palsa > Peat permafrost | place: Sweden...
GATCGCGGACCCAGTGACCACGGCGGCGACCGGGGCGGCGATCGCGACGGATCGGACGGGCAACGCCGGACCCGGCACCGCACTCGCGGGCATCACGAGTAGATGGCCACCGAACGATCCCGGGGTGTCAGCCGTACCGTCCTTCCCGGCGGGCTGCGAGTAGTTACCGAGTTCCTGCCCGCGGTGCGCTCGGTTGCGCTCGGCATCTGGGTAGGCGTCGGGTCGCGCGACGAGGACGAGACGCATGCGGGGGCGACGCACTACCTGGAGCACCTGCTGTTCAAGGGCACCAAGAAGCGGACCGCGCTCGAGCTCTCATCCGAGATGGACGCGGTCGGCGGCGAGATGAACGCGTTCACCGCGAAGGAGTACACGTGCTACTACGCGCGGGTGCTCGACGCGGACTTGCCGCTGGCCGTGGACGTCCTGTCCGACATGGTGACCAGTTCGCTGATCACGCCGAAGGACGTAGACGCCGAACGCAACGTGGTGCTCGAAGAGATCGCGATGAACGAGGACGACCCCTCGGACACCGTGCACGAGGCCTTCACCGCGAAGCTGTTCGGCGACACCCCCCTCGGCCGGCCGATCCTGGGTACCACGGACTCGATCAACAAGATCACCAGAGATCAGATCTTCGAGCACTACCAGGCCCGGTACACCCCCGAGCACCTGGTCGTGGCCGCCGCGGGCAACCTGGACCACGACACGGTGGTGGAACTGGTCAGGCAGGCCTTCGGTGACGTCCTGGCCTCACGAGGTGCGACGGCTGAGCCTGCCCCGGCCCGGCTGGCCGGAGACCAGCGCGGGACGCAGGCCGGCGTGGGCACCACGCTGATCTCCCGCGGCATCGAGCAAGCCAACCTCGTGCTTGGCTGCGAGGCGCTGGCCAGGACGGATGACCGCAGGTTCGCGCTCGGCGTGCTGAACGCCGCGTTCGGCGGCGGCATGTCGTCCCGGCTGTTCCAGGAGGTGCGGGAAAAGCGCGGCCTGGCCTACTCGGTGTACAGCTTCGCGGGGCAGCACGCCGACACCGGCATGTGGGGCATCTACGTCGGCTGCCTGCCGTCCAAGGCCGACGACGTGCTCGCCATCTGCGCCGAGGAGATCACCCGGGTGGTCGAGGGCGGCCTGACCGACGCCGAGCTCGCCCGCGGCAAGGGCCAGGTGCGCGGCTCGATCGTGCTGGGCCTGGAGGACCCGTCCTCGCGGATGAGCCGCCTGGGCAAGTCCGAGCTGGTGTACCCCAGGCTCGAACCGGTCGAGGAGGTACTCGCCTCGATCGACGCCGTCACCCATGACGACATCGGCGCGGTCGCCGCCGACATCCTCACCCGCCCCAAAGCCCTGGCCGTAGTCGGCCCCTTCGACGACCCCGCCACGTTCCAAGCCTAAAAACGCTGATCGTGGATCGTTACCGTCTTCTGAAGACGGTAACGATCCACGATCATGAAAGAGGGTTGCGATGAAGGTTGGGGTGGTCGGGGCGCGGGGGCGGATGGGGCAGGAAGTCATCCGCGTGGTTAGCGAGGCCGCGGACCTGGATATCGCCGCCGAGGTGGACCAGGGCGACGACCTAGACGCGCTGACCGGGTGCGACGTGGTCGTCGACTTCACGCATCCCGGCGTGGTCATGGAGAACCTGCGCTGGTGCATAGAGCACGATCTGGACGTGGTGGTCGGGACATCGGGGTTCGCCGGGGACCGGCTGGAGGAGGTCCGGGGGTGGCTGGCCGATCACCAGGACGCGCGTGTCCTCATCGTGCCGAACTTTTCTGTCGGCGCCATCTTGATGATGCGCTTCGCCGAGCAGGCCGCACGGTTCTTCGAATCCGCTGAGGTCATCGAGTTGCACCACGCCGGAAAAACCGACGCCCCGTCGGGCACCGCGCTGCGGACCGCGTCCTTGATCGGTGCGGCCCGGACGGCGGCAGGCCTGGGCGCGCCACCGGACGCCACCGCGTCGTCCCGACCCGGCGCGCGCGGCGCCACCGTCGATGACGTGCATGTGCACTCGGTGCGGGTCGCCGGGCTCGTGGCGCACCAGGAAGTGCTGTTCGGCGGGAACGGGGAAACGCTGACGATCAGGCACGACTCGCTGCACCGGGTGTCGTTCATGCCGGGTGTGCTGCTCGCCATCCGGCGGATCGCCTGCCTGCCGCCCGGCCTCACCGTGGGCCTGGAGGTCCTGCTCGGGCTGGACTGACTATCGTCGGCGGTCACCACCGCCCGCGCTGGCCCGGTACCGTCGTATCCATGTGCCGGAGCATCAAGACCCTTCGCCCGCCCTACGCCGAGCAGGTTACCGACGACGATATCCGCGCCGCCGCGCTGCAGTATGTCCGCAAGATCAGCGGTTTCCGCGCGCCTGCCGGGCATAACGCCGAGGCGTTCGGCCACGCCGTCGACGCGGTGGCCGCCGCCACCGCGACGTTGCTCGACCACCTCGAGATCAGGACGCCCCAGCGTCAGTAAGCCCGGGAGCCTGCGGTAGTTCCTGAGGTAGGTACGCGGCCCCGCCAGCCGCGCGGCTACGCAGCGCCGCGGTCACCCGCGCGGCGATGACCGGCGGCAGGTAGCTGGCCAGGTCACCGGGCTCGACGAAGCGGTAGTCGTCGAGCTCGGTGTCCTGCAGCTCGATGGGCACGTCGTCGTCGAGTTCGCCGCCATCGAAGATGAAGTGCACGATCGGCCGGGGCCGGGTCCCGTCCGGCGGAACCCAGTCGATGGTGAGCAGCGGTCCCGGGGTGATCTGCAGGCCGAGTTCTTCCGCGACCTCGCGGCGGCAGGCGGCCTGCGGCGGCTCGGCGTGCTCGAGGAGCCCGCCCGGCAGCGACCAGTGATCCCGGTAGTTCGGCTTGACCAGCAGGATCCGCCCGGCCGGGTTGGTGAAGAGCGCGGCCGCGGCGCCGAACATCGTGGCCAGCGTGGCGTACCACGCGACCTCTTCGGCGCGCGAGTAGCGGACGCGCGCCGGAGCCGTCCGAGTCACTGGGGCGGAGGCCAGGCTGGCGGGGTCCGGGCTGTCGGGCACGGACACGACCTTATACGGGTCGCGGGCCGCGGCTACCGGTAGCCTAGGCGCATGCACACACCGGGTGACGACGCTTCTGCGGTTGATACCGACGAGAGCCGGGTGGAGGTGTATGTCACCACCGATACCTCGGCCGCGCCGCACAAGGCCGATGAGGCCAAGCTCTACGTCATGTACGACGCGGCCAATCCCGACGGTGACAAGCTCTACTTCACCGAGGCGGAGTGGGAGGCATTCGTCCTCGGGGTCAAGGACGGCGAGTTCGACCTCGACGAGTCGGGCAACCTGCCCTAAGCGAGCCGGGCGACCGGCCCTGAGCCAGTCGGGCGACCGGCCCTAAGCCAGTCGGGCGACCGGTCCTGAGCCAGTCGGGCGACCGGCCGTAAGTTCGTGACCGGCTTGTTCGGGCCGCCCGGGTTGATCTGCTGCGTCGGGGGGAACACCTGCGACTTCAGCAGTCCCAGGGCCGCGGCCATGTCGGTCTCCAGCAGCGGCGCGGCACTGGCCGCCGAGCCCATCACCAGTGAGTACTTGCTCTGCCCGGCCGCGTTGACGCGCACGCTCTGGCACCCGCTGGCGCCGTAGGTAAACGTGGCGAGTTGCCGGCTCCCGTCGTAGAACGTGCCGGTGTACGCGAGCCCGAAAGCCATCGGGCAGTTGATCCCCGTCTTTACCGTGTACGGGTGGGCGACGACCTTGCACAAGTCGCTGAAAAGGGCCCGCACCACGGCGGTCTTGCGCTGCGTCGTGGTGACCGCGCCCGGCCGGTCCGGCTGGATGGCGTTCATGGTCCGGTGGATGGTCACCGTCGTCGCCTGGCTGGCGCCGGCACAGCCGACCGCGGGGGCTGCGTGCGCGGCCTGGACCGAGGCCGAAGTCGCGACCGTAGAACCGCACCCGGCTATCGCCGCGCACAGCAGACCTGCTACTGCAATTCCGCGAAGTTGGCGTGAGGACATCATGCCGTTTTGACGCACCCCGCGCGTCATCCGTTCCATCGCGTATCCGCCGTGTCACAACGTTGCCACCGGGGCATTGATTCAGAACGCCCCCGCCGCTATGGCGGTACCGACCGCGATGAGCACCGCGGACGCTATCAGCTCACTCCGGTCGCCGGTCGCGATCCCGATACGCGCCCCGAGTTCCAGCCCGGCCAGGGACATAACCACGCTGACCACGCCGAACACCGCGGCCGCGAGCGGCAGCGCCGTGTGGTACGCACCCAGGACGAAGCCCACCGCGAGGTTGTCGCTGCTCAGCGCCAGCCCGCTAAGCAGGACCCGGCCCGTCCGCCACGACCGCGCCGGACGGTTTGAGGCGTCGGCGTCACGGCTGCGCCAGGCCTGCGCCAGGCCGACCACGCCCACCGCGATCAGCACCCCGGCGCCCAGCCATCGTGCGTCCTGGCCCACGTCCGCCGCCAGGCTCCGGCCCAGGACGAGTCCGGCCACCGGCATACCCGCTTCGAACAAGCCGAACACCACCGCAACCCGGATCCTGATGCTGCGGCTGACCCCGCTGACCCCTATTCCGATCGAGGCAGCGAAGTTAGACAGGCCGACCGCGACAGCGAGCAGCAGCAGGGCGAGCATGGTGCTAACGCTACCCAGCTCACGGCCTTACCACAGGGTCGATGGACTTGCGCCTTCGAGACGAAGCAGCAGCTCCTTGCGTTCGAGGCCGCCGCCGTACCCGGTCAGGCTGCCGTCGGCGCCGATGACCCGGTGGCAGGGCACGATGACCGAGATCGGGTTGGCGCCGTTGGCCAGGCCCACCGCCCGGGACGCGACGAGCCTTTTGCCGAGCGCGCGGGCGATATCGCCGTAGCTGACGGTGCTGCCGTACGGGATCTTGGTCAGTTCCGTCCACACGGCGAGCTGGAACACCGACCCGGTCGGCGCCAGCGGCAGCGTGAACTCCTTTAGGTCGCCGTCGAAGTATGCCTGGAGCTGCGCGGCGACCTCGGCGAAGGCGGACGGGCTCGGCGTCAGCCCGGTCTCGTGCCGGCCCGCGTGCCTGTCGGAGTCAATCATGTAAAGCCCGGTCAGGGCGTGCCCGTCGCCGGTCAGCAGCAGCCTGCCGATAGGGGTGCTGACGATATGGGACAGCGGCGGCGCGGCCAGGTCCGGCGCGACGAACGGGTTAGTCATGGCTGGCCCTTCTCTGGGAGGTCATGCTCGGTAGCGGTAACGGGGGCAGGTTCAAGGCTGGCCCACAGGTGGTGCACGGCGTAGGAGCGCCACGGCCGCCAGCTCTCGGCCAGCGCCGCCGACCCGCGAACTCCCCTTCCGCCGGGGACCGCGCCGAGGCGCCGGAGCGCGGCGAGCACCCCGGCATCGCCAGGCAGGAACGCGTCGGGGTCAGACAGGGCCCGCATCCGGATGTAGGCCGCGGTCCACGGCCCGATGCCGGGCAGCGCGAGCAGTACCGCCTCGGCCCGGTCTCGTTCGGCCCCAGGGTCCAGCCACAGGTCGCCGGACGCGAGCGCGGTGGCGAGGCCGGTCAGCGCGCGGCCGCGCGCCCGCGGCATCGGCAGCGCCGCCGGGTCGGCCGCGGCCAGCGTCTCGGCGCTGGGGAAGCAGTGGGTCAGCGGCCCGTCAGGACGTGAGAGCGGCTTGCCGTAGGCGGCCACCAGCCGGGCCCCAAGCCGCCGGGCTGCGGCGACCGATACCTGCTGGCCGAGCACCGCCCGCAGCGCGAGCTCATGGCCGTCCACGTGGCCGGGCGAACGCCGCCCCGGGTGGGCTCGCGCTAGCGGTCCGAGGACCGGATCGGCGGACAGGTTGCCGGTCACCGCCTCGGGGTCCGCGTCCAGGTCGAGCAGGCGGCGGCAGCGCTGGACCGCGGCGGTCAGGTCGCGCAGATCCTCGAGCTGGAGCTCGCAGTCGAGGTAGCCGAGATCACGTGGTCGCAGGAAGGGGCCGAGCGAGGCGATACCGGTGCCGTTCGGGAGCTGGATTGTCCGGAAGTAACGGTCCCCTTCCACCCCTTCTATCCCTGGAATGGCCCGGGCGGCGAGGAACCCGAACATCCGCCCCAGATCGATGGGAGCCCGGTACGCCAGGCGCAGCCCAAGGGGGGTCCGGGGGGATGGGTCCCCCCGGAAGCGGGCGGTTCCGGGGGGCTTTTGGGTTCGCCCCCCCGGGCCAGCACGACGCAACTGCGTCGGTGTCATCGCGAAGACCTCGTGCATGGTCGCGTTGAATTGCCTGATGCTGGCGAATCCGGCCGCGAAGGCGATCTCCGACAGCGGCAGCGCGGTCGTCTCGGTGAGAATGCGGGCCGTCTGGGCCCGCTGGGCCCGGGCGATGGCGAGCGGGCCGGCGCCGAGTTCGGCGGTGACCAGGCGGCGCACCTGCCGCTGCTCGTAGCCGAGGCGATCGGCCAGCCCTTCGACGCCATGCCGGTCGACGACGCCGTCGGCGATGAGCCGCATGGCGCGTCCCACCATGTCGGCCCGGATGTTCCATTCCGGCGAGCCGGGGGAGGCGTCCGGGCGGCACCGTTTGCAGGCGCGGAAACCGCCCTCCTGGGCCGCGGCGGCGCTGCGGTAGAACCGCATGTTCTGACGTTTCGGCGTGATCGCCGGGCAGGACGGGCGGCAGTAGATGCCGGTCGAGGTCACGGCGGTGAAGAACACGCCGTCGAAGCGGGGGTCCTTGCTGACCGCCGCCTGATAGCGCTGTTCGTCGTCGAGGGCCGCCATCCCAAAAGCCCCGGCTACGTTCTTCGTCACGTCATCTACCATGCCAGCCCGCGGTGGCTAACACTAGCGGAAATCGGACAGGCACCCCGCCGGACCACTACAGACACGTCGCTGAAGTAACCGGTAGGCTCCTGCGCATAAACCGCGCACGGGGCGAACAGGAGTGGTCATGCAAGCCGAAATCAAGGGCACCACCATGCCGGTGCTCGAGGTCACCCTGCAGCAGGGCGAGCAGGTCATCTCCACCCACGGTGAGCTCTCCTGGATGACCCCGAACATCCAGATGTCTCAGCACATGGGCACCGGCGGCGGAGGCTCACGAGGGCAGGGCGGCGGCTTCATGCAGGGCCTGAAGCGGGTCATGGGCGGCGGCGGCCTGTTCCTGACCCACTACGAGGCCACCCAGGGCGCCGGCATGATCACGTTCGCGGCGAAGCTGCCCGGCCATATCGTGCCCACCGACATCGCGCCCGGCCAAGCCTACTTCGTGCACCGGCACGGCTGGCTGTGCGGCACGCCCGGGATCACGCCGAGCATCGGCCTGCAGCAGACCTTCCGCGGCGGCATGTGGGGCGGCGACGGGTTCATCCTGCAGAAACTCGAGGGCCAGGGTCGCGCCTGGATCGAACTCTCCGGCGAGCTCGTGCACTACACCCTGGCCCCGGGCCAGACGCTGATGGTGCACCCGGGGCACGTGGGCATGTTCGAGGGCACCGTGCAGTTCAACATCACCCGGGTGCCTGGCATCGCGAACATGGCCTTCGGCGCCGACGGCTTGTTCCTGGTCGCGCTGACCGGCCCGGGCCAGCTCTGGCTGCAGTCGATGCCGCTGCCGGTGCTAGCGCACGGACTCGAGCCTTACCTGGCCCGCCAAAATGATCCCCAGGCGGCCGAGTCCGGCGCGATCGGTGGCATTATCGGCAACATCATGCGCGGGCAGTGACCGGCTATCAGCATAATTTTTTCGAAACGGTCCCCCGTGACCGCGCACGATTAACTCTCTGCGTTCACACGGGTATCTGGCGCCCCAAGCTTCTCTTTAGTGTCAGCGCTGCGACTCTCCGCTAAACCTTACCCGCAGGATAGCTAACTATTACCTTGTCACCCGTTGCATTGGGCGCAGTACGTATAGTTACATTACAAATGGTAGCGAAGTAACTTCGTACCGTGTTTGAAAAGGTTTTCAGGGGCGCTGTCCTGCGGGCGGATCGTTTCCGTTGACGAGGCTTCGCCGTGGGTCATATTCGTATTCGAGGTGTGTGTCGTGGCCAGCAGTTACCCAGAAGAAGGCCGATCAGCAAGTGATGACGGCGAGGGCCGCCCTATGCTCCCGTTCCGCGCGGGCGGTTCGGAGCACCCAGAGCACACCGAGGCGCGCGCCGAACTGCGCGATCGCGAGACCTACTACGCAGAGCTACGGTTCGCCGTGCACTGCCAGAACCAGTCTCCGGACACGATCCCCGCTCCGCGAACCGACCTGGACGGCCTAGGGGCGGACACCTGGACTCGCGCTGGCCGCGGGAACACCCGATCCGGTGAGTCATCGGACCCCCCCAATGCGGGCGAGAGCTGGGACGAGATTGTCGCGCGCTTCGGCGACACCTGGACCTAGATCCGCCAGAAGTCAAAGCGGTCGCGTCCGGCCCGGAAACCTGCTGCCTCGACCACGTCGACCGCCAGCTTGAACTTATCGCCTACCCGCCAGGGTTGATGCGCGTCGCTGCCGAACGATACCGCCTTTCCGCCCGCCTCGCGCCACCAGCGCACCAGCTCGGCCGACACCATCGGGCTCTTCGTGTTCACCTCCAGGACTCGGTCGCTGGCGGCCAGAGCGCCCAGGACGGCCCGGTACTCGGCTTCAAAGGTTCGCTCGTCGTAGGGCTGGGCCGTCCACGGCCACATCCGCCGGGGGAAGTCCAGGTGCGCCAGGATCTGAAACAGGTCGCTGCCCTCGACCAGCCGGAGCAACTCGCCGAGATACCGGCGCATCACCTCGTCGGCGGGCATCTGCCGGAACAGCTCGTCGGCGGCCGTCAGCCGCCCGTCGGAAGGGATCGCGTGTAGTGAGCCGAGGATCCGCTCGACGCCGGACCCGGCGACCAGGGCGCCCGCGCTCGCGGCCCACAGGTGCGCCTCGCCGATCTCGACTCCGGAGAGTATCCGCAGGTCCGGATAGCGCTGCCGGCAGTCGTCGACGGCCGCCAGATACCCGGTGACATCGAGCAGGTGCATCCGGTCGTAACGGTGCGGATCGAGATTGGATGCGCCTATCTGGTCGCCGTCGGTCCAGTCGGTGAAGTCCAGGTGGTCGGTGAAGGCCACGGCGGGCACCCCGGCCGCCAGGGCCTGCTCGCAGCTGCGCGCCATGGACGCCTCGGCGGGAGCGTCCCAGGACCATTCGGTATGAACATGGTTATCGGGCGGCAGCACACTGCCAATTGTGCCATGTGCCCAGGTAAGCACGCCGGGCGCGGGCACCGGTTACCAGCCAGGCTGGCGTGGCTTGGCGGAGGTGATGACGTAGACCTCGCCCGGATCGGGATCCGGAGTCCGCGCACTGGCCGGCCCGAGCGCCGGGGGCTCCAGCGCGGTCGCTGACTCCCCGGGTTCTGGCGGCTCGGCCTGCTGGTCGCCGTCATTCCTCCGCTTCTTCGCCGTTTCGGTGATCTTGGCGGCCAGCTTCCGCCAGCGATCTTCCCACTCGGCGACGTTTCCGCCGCAGGCCCGCACGTAAGCGACGGCTACGGGGAGGGTAGGCAGCCGCAGGCCGCCCGCCGCCGCCGCCAGTGTCTTCATGCTGAAGTGTGAGGTTTCGGCCATCTCGGGGTAATCGAGCTCGGCCTGGGCCCGTAGCGTGCGCAGGTCCCTGGCGAAATCCTCGAGCCCGTCGGGCGAGATACTCGCCACCGGCTGCGCCGAGGAGTCCGCCCGCGCGTCGGGAACCGCCGTCTCCCGCTGCCTGATCACCGGACCGCCCGGCTCCGGTGGCGCCTGCGACGTGTGGCCCCCCTGCGGTCCCGAGGTTCCAAGCCCCCCGGGTGTTCCGAGTCCCCCTGGTGCCCGCGGACTGGGTGCGCCGTGTGGTCCGGGCGTTCCGAGTCCTCCTGGGGCGCTGTGTGGTCCGGGTGTTCCGAGTCCTCCCGGGGCGCCGTGTGGTCCGGGTGTCCCGAGTCCTCCCGGGGCGCCGGGTGGTCCGAGTCCCCCTGGGGCGCCGTGTGGTCCGGGTGCTCCGTGCGGTCCGGGGGTGCCCTGTGCCCCGGGGGTGCCGTGCGGTACGGGGGTGCCGTGCGGTACGGGGGTGCCTTGTGCTCCGAGGGTGCCTTGTGCTCCGGGGGCGCCGTGCGGTCCGGGTGCGCCGTGCGGTCCGGGTGCGCCGTGCGGTCCGGGTGCGCCGTGCGGTCCGGGGGTGCCCTGTGCTCCGGCGGCGCCGTGCAGTCCGGGTGCTCCGTATGGTCCGGGTGCTCCGTGTGGTCCAGATGGTCCGAGCCCTCCCGGAGCGCTGTGCGGTCCGGGTGCTCCGTGCGGTCCGGGGGTGCCCTGTGCCCCGGGGGTGCCGCGTGGTCCTGGTGCCCGGTGGGGTCCTGGTGCTCCAAGCCCTTCGGGAGCGCTGAGGCCTGTAGGTGCTCCCTGCGGTCCGAGGGTGCCCTGTGGTCCGGGGGCTCCCTGTGGCCTCTGGGTCCCGTATGGTCCCGGAGCCCCATGCTGTCCTGGAGCCCCATGCTGTCCCGGAGCCCCATGCGGTCCTAGGCGCTCGCGGCCATCGAGGTTATCGAAGCGGGACCCCGGTGCGCCCGGGTGCTCGCGTGGCGGCGAGAACCCGGCGGCCCCAGAAAACCCTGAGGATCCGGGCGCAGCCGCAAATCTCTGCGGACCTTCCTGAGCCCGGCCAGAACCCGGACCGCCAGGAACTGGTCCGGCTGGCCCTACCCCGCCCGATGCGGGCGCACCGGACGGGGAAGCGGGAGCCGAGGGCGACCGTCCCCAGCCGCCGCCGAGCGGATCCTGGTCCGGCGGGACGGGATGTGGTGGTGCCGGGGTCTGGCCGGGCCGGCCCGTTGCTCCGCTTGACGGAGCCAATGGCCCCGGACGGTAATGGTGGTCCGGGCCAGCCGGAACCCGGCCGCCGTTCGGCAGGCGGGACTGCCGGGCCGCCGCAGAATCGCCATTCGGCATCGCTCCGTTCGGGGCGCCGTAGGCCAGGCTTGGGCTGAGGTTCGGGGTGAATTGGCCTGGCGGCCGCACGGGCGGGTCCCCGGGCTCACGGGTCCGCTGCTGGTGAGGTTGATTGGCCGGCGTCTCACCGGGGCGGCGTAGCAACTGACCGTAGTCGTCGTCCTGGACCGCTACGGGTTCGCCTGCTCCTGCCGTCTCGTCCTCTTCCTCGTACTCGGGCGAGGACGGCCGATAGCCGTCATCGAGTCCGTGGGCATGGCGCCTAGGCAGGCCGTACGCGTCACGGCCGAGGCCGGTGTCGCCACGTTCCACCAGATACCTCCTGGACCCTAAGTGTCCAGCCGTGCCGCGGGACGGTTGCCCTTGTCTCATGAGTGTA
>Ga0302229_10003293_pt1 | contig 11290 bp, 8 predicted proteins | sample II_Palsa_N1_3_FD_193518 | JGI IMG/M metagenome (GOLD analysis project Ga0302229, IMG submission 193518) | Peat permafrost microbial communities from Stordalen Mire near Abisko, Sweden - II_Palsa_N1_3 | ecosystem: Environmental > Terrestrial > Soil > Palsa > Peat permafrost | place: Sweden...
TTCCGGTGCGGCGGGCACATGCGGTCCTGGGAATCGGCTAGGTCGGCGGGGAACTTGAACCGCCGGCCCGCGCAGGCCGGGCAGCCGGACCGGGGAGCGGCCGTCACAGTGAGCTCGACCAGCGACCGGTCCAGATCGATGCGGCCGAACGCCTCCTGGACGAAATCGGTGATCGCGCCCAGGCCGATGTCGTCCCACGACGGGGTTTCGGCCGTGATGACGGCCTCCCCGAGCGTGGGCGCGGGATCCCCGGACAGCAGGCCCGGCACCTCCCCGCGCGCCGCGAGCTCGGCGTACCGGCCAGCGGTAACGACGTCCTCGTGCGCCGCAGCGGCGGTGATGGCCCGGCCGCCGAGTTCGGCCAGCACGGCCGCCATCGTCGTTTCCCGCCGCGTCGCCATCTCAGCCAGCGACCACACCGGCACGTAGACGACGATCTCGACCGGCCACGCGCTGGCGGTAGCGACCGCCTCCGGCCGCGGTGCCAGCCACTCCAGCGGATCCCAGGTGACCACGAACAGCCGTAGCGCCTCGGCCATCCCGGCCAGCGCCGGCGACAGGCCTTCCCACCTGGCCGCCAGCTCCAGCAGCATGGTGTCGTCAAGCGGCGGCCTGGCCAGGAGGGCCTGGACGTTGTCGGGAAGACCGGCCAGCAGGGCCGCGTTTGTCTCGGTCATCTGTACTCACCGAGGATTCTGGCACACGAACGGCCAGCAGACCCGGCGTCCTGGAGCTGACACCATGGTCCGTTCGTGCTTCGGACAGATCGTCGATCTGGGCTTCGGCGACGTCACTGCCCATGCGGATGGTGTACACACCCCTATAGCTGGACTCCGCGCCGACCCAACACCTCGGCCAGGGTCGGGCCCGCCGAGCGCGCACCGGACTGGAGTTGCTCTGCCTCTTGGTGCATGCGCTGCCAGTCGGCCGGATCGGTGACCGCCCGGGTGGCGATGCGCCACCAGCCGGAGAGGAACTCATCCAGCGCCGCCAAGTCGACGACGGGCGCATAGGTGATCCCTTCGAGCCCGGTATCGAACGCGGCGACGTTGGCGGCGGGTAAGGCCGCGCGTACGGCGGTGAAGGTCCGCTCGATGTGCGGATGGGGTCGGTCGTGTCGCCGGACGGTCATGACGACGCCTAACCTCCTGCTGGTTGCCGCGTACCATCCCAGCTTATCGAGCAGGCCGGAAACAACGCGCCAGTCACTCCGAGGCGGGTCTGCGGTGCCGCAGCCCGAATGCGGCGCAAAGACGCCACCGATGATGATCACCACGATTCCCGCGGCGATGAGCAAGCGGCCCTTCATGAAATTCGACCTTGCCCCTGGGGCCACCGGCATCATGCGTGTCATGACCATCCAAGCGGTTGTGTTCGACATCGGCGGCGTTCTGGAGATCACCCCGGACCTGGGCGTGACCGGGAGGTGGGAGTCCCGGCTCGGCCTGGGCCCCGGCGAGCTTAATAAGCGCATGTATGACGTCTGGCGTGGCGGCAGCGTCGGGACGGTCAGCGAGGGCGACGTGCATCAGGCGGCCTCGAGAATCCTCGGCCTCGATGAAGGGCAGCTGGCGGAGTTCATGGCCGATATCTGGCGCGAGTACCTCGGCGCCGCCAACACCGACCTGATCCAGTACGCCCGCCGGCTGCGTCCGCGCTACCGCACGGGGATCCTGAGCAACAGCTTCGTCGGCGCCAGGGAACGAGAACAGGCCGCCTACGGGTTCGAAGACCTCGTCGATGAGATCATCTACTCCCACGAGTGCGGGATGAGCAAGCCCGACCCCAGGATCTACGCCCTGGCTTGCGAGCGGCTCGGGGTCGAGCCAGCGCAGATGGTGTTCCTCGACGATTCTGAGCCGTGCGTCCAAGGAGCACGCCGGGCGGGTATCCACGCCGTCCTGTACCAGGACAACAGCCAGGCCGTCAGCGACATCGAGGACCTGCTCGGGCGGTAACCGGTGCAGGTAGCGCGATCGCCTGCCGGCTTCTGCGCAGCCGTGCCGTCGGGTTCGCCACGTCGTTGTCCGGTACGGTTGCTCTATGAGTGTGCAGTCGGCTGCCAGCCCGGAACCGGCCGAGCCGTACGAGGTGATTCACCTCGGCGGGGAGGTCGCCGCGATCGTGCCGCTCGCGGAGCTCCGTCGGCTCCGGGCGGTTGAGCGGCATGCCTCGCCGGAAGCCCTGGAAGAGGCGGAGATCGAGGCCACGCTTGCGGCACATGACGAATGGGTCGCCGCCGGGTGCCCCGGCGCGCGATCACACGAAGACGTCATGGCCGAGCTCCTCGGCAGTGATCAGTGAAGATCCGGTGGACCCCAGAGGCCTCGGCCTTAGCGCGTCGTTTCATGCGCGACCAGGACGGCATACGTGCCGTCGGCGTGGCCGTTGCCGCCGCGGGTGGTCAACGTGGCGCATACTGGCCTTCCTGGTGGCTGCGCGTAACAGTTGCCCCGGCAGCAGCGGACGAAGTCCTGGGCCGGACGTTAGCTCATTTGGCACAGCACATCTGCCTTTGTGGTGTGCCCGCTGGTCACCATCGCTACCCCTGTTGCCTGGCACAACCCCGTGCCGCTCCCGTAGAGCGGGCTGTGGCCGACCAAGGTGTACCTGCCTGCCGGGACCGTTACCGAGTAGGTAGCACTCGCGCCGATGGGAACATCACGGTGAACGCCGGGGCCCGTCACGGTCACGGTCCCCGGCCACGGACGCGGCAACCCCGGTGCCGGCCCGCCGACTCCATACAGGTGACCAGTCAAGGTGCCATCGGCGGGGTTCTGCGCCGAGCACGCCGACGTGAACCCGGCCAGGAACACAGCAGCCAGGGGCAGACCGATCAGGGAGATTCTCACTCCCGTTGGACGAAACGCGCCTGTCGCGCGGTTCCAGGCGTTCGTCGCACGTGCGCGTCGCCCGGATCTTGCGGAGCGCTGGGCCTAGCCAGAGCGATCTCCAGCCGACGCACCGTCCGATGCGAGCTGCCCGAGAATGACCAGAGCGCATGCCACGGTCCGTTCGGTCAAGAAGAGAACACGTCGGTGGGCGCGGTCACTGTGTCACGTCCGGACTGCCGCACGCTGTTGATGGGACCATGGCTGACATGCAGGTCGCCGATGTCCGGACACTGATCGACGGGCTGCGATGGGATCGGCGGCGCCATCCCTACAGCGGGCGCCGGGAGTACTCCCAGCGCGCCCGGGCGGTCGCCGCTGCAGTCGCGGACCTGATCGAGGCGGGTGATGCCGCAGGCGCGGGCCCGCTGGCGCGGCGCGCGGTGGAGCGTGTCACCGCCGCGCTCATGTATATGGACGATTCGGCCGGAATCGTCGGTGACGACCTGCGCACGCTGATGGCCTTGTACGCGCGGGCCTGCCGTTCAGCAGCTCCGGACGCTGGGCGCCTGGCGGGGTGGCTGGTGTCCATGCAGCTCGACGGGCCAGGCTGGCCCGCTATCGAGCTCAAAGAATTCGCCGAAGCCCTTGGCCCCCGCGGTCTCGCCGAGGTCGCCCGGCTAACCGAAGAACGCGGCGTTACCGCCGAACCGGACTCCTGGACCGCACGGGGAATCAAAGATCTCCGAGAGCAGCTGGCCGCAGTGTCCGGCGACATCGACGCCCACGTCACGGTGCTAGCCGAGGATCTGCGCGGCGCGCACCGGTACAGCGAGATCGTAGAGGTGCTGCGCGCCGCCGGGCGGGACGACGACGCCGAGCAGTGGGCGCGCAAGGGGCTGGCCGAGCAGCCGTCGGGCTTCCAGACCGACCGACTCCGCGACCAGCTCGTGGACCTGCTGCTCGACGGCGGCAGAGGAGCAGAGGCGGTTGCCGTCACCCGCGAGATCTACGAACGGCGGGCCATTCATCAGGACTACCTCACGCTCCGCCATGCCGCCCAGCAGGCAGGCCAATGGGCCGATCTCAGCGGCTGGGCACTCAGCCTGCTCCGCGACCGGGCCCACACCGAACCGTGGTACGTCAGGGAGCTGATCAGCGTCCTGGTGAGCGAGAACCTACTCGATGAGGCGTGGGCGGCCGCGATGGCGAACCCCGGTCAGGTCCCCGGGTCCCAGTGGTTCCAGCTGATCGAGGTGCGGGAGAAGAACCATCCCGCCGACGTGATCCGCCCCTACCAGGACCTGATCGAGATCGGGCTGGAAAGAGCCAGCGACAAGTACCGCTACCCCAAGGCGGTCAAGAGCATCAAACGCCTGCGGGACTACTACCACCGCACCGGCGACGAGGCCGGTTTCACCGCCTACGTTGCCGACCTGCGGCAGCGGCACCGCCGTAAGACGTCCTTTATCGCCAAACTCGACAAGGCACTAGCCAGCCGCTAAGACCAGCTTGCCGCCCTCCCGTCCCTACTCGATTGCGCTGAACCATCAAGGTCGCTTGAGCCGTCCCCTTCGGGCTGAGTACCGTGGCTCCTCGTGGTCTTTGTCTAGCCCGTAAGTCACTCGCCGGCAATCTGCCTCTGGGCAGCTCCCCCAAGCGCAGGGCATGTTTTCCCCTCAAGGCCCTGTCGGGCCGCAGGCAAGCCAGATGATCACTCAGGAATCCGGCGACTGCTGCTGATCCGGTTCATGAGACGTCGCGGCGCCTGGTGATCAGGGCGGGGATGGCCAGGAAGGCGGCGGCGTACAGGCCGAGGGTGAGGAAGGCGAGCGCGGGCGCGACCTGCGCTTCCTGCAGAGGAGGACCGCCAAAGGCCACGTTGAAGTTGCCGTCCAGGTTGACCAGCGTGTTGGTGCCGGCATCGGGCAGGACCTCGTAAATCCGCAGGATGACCCCGTGCAGCAGCCCGGCGAAGTACTCGATCGACGGCTCGGCCACGACGGCCCACAACAGCACCGCGCCGATCGCCGCGCCGGCGCTGCGCAGCCAGACCCCGAGGGCCAGGCCAGCGGCGGCGTAGACCAGGCCCAGCATGAGCGCGGCGGCCAGCGCGCCGGCGACGTGACCGAAGGCCGGGAAATGGCTGCCCGCGGGGGCCAGGGACCCGGTCTGGTGCAGCGCGACCACTGCGCTGGCCGCGGCGGCCAAGAGGAACGTCAGCGCGACGCTGACCGCGACCGCGGTTGCGAGGGCCAGCGCCTGGCCGGTAAAGGTCCGCAGCCTGCCCGGGCCCTGCAGCAGGGCGGTCCTGATGGTGTTCCGGCCCCAGTCGCTGCCTCCGGTCAGCGCGCCGAGCAGCATGAGCACGGCGGCGCCGTAAAGTCCGTTGAACTGGCCGAAGCCGTTCAGCGCAGCCGTCAGATACTGGTCCGGCAGCAGGGTCGACAACACCTGCGGCGCATTGATGCCCAGCGAGATGCCGGTATTGGCGGTCGCATACAGCACGTATCCGGAGATGTAGCTGGTGATCAGCATGTCGGCGGGCAGCACCAGGATCAGGGCTACCACGGCCGGGCGCTTGCGCATGACCAGCAGCTCGGCGCGCAGCGAGGCAAGCACTCCGGTGACGGCGGTCTGCGGCCGCGGCGGCCCGGCTGCCCGGCTGGTGCCGGACGAGCGTGCCGCCGGGCGGCGCCGGAGGCGGAGCCTGCGGCTTCTTTCGGTGACCGCATCCCGGCGCCGCAGCAGGACCATGGTCAGGGCAAGGGCGCCCGCAATGTAGGCAGCCAGGGTCCAGGCCGCCGCAGCGGGGCGCACCGGCAGGTAATTCTGCGAGCCCGCGCCGCCGCCCGATGTCCCGAACAGCCCGGTCAAGGTGACCGCGCATGCGCCCGGCGTCAGGTCGCTGATGGTCCGCAGGGCCCCGCGCGGGATCTGCAAGGCCAGACCGTACAAGGTGCTCTCGATGATCAGCGTCCACAGCAGGGCGGCCGCGGCCGCGCCGGCCGCGCTGCGGCACGCCGTGCCCAGGAACAGGCCGATCATCCCGTAGGCGAGCGCAATGAGCAGCGCCACGCCTACCCCCTCGGCGATGACGACGCTGCCCGGCATGGCGCCGAGGTACGGGTTCACCGACCGGGACTCCACCAGCCGGATCACGATGCTCGCGGCCGCCGCCACGGCGAAGGTCGCCAGCACGCTGGCCGCCATGGCCACCGCCAGCGCGAGCGCCTGGCCCGCGAAGGTCCGCGCCCGGCCCGGTCCCTGCAGCAGTGCCGTCGTGATCGTGCCCCGGCCCCAGTCGCCGCCCGCCATCGCCGCGCCCAGGACGATGAACGGCGTCGTGCCGTAGATGGAGAACTGGGAAACCGCGATGATGTTGAACTGGCTCGGCAGCAGGGACTGCAGGTTCTGCGCCGGGGTGCCGTAGGTGCTGTAATCCGTCGGGGTCAGAGTCAGGTAAAAGATGAACTCCGCCACATAATCGCTCAGCAGCACCAGCACCGGCGTGACCAGCATCAGCCCCCAGGCGGCCGGCCATCTCCGCAGCACCAGCAGCTCAGCGCGCATCGACGCGAGCATCCGGCTAGTGCCCTTTCGCGCGCTGATGCCGCCGCCGCGAGCGGCGGCCCTGGACCGCACCGCCGCCATCTCGCTCAGGCCAGCGCACGGAGTCGGCGCCGCCGGTCCGCCCGCCGGTCAGCTCGAGGAACACTTCCTGCAGCGAGCGCCGCCCGGTGCGGATCTCGCTCACCGCCAGTCCCGCGCCGACTAGCTGCCGGTTGACCGCCGCGGCCCCGGCCGGATCAGGTTCCCGCAGGCCCAGGCGCAGCAGCCCGTCGGACAGCTCGGCGTGGTCTACTTCCGCGAGCCCGGGAGCCAGCGCGGCCGCCTGGCTGGCCGGCTCGGCGCGGACCCACAACTGCGGCTGGCCGCGCAGCTGCCCGGGCGTGCCCTCGGCCAGCATCCGGCCGCCGCTGATCACCCCGACCCGCCCGCACAGCTGCTCGACCTCGCCCATGTCGTGGCTGGACAGCACGATCGTCTTGCCGCCGCCGCCCAGCTCGGCGATCAGCCGCCGCATCTGCAGCTGCCCGGCCGGGTCCAGGCCATTGGACGGCTCGTCCAGGATCAGCAGCTCCGGGTCCTTCAGCAGCGCCGCCGCGACTCCAAGCCGTTGTTTCATGCCCAGGCTGTAGGTCGCGACCGCGTCCCTGGCACGCGCGGTGAGCGCGGCCTGGTCAAGTACGGCATCCACCCGCGAGTCCGGGACGCCAGACCTTCTAGCCGCGGCGCGCAGGTTGTCCCGCCCCGACATGAACGGGTAGAACGCGGTCTCTCCCATCGCGCCCGTGCGCCGCAGGCCCGCCGGGGCACCCGGCGGCCGGCCCAGCACCCGGATCAGCCCCGACGTCGGCCGCACCAGGCCCAGCAGCATCCGCAAGGTGGTGGTCTTGCCCGCGCCGTTCGGACCCAGCAGCCCGTACGTCTCACCCGCCTCCACGCACAGGTCAAGACCGTCCACCGCGGTCACGTACCCGCCGAAGCGCTTGACCAGGCCGCGCACCTCCACCACCCGATCGCCCATCACGACCCTCCAACCTGCGCCCGGAACACATCGGCCTGCCCCGGCCCTGCACCTGATGAGATCCGCTCACCGTCTGCCCTCAGTTGTACGGGCCACCGGACGCCGCATCAACCAGGCTGCCTAATCCAGGCCTGCGAGCCCTGTCCGTCCTCCTCGCCGGCACCCAGATCCGTGCGAGCGCGGCGAATCAGGCCGTCTTGACGGCGGCACTGCCCGGCTGGGGCGGCGCGGCCGGGAACGGGACGGGGCCCGCCAAGGCCAGAGCCCGGCGCGAGAAGCGCCGGACCCGGCGCAGCACAGCGTCGTGAGACCGCGACCTGATCGCACAGCCACCGCAAGCTCGCCCGGTAGCCAGGAGACTCTCGCCACGGTCCGTTCGGCCTCCTCAATTCGGCCAAGTGGGATCGGGGCCTCGCGCTGTTCCTCACGTCGAGGAAGTCGCCGTTGTCCCTGAGGGCCGCAACCTGCTGTCCTGGCTGGCCGGAAGACCCGCCTGACGGCGGGGGGAAGCCGCCTGCCCGTAGGACTCGATGGGTGGAGTCGGTTCTGAGCTGCAAGGTTGTTAGCATTTCACCTGGATCGCGTGAAGGCCGGGCTAACTTGGTGTGAGTGGGCAGCTAACCTGCGTGTTTAACAGCCCCGGCGCAAACGGAGACTCCCTCATGGCTGGCGAGCGAGGAGAGAAACCCGGATATCCGAAGCGCGCCCAAGAGTTCATCGAGCCCGGATGACGCGCGCACATGTCTCGGCGCCCGAGGGCGGGGCGCGGGGTCCCGCCGCGACGCGGCCTGACGCCGGGAAAAGCGCCGCGGCCAAGGCAGGCACGGCCGCCCTGACCCTGGGCGCGCTCGGCGTCGTCTTCGGCGACATCGGTACTAGTCCCCTGTACGCGATGAGCTCCATTTTCCAGGTTCACGGCGTCCGGCCGAACACGGCTGGGGTGGACGGCATGATCTCGCTCGTCGTCTGGGCGATCATCCTGGTCGTCATGGTCAAGTACGTGACCTTCGTGATGCGCGCCGACAACCGGGGCGAGGGCGGCATCATGGCCCTGGTGGCGCTCGTCCTGCGCCTGCCGGTCAAAGGCCAGGGCAGGAAAGCGGCTCTGGTCTTGCTCGGGATCTTCGGAGTGGCGCTCTTCTACGGCGACGGGACGATCACCCCGGCGATCAGCGTCATCTCCTCGGTCGAAGGGCTTGAGACGTCAGCGCCGGGACTGAAGTCGTTCGTGGTGCCGATCACGCTCGCCCTGCTGACCGTCCTGTTCGCGGTCCAGCAGTTCGGGACGCGCGCCATCGGGCGGTTGTTCGGACCCTTCATGGTGGCGTGGTTCGGCCTCCTGGCGGTTTCGGGTCTCAACAAGATCATCGGGAATCCGGTGATCCTGAAGGCGCTGTCGCCCAGTTACGGGTTCGCGTTTTTCCTCGACCACCCCGTGACCGGTTTCCTGGCTCTGGCCGCGGTCGTGCTGGTGGTCACCGGTTCCGAGGCGCTATACGCCGACCTGGGCCAGTTCAGCCGGCGCTCGATCACCCGGGGGTGGATCTTCGTCGTCTTCCCCGCGCTGATCCTCAATTACCTGGGCCAGGGAGCGCTGATCCTGCGTTCGCCCACGGTCATCGCGAACCCCTTCTTCGGGCTGTTTCCTAAATGGGCGCAGATCCCGATGGTCGTGGTGGCGGTGGCCGCGACCATGATCGCGTCGCAGGCGGTGATCACCGGGGCGTTCTCGGTCACCCGCCAGGCGGTGCAGCTGGGCTTCCTGCCCCAGCTGAGGATCCGGCACAAGTCGGGATCCGAAGGGCAGGTCTACGTTCCAGCGGTGAACTGGCTGCTCTACATCGCGGTGGTCGCGCTGGTGATCGGCTTCGGGTCCGCTGCTCATCTCGCTTCCGCCTACGGCATCGCCGTCACCGGAACGTTCGCGACGACCACCGTCCTGTTTTTCGTCGTCGTGCGGATGCGCTGGAAAAAGCCGCTGTGGATCGTCCTGCCGGGCGCGGCGGCCTTCCTCACCGTTGACCTCGCGTTCTTCTCGGCGAACCTGACCAAGGTCGTGTCTGGCGGCTGGTTCCCGCTGGCGATCGCACTGATCATCTTCACGCTGCTCTCGACCTGGCAACGCGGACGGGGACTCGTCACGGCCAAGCGCTCGGCGGCCGAGGGACAGCTCCGCGACTTCGTCGAGGAGATCCATAGCATGGACCCCCCGCTGTACCGCGTGCCGGGGACGGCGGTCTTCCTCGCCGCGGGCAAGCAGACGACACCGCTGGCGCTGCGGGCCAACGTCGACTACAACCACGTGATACACGAGAGCGTCGTCATCGTGTCGGTCGAGACCGAGACGGTCCCGCACGTCGACCCCTCCGAGCGCATAGTGGTCGATGACCTCGGCTACACCGGCGACGGCATCGTCTATCTAACCGTGCGCTACGGCTTCCAGGACGACCAGAGCGTGCCGACGGCGCTGGGAGAGGCCGCCGCTCAGGACTTCCCGGTGAACATCGATGTCGAGAATGCGATCTATTTCGTCTCCGAGATCACCATCGTCCTGGGTGACGATCCCGGCATGCGCAAGTGGCGCAAGAGGCTATTCCTCTTGCTGTCGCGCACGTCCAAGAGCCCGGTGGCTCTCTTCCACCTGCCAGAGCAGCGCATCGTGACCATGGGTTACCACATTGAGCTCTGACGGAGCCGTAGGCCCTAAGGAGCGCTGGGGAAGTAACTGCCATGGAAGCCGAACGGGACGTGGTGCGGCACCCGGGCACGTCCGATCTCGCTGAGGTTGGTGGCGTCGAGAGCCAGCAGGAACGAGGTGCCAGCGGCGCTGTCGAGTACGACTGACAGCAGCACTCCGGAATCCTCCTGCCCGGTGCCGGGTGCCCGGGCGAAAACCGGCTCGCCGGGGTAGGTGCCCGGTTCGGACCATGAGGCCGACGTGCCGTCTTCGAGGTCGGCCTTGGTGATCCGGTCCGGGAAGCCGCCGTCCGTGCTTGCGATGCCGTAGGCGTAGCGGTAGTGCTTGCCGTTGCGCCGTCCATAGTCGATGCGCGGCAGCTCCAGGGCGATGCCGGGGAGGGGTTCGCGGGTCACATCGCCGCCGTCCAGGCGTATCCGGTACCGGCGCAGCCGGGCTTGCGGTATGCGGGCGTCGCGGCATCGCAGCCGGTCCAGGTAGAGCGCGTCGATGATGCCGGCATCGTCGTAGGCGCACACGTCGAGGAGGATCTCGTTGCCGTGCTCGTAGGCGTTGACGTGATGGAAGGCGAAGAAGGCCTCACCGGAGTAGGTGCCGCGGCTGCTTCCGGTGCTCAGGTCAAGGACGTGGAAGCGGGTGCCGCGGCCCGGTCGCCACCGGTAGTTGCGGATAAAGGGACGGCCGGACAGCGGGATCGTCACCGGGACCACGACGAACGGGAACTCCGCGAGCACGAGGTATCGCTCGGTGATCGCGAAGCTGTGCATATAGGCCGGAAGCCGTGCCGGGAGCCGCGCGATGATGCGGCGCCTGCCGCTTGGGTCCTGGGCATAGACCCGGTAGCTGGTGCGCGGGCCGAAGTGGGTCGCGTAGCTGACCAGGTCACCCGAACCGGGCGCGCGGTGCGGATGGGCGGTGGTCAGCTGCCCCGGCGCCGGCCGCGCCACCCCGAGTGTGTCCAGTGTCCGGGGGTCGAACTTCACCGGCAGCGGGGTCTCGGTCAGCGCGAGGAACTCCTCTCCCGATCGCACGACGCTGACGTTGGCGTTGGTACCGGACGTCGGCGGGACGAATGCGGTCACCACGCGCTTGAACAGCGTCCGGCACGGGTCGGTGGCGAACTCGCTGTAGGCGATCGTGCCCGTGTCGCGCGCCGCGCGGTAGGCGGGG
>Ga0302229_10003315_pt1 | contig 11244 bp, 8 predicted proteins | sample II_Palsa_N1_3_FD_193518 | JGI IMG/M metagenome (GOLD analysis project Ga0302229, IMG submission 193518) | Peat permafrost microbial communities from Stordalen Mire near Abisko, Sweden - II_Palsa_N1_3 | ecosystem: Environmental > Terrestrial > Soil > Palsa > Peat permafrost | place: Sweden...
ACGGGGCGATCCGGTCCTGGCGAGGAGGAACTTGACCGGCTGCGGACCGCGTGCCGTCAGGCCGTGGCCGCTCTTCGAGGGGCGGCGGCGGACGTGATCGTGGTGGTCGGCGGAGCCGAGCGCACCGGGGATTACCCGTCGGATGAGCCGGGCAGCCTGCGCGCTTTCGGTGTCCCGTTCCCCGCGAGCGACGACCGTAGGGGCGCAGCGAACTCAGCCGTCCTTCCGCTGTCGCTGACCATCGGAAGGTGGCTGCTCACACGTCCCCCGATCGGCGGCGCGGCACCAGGCGGCGAGTTGGGTGCCGTGTGGTGGGGGATCGCGGCGGACGCGCCGACCGGGGAGTGCCTGGAACTCGGCGAGAAGATCGCCGCGCTGGCGCCGCGGGTGGCGCTGCTCGTCATGGGTGATGGCCCCGGCGGCCGGGCTCGAGGTGCCCCTGGCGTCCGCGATGTCGCCGCCGACCGCTACGACGCCGAAGTGGCAGCGGCCCTGGCCGCGCCCAACCCCCGCGCCCTCGCCGCGCTGGACCCGGCCCGGGACGATGGCCTCTTCATCGCCGGCCGGGCGGCGTGGCAGGTCCTGGCGGGCGCCGCAGGCGAGGATCGTTTCGACGCCACGCTGGACTACGTCTCGGCGCCGTTCGAGGTGACCTACTTCGTCGCCACCTGGCGTGGCCGCGCGGCGGCGGGGGCCCCATCCCTGCAGGCACACTAGGGACATGAACACGCCCCTCGTCGCGGTGGTCGGGCCGACCGCCACCGGCAAGTCCGGGCTGGGCATCGCGCTGGCCCGCGCGCTGGGCGGCGAGATCGTGAACGCCGACTCGATGCAGCTCTATGCGGGCATGGACATCGGCACGGCCAAGGAGCCCGAAGGCGCGCGGCAGGGCGTGCCGCACCACCTGCTCGACATCTGGCCGGTGACTCAGGCCGCGAACGTGGCCGACTACCAGAAGCTCGCCCGCGCCGCGATCGACGACATCACGGCCCGGGACCGGGTGCCGGTGCTGGTCGGCGGCTCAGGCCTGTACGTCCGCGCGGCCCTGGACGACCTTCATTTTCCCGGAACGGACACCGCTACCCGCGCCCGCCTCACCGCTGAGCTCGCCGCCGCGGGCCCCGCCGCGCTGCACGCCCGGCTGGCCACGCTCGACCCGGACGCGGCCGCCGCGATCCTGCCTGGCAACGGGCGCCGGATCGTGCGGGCACTTGAGGTGATCGAGATATCCGGCCGCCCGTTCACCGCCACCATGCCGGCCTATGAGTCGACGGGGCGGGTCCGCCCGGCCGCGCAGATCGGCCTGACGCTGCCCCGGCCCGAACTGGACCTGCGGATCGCCGCCCGGGTCGACCGGATGTGGCAGGCGGGCTTGCCAGCCGAGGTCCGGCGGCTGGCCGCCCAGGGCCTGCGCGAGGGCCCCACCGCGAGCCGCGCGCTCGGCTACCAGCAGCTGCTGCGCCACCTGGACGGCGAGTGCACCCTCGACGACGCGCGGGCCGAGACGATCAAAGCCACCAAGCGTTTCGCCCGCCGTCAGGAGTCCTGGTTCCGCCGCGACCCCCGCGTCCACTGGCTCGACGCCGCCGCCCCGCAAACCCGCCTCCTCGCCGACGCCCTGCGCCACCTCACCGGGTACGCCGTCGAGCCCGCTCCCTGATGTCCGCGGCCAGCGCGTCGCCGGTCAGCAGGCCGCATTACATCTGGCTGGCGAGCAGGTACGCGCGTTTGGCGTTGTCGGCGCAGAGCATCCGGGTGAGCCGCACCACGGTCCGTTCTGAGTAAAGATCCTCCTCGAGCCCCGCGCGCAGGAAGTCGGAAAGCGCGCGCCGGAACAGCGCCGCGCTCAGGTAATACAGCTCGGGCAGCCCGAACGCGTCGGAGGAGTACAGGAACTTCCCGTACGGCGCGAGCTCGAGCGCCTCGGCGAGCAGCGCGCTCGCCCGGGCGCCCAGGTTATGGGTGGCCAGCCCCACGTCGACGTACACGTGCGGGAACACCTGGGCCAGGTAGCCGGCCTCGCGATGGTAGGGGTAGTTGTGCAGCAGCATCACCGGCACCCCGGTGGGCTGGATCGCCCGCAGCAGCGGGGTGAGCAGCAGCGGGTTACAGCGGTGCAGGTCGACGTCGCTGTCCCCGTAGCCGACGTGGAACTGAACCGGCAGCCGCAGGTCCACGCCGGACCAGATGAGGAACCGCTGCAGGGTCTCATCCGCGATCCGCGGCCGGCGGGTCACCGCTCCGGCGGCCAGCCAGCGGCCGGCCGCGGCGCTCACCTCGGTGTCGGTGGGCCGGTCCGGGCTCAGGTCCAGGCCGGTGCGGTAGGCGGCGATTGACTTCACCGCCACCACGCCCGCCGCGGCGGTGCGGGTGGCCAGCGCGGAACGCACCGCGTCAGCGAAACCGCCGGCGCCGACCCCGGCGGCCACGACGTCCTCGGCTACCCGCTCGAGCCGGACGATCTCACCGGCGGTCGCGCCCGCCAGGCCGCCGAGCTCGGCCGGGGAGGTCACCGGCTCCGGCGTGAAGCCGGTATCCACGCACACGTAGGACAGCCCGGCCGCCGCCAGGAAGCGCTTGCTCACCTCGGTCGCGCCGAGTTCGGCCCGGCGGGTCACGTAGTCACTCAGCTCGATGTGCGCTGGCAGGCCCAGGACGGGCGGGCAGACGCGGCGGAACGCGAACCCGGCCCCGGAGTCGAACACCGAGCCGCCCGGCCACCCGGCCCCCTCGGTCAGCATCGACTCCAGCGTGACCTGGTCCGCGTCCCGGCCGAGCACGCCGTGACAATGGTGATCGACCAGCAGCTGGTCAGCGACGCAACCGAGCAGCTCAGGCACTCAGGACGCCTCGTCGCGCGTGCTCGCCAGCCCGCGCCTGCGGTGCGCGCCCGAGGTCACCTCGGTGCCCGGCGCCGCGATGCCCTCCCGGGCGGCCAGCGCTACCCCGAGCCTGCGCGCCGTGCCGGGCGCGAAGATCACGGCCAGGATGGCCGCGACCAGCCAGCCGCCCGACACCGCGGGGAACCACGCGGCCGCGCCGGTTGGGTAGGGGATGACGTTGCGGTACAAGGTGTAACCGAGCACGACGATCGCCGCGATCGGCACCACGATCTGCCACATCGGCACCGGCAGTTTCCTGCGCACGAACACCAGGATCGTGCAGCCGAGCGTGGCCAGCACGTACACCACGAGCAGGATCAGCGTGCCGATGGTGCCGGACCACAGGAAGCTGTCGAAGGCGGTGGCGTGGAATGCCGCCGTGTAAATGACCACGATCAGGCCCGACATGACGCTGATCACCAGGGTCGCCCAGGCCGGCGTGCCCCAGCGCGAGCCCTGGCCGAGCCCGCGCGGCCCGGCCGTATCCCGGGACAGCGCGTAGAGAAGCCGCGCCGCACCGACGGTGGAGGCCAGGCAGCAGCCGAAGGCGCTGATCGTGGTGCCGAGCGTGATCACGTCCCCGACCCAGTGGCCGACGTAGGAGGAGCCGAGGTCACCCAGCAGCGACGGCGAGCCGATGAACTTCGCGACGCCGGCCTTCCCCGCGCCGAAGCCCATCATCTCGACGGCGGTCACGATCACGAAGTACACGCCGCCGAAGATCGCGGTGCCGAGGATGGCCCGCGGGATGTCACGGGTCGGCCGGTTGGCCTCCTCGCCCAGGGTGGACGCCGCCTCGAACCCGGCGAACGACAGGAAGCCGAACACCACGCCCAGGAACAGTCCGGAGAAGCTTGTCCCGGGCGTCACCTGGAACACGCTCCAGGTGAAGTGCTCGTGACCCGGCGCGTTTCCGGCCAGCAGCCGGACCAGGACCACCGCGGTGACGATCAGGATCAGCGCCACCGTGGTGCCCTCGACCGACAGCAGCACGTGCGTGCCCCGCTTGGCCGGCATGATGGCGAGCAGCAGCGACAGCACCAGCGCCACCGCGAGCAGGACGAAAGGCGCCCACGAGGGCGGGTTCTTCCAGATACCCACGGCCTGCAGGAACGCGGTACCGAAGATGCCGGCCGCGGTCGAGGTGACGACGGCGTAGAAGGTGTAGGTGCCGAGCAGCCCCCAGCCCGCGACCACCCCGGCCCGCGGCCCGAGGGTCGCGCCGACGAACGCGTACACCGAGCCGGAATGGTGGAAGTACTGGCACAGCCGGACGAAGGAGTAGGCGACGAGCAGCACGCCGACCGCCGCGATGAGGAAGGTCAGCGGCACGGCGCGGCCGGCGGTGGTCGCGCTCGCCTGCGGGTTGATGTTCGCCGCCATGCTCGGCGCCATCAGCGCCACCGACAGGCCCACCGCCGCCCACACCGACAGCGAACGCTTGAGTCCAGGGGCGCTGGCCGGAACCGGCTCCATCTCTCCTCCTCTACTCGCCTTGATCCACTAAGTCTCTCTCCGCCCCCCGCGCCATGGAAGGGGGCGAAACCGACGAAACAGTGATGTAACCAGCCACCTTCCCCGCCCGCTCCCGCTCCCGTGAACGTGGTCGGTGGCCCCCCGGGTACCGCCGGCGGTACCCGGGGGGCCACCGACATCGGCGTTTGGGGGCAAGAAATCACGTGTGAACCTTTTTGCCGGTCTGCGCGTCACTCAGGGTAGAAACTATTTGTCTGGGGGTGACCTACGGTGACAGGTGCCTACCCGGTGCTTCCGTGGGGTTCCTTGGGGCCTACCGGTCCAGTCCGATCCACCCGCACCCCGCGGGCCCGCACGTTCCGGGGTACGCCCGCGTCCGTGCGTGAGGCCCGTAGCTTCGTGGGCGAACTCCTGGCCGGGTGCCCGGCCAGGGATACGCTCATGACGTGCGTGTCCGAATTCTGCGCCAACGCGATCGCGCACACCGCCTCGGGGAACGGCGGCGTGTTCACCGTCGAGGTCGATTGCCCGCGCGACGGAGTGGCCCGGGTCGCGGTCACCGATGACGGCGGCGCGTCCGTACCGGCGCCCGGTGCCCTCGACCTGCTGGCCGAAGGCGGCCGCGGCCTGGCCATGGTGGCCGCCTGCACCAGCCGGTGGGGCTTTACCGACGCCTGCCCGAGACGGACGGTCTGGGCCGAATCCTGCTGGCCGGTCGGCGTGCCGTCACCCAGAGGAGCGGCCCGGCGACCGAGCGGGTTCCGCCGGGTCCGTACGCCCGGAGGCGGCGCGGCCTAACGCCGCCTGACCCTCCCGCCATCCGCACCCGCCTGCCAGACCACGCACAGTCCGCGCCCGGTTATCTCAAATATGAGATATCGTTAAGAGTATGAAGGGTGAACAGAATCCGGGCCGTGAAACTTCTGAGGCAGCTGAGATCCCAGCGGGCGAATCCGGGGCGCAGCTGCCGGTCATGCCGGGTTTCCGTGAGATGGCGTTGCGCCGGATGCCGGACGAGCGGGCGGCCCGGATGGCCGAAGACCGCACCAGGCTGGTCCGCGAGCTGGCCGAGCAGCGTCAGGCGGACGGCCTGTCACAGACCGAGATCGCGGCGCGGATGGGGACCTCCCAGTCCGCGGTCGCCAGGCTGGAATCCGGCACCGCGGACGTGCGTGCCTCCACGCTGGAACGGTACGCGGCCGCGGTCGGTAGTCAGATCACCTGGAAACTCAACCGCCCACAGGAAGGAACCAGCGAATGACACTGCGCGCGCATATCCCAGGAGACCCATCGCGGTCAGGGGAGCCACGCTGGCCGGCAGGCTCGTCGCAGCCGGGGGAGTCACGCTGGCCGCCAGAGCCGCGCCGTCCGGGTCCCCCGTTCACCCCCGGCGCGCCGCCCGCGCAGGATCCGGTCTCCCCGACCCGGGTGTGGCTCGATCCGAACGCGGACTGGCAGGGCCGTCTGTACGAGCGGTTGCTCGAGCAGCGGATCGTGCTGGCGTCCGGCATTCTTGACGACGACGCGGCCGCCAGGTTCTCGGCCCAGCTGCTCACCCTGGACGCCGAGGGGGACAAGCCGATCCGCCTGGAACTGCAGAACCTGCGGGCCGAACTGCCCGCCGCTCTCACCGTGATGGGCATCCTCGACGTCTTGCGCGTGCCGGTGCACGCGTGCGTGAGCGGCGAGATCAGCGGCCCGGCCCTCGGTGTGCTCGCCTCCTGCCCGCGACGCTCCGGTTACCCGAACGCATCTTTCGTGCTCGCCGAGCCCAAACTGCAGTTCGGTGGCACCGTGACCTCGCTCACCGCACGTGAGCAGCAGGTAACCCGTATGCTCGACACGCTGTACTTCAGGCTCGCCGAGGTAACCGGCCGCGAGGTCGACCAGATCCGCGATGACGCGCGCCGCGGCCGCTCCCTGACCGCCGCCCAGGCGATCGGTTACGGCCTGATTCAAAGCCAGGAAACCTCGGCCGGCCCAGCAGGCCTCGTCCGCCCGCCCATCCCCCGCTGAGCCGCACGACCCAGAAAATTGCCCTCTGTACACGCTCGCTCTCAATCGGTAACATCGAACCGCGGGGATGTCCCGTACGAGCTAGTTAGCGTAGATATCGGCGCACTACGGCATCTGCCGGAAAAGTGTGGGCGAACTGGGGTCTGCTATGAATACAGAGAGCAACCAGTCGAGTGGGAATCGTTACAAGGATTCCCCGTCAGCGGGAGAACCGCACCCTGAAAGCACGTTCAGCTGGGGCAAACCCGCACCTCCGGTGCCGTCGTGGTCCGTTCCGCCGGGTCTGATCGTTCCGGACCCGCGCTCCCCGCAACCGGACGCCCTGGAGGAACCCGTCGAGGTTCACGCCGATGGTGGTCACGGTGACCAGCGGCCTGCTGGCGAGGAGCCGGCCGACGACGCTGCCTGGCCCGGGGTGGCCCCCCCGGCGCGCTGGTTCCTGCGCATCTCGCAACCGCCCGAGCCCGACCGTAACGTCCTGGCCAGCCAGGAACAGCCACAAGACGAGGCTGGCGGCGCGGCGTTCTGCAGCTGGCCGGGCGCGGGCCTTCATGGTGTGCCCTCGCCGCACCGGGAGCCAGACGGGTCCTGGTCCTCACCGCTGGCGCCGGGGCAAGCGCCGGGCAGTTCGAGCACCACGAATCAGCCCCCTCCTGTTACTCTCGGCCCGACCAGGGCGGTCGGTGGCCGGGCTGGCGGTCCCGGATTGCCGCCCAGCCGGGCGGGCGAAGGGACCGGGCGCCCCGCGGCCGCCCTGTCCCCGTGGCAGAAATCGCAGCACCGGTGGAACGAGGCAGGGATCGTCTGGGAGCAGGAGCCCCCGGTCCAGCGTGCCTCCGGCCGCCACGCCAGGCCCGACGCGCTCCCACCCGACCGCGCGAACATCTTCTGGCCCGGGCGCATGGAGGTTCCCCTCGGCGCGCCCGTCTTTTCCGCTCCCATCACCGACGACAGCAGTACCGCCCAGGACACCCGGACCGGCGAAGGCACCCGGACCGGCGAAGGCACCCGGACCGGCGAAGGCACCCGGACCGGCGAAGACAGCTGGACCGGCGAAGACAGCTGGACGAGCCCAGAGGCCTGGACCGGCGAAGACAGCTGGACCAGCGAAGACAATTGGGCCGACCAGGACAGCTGGGCGGAACCGCGCGATCGATGGGCCGAGGAGCGGCCGGCCATCCGCAGGCGCCCGTCCCTGCCTCCGGGGCCGCAGGCCGGCCGCTCCTCGCCGAACGACAGTCTCCTGTTTGAATCCTCCCGCCCCGGCGCCCGGCGGCCCGGCGGCCGGCCGGGGCGGATCAGCCGCCGCACGGCCACCGTAGGCGCGCCCGTCGTGGTTCTGGTAGCGGTGGCGGCCCTAGCGCTCACGCTGCTCACGGGCCATGGCCCGAAGCTCGGCGCGCTCACGGCGAACCAGGGCAAGGGCCGGGGTACCGGCCAGAACACGGGCACGCATCAGCTGCCGCTGACCGCGGTCGCCCTGCCGACCTACGCCGGGCAGCAGCAGCGCGGCGTCTTCCAGACGATCAGCCGCATCGTCGCCTCGGGTAACACCATCGTGGCAGTGGGCTCGCAGGTCAGCGGGGCCGTGGTACGCCAGCAGTTCTTCACCTCCTCCGACGCCGGTGCCAGCTGGCAGCTCGCCCCGGTCCGGACCCCGGCGGGCGGTACCGGGGTCCAGCCACCGCTGGGGCACTCGGCCTCACTGGTGGCCGGCGGCCCGGGCGGATGGGTGGCCGTCGGCCCGCAAGCCATCTGGACCAGCCAGAACGGGCTGTCCTGGACCCTCGCGGCCACGCACGGGATCACTCCCCAGCTGCCCGGCGACGCGGTCTGGGTGGTCACCAGGACGGCCAGCGGGTTCCTGGCCGCGGGGACGCATGCGGCCGGCCGGGGCACCGCTCAGGCGGTGATCTGGACCTCGGCCGACGGCGTGACCTGGCACCGGATGACGGCCGCGCAGCTCGGGCTGGCGGCCGAAGGCGAAACCGTCCAGGCCATCTCCTACGCCACCTGGCGAGGGAACGACACGGTGATCTCCGGCACGGTCGCCGACGGCGCCACGTCGTACGCCGCCACCTGGCTGAGCACGGACGGCGGCTCGGCGTGGACGCGGGTGACGGTACCGGTCGATCACGGCGCCGACAACGCGATCAGCGGCCTGGCCTTCGACGGCTCCGGCCTGATCGCGGTGCGGCCGGCACGCTCTGCGAGCGGCGCCGACGACGGTATTGCTTATTTTTCTCCGAACGGGCAATCCTGGCAGTACGCGGCCACCATCGACCCCGCCGGTGGCTGGAGCCCCACGGTGGTCAAGGGCAGCGATGACGGCTTCGTGGTGACCGGCCAGACCGCCGGCGGGCAGATCGTGGCCTACACCAGTACCGGCACCGGCGCCGCCTGGCTGCCGACCGGGCCGCTCGGCAGCGCCAGCACCGAGTCCGTGACCGGCGCGACCGTGGTGCCCGGCAACACGATCATCGCCATCGGCGGCACGGCCGCCAGCCGGGTCAGCCAGCAGCCGGTGTTCCTGGAGGCGAACGCGGCCGGCAGCGTGCGCACGGTCCCGCTGGCCGGCCTCCCGGGCGGCATCGTTCCCGACGTCGCCGTCAACGCCGTCGCCGTCGCCGACGGCCAGCAGATCGCGGTCGGCAGCGCGGACGGTTACCCCGCGGTGTGGCGCCGAGCATCCGGCGGTTCCTGGACGCTCGTCTCCTCGCTGTCGCTGGCTCAGTCCCAAGGCGGAGCAGGCCTGAGCGCGCTGACCAGCGTGACCCACGGGGCGGCCGGCTGGCTCGCCGTGGGCATGCCTGGGCCGGTCATCTGGACCTCGGCGAACGGCACGACCTGGCAGACCGCCCCCGGAGTTCTCACCCAGGGCCTGACTGGCGCGGTTGCCGTGGCCGCGGCCTCGGGACCGGCCGGCTACGCCGTCGTCGGCACGCTGCCCGTACCAGGCGGCGGTTGCGCAGCCGGCGTCTGGTGGTCGCCGAACCTGACGAGCTGGACCCGCGCGCATGACGTGAACGATGCGACCGGCTCGAGCACGGTGCTCACGGTCGCGGCGAGCGCGCACGGCTTCGTGTCGGCGGGGTCGCACGAAGGCAAGCCGGCCATATGGACGACCGCCAACGGGACCTCCTGGGAGACGATCGTGCTGCCGGTGCCGGACGGCGCTGCCGGCGCCATGCTCCATCAGGTGGCGGTCAACGGGAACCGCGTGGTCGTCCTGGGCCTGGTCACCACCGCAGCCGGCCAGGTGCCGTTCGCCGAGTTCTCCGCCGACGGCGGCGCGCACTGGCAGCAGGTGCCGTTCAGCTCACCGGGTCCGGACACCGCCTTCACCGCGCTGACCGCCGATTCCGCCGGCTTCACCGCCGCGGGCCTGTTCGGCGAGCCCGGCCAGCAGCACGTCGCCGTGTGGACGTCGGCCACCGGGGCGAACTGGACGCCGACGCAGGCCAGCGACTTCAGCGGAGCCGGAGCCTTCCAGATCAGCGCGCTAGCCCCGTCCGGCTCCGCCGTGACCGGGATCGGCTCGATCGCCACCCAGCAAAGCCAGCAGATCGTCACCCTGACCTTGCCCGCCCGCTGACGGGACCCGGCCTGCCGACGCGGCCACAGTGAGAGACCTCAGGGTCCCATGCTGCCCGATACTGTCGATCGTGCCTGATCTTTCGAGTTGCCGAGCGGCGCCTGGCGCGGGACACCATAGCCCGGGATTCGGCATGAGCGGATGACCTGGGAGGTAGCAAGTGAGGGAATCGGAAGCGGATGTCGCGGCGGCTGCGTGGCCATGGCCGGCCGGGGCGGCCTGGATCGACGGGCGTTACCGCCCCATCGAGGAGGCGAAGATCTCGGTGCTGGATCTGGGAGTTACGCGCTCGGACTGCACCTACGACGTGGTGCACGTCTGGGACGGACGATTCTACCGGCTAGACGCCCATCTCGACCGGTTCGACAGCAGCCTGGCCCGGCTGCGGCTTGACCCCGGGTACGACCGCGCCGGGATCGAGGCCATCCTGCACGGGTGCGTCCGCCGCGCCGGGCTGCGGGAGGCATATGTGTCGATGACGTGCACGCGTGGCCGGATGGCGGCCGGCCGCCGCGACCTGCGCACCGCCCGGCCCACGTTCTACTGCTTCGCGGTACCGTTCGTCTGGATCAGCGACCCGGCCCGGCAGGCGGCGGGTGCGAGCATGAGAGTAAGCCAGGTCATCCGGATCCCGCCGCAGAGCGTGGACCCGTCGGTCAAGAACTATCACTGGCTGGATCTGGATCTGGCCTTGCTGGACGCCTACGATCATGACGCCGACCTCGTCGTGCTCCGTGATCTTTCCGGGGCGATCACCGAGGGACCCGGGTACAACGTGTTTGCCTATGTGGAGGGGCGCTGGCTGACGCCGGGTCGCGGCACCCTGGCCGGCATCACCCGCCGCTCGGTAATCGAGCTGGCCCGCGAGGCCGGCCATCGAGTCGACGAGGGCCGACTGGGCGCCGACGACCTGCGCCGGGCGGCCGAGGTGCTGGTCACGTCCACGGCCGGCGGGATAATGCCGGTCACCGTCATCGACGGCGAGCCAGTAGGCCTGGGCGTGCCCGGGCCGTTGACCCTGGAGCTTCGGGACCGCTACTGGGCCAGCCACCAGGACCCGCGGTATTCCACACCCGTCCGCTACGACGAGCCGGGCTGACAGCAGCGTCCAGGCGCCGTCCAGTGTCCCGAGTCGTCGGCTCATCAGGTGAAGCGCGGCGGCTGGCCGGTTGCTTCGAGCACCGACATCCACAGGTCTCCGTTCGGGTCGACCTGGTTGCGGCTGCCGGTCGCCAGGGAGATGGGCAGGTGCACGAACCGTCCGTGCCAGCGCCC
>Ga0302229_10003317_pt1 | contig 11242 bp, 7 predicted proteins | sample II_Palsa_N1_3_FD_193518 | JGI IMG/M metagenome (GOLD analysis project Ga0302229, IMG submission 193518) | Peat permafrost microbial communities from Stordalen Mire near Abisko, Sweden - II_Palsa_N1_3 | ecosystem: Environmental > Terrestrial > Soil > Palsa > Peat permafrost | place: Sweden...
GACATCGTCCTGGGTGATCGCGCCGACACCGCGGCCGATCACCCGCAGGCTGACCTCTTCACCGACGTCGAGCTGGAGCAGCGCGTCCTCAAGGGCTTCCACCGAACCGGACACGTCACCCTTGATGATGAGCAGCAGTTCCTCCCGCTCACCGGCCTTGAACGCCTGGTCCAGGTCCTCGAGCGTGACCCGCCTGCGGCCCTGGGCGAACTGGGCGACCCGCTCCCGGGCCTCCCGGCGCTCGGCGATCTGCCTGGCCATCCGGTCGTCGGTGACGACAAGGAAGTTGTCGCCCGCGCCGGGCACGGCGGTCAGGCCGAGCACCTGCACCGGCCGGGACGGCGGAGCCTCGGGAATCTGGTCGCCGTTCTCGTCGAGCATGGCCCGGACCCGGCCGAACGCCTCGCCACAGACGATCGAGTCGCCGACGTGCAGCGTGCCGCGCTGGACCAGCACGGTCGCCACCGGGCCGCGGCCCTTGTCCAGGTGCGCCTCGATCGCCACGCCCTGCCCGTCCTGGTTGGGGTTGGCCCGCAGGTCAAGAGAGGCGTCGGCGGTCAGGATGATCGCTTCGAGGAGCTCGGTGATGCCGGACCGCTTGGTCGCGGACACGTCCACGAACTGCGTGTCGCCGCCGAATTCCTCGGCGACCAGCCCGTACTCAGTCAGCTGCGCCCGCACTCGCGCCGGGTCGGCGCCTTCCTTGTCGACCTTGTTGACCGCGACCACGATGGGCACGCCCGCGGCCTGCGCGTGGTTCAGCGCCTCCGTGGTCTGCGGCTTCACGCCGTCGTCGGCCGCCACCACCAGCACCACCAGGTCCGTGGTCTCGGCACCACGGGCTCGCATGGCCGTAAAGGCCTCGTGACCCGGGGTGTCGATGAAGGTGATCTTGCGCTCTTCGCCGTCGACCTCGGTGGTCACCTGGTAGGCGCCGATGTGCTGGGTAATGCCGCCAGCCTCGCGGGCTTGCAGGTTGGTGTTCCTGATCGCGTCGAGCAGCTTGGTCTTGCCGTGGTCGACATGGCCCATGACCGTGACGACCGGCGGACGGGCCACCAGGTCGGTGTCGTCGCCCTCGTCCTCGCCGAACTCGATGTCGAACGACTCGAGCAGTTCCCGGTCCTCTTCCTCGGGGGAGACGACCTGAATGTTGTAGTTCAGCTCGGCACCGAGCAGCTGAAGGGTCTCGTCGTTGACCGACTGGGTGGCGGTCACCATCTCGCCGAGGTGCAGCATGACCTGCACCAGCGACGCCGGGTTCGCGCCGATCTTGTCGGCGAAGTCACTCAGCGACGCGCCGCGGGACAGCCGGACCACCTGGCCGTTGCCGCGGGGAACCTGGACGCCGCCGATCGACGGCGCCTGCATGTTGTCGAATTCCTGACGCCGCTGCTTCTTCGACTTCCGGCCCCTGGACGGGCGCCCGCCTGGGCGTCCGAAGGCACCCTGGGTACCGCTTCGGCCACGGCCACCGCCCGGACGGGGCGGACCGCCGCCGACACCGGCGCGGGGAGCACCCGCACCCGGGCCTGCGCCGCCGGTACGCGGACCGCTGGCTCCGGGACCGCGGCCACCGCCGCCACCGCCGCCACCGCCAGGCCGGGTACCCGCCCCGGCACCAGGGCCACCGCGAGCGGCCCCGCCGGGACCACCACGCCCGGCGCCGGACGGAGCCGGGCGAGAAGGCATGTTCATCGGGCTCGGCCGGGGGCCGCCGGGACGCGGTCCGCCGGGACGCGGACCCGAGAACCCGCCATCGGACGGGCCACCGGGCCTACCCGGTCCGCGTCCTGAAGGACGAGGACCGGCAAAACCGCCGGGACTACCGGAACCGCCGGGGGCACCGGCCGGCTGTCCCGGACGGCCAGGTGCACTCGGCTGACCGGGCGCGCCTGGCGCCTGGGGCCTGGCCGGAGGGGCCGAGCCCATGCCAGTGGCGGTCGAGCTGAACGGGTTATTGCCCGGCCGTGGACCGGGACGCGGACCACCACCGGGACGGGGACCTGCTCCACCCGGCCTGGGCGCACCCGAACGGGGCGCGCCTGGTCCCGAGGTCCTAGGCGCCGGCGGCCTAGACCCGGAGGCCCCAGAGGCTCCCGCAGCCTGACCCGGCTGGTCGGGGCGACCACCGGAGCCGGCCGGACGCTGACCCGCAGCGCCCCCGGGGACAGCGGGCCGAGGGCCCGAAGGGCGAGCCTGGCCAGTCCCCGGACTTCTGAAGTCCGCCGGGGTAGCCGGGGTCCGCGGCGGTCCCGGCACGCGCGGAGCCCCTGAACCGCCGGAGGTCCCCTGAATCGCGGGGTCGCCGCCCGAACCGGGCCGGGACGCGGGTGAGGGCGCAACCGGCGGCAGCCGGCGAGCCGCTCCGTCAGCCGCACCCCCGGAAACGTCGGGAGAGCCGTTGGCAGACGTATCGGGTGCGGGCGCGCTCACGCCGTTCGCGGTCCCGTTGGCCGCCCCGTTCGCTCCCTCGGGCGCGATCGGAGCCGACGGGACCGCGGGTGCCGCTCCGGCGGCCACAGCCGCCACGCGATCATCGCGGGAGGCCGGGCCAGAGCCTGCACCAGGTCGAGGCCCGGCGCCCGGACGGGCGCCGACGGCGGAACCCACGCCAGCGGCAGGGCCGGAAGCAGCCACGGGTGCCGTTAGGCCCCGCGACGCAGATGATGGTACCGGCCTGGGCTTGGACCCCTGGGCCGATTGCTCGGTCGCCTTGGAGGCGAACGCCTCCTTCAGCCGCCTGACCACGGGCGCCTCAATTGTCGAGGATGCTGATCTTACGAACTCGCCCATTTCCTGGAGCTTGACCATAACGGCCTTGCTCTCTACACCGAACTCCTTCGCGAGTTCGTAAACCCGGACCTTCGCCACTACGCTCCTTCTCGGCCGGTTCCCCGACCTTTTACCGGACCCTGGCCCGGGCAGAGCGTGCTCCGGGCCGGCCTCAGCCTATGGTGATCATCGCAACGTGCTCATCGAGCGCTCATCGCTTCTCGACCTGCTTTCCGACAGGTGTTCCTTCTTCTGGTAAAACCTGCTGCCCAGCCAGACTGTTCCGCCTTCGTAAGGCTATTCCGGAGATTCCGCGCCGCAAAGATACTCAGCTAGCAAATCCAAGCTGAGCGGTCTCGTCGTACGCAATGCCCGGGGGAACGACCGGCGCCGGCGCGCAAGCTCCAAACATTCCGGGCTGGGGTGCAGGTAGGCACCCCGGCCCGGCAGCCGGGCTTGCGGGTCAGGCCGGATAACGTCCCCAGCCGCTACAAGACGAAGCAGACTAGACTTGGACGCACGCTCCCTGCAGCCTACACAGGTACGCGTCACGGGCATACCCGAGGCACGCTGCTGAGCTCGTGTGGCCATTCCAGCCATAAGTCTACCGTGTCCGCAGGTCCCCGATACCGGATGAGAGCCGGGCGGGCCGATCCGGCGGGGCTGAAGCGGCAGAACGCGTCGACGTGTCCGGTGTGTTGATTGAAGCTAACGAGGTCGCCGGTGCCTCGGATACCTCCGGTGCCGCAAGGGCACCCGGAGCGCCTTCAGGCTGTTGTGCGTCCTGAGAATCTTGGGTGTCCCGCTGGCTGAATGAACTGTGAGAGCCCTGGGGGCCCTGGGGCGAAGGCTCGGAGCGTGCTTCTGATGACGGACCCGAGGGCGGGGGCGCCGCGTCGGACCTGATATCGATCCGCCAGCCGGTGAGCCTGGCGGCCAGCCTCGCGTTCTGCCCCTCCTTGCCGATCGCCAGGGAGAGCTGATAGTCGGGGACGATGACCTGTGCTTCCCTGGCCGCGAGATCGACGACATGGACCCGGCTGACCCGGGCGGGCGACAAGGCGTTCGCCACGAAGCCGGCCGGGTCATCGGAATAGTCGACGATGTCAATTTTCTCGCCGTGCAATTCGTTCATCACGTTCCGTACCCGGCTGCCCATAGGACCGATGCAGGCGCCCTTGGCGTTGACGCCGTGGGCGTGCGAGCGAACCGCGATCTTGGTACGGTGACCCGCTTCCCGCGCGATCGCGACGATCTCCACCGCGCCGCCGGCGATCTCCGGGACTTCCAGCGCGAACAGCTTCTTGACCAGGCCCGGGTGGGTGCGCGACAAGGTGACAGAAGGACCGCGGTGCCCCTTGCGCACGTGCAGGACGTAACAACGGATCCGCTCGCCATGGACGTAACGCTCGCCGGGCACCTGCTCGGCGGGCGGCAGCACGGCCTCGAGCTTGCCCAGGTCGACCAGCACGGTCCTGGGGTCCTTGCCCTGCTGGATCACTCCGGCCACGATGTCGCCCTCACGGCCGGCATACTCGCCGAAGGTCACCTCATCTTCGACGTCGCGGAGCCGCTGCAAGATCACGTTCCGGGCCGTGGTCGCCGCGATCCGGCCGAATCCGGCCGGCGTGTCGTCGTACTCCCGCGCCGCCGTACCGTCCTGGCCGGGCTGGACGGCCCAGACGGTGACGTGCCCGCTCTTCCTGTCTATCTCGACGCGCGCGGACGGGGACGCGCCTTGCGACTTGTGGTAGGCCACGAGCAACGCGTCCTCGATGGCCTTGATCGCAAGGTCGAGCGAGATATCTTTCTCGCTCTCCAGGCTCCGCAGCACGCTCAGGTCAATGTCCATCGCGAGTCGCTCCAAGCTCCGTTGGCAGGTGCCCGAACTCCACCTGGATGGCTCCGGCGCCGATCTCGGCGTAACCGAAGCGACGGGTTTTCTGCTCACCCTCGATGTCCAGGGTGACCCCGTCCGGGCCGGCCGAGACGATCCGGCCGCAGATGGCACCCGAGTCCGCGACCGTGACCTGGACCAGACGCCCCACGGCACGTCGCCAGTGCCTAGGGTCGGTCAGCGGGCGGTCAACCCCGGGGGACGAGACCTCGAGCGTATAGGGGAAATCCCCCATCACCGCCAGGGTGTCAAGCGCGGCCGACAGCCGGCGGCTGATCGCCGCGGCGTCATCCAGGCTCACACCGTGGTCGCTGTCCACCACCACACGGAGCAGCCGCCGCCTGCCCGCCGCGGTGACCCGGACCGACTCAAGGTCCATACCCGCGGCGGTGACAACGGGCTCGATCACGTCCGCGATCTTGCCCTCGTCGATCGACCCGCCGGCCCCCGGCTGGCGCGGCCTCGGCGCGTGACGCGGACCTCCTGGCATCACGACCTCCTCGTCCACGACCTGCGGGATTGAGACCTAGCCTATCCGGGAGTTGGCCGTCGCGCGGATAGGACCGGCCGGACCCGCCGAACAGCACGTGGTAGCTTGCCGGTGTGCCCGACATCCGGCCGAGGCGCCGCACCCTGCTCGCCTCGGCGGCAACGCTGCCCCTGCTGCTCGCCACCGTCGGCTGCCGGTCCTCCGACGCGTTCACCGGCCCCGATCCGCTGGCAGGCCGGCCGCGTCCCGCACCCGACGTGGTTATGCTGGCGGCGGTGATCGCCGCGGAAGAAGACCTGATCGGCCTGTACCGGACGGCGCTGGCCGGCGATTCGGCGGCGACAGCCCGGTCCCGCGATCTGCCCGCCCTGCTCGCCCAGCACGAGCAGCACCTCACGCGGCTCCGGGCCCGGCTCATCCAGCCCCCGGGGGCCGCCACCGCGGCGGCCTCGCCCCGGCCGCAGGCGAAAGCGAGCGCCGCGGCACCCGAACGCGTCACGATCGCCCGGCTGCGCGCCGCAGAGCGTGCCTCCGCCGCCGGCCTGGTCCGGCGGCTGGCGACCACCGAACCCGCTCTGGCGCAGCTCCTCGCGAGCATCGCCGCCTCCGACGCCACGCACGTCGCCGTGCTCGGCGGCTAGAGGCCCCCGGTGACGCACGCCGGCGCCCGCGGCGGGCTGGGGGGACGGCTGACGGCGGGGATCACCTGATGGCGGGGATCACCGCGGTGTCCGTGCTGCGCGCCGCGCTCGCCGCCGAGGACGCAGCCGTCTACGGCTACGGAGTGGCGGGCGCGCACCTGAGCGGAACCAGGCAGGCCGCCGCGCAGCAGGACTGGGAAGGGCACAACAAGGCCCGTGACACGCTGGCCGCCATGATCTACGCTCTCGGTGCGCAGCCTGTCGCCGCGCAGGCCTTCTACTCACTTCCCTTCCCGGTGCACGACGGGACGTCCGCGATGGCGCTTGCGGCCTATCTCGAAGACGGCCTGACCCGGGCTTACCTGGCTATCGTCGCCGTCAGTGATCAGCGGCTGCGCGACTTCGGCGCGCTGGCCATGCAGAGCTCAGCCGAGCGCGCCGCGTACTGGCGCGGTAGCACCCAGGCTTTCCCGGGCCTGGACGGGCCTGGACCCGTGAGGCCCTTAAGGGGCCGGAGAGGCGGGCGGCGCCGGAGAACCGGGGACGCGGGGACGCGGGGACGCGGCGACCGGGACGAAGTCAGTCCGCGCGGAGCAGGGAGGCGAGTACCCGGACGATCGTCGTGGCGGCCAGGTCGACATCGTCCGCGACGGCTATCCGCTCCGCCCAGGACCACCAGAACCACCACATGCCGTCCTTGCCGCAGCCGGCGTAGACGTTCTCCTCAAGCGCCCGCGCGGCCGGGTTCACCACGTACAGGCTGGGGCGGCGGCCGGGCGGTGCCATCAGCCACGCTTCCAGCCCGCGATGGGACAACTCGTCGGCTAGCTTCTCCAGATAAACAGCCTGAATCTGGTCGGGCTCGCGGGCCCCTTTGGCTTCCACCTTAATCACCGTAACTTTGGGGAGTCAGTCTAAAACTTTACGTCGCCACCTAAAGCCAGGATGCCGCCGTGGTGGCTCCTGCGCAACGCCCATCGGGTAATTCGCAGCTCAGGAAGTCAGCGGGCGCGTCCCCCGCATTTTCCCCTACCCAGACAGACGCGCTGGGCCTGGCTCCGGTTCACCAAGGGCCGGCTCAGGCGGAGGTAATAATCACGACCGCAGCGGCGCAGGCAACGATTCAGCATACAAGACGGTCAGCCGCGACACGGCTCGGGTGAGCGCCACGTAGAGCCGCTGCAGGCCCCTGGCCTCGGCCGAGGCGATCAGCGCGGGTTCGGTCACGATGACGTGATCGTACTCAAGCCCCTTGGCCAGGGTCACCGGCACCAGCGTCAGCCGGGAGTCAGAACCCGGCGGGCCGTGTTCGATACCGGCGCCGTCAAGCACCCGGGCCAGGGCCGGGATCTGCGGATCGGCGGCGATGACGGCCACCGAACCGGGCCGGGCGCACGCCTGCAGGCACGCCTGCACCAGGGCCGGCCCGAGCGCGGCGGCGGGCACCCGCACCAGGTCCAGGGCGCCGGGATCGGCCCGCAGCGAGGAGGCAGGCCGCAGCTCGGGGGCGATCACGGCCAGCAGCGTGGACGCGTAGTCCAGGATCTGCCTGGGCACCCGGTATCCCACCGACAGTTCCCTGACCTGCGTACCGGGCTTGCCCAGGTTCGACAGCAGCGATTCCCAGGACGGCGCCGACCACGGCGTGGTGCCCTGCGCGAGGTCACCGAGCACGGTCGCCGCCCCGGTCGAACACCGGCGGCCGAGCGCGCGGCACTCCATCGGCGACAGGTCCTGCGCCTCATCGACCACCACGTGGGCCAGGCTGGGCGTCCGCGTGATCAGGTCGCGCGCCTCGTCGATGAGCACGACGTCGGCCGCGGACCAGCGCGCCGAGCCCGGACCGCGCGGCACGGGCGACCACACGATCGCGGCCTGTTCGGAGGCGGTGAGGACGCCCTCGGCCGCCTCCGCCAGCGCCGCGGCCGACGCCAGCAGCCCGAACACCAGCCGGGCCGGATCCGCCTTCGGCCAGATCGCGTCCACGGCGGTGCGCACCGGCCGGGACCGCCGCACCGCCTCGTGCGTCCGGTCGTCGCAGGCCTCCCCCGCGGCCTCCATCCGGGTCAAGATCACGTGCGCGATCCTGTGCTCGAGCAGTTCGCGGGCCGCGCCGTAACGCACGCCCCGGTGCCGCAGCTCATGGACGAGTTCCTCGAGCTCGTAGGCGGCTACCCGCCAGCGCCGGGCCCCGCGCGGCAGGACCAGGGCCGCGGACGGCCGCCGGACCGACGCCCACAGCGCCCGCCGCAGCACCTCCGCCATCCGCGCGTCCCCCTTGACGATCGCGGCCGCCTCGGTATCCGCCCCGCGCGCGGCGACCGTCCCGGCAGAGGCGACCAGCTCGCCCACGGTGGTCTGGGTGACGTCAAGCTCGCCCAGGGCGGGCAGCACGTTGCGGATGTAGGACAAGAAGGCACGGTTCGGCCCGACCATGACCACCCCGCGCCTGCGCACCTGCTCCCGATGCGCGTACAGCAGGTACGCGACCCGGTGCAGGCCCACGGCGGTTTTGCCGGTGCCTGGCGCGCCCTGCACGCAGACCGTCTGCGCGGCTCCGGCCCGGACGATGTCGTCCTGGTCCGGCTGAATGGTCGCGACGATGTCCCGCATCGGCCCCGACCGCGGACGCTCGATCTCGTCCAGCAGGATCTGGCTCGTCCGGCGTTTGTTTTCCTGGCCCGAACGACCGGTGGTGAACAGCTCATCCTCATAGGCGGTCAGCTCGCCACCGGAGAAGCCGAAACGCCGCCGCAGCGCCAGGTTCATCGGATCCGCGCCGCTGGCCCGGTAAAACGGCCTGGACACCGGGGCCCGCCAGTCGATCACCGCGGGCGTGCCGTCGGGCGCATGCACGTGCCTGCGGCCGATGTGGAAGCTATGCCCGCTCACCCCGTCGTCGCCGGCGCCGGGGGGGCTTTTGGGGGAGGCGGCGTAATCGAGCCGGCCGAAGAACAGGGGGGTGTCGGGGATGTCCTTCAGCGCTTCGGCGCGGTGGTACAGGTCGGCCTTGAGGTATTCCTCGGACACCGGATCCCCGCCCAGGGCGCTGAGGGAGAGCACGTCCTCGCGCATCATGTGCAGGAATTCCCTGGAGCGCCGCAACTGGTCGCGTTCGGCGGTCAGGATGGGGTCGAGGCCGGATCGTTCGGTAGGTTCGTCTTTTGATTGTGAACTTGACGCCGCCACGAGGACGGGAATTTACCAGGCCGGCCGGCGGAAGTCACGCGGTTTTCCGGGCCGGCGGCTGCCATGCGCCTAGGCCGCGCGGGGTGAGGAAGGCGTCGAAGACGAGTTCCGACGCGCCGGTCAGCGTGCCCAGGTCACCCAGGGTCGACGGCAGCAGGGCGGGCGGCCGCGGGCGGCGGAACCGCATCAGCGTGGCCAGGTAGGCCGTCCGGACCGCGTCCGGCGCGGCCTGGTAGACCTCGGCGGCCAGGCCGGACAGGCCGACGACCTCGGGATCCTGGGCGTTCACCAGCGCGCCGATGCCCCGCCCGAGGGCCCCGGCCACCTCCGTCAGGGCCCGGGCGCAGCCCGGATCGATCGCCGCTGCCGCGATGACGCGGCTGGCCTGGATCAGCCGGTCCCCCTGCTCGCCCTGGCCGGCCGCGCGGAGTAGCCCGCGAGCGCCGGCGTCGAGTTCCCAGCAGCCCGCCGAGCCGCACCGGCACGGACCGCTGCCGCCGGCCAGCGGCATGTGCCCGAATTCGCCCGCCGAACCATGCGCTCCGGTCATCGGCTGGCCGCCGGTCAGCAGCACCCCGCCGATGCCGGTCGCGACGTGCAGGTGCAAGGCGACCGAGACACCCCGCAGCACGCCCCGGCGAGCCTCGGCCAGCCCGGCCAGCGTCGCGTCGTTGCCGGCCAGGACCGGACCCGTCGCGCCTGCCGCCTCCGCCGTCAGGACACCGAGGAAAGCGGCCACGTCGACGTCCTGCCAGTCGGACAGGGTGGGCTGCACCATCGTGCCGCCGCTGAGCGGGGAGGGCACCGCGACGCCGATGCCGATCACGCGGTCACCGAACTGGCGGCGGCGGATCCTCAGCCTGGCCGCCACGTCGGCGAGCATCGCGGTACCCGAACCCGTGCCCCGCTCCTGGCGGTCGAGCACGGTGCCGCGGCCGGTGAGCTCGAAGGAGGCCAGGGTAAAGGAGTCATCCCGCAGGTCGACGGCGAGCGCGACCGGTCCGTGCGGATGCGCCGAGGGCACCCCCGTCGGGCGGCCCCTGGTGCGCTGGACCCGCACATCGGCGGGCGCGTCGGCCGGGCTGGGCCGTTCCTCGATGAGCTGGCGGCCGGCCAGGTCCCTGACCAGAACGGTGGCCGTTCCCCTGGCCAGGCTGAGCTGCCTGGTGAGTTCGGCGCGGGTGAGCTGGCCCGCACCGCCGTGGACGGCGCGCAGCAGCCGCGCGAGGTTGTGCGCGCGCAACTCGGCACTTGTCGTCGCCGCGCCCTCGTCCCTCCGCACCATCTGATCGTGCCACGCCCGCGCTCCGGCGCGTGGCCGGGCCTGCTCGGGTCGGTACTCGATCATGGTCGCCGAGAGCTGCCAGTCCCAGTGGAAGCCGGCGGGCGCCGCGTCGGTGTCGCCGCTGGCCCGCGGGTGCTCCCGCAGGTAACCAGCGCAAACACTGTCGCGGGGGACGACAGGAAAAGGGTAGATTCTTTCGTATGTCCGGGACAAACGGTGAGCCGCGCTGGCTGACCGACGATGAGCAGCAGGCATGGCGCGCGACCGTTCACCTGTCCCAGTTGCTTATGCGCCAGCTCGACCGCGACCTGAGCACGCACGGGCTGAGCGGCCACGACTACGAGATCTTGGTGGAGCTGTCCGAGGCGCCGGACAGCCGGCTGCGGATGACCGAGCTCGCCGATGCCACCAGCCAGTCACGGAGCCGGCTGTCCCACCAGATATCGCGGATGGAAGACCGCGGGCTGGTCCGGCGAGACACCTGCGAGGGCGACAAGCGCGGTACTTTCGCGGTGCTGACCGACGCGGGCATAGAAGCGATCAGACGAGTCGCACCTGATCACGTCGAACACGTCCGCCGGCACTTCATCGACCGGCTGACCCCGCGTCAGCTGGAGGAAGTCAGGGACGCCTTCGGCCCGATCGTCGACTACCTGCGCAAGATCCGCGACCGCGATTAGCGCGCGAAGCGCAGCGGGGGTTCCGGGGGGTCGGCGCGGCGTAGCCGCGATCACGCGGCCCGCGAGGGGCCTTCAGGCCCCTCCGGTCGCGTGATACTACGGCGAGCACCCCAGCGGGCGCGCGAAGCGCACCGGGGGGTTCCGGGGGGTCGCCCCCCGGGCTAGAACAAAACGGACATGAGGCGGCCGGTCTCGGTGAAGCCGACCCGGCGGTACGCCGCGCGGGCCGGGGCGTTGAAGTCGTTGACGTACAGCGAGACCAGCGGCGCGATCGACCGCGACGCC
>Ga0302229_10003327_pt1 | contig 11220 bp, 22 predicted proteins | sample II_Palsa_N1_3_FD_193518 | JGI IMG/M metagenome (GOLD analysis project Ga0302229, IMG submission 193518) | Peat permafrost microbial communities from Stordalen Mire near Abisko, Sweden - II_Palsa_N1_3 | ecosystem: Environmental > Terrestrial > Soil > Palsa > Peat permafrost | place: Sweden...
TGGCCGCACAGCTTGAGGCAGGCGGGATCTGGGAGGAGATCAGCGCCGAGATGGACGTGACGCGGGAAGCCATTGAGGCAGTGCGGAGTTGGATGGTTCGCTGGCCGGGAGCGTGGCTGTGAAGATCGCAGCGAGGGGGAGCAGTGCTACTCGTCGTCCTCGGTGAGACGCCCGTGAGCCCGCGCCCATCGCTCCACATCGGCCCGTCGCCAGACCTTGCCCATTTTGAGCTTCACCACGGGTTTCGGGAAGTCGCGCCGGACGATGAGCTGCTGGACCCGCTGCCTGCTCACTTCAAGCAAGTCGGCGATCTCAGCGGACCCTACGTAGTGATGCATGACCGCGACCATAGTCAGGAGTCTACTAGGCACTTGACAAGCGGGCAAGCCTTGCGGGAGACTAGTCACATGACAAGAGGGACCACGAAGCGCATCACCATCTGCCAGCTCTGCCGCCGCCGTGTTTACCAGTTGCGCAACGGCGACTGGTATCACGAGCGCAGTGCCAGCACGTCATGCAGGCCGGGCGAAGGATCGGACCGCCGTGCGCTGCCGGTCGAGATTGAGGTAAGCCGATGACAGAGATCACGATCGGCTGGGGCGACGACACGGTTTGCTCCGAGTGCGCCGGGCCCCTTCCCGCTGGTGCCCCGGCATGGCTGGATAGGGATCTCGTTCTGTGCGCGTTCTGTGCGGAGAGGGTGGCTGCGTGATGGGCATGACGCCGCGCGAGACCTTCGAGACCCGCGCCCTGCGCAGCCTCCGGGGCCGTCACGAAAGCCAGATCAGCGAGAACGCCGAGCGCATCCGCGACCACATCGGCTACGTACTGGCGCGCGTTGAGGCAGGCCGCGCCGACTCCACGGGCATGTACGCGGAGGACATCGGGGCTAGCGTCAGGCGCATCCTGCGATCTGTCGCCGCGCTCGAAGCGATCAAGGAAACCTGCGGCATCTACGACTCCGCGCTGCCCGAGGAGAACTCCCCATGACCCCCATCAAGGCAGGCGACGAGGTACGGGTATTCGACTACAGCCGCTATCACCCGTCGCCAGAAGGCGGCTGGGCCGCCGTCGTGGTCAAGGTCGCCCGCAAGTACGCCACGGCGACCTACGAGGTAACCGACACCGACTGGAACGGGAAGCCGCGCACCAGCACGCGCACCGTCGAGTTCGACATCTCCGACGGCACGGAGCGCGGCGGCAGGAGCCGCTGGGATCTGCAAGTCAGGACACCCGCGCAGGCTGAGCAGGACAAGCGCCGCAAGCTCGCGCTAGCCGAACTCAGGGAGCACGGCATCGAATTCCGGGCCGGCCGCGAGCGCAACTTCTCCCTTGACCAGATCGAGGCCCTGGCAGAGGTAGCCCGGACATTCACTGAGACGGAAGGCTGAGAAATGCCGACAGGAGCCGAGCACCTTCAGTGGTGCAAGGACCGCGCGCTGGTGTACGCGGACCGGGGCGACATCACTAACGCGATCGCGTCCATGTGCTCCGACCTCCGAAAGCACCCAGAGACCGCGAATCACGCTGGCACGCAGCTCATGGTCATGCTGGTCGCGACCGGCAAGTTCGACCGTCCCGGTGAGTTGCGCAAGTTCATCGAAGGGTTCAACTGATGATTGACCGCGCCAGCCTCCCCGGCTACGAATCCTGGCTGAGCAGGGAACCGGAGTACATCCCGCTCCCTGACGGCGAGAAAGAGTGCGAGGTAGACGGCTACACCGAGGACACCCACGGCGGCGAGCACTACTGGCACTGCGACCGCCCGGGCGTGATCACCGTGGATGGCACCCTCATGTGCGAGGACCACGCAGGCGAGCTTGGCTACGGCCCGAAGCAGGAGGAGTACGGGTTCGATCCCTCTGACGGCCTGAACCCCGACACGAGCGGAGGCAAGTGATGGACATCAGCCTCAACACGGGCGGACCCCATAGCCCGGAGTACACACAGGAAGTCGGCGACGCGCTGGCGGAGTGCGTGAGGGTACTCAATCACGCCACTGACGGCTTCGACGGCCTGCTGTACCCCGGCGACGTTGACCGGCTCATCTCAGCCGTGGCGACCATGGCCAGCCGCCTGCCGCAGCTGTTCGCGCAGGCGGAGGAGAACCTGACCAGGATCGCGGGCACGCCCGGCCTGTACGACGACCGCGGCGGCGGCGCCGAGGTCACGGTTGCGCAGGTATCCGTGGGCCTCAGTGAGGCGGCTGCCGCGGCGAATGCCCTGTACGAGTTGCTGGACGCCGCCCATCAGGCCAGTGCGCACCTGGGGGTCCGGAGCGGCGGCGAGGGGAGCGAGGACGATGGCTGAGCCGTGGAACCTGACCGAGACGCAGCGCCGCCAGTTCCGGGATGCGCAGGCGCAGCGCAAGATCGCAGAGGCGGATGGCCACTTCCCCGGCTGCCACCCCGAGCATGAGCAGGGAGACCGCCCAGAAGGCCGCAAGCCGCAGGACACCGAACCATGCTGGCACTGCGGCACGGCCACCGAGCGTGGCGCCTGCGGTTGCCTGGACTGCCAGGAAGGCGACATCTACGTCCCCATCGGCGCCGTCTACCACTGCCCGACCTGCGGGCGCTGGTGGGCCTGGATGACCGGCCTGAACATCACCACGATCACGTTCGGAGAGCCCGATGCCTGACACCACGCCTGACCCGGTAGCGCCGTACCTGCACTGCGAGTGCGGTACGCGCCTCATCTCTGGTGAGCGCTGCCCGTTGTGCGGCTGGGGGTGGAACGACACCCTCAGCGCTGAACCTGACCCGGTAGCCGCCTACCTCGCTAAGGCAGCCGGGACGCTCGATGATCTCGGCTATGAGGAGGAGGCCATACCCGGCGCGGTGATGACAGCGGGCCTGTACGCGCGCCGCTTCCTTGCTGCGGTAGATGCGGTACTGGCGCTCCACCACCCGCACCGCATCTACACCGAGTGCGACCACGCGCACGCTTACGATTCCGACGCCGAGCGTGACAAGGCCGGCGTGATCGACTGCGGCGACTTCGTGACGTGCGAGGACGGCTTCATGTACCTGGTCTGCCGGGAGTGCTGCGTAGACGACGGCCAGACCGAGGAGTGCATAGACGGCCACCATCATGACGAAGGCAAGCCGATCTGCCCCACCGTCGCGGCTATCTCTGCGGCCCTGACCGGAACGGAGAGCACCGATGGCTGAGCGACGGAACAGTGAGCGCTGGGCGATTCTGAGCGGCCTGGACATCGGCGCAGATGGCGACCCGTACCTTGACCGGCTCCGCATCATCCAGACGCCGCTGTTCGGAATCTACCTGCACCACATCCACCGGCCGGATCGTGAGCCTGACCCGCACGATCACCCCTGGTGGTTCGCCTCAATCGTGCTGGCCGGTGCCTACCAAGAGAAGGTCTGGCCCGACAAGCGCGACCCTTCCGTCTCGGCCTGGCGCATCCGCCGGCGCTGGTCGCCGGGCTACATCGGGCTTGGTGCCGCGCACATCATCAAGGCCACCAGCGGACCTCTCTGGACGCTCGTGCTGACCGGCCCGAAGCGCGCCGGCTGGGGTTTCTGGCGCGATGGCCAGTTCATTCCCTGGCGCGAGTATCAGTACGCAGGCACCGATGACTGACCAGTCCGCCCGCGAGCAGCGCAGCCAGACCGTCCGGCCAGTGACCGAGCGCAGGCCGTTCTGTCCCCGCTGCGGCCGGGGGATCAAGCCCTGCGCTCCGTGCTGCCGTCATACCGGATGGGTTCACCGGACCACCGGCCGTCATGAGTGCGCTACCGAGGAGACGCCCGATGGCAATGGACTATGAGACCGGACTGCCTGAAGCGCTCGGCCAGATGATCTACGAGCAGGGAAAGGTCATTATCGACGGGGCGATAGCCGGGGCCATGGCGGGGGAGCGTGCCGCCATCCTTGACGGCCTGCGCCCGGCCACGGTCCTGCTGCGCGCTGCTGACGGACAGGAAGTCGCCGCAGTGCCGTGGTCGGTGATCCTGGCAGTCCTCAGCGCAAGGGAGAGCACCGATGGCCCGCCAGCCTAAGCCCGAGATCAAGCCCACCCGTGCTACCCGCCGTGTCCTGCTGGTGCTCCTGACCGGAGCCGGGGAACTTTCCGGCTACCCGATCTCCCGGGCGGCGATGGTCGGCCCCGGTCACGTCTACGTCCTGCTGGCGAGGCTTGAGCGCATCGGATGGGTGGCAAGCGACTGGCAGGAGAGCGTGCCGCACGGCCAGCCGAGCCCGCGCAGGTTCTACCAGCTGACCCGCTACGGCCGGGCGATGGCACTCAAGATGCTGGGACTGGGGAACGATCATGTGTGACGCCCCGTGATCCGCTCCTGTGCCTGCGAGTGCGACCCTGCAGTGTTCGGTCACTCTGCCTGCGGTCGTGCCCCGCAATGGCTTCTCAGCCTCGCCCGGTGGAAGGTTCACGTCAGGGTTGCGGCTTCCGCGCGGGCAGACTGGGCAGTGCAGGCCAAGGCTGAGCAAGCGACCGCGGCGAGGAAGGAACTGGCCAATGCCTGACTACCGAATCCTGATCACGGGCAGAGGGATACCTACCAGGAGGTTCGGGCCATGAAATGCCAGCACGGGCACGAGATCGTGCGATGCGACTGCGGCGGGAGCGCCTGCCCCGGCTATCACCATAAGCCCGTGGCCGGGGAGAACGTAGCAGGGCATTACTGCCGTCCGCCGTCCGGCGAATGGGTAAAGATCAAGGTCCGCACCGAGGAGGGAGAACCGGATGCCTAGATCCCGCATCCGCCAGGAGTTCGTCTGCGACCTCGGCTATCGCCCCGGTGTCCCGATGCTGACCCCGCTGCCGACCACCGTGGACTGCGAGCCTCACACTCCCCACCCGCAGGGATACGTCGCGCATTCCGAATGGGCCGACCTGATGATGGAGACCCATACTCAGCGGGAATGCCGTGGCTGCGGGCGATGGATGGTCTGGGAACCGAAGGGGGCGCCCGGTGAGCGCATGGGATGACCTCGCCGCGCTGATGGCCCGCTGCCCGCCGCCATCCGCGCCGAAGTCCCTGCACGCCCACCCGTACGCCGCGGAAGCACTCAGGGACATGAGCACCCCGGACTCGCCCGCGCCGTGGTCCGGCGCTATCGGCTCACTGACGGGCATCCCGGTCATCCTCGATGACGAGATGGCACCCGGAGCCTGGGAGATCCGCGAGGGAGACAAAGTGATCAGCAGCGGGGTAGTGCGCAGCAAGTGGGCTGACCTGTTCGGGCCGGGCCGCACTAAGGAGGGGGGAGCGTGATGCCTAACGAAGCGCTCGTGATCGACGGCAGCGACGGGGTATGGGCTCGCCTGCGAACCACCGAGGTCACCATCTGGCCCGAGGAGATGCAAGACGGCATCGACGCAGGCACATGGTGCCTGACCGTCGCCTACCGCGGCGCCGGGCGCTGGGGCGTCTTCCGCGGCTCCGGCGACAGCGGCCCGTGCCTCGGCGCGGACGGCACCTGGAGTTTCGGCCGTCCTGATGATGGTGACGATAGGGCCTGGCTGGCTACCTACCGCTTCACCCATGCTGAGGCGATGATGCTGGCCCGTGAGTGGGCACCGAAGGTGAAGGTCAACAGCATGACCGCAGTGGAGGCACTGGCGTGGCACGCATCACGAGGGGAAGGGCCGGATGCCTGACTACCCGCCCGGAGATGAGCCCGGCTACCTGACCATCTTCTGCCGGTCCTGCGGCTACAGCGGCACCAGCCGGCACTACGAGGATCAGGGTGACGGGACATGGCTTTGCTCAGCCTGCCCGGCACCAGAGGAGGAGCAGTGACCAGCGCTCATTTCTTCCTGGCCATATGCCAGGACTGCACGCCCATCCTGCCGCAGCCGTTCTATGACGAAGCGGAGCGCGACAAGTGGGCAGCGGCGCACCGGGAAGCTACCGGCCACAGGATCGTCTCTGCGGAGGAGCGCCGATGACTGACCATGACCCGCTAACCGTCCCCGGACAGCCGCACCTGGTGATCACCGCTGCCCGCTGGTGGACCGCAGAACAATGATCGACTATGCAGCGTTCCTGACGGCCCGGCTGGACGAGGACGAGCAAGTGGCGAAGGCGGCTGAGCGCGAGATGGCCACTTGGGGCGGACAGTGGCCGTCCTACGCCAAGCTCGGGTTCGACGTCGGAGATCTCGCGCAAACCTTCAACCCTGCGCGCGTGCTCCGCGAGGTCGCGGCCGGGCGGGCCATTCTGGCCGAGCATCCGCACCACTACGAAGATGCAGCGCATCCTGAGTACGGATTCGGCTGCGACACCTGCCACTGGGACAACGAATACAGTTTCGGGCGGGAAATCAGGTGGTGCGCAACACTGCGCGCCCTCGCGGCCGTCTACAGCGACCACCCGGGCTACGACGAGGCACCGGGGTCCGCGTGAGCGGGAGCCCCGTCATTGCCCCGGACTCGCTGGACTGGGTGACGTTCAGCAGCGAGGAAGACGAGCTGTGCGAGGCCCGGAGCATGCCATGCGGCCGGCAGGCCGCAGCGGTCGCCATCTGGCAGACCGTATCCCCTCGCTGCCCCGAGCGGCAGCCGCTGTGCCTTGAGCATGCTGACCTGGCGCTCCGCAGGTCCGCAGGATACGGCCAGTGGTTTTGCGGCTGCCGGCTGCTGCGGATTGAGCCGATCCGGTGACGAGTCTTCCTGCCGCGCCCGCGTGGCCTGGCACCACCGGCCGACGACCGCCCGCACCCTAGGGGGAATGCGGGCGGCCTTGCATCTGATCGACATCATCGCCCGTCACCCAATGGCCACCTCCTGCCCCGAGGTTTCAGCTCACGTCTCGATCGTGAGCGCGGTGTGACTGCCTGTCAAGAGGTCAGCACCAGCCCGGTAGCCGCCGCGATCTTCACTGCCGCCGAGTTGTGTCTCATGTCCCGCCTCGTCTCCGCTCCCGGCTCCTGGATGGTTATCTCCCCGTCCGGCCCGGTGACGCGGAGCCTTCCCTTGCCGGTCCGCTGCACGGATCCCCCGGCTTTGCGGATGGCGGCAGCCAGGTCACGGGCGGCACTGGAGCGGTAGCGGTCAGGCATGACTGGCCTGCCCCGTCCGCATCGCAGCGATCGCCGTGAGCACCCGCGCATTGTCGTCGTCCAGGTCCACAAGGGCGCCCCGCGTCGCGTAGCCCTTGCTGATCTGCCGCTCCACTTCCTTCTTCTGCGCGGCGAAGTACCGCACGGCCCATGACCGCGTGGCCGGGTACGACGCCTTGCACCTGCCGCAGTACACCAAGATGGTCATGCCGCCCTCGCGGGTGCCCTGGCTGCCGTAGCCGCTGCTGACCGGCAGTTCGTGGCCGGCTGGCTTACCCTGCGGTGTCTTGTGGTCGCTCATGACGGCTCCCCCTCATCCAGATCCCACTTGCGGGACTTTCCGAGCGCGATCAGCTCGGCCGGCGCGATGTGCCGCAGGTATACGTCGGTAGTCAGCAGCGATGAGTGGCCCAGCTGCTGCTGGATCAGGTTCATTGGCCAGCCCTCGTGCGCGAGTTCGGCCGCGTGAGTGTGCCGCAGCCCGTGCGGGTGGACGCGCTTCTCGATCCCGGCCTTGAGCGCGAGCCGCTTCATCAGGTTCCGGACGTACTGCGGCTGGACGCGCTTGCCATCCAGGGTGCAGAACAGCAACCCGTTCCGGAGGCTGAGCGCCGAGCGCCGAGCCATCCACTGCTGCACGATCGCCATGCCGCCGTCGTCAAGGCTGACGGTCCGGTCCTTGTCCTTCTTGCCGTGCAGGACGCGCACGGTTCCCTGCTGCGCGTTGATGTCGGCTGGCTTGAGCGCGAGCGCTTCATCGAGCCGGAGGCCGGCGCGGTACATCACCGCGATCAGCGCCCGGTTGCGCAACCCGGTCGGTGCCCGGACGGAGCACTGGCGGGCCAGCGCGGCGACCTCATCGCGGGTCAGGATCTCTGCGGGCTGCTTGCGGCCTGTATCTGCCACGCCCAACGCCTCCAGTATCGGTTTGTCCACTTACCGATACTCTATAGCGCCCAGACTCCGGCCGGGAGGCGACACGCGGACTAACCGATACTATTTTGGCGCCTCAGCCCAGTTTTAGCCGCCTGCCATCTCATAGGTCCGAGCACCCCGGTTACCCCACGGATTTCTTTCGCCCGGTTAGTAGGTTCCCGCCTGTCCCCAACCGGCGCCCCCCCTCCCCCCGTAATCCGGGGAGCCTGACCGCAGTCAGGACTTGTGCCGGCTGGCCCGCCGAAGCGGGAACCCCCTTGCGGGGGCGGACAGGATTACCCTCGGCCGTGGCCGATCGCGGCTCGCGCCGCTTATCCCTCATCCGAAAGTCGCGGGGGCATGACAACGAGAGGTCGCGCCTTACTGCGGCGTGCCTTCGAGCCGTCGCCTGCCGCCCTGGGTGGTCAGAGCATGGGCTGGTGACGGGATGCGGGCGGACCGCGTGAGGTGGATGCGTGTACGGCTGGCCCTGGCCGGCGTGTCGTTCGCGGGCGTAGTGGCCTAGCCGAGGTGCGTTCGTGTATCGTGTGCCTCGGTTGGGTGTGCGTCAGGTTCCGTAGCTTTTGCCGCCAAGCTTCCGGCTACGAACCTAGTTAGATGGAATTGTGAGCTGTGGGCCGCCTAAGGTGCGGCCCTTGTTCATTTCACGGGCTACCCGCCTTCGCCTGCTAGCGCCGATTCGTCCGCTGGCATTCTCCCAGTCGGCCCGCTCCGTTGCCCAGATGCCACGCCGGCCCGGTCAGGCTGTAACGTTCCGCCACCTATCGGCTACCCTGCGTTCCATCGTTACCGCTACGTGACCAGAACCTGTCACCCGGTAGCCACCGCAGGGAGTCAACTAGGCGCGCGGCACGTCATGACACTCGCCGCGTTCGGCTCCCGGGCCCGGGAGCCGTCCTCCTTTCCGGAAGGAATCACCTTGACTGACTACCTCAGGAGGGCCGCGGTCGCCATCGGTGCCGCTGCCCTCATCCTCGGGACGCTCGGCGCCGGCGTGGCGTCCGCGGCCACGCATCCGCACAAGAACGCCACGCTCGTGTGCGCGTTCAACTGCTTCAACCTGTCGAACCTCCAGCTGGACGGGACCGGCTTCGGCTCGTTCATCCAGAACGCCCACGGCGGCGCTACCGGCGGCAGCCTGAACATGCGGGCCGAGGGCATCAACAAGGAAAATGAGGACTTCGGCGGCGGTTTCATCACCGATGTGGGCACGGTGGGCGTTCCCGGATCGGGCGCCTGCGACACCGGCCTGCTTCCCGCCACGTCGATCTTCTGCACCAACGCCACGGTGTTCTCGGCCGACCCGGTGTTCGAGGCGAACTTCGCGCCGGACAGCAACGAGACCGGGCTCTGCGTCGGCGCTGTCGCCGGCAACGTCGCCCAGCGGGTGAAGCTGCTCCCGTGCGGTGCCAGCGTGGGGACGCTCTGGATCGGTGACCTGATCCACGGCGTGCCGATCGGCCCCCACGTGTACGAGCCGTGGATGAACGGCGCGGACACGTCGTTCTCGCACCCGCTGGTCTTGACCGTGAACCCGTCGAGCAAGACCCCGCGCAACGTGCTGCGCACCGACGTGGAGAACACCACGGCCAGCTTCGTGCCGGACAACCAGCAGTTCACGTTCACGATCGGCCACGCTGGGGCCTGATCCCGCTAGTCCCCTCGCTGCGGCCTTTCCTTCCCGTGAGGCCGCACCGGGGTGGGGGGATAGGTCCCGGGCGGGGTGGCCCCAGTCCGGGACCGCCCGGGGCGCATGAAAAGAGGGCGCCTAGCCGATGGGTAACCGGCTAGGCGCCCTCTCGCTGTGCAACCATCAACCAACGGAACGTGACCAGGGGGGACCTGTGGGTGACCGCATCGTACGAGCATTACCCCGCGTGGAAGCCCGTGGCTTAACCCGGGCACAGCGTCACGGGCGGCGCTGCGTCGGCTGCCTGAAGCTGCTCCGGGGAAGGGGCCAGGACTTCGCGATCAGCACCGAGGGGTCCGTGGTGAAGTGCTGCGGGCGCTGCGAGCCGGTGCTCTATCCGGCGTAGCCTGCGCCGCAGTGGAAGGATGAAGGCATGGAGCACAAGACGTGGCACACGATCGACAAGAGCGACTGGGGCGCCGGGCCGTGGCAGGACGAGCCCGATAAAGAGCAGTGGACCGATCCTGGCACCGGGTTCGCCTGCCTGCTCAAGCGCAACCCATCCGGCGCGCTCTGCGGCTACGTCGGCGTCCCGCAGGGTCACCCCTGGCACGGCTCGGGGTACTCCCCCGGATATGACGAGAACTACGACGAGCGGGAACTGCCGCCCGCGCTCCAGCTGCTCCATGACGTGAGCGTGCACGGCGACCTGACCTACGCCGACGCCTGCCAGGAAGGCGACGATGGCGAGACGATCTGCCACGTCGCCGCGCCGGGTGAGCCAGAGCCGCTCTGGTGGTTCGGATTCGACTGCTCCCACGCTGGGGATCTCAACCCGGCGCGGGCCTACCGGGATCTGATGCGCGGATGGGGTGGCGACAGGGGCGAAAGGTACAGGGACGCCGCCTACGTCAAGGCCGAGTGCGCGACGCTCGCGGCAGCGGCAGCCGCATCGGCGGAACTAGTGAGCGCGTAGCTTGGCCTGTTCTAGCGCGTAATGTCGTAGTACGGTCTACCTCAGAGCGCACGAAATGACCGCCCGGCCTCCACCCCGCGAGGGGCAGAGACCGGGCGGCCTGCTGTCTAGCTGAAGTTCAGCCGATCTTGTGTCTCCGTCGCGATCAGCACCGAAGGATCCGTGCTCAAGGCGTGCGGGAAGTGCGTCCCGGTCCTGTACCCGGCGTAGCACTTACCTGTGGTAACAGAACGCTAACCGTGCGGATACGTCCAGCCGGCGCGGGCGCCTTGTTACCTTGATAACGAACCGACCTCACCGGGAGGGAACGTGCACGTCGTCCACAGCCTGCTCCACCTGGCACCTCTCATCCACCGCTGGATCCTGTTCCTTGGCCACCATGACAAACTTCCGGTGTCGAGTGCTGTCATCGTCTGAGCGTGCGAGCGCTCCGGTGATGAGTCTGATCCCAGGGACCGCTCGCATGCAGGTCAGCGACCGCGCACGTACCTTGACAAGTCCACAGGGGAACGCCAATCTGCTGTCTACGCCCGACCGCTCGCGCAGCCTTGAATCTGCGCTGCTCAACTGGCTCGTTTTTCGCGAGCTGTCATCCCGCCCGTCAAGGGCGGGCTCCATTGCGGCGCGACGA
>Ga0302229_10003331_pt1 | contig 11209 bp, 7 predicted proteins | sample II_Palsa_N1_3_FD_193518 | JGI IMG/M metagenome (GOLD analysis project Ga0302229, IMG submission 193518) | Peat permafrost microbial communities from Stordalen Mire near Abisko, Sweden - II_Palsa_N1_3 | ecosystem: Environmental > Terrestrial > Soil > Palsa > Peat permafrost | place: Sweden...
GTCGGGGCCGAGCGGCTGCCCCCACTCGTCGAAGAACTCGCCCAGCGTGTAGGTACGCTCGACCGGCGACTCGATGTGGATGATGCCGTCGGCCGCGTGCGTGTGCAGCCAGTAGAAGCAGGTGCCGGAACCGATGAACGGACCGGCGTTGGTCTGCTGGGCGACGGCGCCGGGGATGCCGATCGCCGCCGGGACCTGGCGCTGCTGCCCGTTGACGAAGATCGTCAGGTGGGTGTGGATGTGGAACACCGTCTGCTCGCTGGTCTGGCAGCTGATCCCGTCGATGGTCTGCCCAGTCGTCGCCGCCGACGTCCCCGCCAGCACCGGAGCGCTCGGAATGGGCACGTTCTCCGGCCCCAGCGCCCCCGCCGCCGGCGCGGCCGTCAGCGTCCCGAGCGTGGACAACGGCAGGTAGTCGGCCGCGTTACCGACGACCCCGCTGCCGACGTTTCCGTTGCCACCGCCGTTGCCGCCGGAGACCGCAACCCCGACCCCGGCCCCGACGCCCGCCACCACCACGATCGCGCCCGCCGCCACGCCCAGGCGCACCCGTCGCTTGCGCCGCGCCTCTGCCCGCCTGGCCTCCTCGATCGCCCGACGCCTGTTCTCCCGCGAACCAGATCCCGACACCGGCACCCCCAAGATCTACTATCTACGTACGTACATAGTAGCAACCGGGCTTCGTGCCCGCCACGGGGCGGCAGAGGCGACGGCGTCGGGCGCTGCCCGGGTGGGGTGTATGTCATTTCCGTCGTTGGGACGACGGAAATGACATACGGCTCCCCGTCCAATGGGGTCGGTGGCGTAGCTGACAGATCCCGTTTGCGGGTCGATGGCGTAGCCGACAGGCGGCAGGAGGCGCGGGGGGTTGTGGAAGACGTCGAGGGCGCCGGAGACGTAGGAGTCGCGGGAGACGCCGATCGCAAGCGACGTTAGGGCCTAAGAGACGTAAGGGATAAAGGGAACCCACGCCCTGAGAGAACGCACGCCCCGCCTTGCGGGCGAAAGCCCGCTGCGGGGGGTACGGGGCCAGGGGGAATGGGGGGCGGGAGCCCCCCATGCTGGAGACCTGTCCCCCCGGGGGATACAGATACCGGGGGAGGTGGGCGAAGCCCACCGACCATGCGGGTCCCAAAGCTTAATGCGGCGGCGCGACCGCTCAGCCGCCGCAGACGGGGGCACTGCGTGGCGAGCATTTCCAATCGCGGACGGGGGGACCGCGTGGTCGCAGCGCCGCCGCACAACGTCACCATACAAGGTTGCGGATACCCAAACAAGTCGGGAACTTAAGGACACGCCGGCGAGCTCCACGCGTTGCCGCAGACGCGACCAACGTCACGCCGCCCACGGTCGCCCGACGGTCCTAAGCTTGGCCCATGGCTGAGTTTTCCTTCACCGATCTGCTCCCGCTCGGGCACGACGACACCACCTACCGGAAGATCGCCGACGGTGGAGCTGTAGCCAAGGGCCCGTTCGGACGAAGCTTTCTTGAAGTTGAACCTGAGGCGCTCACGCTGCTGAGCCGGACAGCGTTCAGGGACATCGCCCACCTGCTCCGCCCCTCGCACCTCCGGCAGCTGCGGTCCATCCTGGACGACCCCGAGGCGTCGCCGAACGACCGGTACGTCGCGCGCGACCTGCTGCAGAACGCGAACATCGCGGCCGGCGGGGTGCTGCCGATGTGCCAGGACACCGGCACCGCGATCGTGATGGGCAAGCGCGGCCAGCAGGTCCTGACCGACGGGCGGGACGAGGAGCACCTCGCCCGCGGCGTCTACGACGCCTACACGCAGCTGAACCTGCGCTACTCCCAGATGGCGCCGCTGACCATGTGGGACGAGAAGAACACGGGTTCCAATCTGCCCGCGCAGATCGAGCTGTACGCGACCGACGGCGACGCCTACAAGTTCCTGTTCATGGCCAAGGGCGGCGGCTCGGCGAATAAGTCCTACCTCTACCAGGAGACCAAGGCGGTGCTGAACCCGACGCGGATGGCCTCGTTCCTCGAGGAGAAGATCCGCGCCATCGGGACGTCCGCCTGCCCGCCGTACCACCTGGCCATCGTGGTCGGCGGGACCAGCGCCGAGTATGCGCTGAAGACGGCCAAGTACGCGTCCGCGCGCTACCTGGACACGCTGCCGACCGAGGGCTCGATGGGCGGGAACGGCTTCCGCGACGTTGAGCTCGAGCAGACGGTTCTCGACATCACCAGGAAGATCGGGATCGGGGCGCAGTTCGGCGGCAAGTACTTCTGCCACGACGTGCGGGTGATCAGGCTGCCCAGGCACGGGGCGTCGTGCCCGGTTGCGATCGCGGTCTCCTGCTCGGCCGACCGGCAGGCGGTCGGCAAGATCACCGCCGAGGGGGTCTTCCTCGAGGCCCTGGAGACCGACCCGGCGCAGTACCTGCCTGACCCCGCGTCGGTCGCCTCGGACGCCACCGAGGTCGTGTCGATCGACCTCAGCAGGCCGATGTCGGAGATTCGCGCGGAGCTGGCCCGGTACCCGGTCAAGACCCGGCTTTCGCTGACCGGGACGATGGTGGTCGCGCGCGACATCGCCCACGCGAAGATCGCCGAGCGGCTCGAGGCGGGCGAGCCGATGCCGTCGTACCTGCGCGACCACCCGGTTTACTACGCCGGCCCGGCCAAGACCCCGGCCGGGTACGCTTCAGGCGCGTTCGGACCGACGACGGCGGGCCGGATGGACTCCTACGTGGAGCGGTTCCAGGCCGCCGGGGGGTCGCTGGTCATGCTCGCGAAGGGCAACCGGTCCACAGGTGTGACCGAGGCGTGCAAGCGCCACGGCGGGTTCTACCTCGGCTCGATCGGCGGCGCGGCGGCGCGACTCGCCCAGGACTGCATCACCAAGGTTGAGGTCCTGGAATACCCCGAGCTGGGGATGGAGGCGGTGTGGAAGATCGAGGTCAAGGACTTCCCTGCCTTCATCATCGTCGATGACAAGGGGAACGATTTCTTCGCCGAGGCGGCCGGTCCGCTGTTGTCCATCGGCAGCCACCCCTAATCGCTGATATCGTCCGGTCTATGCCCCCTATGACAGGGCGGGTCATCGCCGGGCGTTACAACCTTCAGCACCCCATCGGCCGTGGTGCCATGGGTGTCGTGTGGCGTGCTCGCGACACGATCCTCGAGCGCGATGTGGCCGTCAAAGAGGTCGTGATCTCCTCCCTGCTCGGTGAGGAGGAGCGGCGGAACGCCTATCAGCGAACGCTGCGCGAGGCGCGGACCGCCGCCCGGTTGTCGCACCGCGGCCTTGTCGCCGTCTATGACGTGGCCGAGGATGACGGCAGGCCCTGGATCGTGATGGAGCTCGTGCCGTCTCGCTCCCTCGACCAGGTGCTGACCGTGGAAGGGCGGCTGCCGGCGCTGCGGGTCGCCCGGATCGGCCAGCAGCTGCTGTCCGCGCTCGCCGCCGCGCACATCGCCGGGGTCCTGCACCGGGACGTGAAGCCGAGCAACGTGCTGATCGCCACCGACCGGACCGGCACCGGCTGGGACGAGCGGGCGGTGCTGACCGACTTCGGCATCGCGCAGTTCGAGGGCGATCCCCGGCTGACCCAGACCGGCATGGTGATGGGCTCCCCCGGTTTCACCGCGCCCGAGCGGATCCGCGGCGGCGACGCCACCCCCGCGTCCGACCTCTGGTCGCTCGGGGCGACGCTGTACGCGGCGGTCGAGGGACGCGGTCCGTACGAGCAGCGCGGCGGCGCCATCACCACGATGTCCGCCATCATCAACGAGGACGCGCCGGTCGCCGCGCACGCCGGCCGGCTTGCCCCCGTTATCGGGGCGCTGATGCGCAGGGACCCCGCATCGCGGCCCACTGCGCCTGCCGCGGCGCGGATGTTCGCCTACGTGCTGCCGCTGCTTTCCGCCGCCGAGTCCGAGCAGCCCGCCCCCGCCCACCCGCCAACGGCGGCGTCGCAGGCCCGGCCGTCGGCCCGCGCCGTCGCGCCCGCACCGGTGAACCCGCGTGACGCCGCGCCCGTGTCCGGGTCCTCGGGTCCTCCCAAGCCGGGAGCGGCTCGCGAACTGGCCGCCGCCACGCCGGCCGCGATCGCCCCGCCCTCACCGGCGGTCGCGGCGACGACACCGGAGAACGGGGCGCAGGCCGTGGCTCGGCCGTCCGCCCGCCGATCAGCCGAGGCCGAGGCGCCGAAGCCGCCGACGCCGGCCGCGGCGGCGCCAGCGGCAAAGGCAGCGCCAGCGGCAAAGGCGGGCTCGGCAGCGAAGGGGACGCCAGCAGCAGAAGCAGCGCCGTCGGCCGGGGCGGCCGAGGAACCAGGGCCGGCCGGTGCCCCGATACCGGAGCCGACGGCCGGGCCTAGTCCGAGCCCTCAAGCCCTGGGGGCGAAGAAGCCGGAAGCCGGGCCGCCGGAAGCCGCCGACGCGGCGGAGGACGCCGACAACACGGCTGCGGCTGGCTCGGAAGCGAGCGCCGACAGCGCCGAGGACGCGACGCCGACGCCCGGCCCGGAGACGGCCGCTGCCCCGGAGATGGCCGCTGCCGCGGAGGCGGACGCGGAGCCTGAGGCGGACGCGACGGCGGGTACCGAGGCAGAGGCAGAGTCGACGGCTGAAGCCGACGCGGAGGCAACCGCGGTCGGCCAGGCTGACGCGGCCGTGGACGCGACGGTAGAGCCGACCGACGACGAGGCGGTATCCCCCGACGAGGCGGTATCCGCCGACGAGGCGGTGTCCGCCGTCGACGCGGTATCCGCGGTCGAGGCGCCGCAGCCGCCCGCCGACGCCGAGGACGCCGATGCGCCGGCCGCGGCGGATGCCGTCGCGAGTGCCGAACGCGTGGAGGCGAGGGCGGCGCAGGCCGGCCCGGACGACTCGGTGACGGACCCAGACCCGACCCGACCCCGGCTGAAGCCGAAGCCGGCTCCGACGTTCACCGCCGCCAGGCCCGGGGAGCGCCGGGCCGCGCCGACGTTCTCGGCCGCGCGGCCGGATCAGCCCGGCGCCGTCCAGCGGACGCCGAAGGCGGCCCACGGGTCGGCGCAATCCTCGGTCGCCCAATCGGGCACGCCGTCGTACTGGCCGGCCCCGCAGGGAGCGGCACCGCCCGGCGGGCAGTGGTCCGCTGCCACGCCCGCAGAGGGGGCGGTTCCGCAGTACGGCGGCCCTCCCTATGCGAGTGCGGCCGCGTCGGCCCCCGGCGCCGGCGGTCAGTACGCCGGACCATCCAAGCAGTACGCCGACCTGGCTACGCAGTACCCGCCGGCGCCGGTCGGCGACAGCGGGCAGCGCCGCCGAGGATCACGGCGCTGGATCATCCTGGCCATCTGCGCCGTGCTGGTCGCGGCCGCGATCGGCGCGGGCACGGCTCTCGCCCTGCGCCACAACAACGGCGGCAGCGGCGCCGGGACGACGGCGGTGGTCCAAGGCGCCGCGCCCAAAACCGCGTTCGGATCGGTGAACGCGCTCAACGGACGATCGACCACGGTCCCGGCCGGCTGGACGACCGAGACGGTGACGCCGTCGGCGCACAGCACGACCGCCGGGTTCACGATTGATGTGCCGCCCGGCTGGACTAAGGAGCCGAAAGGACTCGCGACCTACTTCTACGGTCCCGACGACATGGTGCTCGACGTCGACCTGAGCCCGCACGCGCACCCCGACAGCATGGTGCAAGAGGCCGAGTACCTCCAGCAGCAGCAGGCGGTGGTCGGGGACGCGTTCCCCGGCTACCAGCGGCTCCAGCTTCTGGCGGTGCCGGTCCGGGGCACCCAAGGCGCGTTCTGGCAGTTCACCTGGTCCTTGAAGGGCGTCCGGGTCCGCACCGACGACATCCTGTTCGTGCTGCCGACCTCGGCCGGCAGGCAGTCCTACGCGGTCTACCTCAGGGCGCCGGACAGCGGGTGGAACAGCACCTACCTGCCGATCTTCGAGAAGATCCTGCCGACCTTCGAGCCGGTCACGACGTCTTAGCGTGAATGGCCCGGTCCGCGACGCACGCCTCAGCGTGTGGCGAAGGGGGCGTCATACGACCGAAATGGCATGCAACGACCTTTATATGCGCCAGTGGGGTGAGGCGTGGTGAGGGTGAGGATGGTGTTACCGATTCCCGGCCGCTGTGGGTCATCGCGTCGATGCGGAGGCGGCCCCGGCGATCGAGCGGTTCTCGGTCGCGCGCTCGCTCACCAGCGTCGACGCCTAGGCCGCGGCCCTGGTCGTGACGGCGCTGGCGATGTCGTCGCCCGCCTCGGCGCGGACCGACTATCGCCCGTCTGAGCGTGGCCGAATGGACCGCGAATTAGCCATTTCGCAATACACGCGCGGCGGCCCTCTGAATAAGCCGCATACGGCCGAATAAAATGAATTGCGCGACGATGCGAGAGAGCGGAATTAGTAGTATCCGTCCGCCTCTTCGTGGTCCCAGGCGACGCACGGTGTGCCGTAGACCGATTTGATGTAGCCCAGGCCCCAGATGATCTGGGTCGTCGGGTCGGTCTCCCAGTCGGCGCCGGCGCTCGCCATCTTGTCACCGGGCAGCGACTGCGGGATGCCGTAGGCACCGGACGGGTTCTCCGCGTAGACGTTCCAGCCGCTCTCCTGCTGCCACAGGTCGTACAGGCACGGCCACTGGGTGGTCTTGTCGAACCCTTCGTCGACGAGCTCGTCCTCGCCGATCACCTCGGCCGAGCTCGGGTCGGCGGGCGGCGGCGACCCGGTGATGCCGGTGCCGGTCTGGATGCCGGAGCCGTCCGAGGCGTCGTTGGCGGCCTGCTGCTGAGCGGCCAGGATCTGCGTCGGGTCAGCGTGCGCGGGCTTGGAGGCCACGGTCAGCGTCTCGGCGGCGTCGTTCATCGCGATGATCGTCGCCCGCTCGCTCTCGAGCGCGCCGACCTGCTTGCTCTGCCCCAGCGAGTCGATGGACTGGAAGAGCCCGCTGGCGCCGCTGCCGCTCGTGTTCAGCATCTTCGCCGCCACCAGGACCCCGACGACGAGCAGAATCGCCATCCCGAGCGCGGGCACGACAACGCCGGTCCGGTGGAACAGGCCCCGCTTCTTCTTCCGCCCGCTCCGCGGCCCGACCGGGCTGACGGGAGCAGCGACGGGAGTCTCCGAGTCGCCGTCCGATGCCGAAGTCGTGGCATCGAGCATCGCCGTCCGATGTCGTGACAAAGCAGTCCCTTCCGGTGCATGCCGTGCATATAACGCACCCATCTACCGCTGCCGAACAACGATGCCAGAAGGAGACATCGACCGTCCGCGACTTCACCAAGAAAGGCGGCGCGGTTCTCTTACCATTCTGTGACGCGAATCACGGGGCAATAACACGGACTGTGATCGGCGGCATGACACAACCTGCAAACTGCGAGATGATCGGCGCCATGAACGACGTAGCGGCACCCTCGGCGCCCTCTATGACGGGGGACCCCTTTGCCCGCGCGGCGGCCAGCGCGGCCACGCTGAAGCGCCTCACCGGAGCCGACAGCTTCGACGCCGCCGTGGTCCTGGGCTCCGGCTGGCTCGCCGCCGCCGACGCGATCGGGCCGCCGGAAGCAGAAATTTCCACGGCCGACCTGGGCGGATTTGAGCAACCGACGGTAAAGGGTCACACACCGTCCGTTCGATATATAAGAAAGGGCCAGCTCCGCGTCCTGTTGTACCTCGGACGAATTCATCTTTACGAGGGGCACCGCCCGCACGCCGTGGTGCACGGGGTGCGTACCGCCATCGCCGCGGGCTGCCGGACGGTCGTGCTCACCAACGCGGCGGGCGCCATCAACGCCGACTACGCGGTCGGCCAGCCGGTGCTGATCAGCGATCACATCAACCTGACCGGCCGCTCGCCGCTGGCCGGGCCGCTGCCGGAGGACGTGCCCTCCCGGTTCACCGACCTCACGGAGACCTACTCGGGCCGCCTCCGCGGCCTCGCCAGGCAGCTGGACCCGTCGCTGGCGGAGGGCGTCTACGCCGCCGTCCCCGGGCCGCATTTCGAGACGCCGGCCGAGATCCGGATGCTGCGCGCGGCCGGGGCCGACCTCGTCGGCATGTCGACCGCGCTCGAGGCGATCGCCGCCCGGCACCTGGGGGCCGAGGTGCTTGGCATCTCGATCGCCAGCAACCCGGCGGCCGGGCTGTCGCCCGAGCCGATCAATCACCAGGACGTGCTGGCCGCCACCCAGGGGTCCGCCGCCCGCGTCGGCGAGCTGCTGTCGGCGCTGCTCCCCCGTGGGTAGGGTCGCCCCGGCGCGCCCTGCCTGTCCCCGCCCGGGGCGAAGTCTTAAACTGCGGGCATGACCGTCACCTTGACCGAGGCCGAGCGCGCCTACCTGCAGAGCCAGCCGCTGGCGCGGCTGGCCACGGTGGATGGCGCCGGCGCGCCGCAGAATAACCCGGTCGGCGCTTTCCTCGACGAGGAGAGCGGCGACATCATCATCGGCGGCCATGCCATGGGCGCCAGCCGCAAGTTCCGCAACGTCCAGCGCAACGGGCAGGTCGCGCTGGTCATCGACGACCTCGTCTCGCGTGACCCGTGGACCGTGCGCGGGCTGGAGATCCGCGGCACCGCGGTCGCGCTTGAAGACGTCGACCCGCCGGTGCCGTTCATGAGCCGCGAGGTCATCCGGATCACCCCCACGTGGGTCACCAGCTGGGGCGTTGACCCCGAGGCGCCGGGACGGTACAGCCGCCGCGCCTGACATGCACACGACGCCATCGCCGCCTGGAGCAGGGCGGACAGACGAATCAACTCTCCGGATCGGCGCTCTCGTTCCGCTGACCCGGCCCGGCTGGGTCGAGGCCGGGCGGCATCTGCTGGCCGGCCTCGATCTCGCCGTACGCGAGGTCAATGACGCCGGCGGGATCGGCGGAAGGCCATTGGAGCTGGTGGTCCGAGACACCGCCGCTGATCCGCAGGGGGCCGCGGCGGCCGTCGATGAGCTGGCATCACTGGGCGTGGCCGCTCTGGCCGGGGAGTATCACAGCGTCGTCGCCCGCGCCGCCGCCGCCCGGGCCAACGCCGTCGGCCTGCCGTTCCTGTGCTCGTCGGCGGTGCTCGACGCGCTCACGGAAGAGCCAACGGAGTGGGTCGCGCGCCTTGCCCCGGCGCAGTCCCACGGCTGGCGGATCTACGCCGACTTCCTGCTCCAAGCGGGCCACCGCCGGATCGCCGTAGCCGCCGAGTCGAGTGTCTACTGGGCGTCCGGTGCGCGCATTCTGCTGGACTATCTCGCTCCGCGCGGCGGCACGGTCATCGAGCTCGACCTGCGCGCGCTCGCCCCCGCGGCCGTGGCCGACGAACTCGCCCGCACTCGCGCGACGGCCCTCCTTCTCCTGGCCGGGTACCCGGAGCCGGCCGTGTCGGTCGTCCGGTCCGTGCGTCGCGACCAGCGCCTGGCCGAGGTCATGATCGGCGCTCCGGCCGGGCAGCCGGAGTTCGCCCAGTGGGCGGCGTTGCTCGGCGACGACGGCGCCGCGATCCCGTTCCTGCGCTACCTGCCCGAGCGCCTCAGCCCGCTCGGCGCGCGCGTCGAGGCGGCCCTGCGCGCGCGGCTGGCCGAAGCGCCCTCCTTCGTCGCCTTCGAGGGCTACGACACGATCGCCGTCCTCGCCGATGCGCTCCGTTCGGCCGGCCCGGACCGGGCCCGCACGGCCGAATCCTGGCCGCGGGTTGACGTCGAAGGCACCCGCGGGCAGATCAGGTTCTCCCGCGCGCCCGGCATCAGCGTCCGGCAGTGGGCCTGGGCGCCGATCCAGGTCGCCGATCGGGATCCGGCCGAACCCGATCGCTTCCGGGTTCTCCACACCGGCTGAGGCCGGCCCTTCTCCCGGTCGCCAGGCGCCGCCGACCATCCGTCAGCCCGTCGTGGCGGGCGGCCCCGCGGCCTCGGGCAGATCCGGGTCGGGCAGCCAATCCTCGCCCGGCCGGTACTCAAGCCACCGCGAGGCGCGTCCGGCGGCGGCAAAAGACTCGAGCAGCTCGGCCAGCCGCGGATGGTGATCATCCCGGCGCCAGATCAGCGACCAGGCGTAGAGCGGGGTAGGGTCGACGATCGGTATCGCCGCCACCCCGGCCCGGGCGGGCGGCGGCAGGTCGGCGGGCAGTAGCGAGAAGCGGTCACGGCCGGCCGTTATCCGCTCGAGGAACTCATCCAGCCCGAGGTTGGGGCCCTCCGAGCGGCCGGCGATGCCGAACCGGTCGGCGAACCGGCCAAGGTAGTCGAGCCGCCCGGCCGCGGCCGGAAGCACCAGCGTGCTTCCGGCCAGCTCGGCTGGGCGCAGCGCCTGGCGGCCGGCCAGCGGATGGCCGTCGCCGAGCACAGCGTCGAGCGGCTCGAGCCTGACCAGCCGGCGGGCGATGCCGTCAAGCCCGTCCCCCGCGCCGCGCGGGTGCACCCGGCCGAACCCGACGTCGATCTCGCCTCTGGACAAAGCGGACAGAGCGGCCGGCAGGTCACGCGCCCGGCCCAGCTCGACCTCGAGGTCGGGGGCGTGCTCGAGGGCCTCCCGAACGGTGCGCATCGGCGCGTACAGGTGACCCCAGACGTCGATGCGAAGGGCGCGTTCCTCCTGTCGCGCCGCTGCCGCCGCCAGGTCTGCGGCCGCCAGCAGGCGCCGGGCCGGGCCGAGGAACCGGCGGCCCGCGCCGGTCAGCGAGATCCCGGCGGCGCCGCGGGTCAGCAGGCGGACGCCCAGCTCGGCTTCCAGCCCCGCCACGCGCTTGGACAGTCCTTGCTGGCTGACCGACAGCGCAGCCGCCGCCCGACCGAAATGCCTTTCATCGGCCACGGTGACGAACGCCCGCACCCGCGCCAGATCCAGGTCCACAGCCAGCCACCTCGCTTGACAACCTATGGCTGTCGAACCGGCGCGGTGGCTGTTGGATTCCCGTGCGAGGCCGCGATTTCCTGTCTCCATGAGCGCAGACCCGAAGAGCGTCGTCATCCGCTACGTCGAAGCCGCCCGCGATGGCATGTCGGCGGTGATCCGCGACAGTTTCTCGCCCGACGCGACCTGGGAGTACCCGGGCGACCTGCCGCTGTCGGGGACGTACGCGGGCGTCGACGAGATCGTGGACAGATTCCTCGGCGGCGCCGCCGCGCTGATGGCCCCGGGTACGAAGGTCACCATCGAGCTGGTCAGCGCGATCGCCGACGGCGATCGGGTGGCCGCCGAATGGACCTCACGGGCGACCAGCCGCAACGGCACCCCGTATCGCAACCGCAACGTGGG
>Ga0302229_10003338_pt1 | contig 11194 bp, 5 predicted proteins | sample II_Palsa_N1_3_FD_193518 | JGI IMG/M metagenome (GOLD analysis project Ga0302229, IMG submission 193518) | Peat permafrost microbial communities from Stordalen Mire near Abisko, Sweden - II_Palsa_N1_3 | ecosystem: Environmental > Terrestrial > Soil > Palsa > Peat permafrost | place: Sweden...
GGCGGCCGGTGCCCGAGGTCGCCGTGGTCTGCGACACCTCGGGCAGCATGACCGAGGACCTGCTCGCGATGGTGCTGGCCGAGGTCGAAGGACTGCTGCGGGCCCTCGGGCTGGCCCGGCAGGTCCGGGTGCTCGCCTGCGACACCGCGGTCGCGCCCGCCCAGCGCGTCAGCTCTGCCCGCCAGGTTCAGCTGATTGGCGGCGGTGGCACCAACATGGGCGCGGGCATCGCCGCGGCGGTCGCGCTGCGGCCCCGCCCGGCCGTCACCGTCGTGCTCACCGACGGGTACACCCCCTGGCCCGATCGGGCGCCTCAGGGGACCCGGGTCGTGGTCGGGTTGCTCGGCGCGGGCGCGCCCGCCGCGCCGCCCTGGGCCCGCGCCGTCCGGGTCGAGCCCGACTGAGGCTCGGTCTTCTCGGGATCGTGTGTCATGGCTGCCCTCATAGGGGTGGCCAGGACACACGATGATGGGCGGGCTTGAATGTCACTGGGTCGTGTCAGCATGTGGGTGTGAGACCAGCGTTGAAGGCCGGGCTGCTGCCGTTGTGGCGGGACCGGGACACGATCCAGTTCGGGACCGATCCTCGGCGGGCGGTGGCGCTCGGGGGGCTGGGGCAGGCCGCGGCGGTGATCAGCTTGCTGGACGGGAGCCGGGGCCGGGAGGCCCTGATCGCCACGGCGCAGGAATACGGCGTGCCGCCGGCGGCGACCAACCGGGTACTTGCGACGCTGGCGGCGGCGGGGGTGCTTGACGACTTCCCGGCCCGGCTGCACGCGGCGCTGCCGGACCAGCTGCGGGCGCGGCTGGCGCCTGAGCTGGCTACCGCGTCGCTGGCCTACGGCGACGGGGACGGCGGGGCCCGGACCCTGGCGCGCAGGCGGGCCGCCTTCGTCCGGGTGCACGGCGCGGGCCGCACCGGCGCGTGCGTGGCCAGCTTGCTCGCCGCCTCCGGGGTGGGCCACGTCACCTGCACCGACCCGGAGCCTGCCGGACCCGCGGATCTGGCGCCCGCCGGGCTGATCCGGGCGGACCTGGGCGCACCTCGGCAGGACGGTGCCGCCCGCGCCATCTCGCGGGCGGCGCCGGAAGTAACGACCCGTGACGACGACGCCGTACCTGACCTGGTGGTCCTGACCGAGCTGACGTTGCCCGACCTGATCGAGCATCTGATGCGGGATCGCGTCCCGCACCTGGCGCTGCGGGCCGCCGAGGCGATCGGGGTGGTCGGGCCGCTGGTGCAGCCGGGCCGTTCGGCGTGTTTGCGGTGCGTGGACCTGCGCAAGGCTGACGGTGACCCGCAGTGGCCGAAGGTGCTCGCCCAGGCTACTTTCACCAGGGCCCAGCCGCAGGCGTGCGACACCGTGCTCGCTGCGATGACCGCGGCTGTCACGTCCGCGCAGGCGCTCGCGTTCGTCGACCGTCCCGGGGTACTTGGGTCGCTGCCAGCGACGGCAAACGGGACGCTGGAGGTGGTGCTGCCCGACTGGCAGTGGCGGCGCCGGACGTGGGCGCCGCACCCAGCGTGCGGGTGCGGCACGCGGTCACGCACGGAAGCGTCAGCTGACCGCCTTCATGGCGTCCCCTAGCGGGCGCCGCTCCGGACCCACCCCGCTCCGCGAAAGTCATCTTCGTCCCGGAAATGCAGAATTCCGGGACTCTTGCGCCCGTCGGGCCCGAGAATGTTGAATTCCTTTCATGGGGGCGCGCACACCGCACAGTTAACTTCGAAGCGGGCCAGTACGGCAGTGACATGGGAGGCGGAGACGATTAGGCGATCAACACTCACGGCCCAGATCTCGGCCCTGACACTGGAAATGGAGCAGCTTAGCCAGACAATGGCGGCGCTGGGCCGGATTTCCCCGGGGATGGAAAAGGCCGCCGGCCAGCGTTTCGCGGACTCCATCGCCACCCGCCAGAGCGAGCTTGGCCGACTCGCCCTGAGTGTCAATGCCGAAGGGCCGCGGCCGAAATTCTGGGCGGACTTCCGGCAGACGCGGCAGCACTGCGCGACACTGGCACGCGAGTACCTCGCATTCGCCCTGGGGGGATTCGCGCGTCAGGCGAATCTCGACGGAGGTCTGCTGCGGATCGCGGATGCGTTGCTGGCCGAATTGAGCGAGCGAGTCAAGGTCAGCTGGGATCCGCTGACGGTGCTCGCCGAGACCGAATGGTACGGCGAGGAGGCACAGATCATCAGGCTGCGGTTCCCGGAGACAAGCATCTGGAACCTCCCGGTCGCTGCCCACGAGTTCGGTCATTTCGCCGGCCCCCGGCTGACCGTGCGCGCCGACAACGGCCGTGTCTGGGAGCTGACCTATCCGGTCTCGGCCATCTTGCGGCGTGAGGCCGATCGCGGGTCGGTGCACTGGTCCCGGATGCACGAGTTCTTCGCGGACGCCTTCGCGGTCTTCCTGACGGGCCCGGCCTACGCGTGCACAAGCCTGCTGCTACGGTTCGACCCGGCCGTTCCCGACTCTGACGGACCGACCCATCCCGGTCACGCCAAGCGCGCCTACCTGATGGGGCAGATGCTCGAGAAGATGGACCAGGCGGGCGCCACCACTTCCTACGTCGGCGTACTGCGGCAGCTCAGAGAGCGCTGGCGGGCCAGCGTGACTGAAGCCGGCGCGCTCGACGGCCGGACCGCCGCTGAGCTCGAGGCCAAAGCGGCCGCCGAGGCCGAGCCGACGGCAGAGGAGATCTGGGCGCTCCTGCAGGAAACCATCCCGACGCAGCGCTACCGCGGGATGCCGGCCGCACAGGCCATCAAGCCCGCGCTGCTGGGCGGTCCCACGGCCCAGCCGGGGGCAGCGCTGACTCTCGCTGATGCGCTGAATGCGGCCTGGCTGTGCCGCCTGGATCATTGGGACGACGATCGCGATGTCACGGCGACGGTCGCGGCCCGGGCCCTTGAGCTGTGCCATCGGATCGCCGATCGCAAGGCGAGCGGAGCATGATTATGCTGCTAACACCAGATGGACGGGCCTGGAACGTCCAGGGGGGAATCCAATGGCTGACCTGATTCTGAAGACCCGGCTCGACGTCCTGCGGTCAAACCTCAAGCGGGTGACCGAGGTGGGGTCCAATGAGGCCGGCTCGGTCGAAAACCTCCGGGCTGAGCTGCAGTGGCTCCTCCGTATGCCGACCGACGAGAAAATGACACAACTGCTGAGCAGCATCTATCTATCTGTGGCCGAAGCCAAGAGGGCCCTTCTATTCAGCCACGACGAAAAAACGGCGTTGTCCTGGCTGGCGACGATCGGACAGGACGTCGAAGCTATCACCGACTATCTCACTCAAGCCCAGGACGTCGCCGAGCTGATCCAGTCCCGAACCCTGGTGCTCCGGGGCGAAGGCGGCTCACCTTGGAACGCGCTGCAGGAGGGTCTGGTCGAAAAGGCCGAGGAGCAGATCAAAGCGCTCAACCAGATCGAGGACCACTTGCTCAGCCAGGCGACCGCCGCTGACCGGCAAGGCGACGCCGCCACAGCTATCAAGCTGAAGAAACTCGCCTGGAGACAGTACTCGGGCGCGGTGTATCACGAGACCAGCACGGTCTTCTGCGAGTACCTCGATTTCCTCAGCGGGCTCGCGCTTCGCGATACCGGCCTCGACCAGGGGATGTGCCGGATTGCGGACAAGCTACTTCGCGACTGGGGCCGGCTGCCCGGTAATTTCACCTGGGACTCGCTGACCATCCCGGCACAGCGCGGGGCAGTGGAGGTTACCCTGGCCAGGATCGTCCGGCTCGGCTTCCCCGAGTGGACCATCTGGGCCCTTCCGCTGGCCGTGCACGAGTTCGGGCTGGTGGCCGTGACCATCGAGAAGATCGAGGAGTTCGTAGCGCAGCAGGTCTCACACGAGGATGACCGGCATCGTCTGCAGGTTTGCCTGGCCGACGCCTTCGCGACCCACATGATGGGTCCGGCCTACGCCTGCGCGGTCATCTTGCTCAGGCTGGATCCCTGCACTGCCTTTGAGCCGGGCGACCATCGCCTCACGGAGATGCGCGCCCGGGTGGTGCTCGCCATGCTCAAGGACATAGACGGGCAGGGAGAGCCTACCGAGGAAGGCGCGTACGGTGCGATCCACGACAGGCTCGAGACGGAATGGAACGACGCGCTCCAGCAGGTCGGATCCAGCGATGCTCTGACGCCGCAGGAGAATGCGGACATCGAGAGCTGGGTGAAGTTGATCAGCGAGACGATGGGGAGGGTTCGTGCCCTGTCTCCTCAGCTGTGGCCGCGGATCGAAGAGCTAGCCGCATGCCTCGATCTCGCGCAGGTGGGAAACATCAGGTTGCGCTACGACGACGAGCTGCGGAGCGTTCTGAACGCCGCCTGGAAACGACGGATCGACGAGGACGACCTCAGCCGGGTGGACGAGGTCGCCAAGGCCGCGGTGAAGCTCTGGGACATGATCGAGAAGAACAAGAGCCAGGACAAGGGTGATCGATTCTCGCCGCCTCGGCAACCCATAGGCAGGGCTTCCGCTCCGGTATCAAAGCCAAGTGCGCCTGGCCGCTTTGATGAGGGGACGTAGCCGTGGCCGAGACGAGAGGTGATGATCAGCGTTTGCCCAAGCCTCCTGTGCTAGGGCATATCGGCTCCCCGGCCAGTCGCTGGAGACCGGCCCTGGAGCAGGGGGGCGACGAGCTTCGCAGGCTCAGGTCCGAACTGACCCGGGCGCGCGAGGATTACCGGCGGGGCGAGTACGCGGCGGTAGTCAGCCGTCTGGAACGGCATGTGCACGGGGCGAGAGGGTTGCCGTGGTCCCGGTCAGCTACTGCGACCGCCGCGGCCATCACGCTCGGGCGCGCGCTGGCCGAGTTGGGGCGAACGGACGAGGCTGGGCGAGTGCTGGAAGACGCCGTGACCCAGTTTGACGCCGATGCGGATCTTCAGGGCCAGGACCTGAGCGATTACGGGGTAGCGCTCTACCTGACCGGTCGAAACGGGCGGGCCGCCGCGGCTCTAGAACGAGCCTTGCAGCACGAGGGCATCGCGCTGGCGGACACCTATTACAATCTCGGCCGGGCCCTGGTTGCCGATGGACAGTACGGCCAAGCCGAGGACCGGCTACGGTCGGCAATCGAGCTGAGCCCAGACGACCCTCGCCCCCGGCTGGCGCTGGCCGAAACCCTCCGGATGCTGGACCGTCCCGGCGCAGCAGCAGCAGAGCTGCGGGACGGGGCCATCAGGCTGGCCGCTTCAGGCCGGCTGGCGGAAGCGCTGCCGCTCGCCTCAAGCGCGGTCTCGATGCAACCGGACGACCCCGACCTCTTGCAGCTCCAAGGCGAAATCCTGCGCGCGACGGGCAAGTACTCCGAAGCATTGCAGTCGATAGAGCGCGGTCTTGCGCAGCGACCGGAGTCTGTCCCTCTGCTGATCATCAAAGGGTCGCTGCTGACCGCGTTGTCTCGTCTCCCGGAAGCCGCCACAGCGCTGGACCGGGCGCTGGAGCTCGATCCTGGCTCGGCCATGGCGCTGGGCACCAAGGGCGTGGTGCTGCGGGCACTTGACCGCAGCGAAGAAGCCCTGACCGCACTGCAGCGCGCCACCGCACTAGACCCCGACCTGAGCTGGATCCACAGCGAGCTGGGAGAGACCCTGCGCCTGATGGGCCGCAACGAAGAGGCCCTGACCGCACTGGACCAGGCCCTGTCGCTCGACCCGGACTCCGCCTGGGCGCTGGGCACCAAGAGCCTGACGCTGCAGGCACTGGGCCGCAACGAAGAAGCGCTGACCGCACTGGACCAGGGCCTGTCGCTCGACCCGGACTCAGCTCCGATGCTGGCCGCCAAGGGCGTGGTGCTGCGGGTACTGGGCCGCACTGAAGACGCCCTGGCCGCACTGCAGCGCGCCACCGAACTCGACCCCGGCATCGGCTGGATCCAGGGCGAACTGGGAGAAACCCTGCGCCTGCTCGGCCGCTACGACGAAGCCCTGACCGCACTGGACCGGGCGCTGGCGCTCAACCCGGACTCCGCCTGGGCGCTGGGCGCCAAGGGCCAGGTCCTGCGGGTACTGGGCCGTACCGACGAGTCCCTGACCGCACTGCAGCGCGCCACCGAACTCGACCCCGGCATCGGCTGGATCCAGGGCGAACTGGGAGAAGCCCTGCGCCTGCTCGGCCGCTACGACGAAGCCCTGACCGCACTGGACCGGGCGCTGGCGCTCAACCCGGACTCCGCCGGTGCGCTGGGCACCAAGGGCCAGGTCCTGCGGACCCTCGGCCGCACTGAAGAAGCGCTGACCGCAGTGCAGCGCGCCACCGAACTCGACCCGCGCATCGACTGGGTATGGCGTGAGCTGGGAGAAGCCCTGCGCCTTGCGGGCCGCAACGAAGAGGCCCTGACCGCACTGGACCGGGCGCTGGCCCTCGACCCGGACTCCGCCTGGACGCTGGGCACCAAGGGCCTGGTCCTGCGGATCCTCGGCCGCACCGACGAGTCCCTGACCGCACTGCAGCGCGCCACCGAACTCGACCCCGGCATCGGCTGGATCCAGGGCGAACTGGGAGAAGCCCTGCGCCTGGCGGGCCGCCACGAAGAGGCCCTGACCGCACTGGACCAGGCGCTAGCCCTCGACCCGGACTCCGCCGGTGCGCTGGGCACCAAGGGCCAGGTCCTGCGGGCCCTCGGCCGCACTGACGAAGCGCTGACCGCAGTGCAGCGCGCCACCGAACTCGACCCGCGCATCGACTGGGTATGGCGTGAGCTGGGAGAAGCCCTGCGCCTTGCGGGCCGCAACGAAGAGGCCCTGACCGCACTGGACCGGGCGCTGGCCCTCGACCCGGACTCCGCCTGGACGCTGGGCACCAAGGGCCTGGCGCTGCAGGCACTAGGCCGCAACGACGACGCGCTGACCGCACTGGACCAGGCGCTGGCGCTCAACCCGGACTCCGCGCCGATGCTGGCCGCCAAGGGTCAGGTGCTGCGGGCCCTGGGCCGCAACGAAGACGCCCTGACCGCACTGCAGCGCGCCACCGAACTGGACCCCGGCATCGGCCCCATTCACGGCGAGCTGGGAGAAACCCTGCGCCTGCTCGGCCGCTACGACGACGCCCTGACCGCACTGGACCAGGCCCTGGCCCTCGGCCCGGACTCCGCCTGGACGCTGGGCACCAAGGGCCTGGCGCTGCAGGCACTAGGCCGCAACGAAGAAGCGCTGACCGCACTGGACCAGGCGCTGGCGCTCAACCCGGATTCCGCGCCGATGCTAGGCGCCAGGGGTCAGGTGCTGCGGGCCTTGGGCCGCACTGACGAAGCCCTGACCGCACTGCAGCGCGCCACTGAACTGGACCCCGGCGTCGGCCTGATGTACGGCGAGCTGGGAGAAACCCTGCGCCTGCTCGGCCGCTACGACGAAGCCCTGACCGCCCTGGACCAGGCGCTGGCCCTCGAACCGGACTCCGCCTGGACGCTGGGCACCAAGGGCCAGGTGCTGCAGGCCCTGGGCCGCACTGACGAAGCGCAGACCGCACTGCAGCGCGCCGCCGAACGCGACCCCGCCCTGAACTGGGTATGGCGCGAGCTGGCAGAAACCCTGCGCCTGCTCGGCCGCTACGACGAAGCCCTGACCGCCCTGGACCAGGCCCTGGCGCTCGAACCGGACTCCGCCTGGACGCTGGGGGCCAAGGGCCAGGTGCTGCAGGCCCTGGGCCGAAGCCAAGAAGCCCTGACCGCACTGCAGCGCGCCGCCGCGCTGGACCCCGCCTTGATCTGGGTCAGGCGCGAGCTGGCAGAAACCCTGCGCATGACGGGCCGCAACGAAGCGGCCCTTACCGTACTGGACCAGGTCCTGGCGGTGGACCCGGATCCCGCCTGGACGCTGGGCACCAAGGGCCTGGTGCTGCGGGCCCTGGGCCGCAACGACGAAGCCCTGACCGCACTGGACCAGGCACTGTCGCTGGAACCGGACTCAGCGCAGATGCTGGCCGCCAAGGGCCGAGTGCTGCAGGCACTGGGCCGTAACGACGAAGCCCTGACCGCACTGGACCAGGCCCTGGCACGTGACCCCGGTTCAGCCACGGCGCTGGGCACCAAGGGTCAGGTCCTGCGCGTACTGGGCCGCTACGAAGAGGCCCTGACCGCACTGCAGCGCGCCACCGAACTAGACCCCGGCGTCGGCTGGATCCAGGGCGAGCTGGGAGAAACCCTGCGCCTGGCGGGCCGCAACGAAGAAGCCCTGACCACCCTGGACCAGGCACTGGCGCTCAACCCGGACTCCGCCTGGACGCTAAGCGCCAAGGGTCAGGTGCTGCTGGCCCTGGGTCGCAACGAAGAAGCCCTGACCGCACTGCAGCGCGCCTCCGAACTAGCCCCGGACTCCGCCTGGACACTTGGCACGAAGGGCCAGGTGCTGCGCCTAATGGGCCGCAACGAAGAAGCGCTGACGGCACTCCGGCGTGCCGCCGAGCTCGGCCCGGCCGTGAGCTGGGTGCAGAGCGAACTCGCCGCCGCCTACTTTGGGGCCGGGCAGAGCGAAGAGGCGCGTGCTGCCGCAGATCGCACGCTCGCGCTGGATCCCAACGACAGTTTCGCGCTGGTGATTCAGGGGCAGTTGCTCATCGACTCCAGGAATTACGAGCGGGCCGCGGCTGTTCTCGACCGCGCGCTTGCCATCGCGCCCGATTACGTGTTCGCTATCCAGACGAAGGCCGCGGTCCTCCGTGGCCTCGAGCGATATCAGGAAGCGCTGGCGCTCCTGGACAAGACGCTCGAGATGGAGCCGGATAATCAATTGTCGGTTAGCACGAAGGCCCTGTTCCTCTGCGTCCTGGCAAAGTTCGACGAGGCTCTCCAGACGCTGGCTGTGATCAGCGAGGCTGCGCTAGAGCCATGGAGCCGAGCCGTCAAGGGTTTGGCGCTGCTGCACTTCGGCCGGGACAGGGCCAGTGCGGCCAAGCACGAATTCGAGGTGGCCCTGGCCGCGGACACGAGCACTTTGTGGTGGCACGTCGGGCTCGGTGATGCTCTGTGGCTGCTGGGCGACCCGGTCGCGGGGACGCAATTCGAACAATGTATTCGTTTCGCCGACGAGCAGGGGCTGGCGGACTCCGACAGCCTCTCCAGCGTCGGGTGGTGTCAGTACCGGCTTGAGCGTTACGACGACGCCGCCCGCTTGTTCACGCAGGCAATATCGCTCGATCCATCCGATGCGTCCAAACAGTTCAACCTGGCCCTGGTCCTGCTCTGCGGCGACCAGGGATCGCTCGCGGCCGAGGAGTACGAGCGCGGGTTCCGCATAACAGCCAAAAAGGCCGATCCGCTATTCCGGCAAGGGCTGCTCATGCTGGCCGCCTTCGACCTCGAAGAGGCGATCGTCGAACGCGATCACCCCCGGCTGGCCCCGGAGGGCGACAGCGCGGGACGGCCGGTGCCCGCGGCGGAAGAGACAGACCTTTGGCGCTCGCTGCTCAGCCGGATCGAAGCGAACGCAGCCATCGAACCCGGTCCAGAATCGCCGGCCCTCGGCTCCTAGGCCGGCCCTGAGCGGCCGGCGCGAGATCTCGGCTAGATGCCGAGCTCGGCAAGTATCGTTTCAGGCTGGTAGCTTTCGGCCGACGCGGTAGCGGGACTACGTTCGCCGGTTTCGACTGCCGTCCGCAGGTCAGCCTCGCTGAGGGCGGACCTGGGTGTCTCCTCGAAGCCCTGCTTCCCGCCTTCTTCGTCGAGAAGTTGCTCGGCGGCAGTCTCCTCTTCGAACTTCTTCAGGTACATCGCCAGCAGTCGTTTGCGATGAGGTCCGGTGATGTCCTGGCAGCCAGCAAGGCTGGTGGCCAGGAGCCGGAGCGTCTTCCTGGCTGCCTCCGGGTTGCCGTTCCAGATGTGATCCACCACTTTCGGCCAGTAGATCTTGTGGAAGTCGAAGGTGGTGTAGTCGGGCCGGGATAGCAGCGGGACCATCTCGAATAGCAGGAAATCAGCCTCCCTGAATTCGGCAAGTCCGCCGCTGTCGTCACAACGCCAAAGTATCCCGTCCCGGACCCTGAGAGCCTGCCGCTCGCTCTCGCCGACCGCGCCGATTAGAACCTGAAATCCAGGTTTCAGGACCGATCCTTGGTAACGCTGAGCGGTCTCACCGGATGGGTTGGCCAGCTGATGGTACATCGCCATCCGCAGCTCGACGTCACGCATGCCAAGCAGCCCTTCAATCCCGCTGACAAGCGGCTCGGCGACGCTGACGAAGCTGCTCAGCTTGCTGAGGTCGAATGCCTTGGTCATCGTCTCAAGCAACGAGAGCACCGGACCTGCCCAGTCGCTGGTGACGACCCGGAACAAGCCGGCGAAGAGTTCAAGATCATCCCCCGCGTACGGGAACGGCCCGGCGACCCGGACGTTCCGGAACTCGACGTAATTTCGCTTGTCGAGCTGCGAGACACTGGCCAGCAGCTCCGGGCCGACCAGGAACGGGACAGTCCGGCGTTCCCCGGCATAGAGGAACTGGGTCATGAGCGAGGCGAGCGGGATGAACTGCCGCCAGTACTCGCGCCCGTACTGCAGGTGCAGCTGGCTCAGCCTGATCTCGAAATAGGTCTCCTCGGGAACGAAACCGGCGCCCTGGCCAGCAGTACCGGTATCGAGCACGCAGTCCTCGGGGATCTGGAAACTGGCAAAGGAGGTAGATGGCGTGCGCGTAACCGAGTCAAACAGTTTCCGCAACTGCATTGCGGCCCCCAGCGTGTTTGTCATACCGACGAATAACGCCAGCCTAACATTCGCCAACGCGCCGCCAAGGCTAGAGTCGCCCGAACCTATATCGCGGTGCTATTTCAACGAAACGGTAAGCACACCGTGGAAGGGCGGCCAGGGCCGAACGCGCTGCCATCCCTTAAGCGCGCCCCCTCCGGCTAGCGATGGCGGCGCTCGGCCCCTGGGCGCCGCCGCACCCGGCGTGCGGCGGGTTCGGCGCGTTCCCGGCCACGGCCGGTACCATCCGCTCCCGGACGTGCGGGACAATGTCAGAGTGAGCGATGTCCCTCAAAACCCCCTAACCCGGGCTGCCAAGATGGCCAGGTTGCCGATCGGGCTGGCGGGCCGCACGGCCCTCGGGGTCGGGAAGCGGATCGGCGGCCGGCCGGCCGAGATCGTGGCCCAGGAAATACAGCAGCGCACCGCCGACCAGATCTTCCGGGTCCTCGGCGAGCTCAAGGGCGGCGCCATGAAGCTGGGCCAGGCGCTGTCCATC
>Ga0302229_10003343_pt1 | contig 11189 bp, 10 predicted proteins | sample II_Palsa_N1_3_FD_193518 | JGI IMG/M metagenome (GOLD analysis project Ga0302229, IMG submission 193518) | Peat permafrost microbial communities from Stordalen Mire near Abisko, Sweden - II_Palsa_N1_3 | ecosystem: Environmental > Terrestrial > Soil > Palsa > Peat permafrost | place: Sweden...
CCGACGGAAGCAGGCGGACTTCCCGGGAATCGGTCGGACCCGACATCAGCCACTGGATGCGCAACCGCAGCGATTCCATACCGCCTGAACCATTCGCCGTAACCCTTTACCAGAAAGCCTCCGGAGCGCTTGATGTATTGCTGGCGCGAGCTCACATACACCTGTCGAAGTGCAAACCAGGGTACGTGCGGCAGGTCATGATGAACCAGATGATAGTTATTGTTCAAAAACAGCAGACGCCAGAACCACGCCGCTTCATTGAGCACCGTACGGTGTTCGACGGCGTCGGCCAAGCGATGCTCGTGAAACGAGCGGACCGAGCTGATCGACAGCGCACCGTAGCCGATGCCCAGCACATACAGCCACGCGGGTATCCCGCAGGCGGTATGCAGCCACCACGCGAGCGCGCTCACGGCGACGCACTGAGCGATCCACAGCGGCACGTCGCGCCAGTCGCCGCGCGCGGCCTTGCGAACGGCGTCGATCGCGGTCGCGGCAATCGCGAAAGCCGGCCCAACCAGCAGCCGTCCCACGAAGGTATTGCGCAGCGTCAGCAGCGCATGCGAGACGGCGCCGGCGCCGTGCCATGTCTGACCCGAGACGAAGTAACTTTCCGGATCGTGTTCGGGGCGGGTCAGGTTGGTATCGTCGTGATGCCGCAGATGCGACTCGCGATAGATGCCATACGGGAACCAGACGGCGAGCGGCGCGAAGCCGAGTAGCGCGTTGATCAACGGCGAGCGGGTGGGGTGGCCGTGCAGCAATTCGTGCTGCAGGGACATATACCAGGCGCTCAACAGTGCGAGCAGGCCGGTGGTGAGCGGCAGTCCAAGACTGCGCGCATGGGTCGCGACGCCGAACCAGCCCCCGTAGATCGTGACGATCAGTACCCATGTCGGCCACTCCGTGCGCCAGGTCCAGCTCGCGCTCAGGCGGGCCAGGGCTTTGCGTTGCGTGTCGTCGAGATAGATCGCCATCGGCAGGACAGGTAGGGCCGGATAAGGGTGTCATAAGGCGTCAGCAGACGCGTTAAGGCCGATCCTACTGAGGGTCCTGTTCGCGACGAACCATTTTGTTGCGCAAAGCATCTGCGAAAAAGCGCTTAGGGCGTGCCGGCGCGCTATCCCGCCATGTCGTTAGCGGTTAATATCAGAGCACGAACGTTAATCTTCGAATGCTGATATCCATGCGCAAACCACCCACGACACCAGACCCGCAAGATGTGCCCCGCGTCGGCGAGGGCAAACGTGGCGAGGAAGGCCATATCGGCTATCTGCTGCGCCAGGCGGGCGCGGCAAACCGCTTGCGCATGGAGCGCGCGCTGGCCGACCTCAACGTGACGCCGCCGCAATTCATGGTGCTGACCATGCTGGTGGCGTATCCGGGTCTCTCCAATGCGGACGTCGCCCGTCTCGCGATGCTCACGCCGCAGACGGTCAGCGTGATCGTCGCCAACCTCTTGCGTAGCGGCACCATCGCCCGGCGGCCGCATGCGGTGCATGGCCGCATCCAGCATATCGACGTCACCGACGAGGGCAAGGCGCTCCTCAAGCAATGCCGCGCACGCGTGAAGACCATCGAGCAGCAGATGCTCGCGGGCTTCGACGCGCAGGAGGAAGGCGTGATTCGCCGCTGGCTCGTGAGTCTTGCCGTCGAGGGCGGAGGCGGCGTGAGCGAGGCCGAATAGGCGCGACGGGACGCTACCCGGCGTTACTGGGTGTCGGCCAGCTTGCAGGCATGATCGAGCAGGCCCTCTGCGGTGCCCGTGCCGTTGTCGACGTCGAGGCCGCTGTTGAGCACGAGCCAGCCGTCCTGATCGACGGAAGGACCGGCGCCGGTCACGAGGATGGTCTGCGTCGCCATGGCTTGCGGGTCCCGATGATCGCGCGCGACGATCCGGAATGGATCGTTGTCCTGCGTCAGGCTGGTGACGCGCATGATCCGGTAACGCACCCCGCCGAGCGTCTCCCAGCGCCATTGACCCGGTTGATCGTGGCGGTAGGCGGCGAGGGCGTCGATGACGTCCGTGCGCATGCAGTCCATATGAATATGCAGTTGCTGCTGCGAGCGGCGGAATTCAGAATTGATTTCGAGTCCGAACTGATTGGCGGCGAGCGGCGCCTTCAGCGTCGCCTCCACCACCTTGCGCGAGCTCCAGCCATCCGCCCAGTAGTCCGGCGCGTCGGCGTCGAGAATGCTCGGGCTTTCAATGCCGGTGACGCGCTCGGTCGGAATCAGCAGGTGCTGCGTGCGTCCGAAGATGTCTTTCAGAATCGCGTAGTGCCCGGCGAGATCCACGCTCGTGCATTGGCCTGGCCGGCCGCTGGCCTGTGCCTCGGGCACGCATTGTCCGCCGACGATTTTCCACAGCGCGTCGGGATCCGCGGCTGCGATTTCCGCGCAACTGCTGGTCACGACGGCGACGGCGACAAGGGCGGTCACGCGAGTCATCATGCGACGCGCGCGGCGGTGAATGTGCATGTCAGTCATCCTATGCATTGCAGGCTATGCGGTGTGGTGTGCGATCAGCAAGCGCAGGGCGCGCAGTGAACGCAATGAGCGGCGGCCGGCCTCTGCCGGTAAAACCTTGTGGGTTTTCATCAAAGGGTAGGCGCAGGCAACGCGCCGAGCACCTGTTCAAAGGCTACGCCGATGGCAAGAAGCCGCCGGTCGCTGCCGAGCGGGCCGTCCAGTTCGAGCCCCACCGGCAAGCCTTCCGAGGTCAGGCCGGCCGGTAGCGACAGGCCCGGAATGCCGGCATTGCTGGCCGGATCGGTGTTGCGCAGATAGGCGCTCAGTTCGTCGATGGGCGCGCTGCCGTTGATGGTCACCGCCGACGAGCCGGCCAGATCGTCGATCGGCACGGCGGCCAGGCGCGTCGTGGGGAACAGCAGCGCATCGAGCCGGTGCGCGGCAAAGGTCTGCGCATACAGTTCCTGAAGCTGCGGCCGCCATACGGTCAGTGCAGTCTGATACTGCTGGGCGAGCGGGTCCGCGAGGATCGCGTCGTAGATGCTGCGCACATCCGGGCTGGCAATGCGCGCGGCCACCTCGGCGAGCGTCTTGACCGGCGCATCGTTGGCGACCAGCCACGCGGGCACGTCGTTGTGCGCCTCGTGGATGGCGACCGGCGAGGCGACCTTGTCGTTCAGCTCCAGCAACGCATCCATCCCAACGGGCACGAAGATGACGCCTGCGGCCTCCAGCAGGGGCAGCGCAGCGCGTACGACGTCTTCCAGCGCGTACTCCAGGTCCTCCCATAGCGGCTCAGGCAGGCCGATGCGCAAGCCGTTCAGCGTGATCGCGGGCAACGGCCCGGCGCCCGTCACGACCTCGTCCAGCAGCGCGAGATCGGCGACGTTGCGCGCCATCGGGCCGACGGTGTCGCGCGTATGGCTGATCGGCACCACGGCGTTGGGATCGTGATAGCGGCGCTCGGCGCCGCCGTTGCCGACCGACGGACGAAACCCGGCCGTGCCGGTCAGGGCGGCTGGGATGCGGGTGGACCCGCCGGTGTCGGTGCCGAGACCGGCCGGCACGATACGCGCGGCGATCGCGACCGCGGTGCCGCCCGACGAGCCGCCCGGAATCAGCCCCGGGTCGTACGGATTGCGCACGGGCCCGGCGTGGGCGGCGAGGTTGGTGCTGGTAATGCCGAAGGCCAGCTCATGCATGTTGGCCTTGCCGAGCACGATTGCGCCGGCGTCGAGCAGACGCTGCACCGTGGGCGCGTTCTCGCGCGGCACGAAGCTCTCCAGCGCGGGCGTGCCCGCCGAGGTCATGAGCCCCTGGGTGTTGATGTTGTCTTTCACGACGATGGGCAAGCCCGCCAGCGGCAAGGCCGCGCGTGCTTCGGGCGTCAGCGCGTCGAGCCGTTGCGCGGCGGCCAGCGCCCCTTCCATGTTGAGCGCGGTCAGGGCGTTGAGCGTCGACAACGCGGCGGCGCGAGCGAGCAGCGTGGCGATGTATTCGGTGGTTTTCAGCCGGCCGCTCTGGATTGCAGCCACGGCTTGCGTGGCCGTCAGGGCCAACTGTTCGTCGACGGTCCATGTCATGCGTGAGATCTCCAGGTGTGCCCGGGACGATCTTCGGCGGCATCTGCATCGATCAACGTATCGGACATGGCGAGTGCAACAGGGCGGGACGTGCCGCCTATTCTGTCACAGCCATTTAAACCGCGTCGTCAGGTGAGCAGGGCGCCCGCTTATTGATGGCTGTCGACCCACATGCGTCCCCAGCGGAACGCATACGCCACCGCGTGCTCTTCATCGAAGAAATAATCGAGCGCGTCGAACGAGTAAGCACGGTTGTGCTCCGGTGTGGCTTTCCCGATGGTCAGATTCGCCGCGAACAGGCCGTTGGGCAGTCGCTGCGCGACGGGGGCAACCTCGTAACCTTTGTATTGGATAGCTTGTCGATTCATATGGATGGCGATGGTTCTGCCCGCGTGCGTTGCAAAGGAAGCTCAACGCACTGTGCCGACCGGATGGTGGGCGGGCAGGAACAAGCGTAGGCCGGGCGGCCTCGCGAGTGAACCAATGATTCGTCGCAAGCAAATCACGGTGGACCTGGAACGGTCTTCGTGGATTCGACTGAGGCGGCCCCGGATGCGTTGATGTCACTATCCGGCGCGCCGTACCGCCTGTCTGTTACTTGGCACACGCATTGTGCCGCGCGAGTGCGGCAAACACGGCGCGCTGCGTGCGCCGCTGCACGTTGGATGCGCGGCGCCGCGGCCGCGCCAGGCTCAGTTGGCGAGCGTCAGTACCTTGGCCGTGCGAGCTTCGGTCGCGCCGAGATGCGCCGGCGCGTGGTGCGCGCTGAACGCGAGCGCGAACTGCGCGGCCTGCTGGCCGACTGTGGCGAGCTGGTCGACCACTTTCGGGTCGGAGCAGCTATCGACGGATTCGAAACGCGTCTCGAGCGTGTTGATGCCGGCGCCAAACGGCGTGGGCCAGCCGCGCAAGGCGTGGACGATCGAGCGCAGCGAGGTGAGCACGGAACCGGCGGCCTGCCAGCCGTAGGCGGTGACGATACAACCCACCGCGCGGCCATCGAGGTAGGGACGTTCGTCGGCACGCAATTCTTCCAGCGTGTCGAGCGCGTTCTTCACGAGACCGGACACACCGCCGTGATAGCCGGGTGTGGCAATGATCAGCGCGTCGGCCTGGCGCACGGCTTCGATCAGCTCGAGCTGGGCGTCGGTACGTTGCGGGTCTTCGGGTGCGTAGTGCGGCAGGCTATGCAGGAAGGTGCCGCCGAACAGGCGGGTGCGGGCGCCGGCGGCTTCCGCGCCGCGCAGTGCGAAACCGAGGGCACGCTCGGTCGACGACGCCGCACGCGTCGTGCCGCCGATGCCGATGACGAGCGGCCGGCGATTTTGATCGAAACTGGTCAACGAAATGCTCCTTCGGTAGCGGCTGTCGGGGCCTCGCACGGGGCTGCGTGCGGACTTGCCGAGGCAAACTGGACTTAAACCGCCATGTTAGTGACCGATGGTAGCAGCACGAAGCGACTTTTCGTTCTAACGATATACGCTGGGAGGGTTATCCACGTAGGGCTGCGGTGAAATGCACCTGAAGCGGGCGCCGATAAGCAAAGCGCAAACGCTTGGTTGGAGACGCCCCTTGCCTGCGGCTATGATCGGCTTGTCTCCTCCATGACTACTCCTTGACATGGGACTAGGCCCTGCCGTCGCAAGATGGTGGGGCCATTTTTTTTGCCTTGCGCCGGCGTTGCGCTGGTTTGTTTTGTGTCGACTTGCCTTTGCCTTTGCCTTTGCTTTGCTCAGGCTTATCCAGGCTCATTCACTCGCTCGCCGAGGCTGGACCACGGCGTCGGGCGGCTGCTTTGCGCAAAACGCACGAGACGCTTGTGCACCTCGTGCATGGCGTTGACCGACGCCTGTTGCAACTGCTCGTCGTGCAGCGTCAGCAGTTGTTCCAGCACGAGCGCTTCCGCGTCGTCGAGCCGCCAGATGTTTTCCGCCGTGGCGCGGGCCGCGCTGCGCTCGAGCGCCTGCTCTGCCTGCGCATAGAGCGCGGCGCCGGCCACGCCGAAACCCGCTTCCTGCAGATACCAGGCAACGTACAGGACGTGAATCAGTTCGCTCAGCAGATGGCCGTTGCCGGAGCCCACGCGCAACGCTTCGAGTGCGAGATGGCCGCGCAGCGACTGGGCGCGGATCGACTGGGCCGTGGGCGGCAGCAGCCTGGCTTTTGCCGCTGATTTTCCGCCGGAACTTCGCCTGACGGCATGTTTCCTCTTATTCATTTTGGGTAAAACTCGCAAGACCTGCCGGATTTTGAGTCGCGATTTTATATGCGCTTACCGGTCAGACGATTTAATTTTTCGATTTTTAAAAAATGACGGGACAATGACTTCTGGATTTCATGGTCTTTAAAGCAGGGAGATGCGCGCTGGGTTGATGCGGCGCGATTATCTATCGCGCCGAAACGGCTCGACACGTCCGGCGGGGCGGCGGTTTGAGCGATTGACAGATAATCGTCGCATGCGCCATGCATTTACTGGGATTGTGCATTGGGAACGCTTCCCGGAGTGGGCGCGCAGACTGAAACATCTGGCGTATCGGCGGCTTGTCATAAAATCGACCAGGCAATATGCATCGCTTTTGGAACCGGAAGATTCGCTGAAGGCGGGTTAAACACCGCTCGAATCCGGCGGCATGGCCTGCGCGCCGAGCGCCGTGGACGCATCCTGCCGCAACGGTCCGGCCGTGCGCGAGGCCGCCAGAATTCCTGCGAGGCATTCGACGCGCTGTCACATCCATCTGATACATGGAGAGGGACACCCTGCACAGGAGAGCAATGTGAGCAACCGAGTCCCCGATTTGCGCCCCGCGATTGCAGCGAAACACCCGTTCGAGAGTTGCTTCGTGGACCTGGGCAACCACTCGGCCGACAAGGCGCTCAACGCGTTGACGCACGCCGTGCACGCCGAGCAGCGCGATATGAACGCCTACGACTGGATTACCCAGGCGCTGCCCGGTGCGACGCTCAAGCCGGCACTGGCATTCGGTACCGTCGGCGAACTGTACCGGTCCTATACCCGGCCTGCCGAGTTCGGCAGATTGAAGCAGATCTGGCGTCTATGAGGAGACGTTGTCGCGGCGTTGCACCCGCTCAGCGGCTCGACTTCGAGAGCCGATGGCCGAGGCCCAGATTGGTCGCGATTTGCCACGTGTAGACCCGCGAGTACTGGACGCCGAAGCGCGCCTCGATCAATTCGCGCAGGCGCGCGTTGGTCCATGCATCGCTGGGGAAGCCGTGCGCTTGCGCGGAGCCTTGCAGCGCGGCCGCGATCCAGTCCAGTGCCGCGGCGTCGAGCGCGGACGAACGGCCGCCGACACTCATTTTCTTCAGCGCATCGAGGCCGCCGTCGTCGAGGATGGTCTTATAGCGTTTGACCGTGGCCATGGACAGATGCAGGGCCTTGGCGACCGCGCTCACCGAGGAGCCTGCCAGCAGCATCTGCGCCGCGCTCATGCGCCGGGTAACGGTGGGAAGCTCTTCGGTTCGGGAGCGCATAGGATTGACCGTCCATCAAGGTCCGGGGCAAACAACTGGGGCGCCGCTCGTCTCTGCAATCATTCTTCTCCTGGACGCGGGGCCCGTACCTCAGGTCTCGGCCGGATGGGTGTCCGGCGCCGCGGCGGATACCACTACTAATAAATGATTTTTTATTGAATGTGTTGAAATGAAATGAAAATAACTGGACTTGCGGTTTAATCAGTTCTTGCTATGGAGTCTCGATATACTGCTTTCCGGCATCTTTTATTGAAACAATCGCGCTCATCGTTACAGATTCCAGCATCACTATATTGGTGCTTGATGTTCATTAAAACGTTTGCTAGCATCCAGTAATATTCTTTTACCTCTGACGATTTGCGCAGACACCGGTTTCGCGCACAGTTCACGGTGCGCCTGCTGCGTCTCGGCGAGGAGCCTTGTATGGCCCGTCCAGGCTGCATTACGCATTGTTTTAATGTGTGAAATGGCTTCAGCCTGCGCAGTCTTATTTTAAAATAATTCCGCCCTGTCACATTCGTCAGTTGTTATCCCCGGTGAAACGGGGAGGTGATTTTCCGCGCAAACCGTTATACGTGCGGCATAACGATTGCCGCTAAATCCGCATCGCCTGGGCCGGATCGGATGTCAGCGGCTTTTTGAATGCCAGCACGGTTGAATGCTCGGTGAATGCAACGTTTCAGTGATTTAGGAGAGCATAGTGAATCTGTTCATTTCACGTCAGGGCGGCGAGAACGCCTTGCAGGTCAGGCGCTTCGTCCTGATAGGCTCCGCGCTGGCCGCCATGGCCGGCGCATCGGTCGCGCTGGCCCAGGCGCCGGCGTCCGGAAGCGACGAACCGGCGCAGGCGCAAGCGGAAATGCAACCGCAGGCCGTCGATGCCCTGAACAAGCTCGGCAACTATCTGCGCAGCCTGAAGAGCTTCCGTATCCAGGCGGACAGCGTGACCGACGCCGTCCTGACCACCGGGCAGAACGTCGGCTTTCTGCATCGCACGGAGATGTCGGTGCAGCGTCCGAACAAGGTCCGGGTCGTGGTCACGGGCAGTCGTGCGCCGAAGGGCCTGATCTACGACGGCCGCACCTTCGTGCTGTTCAACGACACGCATCACTTCTACAGCAAGGTGCCGGCGCCGCCCACCATCCGCCAGTTGATTACCGACGCCGATGAGAAGTACGGCGTCCAGCTTCCGCTCGTCGACCTGTTTTACTGGGGCGAGCAATCGGACGACGAAAAGTCGCTGACAAGCGCGCTGTTTATCGGGCTCGACAAGGTCGACGGCAAGTGGTGCAACCACTACGCGTATCAACAGCCGGGGCTCGACTGGGAACTGTGGATCCAGAGCGGTTCGCGGCCTCTGCCATGCCGGTTTGTCGTCACCGATACCACTCAGCCGTCGCGGCCGCAGCATGCCGTCAATTATCAATGGACGCTGAATCCCACGTTCGAGGCGGGCACCTTCACGTTCCGTCCCGGCCCGGACGCGCGGCAGATTCCGATGCGGCCGCCTGCAATATCGGACGACCAACAGGGAGACGCGCAATGAAACCACTGACGCGACTGACCGCTATTGCGCTCGCCCTTGCGTTTTCGGCGACATCGGCCACCACCTTCGCCTTTGGGATCCGCGGCGGGGCGCGCACCAGCATTCATGGAGGAGGCGGTGGGGGCTTTCACGGCGGCGGAGGCGGTGGCTTCCAGGGCGCCGGAGGGGGAGGCGGCTTTCAGGGAGGCGGGGGCGGTTCTCACGGCGGCGGCAATTTCGCCGGCGCGCCTGGCGGTGGACCGTCCCATGGCGGCGGTCAGCCGTCGCACGGCGTGGGCCAGTCGTCCAATGGCGGCGGCGGTGGCTCGAACTCGCATGGCGGAGGCGGCGGGAGCGGTGGCGGAGGAGGCGGGCAAAACAACTCGCACGGCGGCAGTAATGGTGGCGGCGGAGGCGGCAACCAGAACTCGCACGGCGGCGGCAGCAATGGCGGCGGCAGCGACCACCATGACAATGGCGGCAGCGATCATCACGACAATGGCGGCAGCGACCACCATGACAACGGCGGCAGCGACCATCACGACAATGGTGGTAGCGACCACCATGACGACGGTCACCACGACGACGATCACGACCACCATGACGATGACCACCATCACCACGACGACGGCTGGTATGTCGATCCGGTGGCAGTGGGCGTAGCCGTGGGCGTGACGACGGCAATCGTGGTGGGGACGACGGTGGCAGCCCTGCCGCCGAGTTGCAACAACGTCATGATCGCGGGCGTGGTGTACGAGCAGTGCGGCCCGAACTGGTACCAGCCCCAGTACGTGGGCGCAACGGTGAAGTACGTGGTCGTGACGCCGCCGAGGTAAGCGCGGCGTCAGGCGCCGGGCGCCGGCTTGCGAAACCGCTAGCGGAGTGTCGCGCCGGCACGCAGGTGCAACGTATGAAGTCACGAGCATCGAAGGCTCAAACGGGTGCGGGGAAGCCGCGCGTCGGCTAGGTCCTGGCTGCGCGCCGCAGGGGTTCCTGTTCGCGCGCGCGGCAATGACAAGGACGGATATGGATATCGAACTCGAGGCGCGAATCGCCCAGTTGCTTCTAAGGGCAGCGCGGCGCAGGAAGCTCGTTCCGTACGGTAGCTTCCACGCAATCTTTCCACCGGATTTACCGCTGAACCGTCGCTATAAGGTGCTGGAGAAGGCGACGTCGTCCATCTGCGACCTGCAGCTTGCGGATTATGGCGCGCTTCTCAGTACCGACTCCGGTCTGCCGGGACCGGACTTCTATGCGCGCTTCAAGCGCATGCATGCCGAGCGCTATTACGCGGTGCTCGGTGCGGACCGCTTCCGCAAGCTCAGTCTCGTCGAAAAGCAGCGCTTCGCGCTCGAGGCGCGCGAAGCGGTGTATCGGCATGCCCGTGCCGTCAACGCAGCGTCGTCCGCGGACGCACCTGCAGACGCACCAGGGCCGGCCGAGGCCGGCGTGGCAGGCTTCTCAGCGCGCCCGGTTTGCAGCGCCGTGCTGGGCGTCGTGCTGGTGGCGGGTGGATTGCTCGGCTCACCGGGCGCCGAGGCTCAGGAGTTTTCGCTATTCGGCGGAGGGTCGAGGGCAGCCAACACCAACACTTACAGTTGGGCTTTCAACTACCAGGAAGGACTCGGACAGTACTTCGCGGGCAGCTTCTCGTGGCTGAACGAAGGACACATTCCCGACCACCATCGCGACGGCCAATTGCTGCAGCTATGGGGGCGCATTCCGGTCGGTAATCCTAAGTTTATCCTGCAGGCGGGTATCGGTCCTTATCGCTACTTCGACACGACCACGGCCGACCAGGGCGGAAGCTACTCCGATACCCACGGCTGGGGCGTGGTCTACAGCGTGCGTGCTGCGTATTACGCGTCGAACCGCTGGATTACCCAATTGCAACTGAATCGCGTGCACGTGCAGCGCGGACCGGATGCGACCAGCGTGATATTCGGCGTGGGATATCAGCTCGATGCGCCGGACACGCCTGGGCCGCGTGACTGGGCGGCCAGCAGTGCGACAAAGGTGACGAACAACGAAGTGGCCGTGTATCTGGGCAAAACCATCGTCAATTCCACGAGCTCGCCGTCGGCGCTGGGCGGCGCCGTCGAATACCGGCGTGGCAT
>Ga0302229_10003346_pt1 | contig 11187 bp, 13 predicted proteins | sample II_Palsa_N1_3_FD_193518 | JGI IMG/M metagenome (GOLD analysis project Ga0302229, IMG submission 193518) | Peat permafrost microbial communities from Stordalen Mire near Abisko, Sweden - II_Palsa_N1_3 | ecosystem: Environmental > Terrestrial > Soil > Palsa > Peat permafrost | place: Sweden...
ACAGGACGCCGGCTGCGCCGACGACCACCGCCGCGATCAGGATGACGAGCCCGATGATGATGATCATGACGTACTCCGATCTGAGTTCTTGACTGAGGCTGGTAGGCCGTGGCGCCCGCCACCGCGCCGGTTCCGGGTGGTACGGATCCGGCGCGGCTGGGCGGGCCGGCACGTCAGTGCCGTTTGTGAGCGCATCTTGCTGGCGTTGCTCAGCGGTGCGCGAACCGACGAGAACGGGTGGACCGGCGGGAACTGCTGGACCGCCCGCTGATCAGGTGGAAGACGAGTAGCAGGACGGCCGCGCCGGCGATGGCGGTGAGCCAGGTGGACAGGTTGAAGAACCCGTGCAGCGTGTGGACGTGGAACACGCGGGTGGCAACCCAGCCGCCCGCCAGCGCCCCGACGATGCCGATCACGCAGGTCAAGATGAGGCCCTGTGATCTCCTGCCGGGGATCAGCATATTGGCGAGCAAGCCTGCGACCAGGCCGAGAACAATCCATGCGATGATGCCCATTACCGACTCCTTAAGTCAGTGACCAGGTGATGTACGCGGTGGTCGGTCATGCTGGGTAGATCGCGATGGGGAGAAGGGGGTTCTCCCGGAAGTTCTCACCATCCTTTGGCCGTGGCGTCTGGCCGGCACCGTGCCGTGTACGAGCAAAAAAAAATCCGGACTCGCCGCCACATCCGCAGAAATTACGCGGGTGCAGCTGCCGGGGTCCGGAGCAATAGACCCATCATACTCCCTTTTCCTTACGGATAAGGCATTCCGCAGCCGGCCGGAGGGCCCCTTTGGGGGGCGTGCGGTCGCGGACACGGGCCCAGCCGCACGCGCCGAAGCCGCGTTACTGCTCAGCGGCGGCTGCCGGGGTGGTGGCTTCGCTCGACCCGGCGAGGACACCGTCTGGCGTAAGGCGCCGGACGGGTTACCTTAGTAAGAACAGCCATCCGGGCGGCTGACGCGATTCACGACGCGGCTCCGCCCGGCACACCCGCCGCTCCGGACCCTGGCGGCACATCTACCAGCCCGACCGCGATGTGCCCTCCAGGAGTCCCGCAGTGTCCTCCGCATCAGCCCCGGTCCGCCGAGCGAAAGCCGACGGACAGTGAACGTTAAGTCCCCCCGGGCGACTCGCCGCATGTTCCGGCTGTCCCGCTTGCTGACCGGGCGGAACGCGCTCATACGGCCCGTCGACAGGATCGAGGGCGCGGTCCTGGTCGTGTTGTCTGCTGCCTTCGGTGTGGCCGTGGTCATCGCGTGCATTTTCGGCACCCACACCTATTTGGTGCAGCGCGCGGCTACGGCCGGCGTGCGCCCGGCTGCGGCCGTGCTGCTTCAGGACGGCCCGTCCGCCGACAGCATGGGCCGCGTCGGGCAGGCCAAGGCGCGCTGGTTCGTCCCGGGGAGCGGCGAGCGATCCGGCGTGCTGACCACCGCGACGGCGCCGGAAATCGCCGGCGCGGCCGCCGGCGCCCGGATAACGATATGGCTGGATCGCTCGGGTCAGCTGACCGGGCCGCCAGCCGACCAGGCCGTCATGATCATTTACTCGCTGGTCGCGGGCGCCATGGTGGCGGCGCTCGCCGGGCTGGCGCTGCTTGTCGTCTATACGCTGTGCCGCGCGGCCCTCAACCGGCGTCGGCTCGCCGCGTGGGAGTCCGCCTGGAACCGGACCGGGCCAAGATGGACTATGCGTCGCTAGCAAGGAGCAACAGATGTCAGCACAGGAATACGCCGAGGGACCGCGGATCGTGGCGGGCGTCGACGGTTCGGATTCGTCCCTGAGTGCTTTGCGCTGGGCCATCCGGCAGGCCAGGCTCACCGGCGCGGCCGTCGATGCCGTCGCCGCATGGCATTTTCCGGCCGCGAGCTACGGATATGTCCCAGTGGGCACCGGAGAGGATTACGACTTCGAGGCAATTGCCGAGAAGGTTCTCGCCGACGCGATCAGCAGCGCCCTTGACCCGGGCAGCGACGTCCTCGTGCGCAGCCACGTCATCGAGGGCAATGCCGCCCAGGTGCTGATCGACGCCTCGGAGGGCGCCGAGCTGCTGGTGGTGGGCAGCCGCGGCCATGGCGGATTCACCGAGGCGCTGCTGGGGTCGGTCAGCCAGCACTGCGTGCACTACGCGCACTGTCCCGTGGTCGTCATCCGCGGCGGATCGGGCGTGACGGATAGCTTATGATGGGCAGCCAGCCGGGCTCCTGACGCCACGCACGACGCGCTCCCCCGGCACTTGCCGCCCCGGACCCCGGCGGCACATCAATCAGCCCGACCGCAATGTCGCGATGTGCCCTCAGGAGTTTTGCTATGCCATCCTCCGGATCAGACACGGTGCCTCGCGTGGCCACGGGGCGGATGTCCCGGCTGGCGCGGATGCTGGCCGGGCGCAACCCGCTCAGGCGGCCTATTGACAGGTTCGAGGGCGCGGTCCTAGTAACCCTCGCCGCCATCTTCGGACTCGCCGTGGCCGTGGCGGCCATCGTCGGTACGCACACGTACGAGTCCCAGCAGGCGGCGGCCCGCCTGGACCCGGCCGTCGCCGTGCTCGTCCAGCACGGGCCGCCGGCCGGCAGCCTGCCCGGTGCCGGGCAGGCCGAGGCGCGCTGGCGCGTCCCCGGAGGCGGCGAGCGATCCGGCGTGCTGACCACCGCGACCGTACCGGGCATCTCCGGCGCGGCGGCGGGCACCCGGGTGGCGGTCTGGCTCAATCGCTCCGGCCAGCCCGCCGGGCCTCCCCCCGGCCAGGCCGTCATGATCATTTACGCGCTGGTCACGGGCGGCGCGGTGACGGCGGTCGCCGGGGTGGCGCTGCTCATCGCCTACGCGCTGGCCCGGCATGCGCTCGACCGGCGGCGGCTGGCCGGATGGGAGACCGCGTGGGCCACGACCGGACCCAGCTGGACCGCCAAGCGCTGACGCGCGCCCGCAGGCGAGGGGCTAGCAGCCGCTGCCGCCGCACAGGTTCGTCCCGGCACGGTCTCAGGTCACGTGCCCGCCGCCGATCAGGCTGCCCACCGCGAACGTCACCGCGACGGCGACTCCGCCCAGGACGAGCTGGCGCAGGCCCGAGCGCACGACCGGGCGGCCGGTGAGCCGGCCCACCACCATGCCGCCCGTCAGTAGCGCCACCGCCGCGATGCCCAGGGCAACGCCCAGGACGGACAGCCCCGCCAGGTACGGCAGCAGCGGAATCAGGGCGCCGGCCGAAAAAGCGATGAAGGAGGAGACGCCGGCGAAGAGCGCGGAGGGCAGCTCGAACGGGTCGACGCCGAGTTCCTCGCGGGTATGCACGCGCAGCGCGGTATCCGGGTCCGCCGATACCGCCGCGGCCATCCTCGTCGCGGTCTCGGCGTCGGCTCCGTAGCCGATGAAGGTATCCGCGAGCTCGGCCTGCTCAGCGGCCGGGAAGCGGGCGTGCATGATGCGTTCGGTTGCCACCTCGGCGCCGACCAGCTCATTCTGGTTGGTCACCGACACGTACTCCCCGGTGCCCATCGAGCACGCGCCGGCCACCAGCGCGGCCACGCCGGTCAGGATGATGACGTGCGGCGACACGTCGCCCCCGCCCAGCCCGGCGATCAGCGAGGTGTTGGTGACCAGCCCGTCCACCGCGCCGAACACGGTCGGCCGCAGCCAGCCGCCGGACACGTCGCGGTGCCGGTGCGACCACCCCGCCGCGAGCGCGGCCTGACGTACTGCATAGTCCCGTTCAGGGATCTGTTCGCCCACCCGGTGGATTATCCACCACCGTCCCCGGGGAGGATCTGCCGCGGGACGCCGGGGCGCCGGTCGCGCCGTTGCCACTCCCGCGGGTAGCCGATCGAGACCTCTTCGAAGCGGACCCCGTCGTGCCAGGTCACCCGGGGGATGTGCAGATGACCGTAGACCACCGCGGCCGCGTTGAAGCGGACATGCCAGTCGTTCGTCCGGGTGGTGCCGCACCACTGGGCGAACTGCGGATACCGCAGCACCCGGGTGGGCTCCCGGACCAGGGGGTAATGCGACACGAACACGACCGGGAGGGCCGGATCCCGGGCCGCGAGCCGGCGCTCGGTCGCCTCCACCCGGGCCCAGCACCACGCCTCCCGGCTCGGATACGGATCAGGATGCAGCAGCCTCTCGTCGCTGCAGACGACACCGGTCTGGTAGGCGATAGCCAGGCCCTGTTCCTTGGTCAGCGCGCCGTCCGGCCGGAAGCTGTAGTCGTAAAGCACGAACACCGGCGCGATCGTGACCGGGCCACCAGGCCCTTCCCACACCGGGTACGGATCCTCCGGCGTGATGACGCCCAGACGTCGGCACATCTCCACCAGGAACAGGTACCGTTCCTCACCGCGCAGCCGGACCGGATCGGCGCGGCGGGTCCACAATTCATGGTTGCCCGGCGTCCATACGACCGTGGCGAACCGCTCGCTGAGGGTAGCGAGCACCCACTCGATGTCCCCGGTAAGCTCCCCGACATCCCCGGCCAGCAGCAGCCAGTCCGCCTCCGACTCGGGCCGGAGCCCGGAGACGATCTTGCGGTTCTCGGGGTGGGCCACATGCAGATCGCTGAGGGCGACCAGCCGGGGGGGCACGGACGCGCTCATGGGATAAGAGCTTAGCGGGGGGACGAGCCACCGCCCGTTCCGTCAGAAAAGGACTTAAGGGTGATGAATTCCGCTGACCCCGGGTCAGAGGTAAAGCCATTGGCTTCATGATCGCGAACCTGCGGCGACGGTGAGCTTAACGCCGTATAGTTTGAATCCCCCCCAAAGGGGCAGGCCGCGGCGGCTCCGTTTGCCGGTTCTCTGCGCGGCCTGCCCTTTTATATCATTACGGCCTTTTAGTTTTGCCAATGAGGTCGTCGGTCCTATCATCATCTGATGCAGGGCTCTGTGACCGTCCATTTCGCCGCTCCGCCTGCCGCGGTCTGGGACCTGGTCAGCGACGTGACCCGGATCGGGGAATTCAGTCCGGAGACCTTCGAGGCCCGGTGGCTGGACGGCGCGACCGGACCGCGGGCCGGAGCGCGCTTCCGCGGTCACGTGCGGCGCAACGGCCGGGGGCCGGTCTACTGGACGACCTGCACGGTGACCGTTAGTGATCCGGGCCGGGAATTTGCCTTCGCGGTCAACGGGCCGGGCGAGGTGATAGTCAATACCTGGCGGTACCGGCTCGACCCCCGCGAGGACGGCACCGACGTGACCGAGTCCTTCGAGCTGCCCGGCACGCTGCCGATGCGGCTGTACTGGAGCCTGGCCGGGCGGGCGCGGCTGCGCACCAACCTGACCGGCATGCGCGTCACCCTGGAGAAGATGAGGGCGATCCTCGAGGAGCGATAGCTAGTCCGGCCATATGGTCGGCGGCGGCCCAGGGTAGGTGGGCCGGACTCGGGATCGGAGCGGCACCGCCCCGATGGGTGTACCGTCAGGAGTAGACACGGATTGAGTTGTCCCCGGCCGTGATGGACGGCGCTGGCGGTGCTGGCACCCTCTCGGGGCGTCGCCCCGGACCCCGGCTACGAAGCAAGTGCTTCTAACGGACCGGAGGATGTCATGTTCATTTGGATGTGGATTAAGCGGCGGCGGGCTGCCAAAGCGGCGAAGGCGGCGGCATCGCGGCCTGCAACGGAGGACCCCAAACTGGTGCCTCCCAGTGCTACCCCCCGGTGAGCCTCCCGCCCCACGGCAGGGCACCCTTCGGTCGCGGCGCTGTACGTGATTAGCGCCTTCAGCGTGCTCGCGCTGATCGCTGCGTCGGCGCAACTGGGCATCCTGGTCACGTTGCACGTGCTCCCGACCAAGTATGACCCGGTTCGCGACGCCATCAGCGACTACGGCGTAGGGGACTACCGCCGCTATTTCTGGGCGCAACTCGTGGCCGGAGCGGTGGCCTGCGGCTGCATCGCCGTTGCCCTGACCGGATTGCATCCGTATGTGCCGGCCCTCGTCGTCGTGCTGCTGCTGGCAAACGCGGCGGCGCGCTTGTTGATGCCCGCGTTTCCCACCGATCAATCGGGCAACCGTTTCCAGACGGTCAAGGGCACGATCCACATGCTTCTCGCGGTGGTCGCGTTCGGAGCGGTGGCCGCGGCGGCAACAGGTCTGGGTGGGCTCTTCAGCCACTACCCCGCATGGGACAGCGCGAAGAGCCTCCTGGTGACGTGGGGCTGGGTGGTGCTCGCCGGTGCAGTCGCCTGTGCGCTGGGGCTCGTCGGCCCTCGACTGAAGCCCGTCTTCGGACTCATCGAGAGATTCTTCACGCTCTCCGTCATCGTCTGGATCTACCTCATCTCGATCGAGCTCATCCGCTTCCAGTAAGGATGGAACGGAGCCGGCCTGGGGGTGTTCGAGCAGCGCGGTGAGCAGATCGGCGAGCCAGGACCTGAACTGCGCTGGGTCGTTGTCGAGGAGCAGTTCCGTGGTGGCGCCGTCATGGATGGCCATGACGGCCCGGGCGAGTCCGTCCGGGGTTTGCAGGGCGGCGGGGAGGCCGGAGCGGTCGATCGCGGGGGTCAGTGAGGCCGCGAGCGCGTCGCGGAGTTTGTTGCGGTGGGCGCGGAGTGCGGCGGCGACCTCGGGATGGCGGGCGGCGTAGAGCCGGAAGTCGGTGCTGATGAGGATCCAGTCGCGGTCCACCATGAGCGCCTGGACCGCTTGTGCGATGAGTTCGGGGATGTCGCCGGGGGGTTGGGTCAGGCCGGCCGCGACCTGGCGGGCGAGCTGCTCGCTGCGCTCGGTGTAGAGGGCGAAGAACAGCTCGTCGAGGCTGTCGAAGTTGGAGTAGAACGCGCCGCGGGTGTAGCCCGCCGCCTCGCATACCTCCTCGATGCTGGCCCGTCCGAACCCGCGGGCCGCGAAAACGCCGAAGGCGGCGTCCAGAAGCCGGCTGCGGGTTTCGGGCCGGCGCCGGGTTACCCGCGCCGGCGTGCCGTCGGCCCGGAGCCTCGCCCGGCGGGCCCGCTGGCTGGGTGAACGCTCCGGTGTGTGCTTCGTCGTCATGACCCTCCCCATTCGATACATTGACGTATCCGATACTTCAACGTATTATAACGGAAGAGTCAGCGGACAGCAACGTCGGCCGGCCACCAAGAAGAGGACCGGCTATGAACCAGACAGCCTCGCATCCCCCGCCCCAGCCGGCGCCCCAGCCGGCGCCAGCCCCACCACAGCGCTTCGTCGCCGAATTCCTGGACGCGTTCAACCGGCGCACGTTCTTGCTGGTGATCGGCGTGCTGCTGATCCAGGCCGGCTTCGTGCTCTCCTACGTCGGCGCCTTTCACGACCCGAGCCCGCACCGGGTGCCGATCGCCGTGCTCGCCCCCGCGCAGATCTCGGCCCATCTCGTCAGCGAGCTCAACGCGATCGGTGGCCAGCCGCTCTACGCCACCGCCGTCCCCGATCAGGCCGCCGGCGAGACACTCCTGCGGCAGGGGTCCACCAGCGGGCTGCTGATCATCAACCCCACAGGCACGACAGACACGCTGCTCGTCGCCGGCGGCGGCGGCGCAGCGACAGCGACCGCCGTGCAGGACGTCATCGCCCAGGCCGAAGCCGCCCAGCACCGCCACGCCACCGTCACCGACGCCGTCCCCGCCCAGCCCGGAGACGCCCGCGGACTGTCGGGCTTCTACCTGGTCGTCGGCTGGCTGGTCGGCGGCTACCTCGTCGCCGCCCTGCTTGGCATCGCCACCCGCCCGCGACCGGCCACCACCCGCCGGGCGATCATCCGCCTCATCGTGCTCGTCCCCTACGCCATCTGCTCCGGACTCGCCGGAGCCATCATCGTCGGGCCCGTCCTCGGCGCGCTCACCGGCCACCTCCTCGCCATCTCAGCGCTCGGAGCCCTCATCGTCTACTGCGCCGCGGTCGTCACCATGGGCTTCCAAGTTCTCCTCGGCACCCTCGGCGTCGGCCTCACGCTCATCCTGTTCGTCGTGCTGGGCAACCCCAGCGCCGGCGGCGCCTACCCGGCACCCCTGCTCCCCGCCTTCTGGCGCGCCATCAGCCCCGCCCTGCCCAACGGCGCCGGCGTCCAGGCCCTGCGGCACATCGTCTACTTCGGCTCCTACGACATCACCGGCAACCTGATCGTCATCGCTGCCTACATCGTCACCGCGATCACCGTCGCGATCGCGGGGACCTCACTGCTCGCCCGCCGCGCCGCCAAGGGCAAACCGGCGGCGGCAGTTCTCTAGCCGGAGAAGATGAAAACGATCCTCGAGGAGTGATAGCTAATGCGGCCACGTAGTCGGCGGCGGCGAGCATCTCGCGGCCAGCCGGCTGCAGGCCGACCGAGGTGCACAGCAGGCCGGTCGATACCCGCTCGACCACGCCCCATTCCCAGATCGCCGTCGCGTCCAGGCCGCAGCGCCGGGCCAGCCATCGGGCGCGCCCGCGGGCATCGCCGCGCATCAGCTCCACCGGGTCCTCGCGCATGACGATGCCGAGATCGTACTCGGCCTCGGCCAGCAGGCCATCGGGGTCGACCAGCTTGAAGCCGCCGGGCGCCTCGAGCGCGTTCCACCGGTGCACGTCGCCGGGCGCCTCCAGCACGTTCCACTGGTGCACGTCGCCGTGGACCAGGACGGCCCGCTCATCGTCATGGGCCGCGACCCGGCGGGCGGCACAGGCCAGGGCGTGATCGACCGCGCGTTCGGAGCACGGGCGGCCGAGCTCGGTCCAGGTCGCGGTGATGTAGTCGATGAGCCAGCGCCCCTTCCCGGCCCCGGTGGGCAGACCGCAACCCGCCGCCGGCCGCCAGACCCGGCGGGCCGCCGCGCACAGGATCTCGTGCCGGCGCCGCATCGGCAGGCCCAGCCGCTCCAGCGGACGGCCGAGCCGCTCGAGTAGCATCGCACCCCTTGGCAGGTCCGACCGCAGCAGCCGCACGCAGCCGTCGCCTTCGGTCAGCCGCAGCACGGCGATCTCACGGCGGGCATGCTCGCCTGGGCGCGGGATCATCAGCTTGAGCACCGCGGGCGTGCCGCCGGCGAGCGAGCCGCCGGCGGGCGTGCCGCCGGCGAGCGAGCCGCCGGCGAGGGTGCCGTCCGCGGGCGAGCCGCCGGCGAGCGTGGCCCGGGCGACAAAGGCCTCGGTCGCGTCGTCGTAAGGCCGGCCGACCGTGATCTGCCAGTCCCGCTCCAGCCCGGCGACGAGCTCGGGCAGGTCCTCGATCCAGTCCGCCGCGCCGGCGGCCAGGGCCTTGTTGCGCACGACCGGACTGAGCGCGACTGGGGTGCGCGGGGCGGATGTGCTCACCGGCCCAGGGTAGGCGGGTACGGCCTCGCGCCCAGCCCCGCTCCTGGTTCTCCTGCGCTCCCCGCACACTCCCGTGACCAGTGATCCATGCCCGCGACCTGCCCATACGGCGTGGATGCCGCGTTCATGTCGCTCTAGGGCGTGTTGCGTAATTAGTGCACATCATGATCGTGGCCAGTTTTGGGCCCGTTTCTGGCCACGATCATGCGGCTCTCGATGCCGGGTCCCGGTCCACACCCGAAAGTCCGGGCGATACATGACTGGATATCTGATTTGGTCGAACCAGCCCAAATACTTTTGCGACACGCCCTCCAGCAGCATGAATGCGGCATCCACACCAAAAGCCCCCGGTACTGGCGGCGCCAGCGTTACTGAAGTCCGCTTCTACCCCATCGCGACATACCGCGACCACAAGCTGACCGGCATTGGGCCTGGCGGTGGATCGGGGGGATCGGGGTACACCGCATCCGCACAGTGCCCGCACAGGGGCGCGACCCTAGCGCAGCAGTTTTTGGGCTTTACCTGGGATTTTCTTCGGTCCGCCGGGGGGACACCGCTCCTTGCGCGGCGGCGGGGAACGGTCGGCAGCCTCCGGCCGCGAAACCAAGGGCCTGCAGGGGCCGCCGCGGCCCGTGGGGCGAGCGTGATGCGCACCTGCCGACCCTATGGAACATAGGGCCGGTTATAACCGGCCCTATGTTCCATAGGGGCGCTTTTTTTTCGAGTCAGCGGCTGCCGGACCCAGGGCGTGCATGGTTATGACGGGTCTGCTGGCGGGTTCGCTCAAGGACGCGACCGGCCTCGACGCTGTCCGTGCTGACCTGGCCAGTGTCGTGCAGCAGCTCCGGGAACCCGGCCGCGTTTGGCTGTGGATCAGCCAATGTGACCGGGACTGGTGAACCGGGACCGCCGTCGGCGCGAGCGATCACAGACTGATCGTGGCTTCGATCGTCAGCCGACGCAAGGGCCGGATCTTTTCGGATTTGGCACGTGGCACTGGGGGGATCGGGGGCACCAAATCCGCGGCGGAGCCCGGATCCACCGCGGTAACGGGAGAGACACTCCGTGGCTTTTGTCGCTTATGTTCGCATCTGGGGGTGGGGGGGGTGAGGGTGGGGGGGTGAGGGTGGGGGGGTGGGCCGGGTGTGCGGATCGTGGCGCTGTGGGCGGGGCTGCGGGGCTGCGGGGGTTAGGTGGTCAGGGGGACGGTCGCGACGGGGGTGGTGGTGGGGCGTGAGGTTCCGCCGGAGGGCTCGACGGTGATGCCGATCCGGTCGCCCGACTGCACACCTGAGGCCAGCAGCTGACCGATACGGTCCGTGCTGGAGAGCAATCCCACCGAGCGGGCGCCGGACGAACTCATCACCCATACCTGGTAGACCCGGCTGGAGGACAGGGACGGCATCCCGCTGGCGGTCACGACGGCTTCCCGCTGCAGGGCGGAGACCACCACGGTGACGGCTCCGCCCACGGTCGAGGACGTGGTCTCGATGCGGGCGTCGGGTGCGTCGAGCACCTTGGCGATCGCGGCGCTCGTCGCGTGGGCCGAATCGAGCTGGTGCTGGGTCGCCACCTGGGTGATGCCCAGGCCGACGGCGGCGGCCACGCTGGCGGCGGCCACGGCGCCGACCAGCCGCGGTGACCGCAGCCAGCTGTTACTCCAGCCGTTCCCCCGGTCGGAACGGCGGTCGGAACGGCGGTCGGAACGGCGGTCGGAGCGGCGGTCGGAGCGGCGGGGCTGGGATGAATCGAGGCGAGGCTGGCCGACCGCGAGCCAGCCGGCGAACAGCCGCGCCAGCCGCGCCAGCCGCGTCTGGCGGAGATCGCGGCGGAGGCGCTGGCCGGCCAGCGGCGGGAGCTGCCTGGTGCGGTAGGTCGCGGCGAGGACCCGCTGTTCCATCTGAGCCGGCGGCCGGGCCGACCTGGCTATCGCGAGCCG
>Ga0302229_10003356_pt1 | contig 11164 bp, 8 predicted proteins | sample II_Palsa_N1_3_FD_193518 | JGI IMG/M metagenome (GOLD analysis project Ga0302229, IMG submission 193518) | Peat permafrost microbial communities from Stordalen Mire near Abisko, Sweden - II_Palsa_N1_3 | ecosystem: Environmental > Terrestrial > Soil > Palsa > Peat permafrost | place: Sweden...
GTTTGCCGAGCTGATGTCCGGCGCGATCGACATTGCGCGGCTCAAGCGCATCAGCCTGCGCATCCTGGCGATCGACATGGCCCTCAACGGCGCCGACTTTGTCGAGGTCTATCGTTACTTCAGTGCCTGCGGGCAGAGTGTCGCGGACAGTTTCCATTCGACCCAGCGCGTATTTCGCGGCGTGCCATTGAGCGGCGGCGCGGCATTCGCGAAGGACAACGTCTACCTGTCCGGCCTGCTCACCGTGCATACGTTCTTCCGTTGGGCGTTGAAGGCGCGCCGGATGGACGTGCTGCGCCACCTTTTTGCGGGCAAATTGACCCTGCACGACGTGATCACGTTGCAGCCGCATTTCGAGTCCGGCGCGATCCTGTCGCCCCGCTGGCTGCCACCGTGGATGCAGCACGTCCACGGGCTGGCCGGCAAGCTGGCGTTTTCCGTATTCATCAACGGCATCCACATGAACCGGGTACAGGGCGACGAGCTCCTGGCGAACGTCTAGAGCAACCTGGGTCAGGTCGGTTTCCCCGCCCCGGTGCTAACATCACGGACAGTCTTCCGTCGCGGCGGAGGACGCCCCCTTCCTCAATAAAATCGCCTCCGATGTCCCTCCCCGAAGAACTGCGCCTCGCCGCACTCGAATATCACCGTCTGCCGCGCCCCGGCAAGATCAAGGTCACGCCGACCACGTCGCTGCTGACCCAGCGCGACCTATCGCTGGCGTACTCGCCCGGCGTAGCGGCAGCCTGCGATGCGATCGTCGAAGATCCGGGCACGGCCGCCGAATACACCGCGCGCTCCAACCTGGTCGCGGTGATCACCAACGGCACCGCCGTGCTGGGCCTTGGCAACATCGGGCCGCTGGCAGCCAAGCCGGTGATGGAAGGCAAGGGCGTGTTGTTCCAGAAGTTCGCCGGCATCGATGTGTTCGATATCGAGATCGACGAAAACGATCCGGACAAACTGGTCGACATCATCGCCAGCCTCGAGCCCACTTTTGGCGGCATCAACCTGGAAGACATCAAGGCGCCGGAGTGCTTCATCGTCGAGCGCAAGCTGCGCGAACGGATGAAGATCCCGGTATTCCACGACGACCAGCACGGCACCGCCATCATCGTGGGTGCGGCGCTGCTGAACGCGCTGGAAGTGATCGGCAAGAAGATCGGCGACGTAAAGCTTTCCACCGCTGGCGCTGGCGCGGCAGGTATCGCCTGCCTCGACATGCTGGTAGCGCTGGGTGTGAAACCGGAAAATATCCTCGCGTACGATCGCGAGGGTGTGTTGTACATCGGTCGCGACCATCTGGACCCTGACAAGCAGCGTTACGCCCGCGACACCAGCAAGCGCACACTCGCCGAGATCGTCGAGGGCACCGATATTTTTCTCGGTCTCTCTGCCGGCGGTGTGCTGAAGCCGGAGATGGTCGCCACGATGGCGGATCGTCCGATCATCCTTGCGCTGGCCAATCCGAATCCGGAAATCTCGCCTGAAGACGCGAAGAAAGTACGACCGGACTGCATCATCGCGACCGGCCGCTCGGACTACCCGAACCAGGTCAACAACGCGCTGTGCTTCCCGTATATTTTTCGCGGCGCACTGGACGTGGGCGCCACCGTCATCAACGAGGCGATGAAGCTTGCCTGCGTGCGTGCGATCGCCCAGCTGGCACGGATGGAAGCAGGTGATCTCGCCGGCGCCTATGGTGGTGACGTGCCCACCTTTGGCGTTGATTACCTTATCCCGCGTCCGTTCGATCCGCGCCTGCTGGTGATGCTGGCGCCGGCAGTGGCGCAGGCGGCGATGGATTCCGGTGTGGCAACACGCCCGATGATCGACATGGAGGCGTACAAGGAGAAGCTCGGCCAGTTCATCTACCGCACCGGCCTGCTGATGAAACCGGTGTACGAGCGCGCGCGTGCTGATCGCAAACGCGTGGTCTACTCCGAGGGCGAGGAAGAGACCGTATTGCGTGCCGTGCAGACGGTGATCGACGAAAAGCTGGCGTTCCCGATCCTGGTTGGCCGTCCCGACGTGATCGAGGCGCGCATCGAGCGGCTCGCTCTGCGCATGCGTGCCGGCGTCGATTTCGAGTTGACCAACATCAACGATGACCCGCGCTTCAACGATTACTGGCAGCAGTATCACGCGCTGACCGAACGCCGTGGCGTGTCGCCAGCAGCAGCGAAGAACCTGCTGCGTTCACGACCCACCTTGATCTCGGCGTTGATGGTTGAGCGTGGCGAGGCCGACGGAATGATCTGTGGCCTGGTCGGTCGCTATCACAAGAAGCTCGGTTATCTGCGCAGCATCTTCGGTCTTGATCCCGGCGTGCAGTGCACCTCGGCGATGACGGGCGTGATCAACGACAAGGGCGCCTGGTTCTTCCTCGATACGCACGTGCAATGCGATCCCACCGCCGAACAAATTGCCGAGGCCACGCTGCAGGCGAGTTATCGTTTGAAGCTGTTCGGCATCGAGCCGAAGGTGGCGCTGTTGTCGCACTCCAATTACGGCAGCCACGACAATCCCAGCGCCGCGAAAATGCGCAAGGTCTACCAGCTGCTCAAGGCGACCATGCCAAAGCTGGAGATGGACGGCGAAATGCAGGCCGACACCGCATGGGATGACGCGTTGCGTCAACGCATGTTCCCGCACACCACGTTGAGCGGTCGGGCCAATCTGTACGTGTTGCCGAACCTCGACGCCGCCAACATCACCTACAACATGGTGCGGGTGATGACCGATGGCGTGGCGATCGGGCCGATCCTGATGGGTCTGGACAAGCCTGCGCACATCCTGACGCCCGCCTCGACGTCGCGCCGTGTGGTGAACATGACTGCCATCGTTGCGGTAGATGCGCAGATCCGGGCTGCGGCGAACCAGAAGCAGCGTTGACCGAGGGCGCCGTATAGGGCGACTCCTACTCGCCAGTGGGATTGGGCAATGCTATGTCCCGCTGGCTGCCTTTGAAGTGAGGCGTCGCCGTGCGCTGGCGCATGGCGAAGAATTGGCAGCCGTGGGCCCCAGCGGCTAGACTTGGGTGTTGATCCCGTCGCAATCCCCGGCGGCGGGCACCCCCTCAAGCTTGGCGCTGCAACGGCGCTGCGGAGACTCTTCATGGATCAGCTCGACGATATCCTCAATCAGGACATCGACCCCACCGAAACCCGGGAGTGGATGGATTCGCTCGATGCGGTGATCCATCACGACGGCACCGAGCGCGCACATTTCCTGCTTGAGCGGATGGTCGATTCGACGCGCCGTTCGGGTGGCTACCTGCCGTTTGATCCGACCACCGAATACGTCAACACCATCGCGCCCGGCAACGAAGCAAAGATGCCCGGCGACGCGGCGATGGAATGGCGCATCCGCACGCTGATCCGCTGGAACGCAATGGCGATGGTGGTGCGTGCGAATCGTAAGCCCGGCGAACTGGGTGGGCATATCGCCAGCTTCGCGTCGTCGGCCACGCTGTACGACGTCGGTTTCAATCATTTCTGGCGCGCGCCAAGTGCCGACCATCCGGGTGATCTGGTTTTTCATCAGGGCCATTCCAGCCCCGGCATCTATGCGCGCTCGTTCCTTGAGGGACGCCTGGCCGAGGACCAGCTCGACCTGTTCCGCATGGAAGTGGTCGGCAAGGGTCGCGCGCTGTCGTCGTATCCGCATCCGTGGCTGATGCCGGACTATTGGCAGGTGCCGACGGTGTCGATGGGCCTGGGTCCGATCCAGGCGATCTACCAGGCGCAGTTTTTCAAGTACCTGGAGCACCGCGGCCTGGTGCCCAAGAGCGACCGCAAGATCTGGTGCTTCCTGGGTGACGGCGAGACCGACGAGCCGGAGTCGCTCGGTGCGATCTCGTTGGCCGGACGCGAGGGGCTGGACAACCTGATCTTCGTGATCAACTGCAACCTGCAGAGGCTCGACGGTCCGGTACGCGGCAACGGCAAGATCATCCAGGAACTGGAAGGTCAGTTCCGCGGCGCCGGCTGGAACGCGATCAAACTGGTTTGGGGCAGCTACTGGGATCCGCTGCTCGCGCGCGACACCAAGGGCGTGCTGCGCAAGCTGATGATGGAAACCCTGGATGGCGAATATCAGGCGTGCAAGGCGTTCGGCGGCGCGTATACGCGCGAGCATTTCTTCGGCAAGTATCCGGAGACGCGCGAGATGGTCGCCAACCTAAGCGATGACGATATCTGGCGCCTCAACCGCGGCGGTCATGATCCGCATAAGGTCTACGCGGCGTACCACGCGGCGTCGAACACCAAGGGCATGCCGACGGTAATCCTGGCCAAGACGGTGAAGGGTTACGGCATGGGTGCGGCAGGCGAATCGCAGAACCCGACGCATCAGCAGAAGAAGCTGGACGAGGAGGCGGTGCGGCATTTCCGCGACCGCTTCCAGATCCCGATCAGCGACGACAAACTGAAGGACGTGCCGTACTACAACCCGGGCAAGGACTCGCCGGAAGTGCAGTACATGCTCGAGCGTCGCAACGCACTTGGCGGCTTCCTGCCGCAGCGTCGTCGCAAGGCTGAGGCGAAACTCAAGGCGCCAGAACTTGCGGCGTTCGAGCAGATCACCAAGGGCACCGGCGAGCGCGAGATCTCCACCACGATGGCGCTGGTGCGCGGCATGAACCTGCTGCTGCGCGACAAGCAGCTGAGCGAGCGCGTGGTGCCGATCGTCGCCGACGAGGCACGCACGTTTGGTATGGAAGGCATGTTCCGCCAGATCGGCATCTATGCGCCCTTCGGCCAGAAGTACAAGCCGCAGGATTCCGACCAGTTGCTGTACTACCGCGAAGACCAGAAGGGTCAGGTGTTGCAGCAGGGCATCAGCGAGGCTGGCGGCATGGCCTCGTGGATGGCCGCGGCGACCAGCTATTCGATCAGCAACCAGGCGATGCTGCCGTTCTTCATCTACTACTCGATGTTTGGTTTCCAGCGCATCGGCGACCTGTGCTGGGCGGCCGGCGACATGCGTTCGCGCGGCTTCCTGATCGGCGGCACCGCCGGTCGCACCACGCTCAATGGCGAGGGCCTGCAGCACGAAGATGGCCATTCGCACCTGATGTCCGGCGCGATCCCCAACGTGAAGTCGTACGACCCGACGTTCTCCTACGAGGTTGCGGTAATCCTGCAAGACGGCACGCGCCGGATGATGCAGGAGCAGGAGGACATCTACTACTACATCACCGTGATGAACGAGAACTACACCCACCCCGATCTGCCGGCCGGCAGCGAGGAGGGGATCATCAAGGGCATGTATCTGTTCAAGGATGGCGGCAAGCCGAAGAAAGGCGAGCCGCGTGTGCAGCTGCTTGGGTCAGGTACGATCCTGCGCGAAGTGATTGCGGCAGCCGAACTGTTGCAGAAGGACTTCGGTGTCAACGCAGACGTCTGGTCGGTGCCCAGCTTCATTGAATTGCGTCGCGACGGTTTCGATGCCGAGCGCTGGAACCGGCTGCATCCGGAAGCCGAACAGCGCGAGCCTTACGTCACCGGATTGCTGGATGGCCGTCAGGGTCCGGCGATTGCCGCGACCGACTACGTGCGCGAATACGCCGATCAGATTCGTGCCTTCATGCCTGACAGCATGCGCTACACCGTGTTGGGTACGGATGGCTTCGGCCGCTCGGATACCCGCGCGCATTTGCGTGAGTTCTTCGAGGTCGATCGCTACTGGATCGCACACGCCGCGCTGGCTGCTCTGGCGAAAGACGGCAAGGTCAACGCCAAGGACGTCAGCCGGGCGATCAAGGAATACAAGCTCGATCCGGACAAGCCGAATCCACAGACTGTCTGAGTTAAGTCACCTACAAAAAAACCGCCATACCGGCGGTTTTTTTTGTGTGGCACGTAGGACGTAGGCTGTGCGCCTATCAATCGTCGTCGCTGTTGCGGAACACCCGGCGCAGCAGCAGAAACGCACCGATCGTGCCGGCCACAATCGCCACCGTGGCGGTCGGATGGCGGCTCACCTGGCGGCGCAGGCGACGATAGTGGTAGTTCGCTTCGTCGGCAAAATCTTCGGCAGCATTCGTCAGCCGCTGGCCATAATCATTGCCACGCTTGCCGAAACGATCGCGGATGTTGCGGCCACGGTCGTACAGATCCTGCGCCCTTGTTGCGGCGCTGTCGGCGTAATGACGTGCACGCTCGCCAGCCACTTCGCCGGCATCGCGAATTCGGCGCTCGATATCTTGATTACGCATCAACTTTCTCCTTGGCATCGAAGCCTCAGACTGCCAGCGCAATCGTGAGCAAGGCGTAGACAGCTGAGCCGGGGCAGGTTATCCGTTCAGCAAGAAGTTGGACTTCAGTCACCCAGGCTGTACTCGCCACCGGCCTGCAGCGCGCGCTGATACGCCGGTCGAGCATGAATGCGCTGCAGAAAATTCCACAATCGTGGCCGGCTGGCGGCGTTCAGGCCACCACGGGCGGCGAATGCCTCCAACGGGAAACTCAACTGGATGTCGGCCGCGCTGAATGCGTTGCCCGCGAACCATTCGCTCTTGCCAAGCTCGCCTTCCAGATAGTCCAGATGCAGCTTCAGCTGTGGATCCACGAAACCGTTCTGCACCTTGTGTGCAATGCCTTTCGCGATTGGCTTAACGAAAAACGGCACAGGCGCTGTCTCGACCCGACGAAACACCAGCTTCAACAGCAGCGGCGGCATGGCCGAGCCCTCGGCGTAGTGCAGCCAGTAATTGCAGCGCAGCCGCTCGGGTGTGCCTGCCGCTGGCAGCAGGCGGCCCTGGCCGTAACGGTCACCGAGGTATTCGATGATCGCACCGGATTCGGCCAGCGTGAGGTCGCCGTCGGTGATCACTGGCGATTTACCCAGCGGATGAATCTGTTGCAGTTCTGGCGGAGCCAGCATGGTTTTCGGATCGCGCTGATAACGCTTGATCTCGTACGGCAAGTCGAGCTCTTCGAGCATCCACAGGATGCGTTGCGAACGCGAGTTGTTCAGATGGTGAACGGTGATCATTTTGGGTCGCCAGGGAAGGAGGATGAGATGTTCACGGGGCCGAATTCGCGTTGCACAGCCGGGCTGCACAGGCGTTTGATGATCCAGCCGTATAAGACGCTGAAACCGATGGCCATGATGGCGCCGAAGATCTGCATGGCTCGCATGAAGCCGCGTATGCCGTCGGCAAAATGTGCAGGCGCATTCGGAGGTAGCGGCATCAGGGACTGCATTGAGCCCATGAACCACCATTGAAATGCCAGGCCGAGCACATGGTAGGCGATGGCAAAACCCATCAAGCCGATGAACAGCCGCCGGCCCCAGTTCCGGCGCAGCAGCAGGCCGATAGAGGCTATCAGTGCCGTGACTGACACCAACAGGAAAGCACGGAAAAACCAGATGATGTGAGCGAACAGCCAGCCCACGGGTACCGGCATTTCAGCTGGCATGGGTTGGGTAGCCAGCTGCTGCTGCATCGCCGGCAGGAACACCATCTGAAACATCAAATTCTGCAGCAGGCTCATCAGCGTGGCGAAGCCCGCCAGGCAGACGAAGATCCAGCCAAGCACGGTGACAAAACTCGACCGGATCGGTGGAGGCAGTGCGGACATCGGTGGTCTCCTTTGACTGGGTTCAACATCACGCCTTCAGAGTCGCTTGGCGGCGGAAAGATGGGTCAGTAAATCTCCCCCACGCAGCAGCGCAAACTGCCACCGGCTTTCTCGATTTCGCCCAGCTGCACCACGCCGATCGCGAAGCCGTAGTCGGCCAACGCCTCATGTTGTTCCGTGGTCAGTGCCGCGGCGGCGCGGGCACTCATCCATACGCGCTCGTCGGATAAGGCAATCGCGTTGGCGCTGAACGCCCGCTTCTGCGCCGACGTCAGCCAGATCACGCGGTCGTCATAGGCCCTGGCGATCGCCGCGGGCACGGCTGGATCCCGAAAGCCGTCAGCGGCGATGATCAGGGCGCGGCTCGCCAGCAATGTCAGCACCACATTGGTGTGATATTCCGACTCGCCCAGTTCGAAGCAGAACGTCAGGCGCAAATCGAATGCCTTGTGCATCGCGTGCGCGCCGGCCATATCGCAGCGTTCGCTGAGGCCGCAATAACCGACGCCGCGTGCGCGGTCGATGATCAGCGAGCCGGTCAGTTCGGCGACAAGGTCGTCGCAGCCGGACAGGTCGATCTCGTCGTAACCCAGCACGTCGCCGAAGAACTCGCGGATGTCGGCGCGCTCCGCCTCGCGCTGACGCACCGCATGGCGCATGCGGCCGACGATAAAGCGGCCTGGTGCGGTGGCGAACACGTTATTCGGGAACACTGCATCGGGCGTCGCCGGATTACCGGGGAACGTGATCACCGGGCAATCCGCACGCAATGCCTGCGCCAGCGCGCTGTGCTGGGCCAGCGCCTTGAGCGGATCAATCGTGGCGCTCATGTCCATATACCGATTGTCGCGCGCCGATTCTGCCGCCAGCACGAATTCGGACGGCGCCACCAGAAACGCCGCACGCGCGGTGGCCGCGGCATCCGGCAACGGCGCCAGCGCAGCGTAGGCTTCGAGGAATTCGGTGGGCGAAGTGGTAATCACGTGACGGCTCCGAACATCAAGGCGCGACACAGGGTCGGCGTGCCCGCCATGCTAAACAATATCCGGCGCCGGCTCACTCGGTACAGCGGTCTGGACATACAGCTGCTGGCGACGGCGCAGACCTGGGAACATCGCCATCCACAGCCCGACGACCAGCAGCGTGCCGACGCCGCCAAGCACGGTGGCATGTACGGCGCCCAGCCATGCCGCCAGCATGCCCGATTCGAACTCGCCAAGCTGGTTCGAGGTGTTGATGAAAATCGCGTTGACCGCGCTGACCCGTCCGCGCATGTCATCCGGCGTGTCCAGCTGCACCAGCGCGCTGCGGATCACCATGCTGACCATGTCGAAGGCGCCCAGCGCAAACAGCGCCACCAGCGACAGCCATAACGTGGTGGACAGCGCGAATCCCAAGGTCGCCACACCAAAGCCGGCCACCGCGGCAAACATGATCGGGCCGACCCGTCGCTGCAGGTTGTAACGTGCCAGCCAAAGCGACATCAGTAACGCGCCGACCGCCGGTGCGGCGCGCAACAAGCCCAAGCCCCATGGGCCGGTATGCAGAATATCCTTCGCGAAGATCGGCAGCAGCGCGGTGGCGCCACCCAGCAGTACCGCGAATAGATCCAGCGAGATCACGCCAAGCACATCCTTGCGCTCGCGAATGAAGTGCACGCCAGCAAACAGTATTTTCAGCGTTGCCGGTTCTCGCTTCGGTGGTGCCTGTTCGTATTGCAACCGACTCATCAACGTCGCGGCAATCAGATACAGCACGGCAGCGACCACGTAGACCACGCCAGGCCCGGCAACATACAGCAAGCCGCCCAGTGCCGGCCCCATGATCATCGCCGCCTGTCCGGCCGAGGCATTCACCGCCATCGCGCGCGGCAGCACCGTGGCGGGCACCAGCGCCGGCAGCATCGACTGCAGCGCGGGAAATTCGAACGCCTTCGCCACGCCGAGCACAAAAACCAACGCAAGGATGCCCAGCTCGTGGATATGCGACGTGAGAGTCAGTGTGGCCAGAACGATGATCGCAAGCCATTCGACAACCTGACCCATCAGCACGATCCGCCGCCGCTCGAACTGGTCGGCCACGTGTCCCGCTGGCAGCGCCAGCAACACTGAAGGCACAAACTGCACCAGTCCGATCAGTCCCAGGTCGAACGCGCGGCCGGTGATCGAGTAAATCTGCCAGCCCACCGCGACCGACAGCATCTGGAAGCCGAAGCTCGAGGCGATCCGTGCGAACCAGAACGCGATAAAGGCGCGGTGCCGCAGCAGTGAATCTGCCGGTGACGAGGAGGGAGACGGCATCGAGTGTCCTTGCGTGGACAAGCATTATCGGACTGTCTACATATTCGGCAAAGTGCCGATGCCGGTAGTGGACGTACGGCGTGGCGCACCCTTCGACTTCGGCCTACGGGCCTACGCTCAGGGCGAACGGTTTGGGCGAAATCGGGGCGAACGGTTTGGGCGAAACTCGGGGCGAACGGTTTGAGTGGAGGTCGGTGCGAAAGATTTGAGAATCGGGCGAACGATTTCGGTGAAACTCATCGCTCTTTCTGTTCCCTCTCCGTTCGCCCTGAGCGTAGCGGAGCGAAGTCGAAGGGTATGCCGCGCCGTACGGTCAACCTCGTAAAACGGCGCGAGCTTGCGCGATGGCGTCGGCTCGTTCCACTCTAGGCACCTGTCTCCAGCGAGTGCCTGCCGATGAAACTGTCCTCCCAGCGTAGCTTCTTCGCCTTGCTGAGTGTCGCCTGGTTAGTTACTGGCTGCTCGCCGCAGGGCGGTCAACCTGCAGCTTCGGGAGCGCCGACGCCGCAGCAGGCGCAAGACGCGGATGCCGCCAGAAAGCTCGATACTTATCAGCAGTTGCTGCGCATCAAGAATGACGAAATGGCCGTGACGGAGGGCCACGATATTCTCGACCACTACCCGAACAGCGCCGCGGCGAAGGAAGTGCAGCAGACACTGCCCGCGATAGAGCAGCGATGGAAGGAAAACAGCGAAAAGAATCGGCTGGCCTCGATGTGGGTATACCAGGTGTCCCCTATGGCTGGCGGCACGCAATCCACCGCCACCATCACTTCGGCGGGCAGCGATCGGGTGCAGCTCATATTGCGCCGGCATACCAGTTGGGGTCAGAGTGTTTATCTGTACGGCGGCGGACATGGCTTCGTCTGCCACGGCAATTGCACATTGACGGGCACACTGGATGACAAGCCCCTGCATGTCGCCGTGTCTGCACCGCCCACTGGCGAGCCAGCGCTGATGTTTCGCGATGACAAGGCTTTTCTCGCGATGTTGCGCAAGGCGAAGAAGATCACGCTGGAGGTGACCCCGACGGATAACCAGCGTAAAGAAACCCTGGTGTATGAGGTGGGTGGTTTCGATCCGGATAAATGGGCCGCCCTGCCGAAACAGAAAAAGCCATGACGCCGGTACACCGTCGCGTCATCCGCGCGTTGTAAAGGCAAGTACTCCAAGGAGGTCGATGCCATGTCATTCATTCGTGTGGTTGTAGCGGCAACGCTCGCGGGAATGCTGGGTGCCTGCGCAAGCAGTGGGCCGACTTATTCGCAACGCATG
>Ga0302229_10003367_pt1 | contig 11147 bp, 16 predicted proteins | sample II_Palsa_N1_3_FD_193518 | JGI IMG/M metagenome (GOLD analysis project Ga0302229, IMG submission 193518) | Peat permafrost microbial communities from Stordalen Mire near Abisko, Sweden - II_Palsa_N1_3 | ecosystem: Environmental > Terrestrial > Soil > Palsa > Peat permafrost | place: Sweden...
GCCCGGTCCCCCAGCGCCCGGTGCCCCAGCGCCCGGTCCCCCAGCGCCCGGTGCCCCAGCGCCCGGTGCCCCAGCGCCCGGTGCCCCAGCGCCCGGTGCCCCAGCTCCCGGGATCCAAGACCCCGCACTCAAGATCCCGTGTGCTATCCCACTGGCACCGCTGATCTCATCCACCCCATGTTAGTATATTTATTCGATGTATGGAATTTTTCCGTGGAGGATTCGGGTTTGGTGGAGGATTTGGTGGCCTATAGTGCACCAAATCCTCCACCAAGCCCATTTCCTCCAAGATCTTTTTGTATCTGGACGCACCACGAGCCACTCATCTATCACAGTGCGCAATCGTCACCCCACAGCAGCGGGAACAGCGACTGTGGCGTTACTGGCATCTACGACTATGGCGTCACTGGCATCTACAGCGCCGCCGCGCAGTCCCGGCCCACCGCCGATGCCGCAGCGGCATGAACTCAGGTCGATTGAGAGACTCCTTCAATGGCCCCGACACGATGGTTCATGGGTACCTCGACGATGGTCAGGACCACCGTCGAGGTATAGGTGCCGACAAGCGCATTGGCCGGAACGTTGATCCACCAGGCCGCGGGATCCGCCGCGCTGTTGCCGCCAAGGATGATCGCGCCCCCACTATCGGTCGGCGTGGAAGGCGCGGTGGTGATGGCGACTGGATAGGTCACCGCATCGCTCGGCAGCGTGCAGGTCGTCAGGCACGACGAGCTCGGCGTGCTGCTGGCGGTTACCGAAACCGAACGGGAAACCCGGTCGGTTTCGGACCTTCACTGGGGTGAACCGGGAGCGGCCACCGGCAGACCGGCGTCCTTGGCCGCGGCGAGCAGGCGCTCGTCGTAGGCCACGAACGCGGTCAGGTCCCGCTTTACCGCCAGCGCGGAGGCTAGGTGGATGGCCTGTGCCGCGGACAGGTCCTGCGGCGGCAGGGTGGCCGAGTTGTCCAGCACGTCCGGGGTCAGCGCCACCCGCGCGATGCGCTTGAGCACGCGGTAGCTCCGCGGCAGCGCGCCGGGCTCGGCCCACCAGATCGCCCGCGGCACCTCCGCCCGGTACAGCGCGCTCGATACCAGCGGCTGGTCCGCGCGTTCGGCCAGCCAGCGAGCCAGCGCCGCCGTTTCCGGCTCGGCCAGGGCCAGCTTTACCAGCGCCGAGGAGTCCAGGTAGATCACCGCCGTTCCTCCCCGTGTGCCTGCTCCGCGTGTGCCTGGCCTTCCCCCTGGCCTAGGAACTTGCTGGCGGCCAGCCGCCCGGAGGCCGGCGACGGGTACGGATCGATGTCGCCGACGCCGCCCGGTTCCTCAGCAGGCTCGATGATCCCGGCCGCGATCAGGCGCTCCAGCGGGCTGCCCGGCTCGAAGACCGGCACCAGTTGAGCCACGAGCCGCCCGCGGTTGGTGATATCCACCGTGTAGCCCTTCTCCGCCAGGTCGACGTAGACGCTTGCGTGCTGGCGCAGTTCCCTGATTCCTATCCGCCGCCGGGCCGAGGTGCGCTCGGCGGGCTCCGCGCGGGAGGCTGGCCGTCCCGGTTCACGGGTCCGGGCGCCCCGGCCCCTGACCCGGCGCCCCGGGTTCACCGGCAGCGGTTCCCGCTCATCGTCCGGCCTGTCACTCATCGCGCCACGGTAGCACAACAGATGCTACCGTGGCGCCTGCACCGAACCCGCCGGCTTCTGCCCCCGCCTCACACGCCGCGCCCTCCGCCCCCTCACGCGCCGAACCCGGCACCTCCGGACCCCCGCCGCCGGAGTTCTCCGCACCCGGGAGGCATAAGCGGCGTCAATTTCGTGACAATCTGAGCGCTCACGAATTACGATATGTCGAAAATTTCCGCCCAGACTCCTGGACTATGTTCTGTCGCGTGTACCCGTATGCCAAGACGACGGCTGCAGAGAAAGGTTCTTCGGGCACCCGGTTCCTTTATGCCACGGCTCTTCGAGCTCGTTCTTCGACGTGCCGCACCAGTTTGTCGAGTTGCTCTGCGTCAGGCCCGCCCCTGGCATACGATCGGACCGTAACGGCTTCTGAAATTCAGTGAGAACACATCCTTTCTATCTGATGGAGAACTCTTTGCCCGGAAGGCGCGTCGGAGCAAAGATTGTCCATTTTGTGACGCTTTAGCAGGACGACCCGAGAACCGAGACGAGCACCCTCCAAGCTGGCCACCAGATGGAAATTATAGATTCTGTTAAGCAGGAACGGGACATGCGGAAAGAGCTCGCCGTCGACCAAACGGAAAGGGGCGATTATTTATGATCCGTCAGCGGATACCTGCCATGGAGCCAGGGCTAGAAGTGGCGGCCGCTCGGACGGACGTTAGGCACGTGGTTATCTCGAGTTTCGATAGCCTTGGAAACCCCCACTACAACGGCGGGGGTGCGTCCATGGTCGATATGGTCGCGTGTAAGCTTGCCGGTCAATTTGAGGTCACGGTCGTTACTGCCGCACACCACGGGCCGGCCGTGACGTCCGAAGGGGTGCGCTACCGGCGGCTTCCGATCGGCTGGGCGGGCCCCCGGGCAGGGCAGTTGCTATTCCACGCGCTGCTGCCTTTCGTGGCCCGGCGGATCCGCCATGACCTATGGATCGAGAATTTCACGCCACCATTTTCCACCAGCTTTTTGCCTCTTTTCTCCCGTGGCCGGGTCCTTGGGCTCGCCAACAGCCTGAGCGGCGATTACGCGTCGCGCCAATACCGGCTGCCTTTCTTCCTGGTCGAGCGACTCGGGCTGCGGTTCTACCGCGACATTGTGGTGCTCAATGCCGCCGATGGCGCCCAGGTTCGCCGTCGCAGCCCATCGGCGACCGTACATATCATCCCAAACGGCATCCCCGTGCCACGTCTTGACGAGCGTTTGCTCGGCGAGGGTGAACACATCCTGTTCCTGGGCCGGATTGACGTTTGGCACAAGGGAATCGACCTCATGCTTTCGGCTTACTCCAGGAGCGGGGTGTCCCTGCCACTGCTCATCGCGGGGTCCGGCACGCAGCGCGAGGAGCGCAAGCTGACGGCCATGCTGGCGGCTACCGGAGGCGATATCCGATGGGTCGGCCATGTAACTGGCCAGCGCAAGCAGGAGCTGCTGGAACGCAGCGCCTTCGTCATGATGCCGTCGCGGGCGGAGACGTTCGGCATAGTCGCGCTGGAAGGCATGGTCTGTGGCAAGCCGGTGATGCACTTCGACCTGCCGACCTTGTGCTGGATGGACGGCGATGTGCGCGTCGCACCCTATGACGTCGACGCTCTGGCCGGTGAGATCCGTAACCTGGCAGACGATAAGGCGGTGCGATACAAGCTCGGCCGAGCGGGTTATGCGGCGGCTCGACAACTCGGGGGTGTTGAGAAGATGGCGGATCGCTATCTCGCTATGGCCCAGGAACTTACCGACGTACCGAGTGCGGACCTGAGGCCCGACGGCGATCCGACCTCCCAGTGAGCATTCTGATCGAAATCCCGCACCAGCCCGCTCATCGGCTGCCCGCTCCTGCTGGCAACGGTAAGCCGGTCAGTCGTCGCGGTGCACGTCGCGGGGGTCCCTGTCGATCCGCGGCCCGCGCCAGCTGAGCTGGCGCAGGATCATGTCGGTCGTCCACTCGGCAGACCCGCCATCGCATGCCCCTTGAGCGGACTTTTTGCCGCGCGACGGTATACCTGCGATCTGCCGTCCGCCTCACGTGTGCATCACCACCTGCCAGAGGCGGACCGTGACGGCCAGGAACCCGGCCGAGACGCTGGTGTCCTCTTCGGTCGCGAGCCGCGTCGCCGTGCTGAGCTGGCCGGTTCCCGGCAGCCGCAAGATGGTCATGCCCTCGCCCGCCGCATCGGGCAGCGGGCCCGCGGCGACCAGGTAGCCGGCCTCGCGCATCCGGTTAAGGAACGCGACGTGCTCAGCGAACCGTGGATCCTCGAACAGCGTCCCGGTGGCGGGCGCGGCCGGTCCAGGCCGGTGCAGCAGCGTCACCCACGTGTCGCCGTCATCCGCCTCGCCGTGGCGGTCAGTGTCGCCGTGGCGGTCAGTGTCGCCGTGGCAAGAAGTGTCATCGCGGTAGCGGTCAAGCACCATCGGCCAGCCGTGATCGTATTCGGCGCGGGCGGCGACGGGGTCGGCTGGCCCGGATGCCAGCTGAAGGCCACCGCGTCTGGCGGCTCCCACCGGGTGACGGTTCCCCACACGGCCGCGCGCCCGTCAGCGGAACGCTCGATGATCTGGCCGTCGGTGAACGCTACGTTGGCGCCGGTGCCGTAGACGCTCAGCTCGGCTAGCGGCCACCAGCGGCCCAGCCGTTCGGTGAACACCTCGAACGCGGTGGCCGGGTCCGCGTCGACCAGTATTTCCTTGCGGATCGTCGGGACAGCGCTCACGGGTCGCTCCTTGGCTGGTCGGCGGGTGCCTGGTGCGGGCGGGCGGATGCCTGGCGCTCGCTGTGACGGCTGACCTCGGCGGCGTAGGCGGCCAGGGCGTTATCCCAGGTCCGCACGAGCCACTGCTGCGCAGCCGCCACCCCGGCCGGCGCCAGCGCGTACAGGTTGCGGGTGCCGACGCTGCGGTGCTCGATGAGCCCGGCGTTGCTCAGTACCCGCAGGTGCTTGCTCACGGCCGGGCGGCCGACCGGCAGCCGCTCGGCGAGCTGCCCGACCGGCGTCGGCCCATCGTGCAGCAGCTCGAGGATGCGGCGGCGCACCGGCTCGCCGAGAGCCTCGAAGACGGCATCAGCTGATTGGTTACTCATAAGCAACGGTTACTCTAGAGCAACTAAACCAACCCCGCAAGAAGCCGGCCGCCATGATCCCGAAGACGCCATGATCCCGAAGACTTCAGTGCGCAGACTGTGAAGTCCCCGGGCCCACGCGAAACCCGGCCGCGTTAGGGTGCGAGGGCGGCGTGCAGCAGGTGGAGCAGCTCGTCGTCCGAGACGTCCGCCGCGTCTTGCGGTCGCAGCCGGATCGTTCCCTTGCTGGTCCGCAACGCGGGATGGCGGGCGATGAATCCTGCCTCGCTGTCCTGGGGCCAGCCGTAGATCGACAGCCCATGCTGCCACGCGCCAACGTGCAGGCGCCGGCGGCGGACGCGGTAGGTGGGTATCCGATAGGAGATGACCACGGTCGCGTCTGGGTAGGCAGCGAGGATCAGCTGGTGAACCCGGTCGAACAGGGGTCGGTTGGCCTGGTCGATCCCGGCGATGTAGTTCTGCACGGCTTCATTCATCTGCCTATTGTGGTCCTGCCCGCACCCGCCGCCCATCGGCGTGGCCGGAGCAGGCGGCGCTCGATGGCATCATGCTGTCATGACGACCCGAGGCGCTGGCGCCGAGCAGGCCAGGACGGCTGACCATGCGTCCCCGGTCATTCGCCCCTATCAGGAACGGGACCTGGCCGCGGTCTACGCCATCTGCGTGCAGACCGCGGACGGCGGCGGGGACGCCCGGGGCACGTACTCCAGCGATGACCTGATGCCTGACCTGTTCGCCGGTCCCTACGTCTTCCTCGAACCTCAGCTCGCCTTCGTCCTGGACGACGGGCGCTATCCGGTCGGCTATGTGCTCGGGACCGCGGATACGGCGGCGTTCGCCCGCGCCTATCGCGAGCGGTGGATCCCGCGTCTGGCCGGGCGCTACCTGGTCCCGCCGCAGCCGCCGGTCAGCCCGGAAGATCAGATGCTCGCCCTGCACTACTGGCCGGAGCGCCTGCTCTGGCCGGGCCTGCCCGAATACCCGGCCCACCTGCACATCGACCTGCTGCCTGCCTTCCAGGGGGCTGGCTACGGCCGCAAGCTGCTTGAGACCTTCTTCGCAGCGGTCGCAGCGGTCGCAGCGGTCGCAGCGGTCGCAGCGGTCGCAGCGGTCCCGGCGGTCGCGGCGGCGGCAGGGCCCGGCGTGCCCGGCGTGCCCGGCGTGCATGTCTGCGTCGTCGCGGGTAACCTCAAAGCCGTCGGCTTCTACCGCCGTCTGGGTTTCGGGACGCTGATGGTAGACGAGCCAGGTGGGGTCATCTACCTTGGCCGCAAGCTGTTACCGACCGCGCACCCGAGAGCAGCCCGAAAGAGCAGCCCCGACAGGGCAGCCCGGCAGGGCAACCCGGACGCGGCGGAAGCGGCATAAGAACCGGCCGCCGCGAGTTATGTCACCGGACTAGCGGGGAGTCCTGGATCAGAGAGTGACACCAATACGGCAGGATGGAATCATGCAGCCGCGAGACTTTTCGCTTTATGGGGCCGTCGATCTGGGTGCGCGGCAAGCGGCCGCGCAGCGCAGGCAGCAGACGACTCAATCCGGCGGTCCGGCCGCCTCGAACGGCGGTGCCGTCATCGAGGTCACCGAGGAAAGCTTCAACACCGACGTGGTGGAGCGTTCCCGTACCACCCCCGTGATCATGGACCTGTGGGCGGAATGGTGCGGGCCGTGCAAGCAGCTCTCGCCGGTGCTGGAGAAGCTGGCCGCCGAGGCGGCCGGCCAGTGGATTCTGGCCAAGGTCGACGTCGACGCTAACCCCCAGCTCAGCGCGGCCCTTCAGGTGCAGAGCATCCCCATGGTGGTCGCGGTGGTTGGCGGTCAGCTGGTAGACGGCTTCCTAGGCGCGATGCCAGAAGCCCAGGTCCGCCAGTGGATCGGCCAGGTCCTGGCCGCGGCGGAGAAGATGGGCATGCAACTGGCCGGGCCCGCGATCGCCGACGAGGCCGAGGACGAGGGCCAGGAGGACGACGTCCAGCCCGGAGCGAACGAGACCACCGCCGCCGGCGCCCCGGGAACCCCGGGAGCCCCAGGCGGTCCCCCCGGCGGGTACGGTTCTGGCGCCCCGCAGGTACCGCCGGCGTATGCCGAAGCGCGCGCGGCCATGGAGCGCGGTGACCTGGACGGTGCCGCCCGGGCCTTCGAGGCCGAACTGGCGAAATCGCCTGGTGATCCGGTCGCCAAGACCGGGCTGGCCCAGGTCAACTTGGTCCGCCGGATCAGCTCCTACGATCAGGCCAAGGTCCGCAGCCAGGCAGCCCAGCATCCCGATGACGTCCAGGCCCAGAGCCAGGTCGCTGACATCGAGCTGGCTTCGGGGCGGGTCGAGGAGGCGTTCAACCGGCTGCTCGGCGTCGTCCGGCGCACCTCCGGCGCCGAACGTGACCAAGCCCGCGCGCACCTGGTCAGCCTGTTCGAGCTCCTCCCGCCGCGCGATCCGTACGTCACCAAGGCCCGCTCCACCCTGTCCGCGCTGCTCTTCTGACCGCGAGCGGTCGCGCTTGACCGCGATAACCTCAAATCCGAAGTCGAGGGAATATACACATCGAGTTGTAAGTTCCTTGCCAATAGAGGGTGAGGCCGGCGGGCGTCGGCGCACTCCTCCAGAAAACCCTTCGGAGGTGAGGCAAGGATGTACTTGACAAGTTTTGACCCGTTTGCCCGGGATCTTCAGCGTCAGTTCGACCGGCTGGCCCGGACCACGTTCGGCCCGTCCGCCGGTATGCCGATGGACGCGGTACGCCGCGAGGGCGACGTCGTGCTGCGGTTCGACGTACCCGGCATTGACCCCGACTCGATCGAGGTCACCGTGGACCGCGGTGTCCTGTCGGTCAGCGCCACGCGGACCGACGAGCGGAGCGAGAACGAGAACAAGAACGAGAAGTTCGTCGTGCGGGAGCGCACGACGGGCACCGTCACGCGCCGGGTGCGCCTGTCGGAGAACCTGAACGCAGAGGCTGTCGAGGCCGACTACCGCAACGGCGTCCTGCAGGTCCGGATTCCGGTCCTTGAGCAGGCGAAGCCGCGCAAGGTTGAGGTCCGCCAGGCGGACGCGCAGGCCGAACTGGTCAGCTAACCTGATCAGCTCGTCATGACGAGCGGCCGGCCGGGCGCGAGGCGCCGGGCCGGCCGCTTACCATGTGGGGAGGGAAACGATATGGCATCATCACCGCTCGACGACGAGCACGCGCCGCTCTACACGGTCGGGCAGGTCGCCGAGCTGCTCGCGGTCAAGCAAGCCTTCCTGCGCCGCGTCGACGAGCTGCGGGTCGTCTCCCCGCAACGGACCCCCGGCGGCCAGCGCCGCTACACGCGCTACGAGATCCGCGTCATCCAGCAGGTGGTCTCGATGGCCGACGACGGCGTCACCCTGCAGGCGATCCGCCGCATCATCGAGCTAGAACGGCAGCTCGCCGAGGTCACCCGGCAGCGCGACGAACTCGCCCGCCGCCTGACCGAGCTCTCTTAAAGCCCATTTTTACCGAACGGGCACAGGTATCACCCCGAAGTCAGCGCCCTTTCGCCCCAGCCTGGTCGGCCCCCGCAGATCCAGCAGCTCCCGGAGACCCCGCAGACCCTGGAGACCCCGCAGCCCCTGGAGACCCAGCAGCCCCCGCGGACCCGGAAACCCCGGCGAGCTGCTCGAGTACCGGCAGGGCGGCGGCGAGCGCGGCGCGCTGGGCGGGCGCCAGCAGTTGCATGCTCGCGGCCAGCGCCCGGGTGCTCTCCGTGCGGATCCGTTCCAGCGCGTCCTGGCCGTGCGCCGTGATGGCCAGGGTGCTCGCGCGGGCGTCGCTAGGGTCGGCGCACCGGCGCACGTAGCCGCTGTCTTCCAGCGCCGTCACCAGCCGGGTCAGCGTCGACGGCGCGATTCCCTCGGCGGCGGCCAGATCTCCAAGCCGCATCGGCCCGGAATGGCCGACAGTAGCCAGCGCGGCCAGCTGCGTGGGCGTCAACCCGGCCAGCTCGTGACGGCGCAGCCGGCGGGACAGCCGGGCCAGCGCGACCCGCAGCCTGGTCACGTCGATCACCGGACCGTCGGCGTCCGCCGCGTCGACGGCGAGGGCCAGTTTCGAGCCGGTACCGCCCTGCGGACCCGCACCGGTTCCGGGTACCGCGCTGGCCGCCAACACCCCGGATGGCGATTCCGTGCTCACCTTCTCAGCCTACGCTGTACGCGCCGTACGCTTGGAGTCCAGCGGAAAGGCGGGAACCGACGTGGCGATGGCGCCTAGTGCCTCCTATTCGATTACCGTGCGTCTCGAGGTGGCCTCCCGCGGGCGCGCGGTGAGCGAGATCACCCGGGCCGTGGAGCAGGCCAGCGGCGTGGTGACGGCGCTTGACGTGACGGCGGGCGGCAACGCGCCGCTGCGCGTCGACGTCACCTGCGCCGCGGGGGACACCGCGCACGCGGAAGCGATCGCCGCCGCGTAGGCGCTCGCGGACGTGGCGACCCAGAATCCGGACCGATTATGAGAACGTGGACGACCAGAATCCTGACCGATGATAAGGACATGGACGAAATGCCATCGGAAGCCCAGGCGGGCCGCCTGCTCGTCGCTACTCCGGTGCTCGGGGATCCCAACTTCCGCCGGACCGTCGTCCTGATCGTGGAACACGAGTCGGAGCAGGGCACTCTCGGCGTGGTGCTGAACCGGCCGACGCAGGTCCCGGTCGGGCAGGTTCTCGAGCCGTGGACGGAGCTGGCCACCGATCCATCTGTCGTGTTCAACGGCGGCCCGGTCGCGCCGACCAGCGCGCTCGCGCTCGCGCATGTGCCGGGGACCGACGAGCCCGTGGGCTGGCATCCGCTGGACGGCGCGCCCGCCATGGCCCGGCTCGGCCTGGTCGATCTCGACGCCCCGCCGGGGCTGCTCGCGGCCGCGATCGCCTCGCTGCGGGTGTACGCGGGCTACGCCGGCTGGAGCGCCGGCCAGCTTCAGGCGGAAATCGACGAGGGTGCTTGGTACGTGGTATCCGCTGAGCCGTCCGACCCGTTCAGCGCCGAGCCGGGGCGGCTGTGGACCGCGGTACTGCGCCGCCAGGGCGGCGAACTCGCCTATGTGGCCACCTATCCCGATGATCCGGGCCTGAATTAGTTACCTCGCGGCGATCGCGGACACCTGGTGCCCGGACCACGTAGACTCACCCTTCGTGAGTGGTACCGAGGTTCTCCCTGAGCAGGAAACGCGTATCCATGAGGACGTGCGGCCCGACACGTCGCATGGCGACCATGAACGCTTCGCGCACTACGTCGACAAGAGCAAGATCGTCGACAGCATGGTGACCGGAACGCCGGTGACCGCGCTCTGCGGCAAGGTCTGGGTGCCCAGCCGCGACCCGAAGCGCTATCCGGTCTGTCCCACCTGCAAGGAGATCTACGAGCGTCTCCCCTCCGGCGAGGGCGACGACTGACCCCGCGTTTGAGACACATCACACGCGGCGTGTTGGCCAGGCCGCCGTCGGCCCGCCCCGGTAACATTTCGGCCTCGTGAGCACTCCCAGCAGCGAGCAAACCCCCCGCCGCCTTCGCTCCGTGGATACCCCGCTCCCGGAAACCCCGGGCTCCGACGCAGATGCCGGCGAGTATCAGCACGTGCCCGTTCGGGATGATCTGCTTGTCGGTCTTCGTGGCTGGCAGAAAGACGCCTACTACGAGTATTTCAAGCGGCCGCGGCGCGACTTCCTCCTGGTCGCCACGCCGGGAGCGGGCAAGACCGCCTACGCGCTCACGATCGCGGCCGAACTGCTCGCGCGGCGCGAGGTGGCCATGCTCACGATTGTCACCCCAACCGAGCACCTCAAGCACCAGTGGGCGGAGGCGGCCGCCGGGTTCGGCCTCGCGATCGACTCCGCCTACAAGAACGCTCAGGGCCGGGCCGGCGCCGACTTCGCCGGCGTCGCGGTCACCTACGCGCAGGTCGCCGCGCACCCCGCGCTGCACAGGCAGCGCACGCAGAACCGGCGCATGCTGGTCATCTTCGACGAGATCCATCACGCGGGCGACGCACTGTCCTGGGGCGATGCGGTGAAGGAGGCGTTCGATCCGGCCCGGCGCAGGCTGGGGCTGACCGGGACGCCGTTCCGCAGCGACGCCAACCCCATCCCGTTCGTGACCTACGTCGACGAGCCGGGCGGCGGCCAGCGCAGCTCCTCGGACTACGTCTACGGCTACGGGCCCGCGCTGGAAGACGGCGTGGTCCGGCCGGTGATCTTCCTGGCCTACTCGGGCGAGATGCGCTGGCGCACCCGGGCCGGGGACGAGATCACCGCCACCCTGGGCACCCCGATGACCAAGGACCAGATCGCGCACGCCTGGCGGACCGCGCTCGATCCCGCGGGGGAATGGGTCAGCCGGGTGCTCGAGGCCGCCGACAAGCGGCTGACCGAGGTGCG
>Ga0302229_10003382_pt1 | contig 11123 bp, 5 predicted proteins | sample II_Palsa_N1_3_FD_193518 | JGI IMG/M metagenome (GOLD analysis project Ga0302229, IMG submission 193518) | Peat permafrost microbial communities from Stordalen Mire near Abisko, Sweden - II_Palsa_N1_3 | ecosystem: Environmental > Terrestrial > Soil > Palsa > Peat permafrost | place: Sweden...
GGCCGCCGACGAGGGTCAGCTGGCGGCCCGTCAGGGCGAGCACAACGCCGAGATACTTTCCGAACTCGGGTTCAGCGCCGCCCAGATCGAGGCGTTCGAAGCCTCCGGAGCGCTGGTCCAGCCGAGCAGAAACGATGCGCCCGGCTCGTGCCCAGATCCTGCCCTGGCGTCTGACCCCGGATCCTCCCAGCCCGAGCTCGAGCCGGTGCTCGCCCCCACTGGAAAGGAATAGCGGTGCTCTGCGGGCGCCGCTGCTGAGCCGGACGACCTGGCCGGGCGGCTGGCATCACTCGGGCCTGGGGTCCCAGCGGAATCGCCTGATCGCGACGAACCCGCCCACCACTCCCCAGATCGCGAGGACCAGCAGCTGGTGGCCCGCGAATCCGCGGTCCAGGGCGAACGGATTCAGCAGCGCCTGGTTGAACGGCCGGACCGGGAAGACACCCGCCAGGTCATTGAGGAACCGGGAGGTGATCAGGAAGTAGGTTCCGGAGATAAACACGAGCGGGAAGAAGATGAACTGCACCACTGCAGGCGCGGCCTCCGCATTGCTGATGAGGCTGGCGACCGCGACTCCCAGCGCGCAGAACGCGGCTGCGCCGATGACCAGCGTGACGATGATGGCCGCCCAGTGGCTCGGCACCGGCACCCCGTACAGCAGGCCCATCCCCACGATCAGCACCGCGTCGATGAGGCTGACCATGATGCAGTGCGCTACCAGCCCGACGAACATCACCCAGGCGGGCAGCGGAGTGCCGCGCAGCCGCTTGAGGATGCCCTCCTGGCGGCGCAGTGACAGCGTGACGGCCAGCTGCGAGTAGCAGGCGCCCATGACCGACACCGCCATGATCGTGGAGGTGTAGTACTGCAGCCCGGTGACAGGCCTGCCGCCGATTCTGGCCAGCGTGACGTTCCCGAACACGCCGGCCAGAATGGCGAAGAAGACCAGCGGGAAGGCGAAGATGAAGAAGGCGCTCTGCGGATTGCGCCAGAAGCTCAGCTGCTCGTAGCGGATCTGGTGCCAGACCAGGGCCGCGGTGTTGCGGCGCGCTGGCTTCCCGGTGGCCGCTGCCTGGCTGGTCATCCGCGCCTTCCCATTCTGCGCCGGGGGGCCGGTGCGTCCTCGGTCACGGCGGCGGCGTCCTGCTCGGCCGTCAGGCTCAGGTAGATGTCCTCCAGACTCGGCCGGTCCACGGTGAGCCCGGGCAGCGTCGTGCCGTGGTCCAGAGCCCATCCAGTCAACCGGTGCAGCAGCTCAGTCGGCTCGTCGGCCTCGACGACCAGCCGGCCGTTCTCGCCGGCCGTGGCCTGGATCGGAAGGTCCGCCGCGGAGTACCCGCCGGGGAGGGTGAAGCTGATCCGCGCCCGGGCCAGGTCACGACCGCCGAGCGTGGCGGGCGTTCCCTCTTCGATGATCTTGCCGCGGGAGATGACTGCGACCCGGTCGGCGAGTTCCTGCGCCTCGTCCATGTAGTGGGTGGTGAGCAGGATCGTGGTGCCCAGGTCGGAAAGCCCCCTGATGACCTCCCAGGCGCCGCGCCGCGCGCTCGGGTCGAAGCCGGTCGTCGGCTCGTCGAGGAAAAGGACCCGGGGGTTCCCGATGATGCCGAGGGCGAGATCCAGGCGCCGCTTCTGCCCGCCGGACAGCGACTTGACCTTGCTCTTCTCCTTACCGGCGAGGCCGACGAGCCCGATCACCTCGCCGACATCGCGCGGATTGGAGTAGTAGCCCGCGTTGCGGGAGATCGACTCGCGCACGGTCAGGTACGGCTCCACCGCGAGTTCCTGGAGCACCAGGCCGATCTGCTCGCGCAACTGGCGCCCGGTGCGCCTGTCGCCCGGATCGAAGCCGGCCACCACCACCTTGCCCTCGTCCGCCTGCCGGTAGCCCTCGAGGATCTCCAGCACCGTCGTCTTGCCAGCGCCGTTCGGCCCGAGCAGGGAGAAGATCTCCCCGTACCTGACGGTAAAGCTCACCCCCGCCACGGCGCGGGTGGCGCCGTAGCTCTTCCGCAGGTCCTCCACGACGACGGCATCCATGGTCTCCATCTAACAGGACAGCCGCAGTTCGCCGGAATGCGGCGATGACGTCGCGAGGTTAGCTGGTCACGAGCTGGTTCAGTTCGGCGACCGCGGCCGGAGGGAGCCGGAGGCGGCCGGCCGCGATGTTCTCGTCCAGGTGGGCGAGGCGGGACGTGCCGGCGATCAGCAGCGTGCGGTCGTAGCTGGCCAGCAGCCAGGCCAGGGCCACCTGGGCCGACGTCACGGCGAGGTCGCCGGCCAGGGCGATGACGGCGGGATGGTCGGTCACCTTGGGCATGCCCGGGAAGCCGGCCGAGCCGAGCGGGAAGTACGGGACCCAGGCGATGCCGTGTTCGCGGCACAGGTCCAGCACCGGTTCGGCCGAACGGTCCAGCAGGCTGTAGGCGTTCTGCACGCAGGCGATGCCGACGGGCAGTGCCTGGCCCAGCTGGGCGGCGGACACGCTGGACAGGCCGATGCCGCCGATCTTGCCAGCGTCCCGCAACGCGATCAGCTCGGCGAGCTGGCTGTCGAGGTCGACCCGCTGGGCGCCCGCGGCGATTAGCCCCGGCCGGACATCCAGGCGCCGCAGGTTGACCACGCCCAGCTGCTCGACGCGGAGCGAGGCGAGGTTGGCCTCGACCTGGGCCCGCAGCTGCCCGGGCCGCTGCGCGGGCACGAGCGTGCCGTCGGGCTCCCGGTCCGCGCCGACCTTGCTCACCAGCACCAGGTCGCCAGGGTAAGGAGCGAGGGCATCGTGGATGAGGTCGTTGCAGGCACCGTAGAACTGCGCGGTGTCGAGGTGGTTGATGCCCGCGTCGACGGCGTGGCGCAGCAGGGCGAGCAGATCGCGCGGGACGCGGACGTCGGGATCGGCACCCTCTACCGGCACTTCCCCACGCGCGAGGCGCTGGTCGAGGCGCTGTACCGGCAGGAACTGGCCGACCTGTGCGCCAGCGCCGGCGACCTGCTCGCGACGCTTCCCCCCGAGCGTGCGCTGCGGACCTGGATGGACCGGTTCGCCGGCTACGTCCGGGCCAAGCGGGAGATGGCGGACGCGCTGCGGGCCGTGTTCGCGGCCGGAGCCGTGACCGTGTCCGAGGCCCGCGAACAGCTCACTGCCGCGGTACAGACGATCCTCGACGCCGGGATCGCTGCCGGCACACTGCGCGACGACGTCCGCGCGGACGACATCGTCGCCACCATCGTCGGCATGTTCACCGCGACCTCGCTGGCCGGCGGGCAGGAGCAGTTGGAGCGCATGTTCGACCTGCTGATGAACGCGGTCCGGCCGCCTAGGGACCAAGATCTTGGAGCAGGTCGTCGAGGGTGAGTTCCTCCTCGACGCGGAGGTCGTGGCGCCGCATGGCCACGGCGAGTTCCGGGTCCCACGGCGTCGCGGCCGGATCGCCCGTGAGACGGCCCAACCCGGCCAGCGGACCGGGCGGGTGGGCTGCCACCGCGGACTGGCGCGGGTGGGCTGCCACCGCGGACTGGCGCGGGTGGGCTGCCACCGCGGACCGGGCGGGTGGGCCGCCACCGCGGAGTGGCGCGGGTGGGCCGCCACCGCGGACTGGTAGGCCACGTGGTCATACCGCCACGGCCGCCAGTTCACCCGGCGCCGCACCGCGTCGGCGATCCGCACGCCGCCCCAGTCGAAGTCGCCGTGGTAGCCGAACTCCGCGCCGGACGCCGCGAGCAGGTCCAGCAGCCGCCACCCGGCGGCGGAGGGCTGACCGCCGACACAGACCAGCGGCTGGCACCGGGCGCCGAATTCGTCGGCGGCCGCCGCGACCACCACCGGGTTCTCGCAGATCCGGACTAGGTCCGCGCGTAGCGGATCGTCATGGCAGCGGAGCTGACGGAGCGTGAGCATGGCCGGCTGGCCCGCCTCCCGGCACGACGCCAGCATCCGGCCCAGGACCGTTTCCGCGTCGCCGGGCAGGCCGAGGCAGAGGACCAGCGACGACAGCTCGTCGAGATGAACGCCCACGGCGGCCCAGGCGGAACGGCGGGAATCGGCGCCCGGCTCCGCCGCGAACGGCAGGCCGGCCAGGGCGCGGACCGCCGACAGCGCCAGCGTGCCTACCGGGCGCCCGTCATCCAGGGCGTGCGCGTCGCCGCAGCACTCGGCCGCGAGCCGACCGATGGGGACGCTGTCCGAGGGTAGCCGCCGGAGCACCGCCGCGACCTGGAGGAGGAGCAGCCGCGCCTGATCAGGTTCGGGGGCGAGGCGGCGCACCAGACCGGTCGCGTCGAGCCATCCCCGCCACCGCGCCAGCTCGTCACGGCCAGCGGCGGCCTCGTCCAGCGCCGCGAACGCGGCGTCCCAGGCGGCCGCAAGGTCGGCCCGTTCGCGGGTGAGATCCCGGAGCGGACCGACCAGGCGCGTCACCGCCTCGGCCAGCCCGCCCGGCGCGGCGCCGCTGTCCCGCAGGATGCGGTCGACCTCGGTCAGCGACACCGACAGCGACGTCCCGGAGCGGGCGGCTCGCCCGGTCAGCCGCTCCACCGCGCGCCGTTGCTCCGGGGTGGCGGCGATCAAGGTCACCGTGCCGGTCAGCGGACGTCCGGCCTCCAGCCGGTCCCGGGCCCGCCGCACCAGCCACGCGGCCGGCTCGCCGCCGAGCAGACGGTCCAGGCGGTGCAGCCCGGCGCCGTCGGCGCTCACACTGGCGCCGATTCGGTCCGGGCTCACACTGGCGCCGATTCGGTCCGGGCTGACACGGGCGCCGATTCGGTCCAGGCTGACACGGGCGCCGATTCGGTCCGGCGGCGTTCCCGGCCGTCCCACCGCCACGGCGTGACCAGGACCGCGTCGACGCCGTCCTGCCGGGCCAGCTGGCAGATGCCGAGCCCGGGAACCTGCGGGTAGCATCCCCACTCCCGTTCGCTGGTCATCATCACGTCCATGTCGAATGTGGCCAGGAGCCCGAGGCACTTCGCCCGGGAGTCGTCGTCGACTCCGGCGAACGCCTCGTCCAGCGCGATGAGCCGCGGCGCGTTCGGGTTTCCGGCCGACTTGTAGTGCGCCGACGCCGCGGCGAACAGCGGGACGGAGGCGGCCAGCGCCCGCTCGCCGCCCGAGGCCGGGCCGGCCGCGGGGCGCCACTGGCCGTCGGCGTACCGCTGGATCACGAACTCGTGCCACTTGCGGTAGTCCAGCGCGGCGGTCAGCGCCTCGGCCCACCCGGCGGCGGGATTGGCCGCGTGCTCGCCGGCGATTCGCTGCTGCAGGAACGCCCCCACCGCGGAGCGGTCATCGGCGGACCAGGCGTCGATCGTCTGGCGGAGCTTGCGCCGGACCTGATCCAGCCCGTCCGGCGCGTCGCGCGCCTGCTGCCAGGTCAGCCGCAGCTTCATGCCGGTCGACGTCGGCCGGGACTCGAGCTCGTCGTTCATCCCGCGCACCTCAGCCTCGGCCTCTGTGATCAGCTCATGCAGCGTGCCGGCGACCTCGTTGAGCAGGTGGTTTTCCAGGATCTCTTGTTCCCGGGCGGACAGCAGCCGGGCCCGCTGCTCCGCTTCGGTGCTCAGCGCCGCGGCAAGCCCGGGGATGTCGTGACGGTGGCCCTGGAACACCACGTCGACCACGATGACGCCCTCGTTCAGGGTCAGCCCGGCCGAATGACCGTGCCGGGCCATGGCGTCGGCGAGCAGCTTGTGTTCCTCGGTCACCCGTTTCTGGACCCGGTCCCACGGGCCGTCCGCGTCGTCCACCGGCTCCAGCCCGGCGTTCACCGCGCGAGCCAGCAGCACCGCCGGCGTGGCCGCCCACGGCTCCGTGACGTCGGGCACCTCCAGCTCAGGCAGGGCGACGTGCAGCAGCCCGGTGGCCGCGAAGGCCTGAAACTCCGCGACCGCGGCGTCCCGGGTCCCGGCCGCCTCATCGATCTGGAGGCGGAGGGTTTCCCGCTTCCCGTCGGCCTTGCCGCGATCACCTGCGGCCTGCTGCTCCCGGAGGCGCGCGGCCTTCTCCTGCGCGTCCCGCCGGTCCAGATCGTGCCGGACCTCCCCCAGCTGCCGGTACAGCTCGTCGACCGCGGCACCGGCGGTCGCCAGCAGCTCGTCGTACGTCAGCCGGGCGGCCAGCGCCTCGTCCCGGGCCGTAGTCGCGGCTTCGGCCGCCTCGTCCAGGCGTCCCTGACTCTCGGCCAGTTCTCCGATGGCCTCGTCCGCGGCCCGGGCTGCGGTCTGCATCGCCTCGGCGGCCGGCCATAGCCCGGCGAGCGCGAGCCGGTACGCCGCCACCCCGGCCTTGACCCCGGCCAGCTCGCCGGGTTCGGCGGGCAGCCCGACGTCGCGGGCGAACTCCTCGGCGCGCAAGGCGGCGGCGGTCAGCTCGCCCTCGCGCTGCCCGCACACGGTGACCGCGTCAGCATGCTGCTCGTGCAGGTCGCCCCGCCGCCGCCGTTCGGCCGCGGCCACCGTGTGCGCGTCGCGCACCGCGGCGTCTGGGGGCACCGCGCGGTGTTCGTCCGCGAGGCGCTCCCGGCGCCCCTCCAGCTCCGCCAGGTCCTGCTCGAGCCCGGCGATCGCGGCCCGGAGGAGTTCCAGCTCCGCGGTGAGCCGTGCGATCCTCGCGCGACGTGCGGCCTCGCGCGCTCCTTCCCCGATGTAACCGGCGGCGTCCTTACCCCAGTGCCCGGTCAGGACGCCGTTCGCCCAGCGCCCTCCGGTCGTGACCCAGGTCCCCTCCGTCCCGCCGAGTCCGATCGCCGACAGGACGGCGCCCACGCTGTCCGGGGACAGCGCGGACGCCTGGGCGTCGCCGGGGTCTATCGCCGGGACCAGTACGCTCGCACACGACGGGCCAGGCACGGGCGCGAGCCCGGACACCAGGATCACGTCGTCGTCGACCAGGTTCCCCTCGGGCGTGATCCAGGCGTCGAGTATCCCCGCGGCTTCCAGCGCGGCCTCGAGCCCGGCGCGCTGGTCCTCCGGCAGGCCGGACGCGAACTCGGTGACCTTCCACAGCGGCGCCCCGGGGCGGTCATCCCGGACGCCAGGCTCCCTGGTGTGCGGGGCTGGCGGGGTATCGTGGCCGCCAGCTCGCAGGCGCTCGATCTCCGCGGCCAGATCGCCGGCGGCACCGGCCAGCTCGGCGCGGCGGGCCGACAGCCCGGCTTCGAGCCGGCCGAGCTCGGCCCCGGCCGCCCGGGCCGCGTCGTCGATGGCCGCGACCGCGGGGTTGGCGCCGTCGCCGGCCACCGCCCAGCCCTCCAGCGCGGCGAGCAGCCCATCGGCATCCGCGATCCGCAACTCGGCCAGCCCGCCGAGGTAGCTGCGGTAGGCGGCGGCCAGTTCCTGGCCGCGCGCGGCGGCGGCCTGCTCCGCGGCGGTCACCCGCCCGGTCGCGGCCTGGACCTCCGCGGTGAGCCGGTCGGCCTCGGCGCGCGCCGCCCGCAGCGCATCGCGTCGTGCCCCGGCATGGTCGAGGAGGTCCCCGAGCTGGCTGACGGCCTGCCCCTGGCGGTCGGCCACGGCCTGCGTCTCCCGCCGGGCCCGCGGCAGGTTCCGCTCCCAGCCGTCGGCGGCGGCCCGGAAGCCGTCGTGACACAGCGCGGCCTGCGCCGCGGCGGTGGCCTGGTGCCACGTATCTGTCAGCGCGTTGCGCGCAGTTTCGGCCCGCTCGGCGGCCTCGTCGGCCCTTGACGAGCGTTTCCGCACCTCGGCGGCTAGGCGGTCGCGATCCCGCTCCCTGATGCGCGCCGTCTCGTCCTGGCGTTCGGCCTCGCCGCGCATCTGCTCGAGCCGCTCGGCGTCGCGCATCGCGGGGTCCTGCCGCAGCGCCTCACGCCGCGCCTCGAGCTGAGTCCTGCGCTGCCCGAGCTCGTCCAGTTCGCGCCGCACCGTCTCCAGCGCGCCAGCCGCGGCCGCGAAGGCCTCCTCGGCCGCGGTGAGATCCCGGCCGAGCTGCTCGTACCGGCTCTGCGCCGTACGCGGCGGCGCGGCCTTGCGCTTGGCCGCGATCATCGCGTACCGACCGTAGTGGCGCAGGAAGTCGGTCGCGGCCTGGCGGGCCTCCTCCAGCGCCCGCAGCGCGTCGCGTTCGGAATCCAGCCCGCGGAACGCCTCGGCCACCGTCGTCACCAAGCCCGGGCTCAGCGGCGGCAGCGCCTCGGTGAGCGCCCGGGACAGCAGCCGCTCGTCGGGTTTCTTGGACAGTTGCGGCTGCCGGAGCTGGATCAGCAGGTTGACCAGCGCCTCGTAGCGGTGCTCTCCGAGCCCGAACAGGGCCTCGTCCACCGCCCGCCGGTAGTCGGCGGCCCGGTCGTACACCAGCCCGTGGCCGCCGATCTCCTCGCGCAGCTTTTCCCTGGTCAGCGGCACCCGGCTGGCGGGCAGCAGGTGCAGGTCCGCGCCGATGCGCTGGGTCGTGACGAAGAACCAGTGGCGCACGATGCCGCGGCTGGCGACGGCCTTGAGCCCGCAGCCGACGGTACGGAACTCGACGCTCCCGTCGATGGCGCGCCGGCCGAACTCGAGCCAGGTGTAGCCGAGGCGCTCGGGATGGGGATGCCTGCCGCCGAGCAGCAGGTTCCACTCCATCTTCTTCTGCCGGTCGCCGTCCGGCTCTACCCGGTGCGGCGCGAGCTCGCCGTCCAGCAGGAACGGCAGCGTCAGCGCGAGCACCTTGGACTTGCCGGTGCCGTTGTTGCCGCGCAGCAGCAGGCGGCCGTCGTGGAACCAGAACTCCTCGGCGTCATAGTAGAACATGTCGACCAGGCCGGCCCGCAGCGGCTTCCACCGCTCAGAAGAGGGTGCTGGCAGCATCGGCACTCGCCTTTCTCGGCTGTACTGGTCTCGACGGTGCTGGTTTCGACGGGCGGATGACCGGCTCGTCCAGGGCGAAGCGCGCGATGGCCGGGCGGCTGCGGACGGACGACCCGTCGACGGTTATCAGCCGCAGAGCGGTCAGCTTCTCCAGCGCGGTGGCCAGCAGCTCCGCTTCCGCCCCCGGTTCGGTCACGCCCTTGCGCCAGTAACCCTGGTGCTTGGCGGCCGCCTGGCGGACGAAGGCGCGCAGCTCGTCGAGCGTGGCCTGGTCCCGGCGGGACAGGTACTCCGCGACGAGCAGCGTGACGTGCCCGTCGGTGCGCTGCTCGGGCATCCGCACGTCGGTCAGCTCGTCCTCGGGGTCCACCATGGCGATCCCCTCGGCGCGCAGCTCCGGCAGCAGCCCGGTGGCCTCGGCGATCCGGCGGGTGATCGCGTGCCGCTGGGACAGCAGGTAGGCGCGTTCGTACTCATCGAGTTCGTCGTAATACACGACCGGGTCCTCGAGCAGCCGCCGGGTGAGGCGCCTGCGCAGCGCCTGGTTGCGCAGGTCGTCGCTCTCGGCAACCGGCTCGGCGGTCAGCTCAGCGAGCCGCTCGGAGAATCCCGCGGCGGTGACGGTGGACGGGCCCCGGGTGCCGGACAGCAGCACGCCGAGCACCGGCCTGCGCACGTCGTAGAGCACGTCGGTCCCGGCCGCCAGGTAGGCGTCCTCGTCGCCGGCGACCCGGCTCAGCACACCCCAGCCGAGCAGCAGCCGCACCACAGCGACCAGGTCGGACCGGTCCGCCCGGCGCTCAAGCGTCAAGGTGAAGCCGGTCGCGGCCAGCTCCGGTTCGGCCGCGGCCGTCAGCACGTCATCGGCGAGGCTGCCGAGCGTGGTCTGCGCGTCGGCGCGAGCCACGGCCGACAAGGCCAGGCACAAGGTGACGTACCGGCGCCGGCCGAACGGTTCCTTGTCCTGCCCGCGGGCCGGGTGGGTCGCGTCCGACGGCTCGGGCGCGGTCTTGAACAGCCGGGCCGTCTCCGAATCCGCGGCCAGTCGCCACCCGGTCTCGCGGTTCAGCCACTCGCGCAGGTCGGTCAGGTGCCGCCGGACCAGCATCAGCGTGTCACGGTCGGTGTCGGCAACCAGCAGCGGCCGGGCGAGCAGGGCGCGCAGCGCGGCCTGGCGCTGCGCCTGCTCCTCGGGCGGGATCATGGTGCCAGGTCCGTGATCTCGACGACGTGCTGCGGACCGGTGAACAGGCCGTCGGCGGTGCGGATCGTGACCGTGCCGCCGTCCGGGACCAGCGAGAGCCGTACCTCCAGCGTGCCGTCGCTGGTCACGGTCTTCACCTCGGTCTCGCCGGGCTTGCGGACCGCCAGCGCGTCGCCGAGCAGCGCCAGGAACAGCCGGAACGCGCGGGGGTCCAGCACGCCGAGGTCTGACAGCAGCGTGGGCCCGTCGGTGCGCAGGCGCCGCCGGGCCGCGGCGGTCTCGGCCACTTCGCGGTCCGCCTGCCGGCGCAGGAGTTCCCGGTCGGCCGTTCTGTCCCGCACCTGGTTCGGCTGGCCGCGTCGCTCGTAGACACCGGTCTTCCGCAGCTGCGGCGAGATGCGGATGGCAGGGGCATCAGCCCATGCCGTTCCGGTCCCGAGGTCGTGCCAGGCGTCGGCGGTCTCGCTGGTCACGGACAGGTGCCGGGCGGGACACAGGCCGAACGCCGCCCGCCACAGGCGGTGGGCGGCCTCGTCGTCCGGCGCCTCGGCGAACCACCGGGCGAGTACCCGGAAATCCGCCGAACGATCCGACCGCCCCGACCGCCGCTCGTTGAGCAGCCCGACGGCGTCGATGAGCTGCTTGATCGCGGTCACGGCGGCCTGCCGCAGCAGCCGGGCCTGGCTCGGATGCCCCGCGTCGCGCGAGGTGAACCAGTCGTCCAGCCCGCGCCACCGGTTCCGCCACGCGTCGAGCGCCTGTTTTTCCGCGCTGGCCAGGGATTCGGCGGCGTCCGTGCCCTCGGGCACCGCGTCGGCCGCCTCCCGCCGCGCGGCGAGCTCGAGCAGCCGCTCGTGACCGGCGGCTTCGGTGTCACCGAGCAGCAGCGCGATCTGGGCACCGGAATTGGCCAGGTCCGCGATGAACCTGTTGATGTAGTCGATCAGCCGTTCCTTGTACGCCAGGAAGCCGTCGACGTCGCCGTCGGAGAAGTCGATCGCGCGCCGCAGCGCGGACATGAACGCCTGCGCGTTGTCGGCCAGGGAGGAGAACCGCTCGGCCAGGGACAGCAGCAGCAGGTGGGTCTTGGCCGGGTCGGGGTCGCGCTCCGCGGCGAGGA
>Ga0302229_10003389_pt1 | contig 11104 bp, 8 predicted proteins | sample II_Palsa_N1_3_FD_193518 | JGI IMG/M metagenome (GOLD analysis project Ga0302229, IMG submission 193518) | Peat permafrost microbial communities from Stordalen Mire near Abisko, Sweden - II_Palsa_N1_3 | ecosystem: Environmental > Terrestrial > Soil > Palsa > Peat permafrost | place: Sweden...
TCAGCTGGGGCCCGATGACACCCAGAAGTCCGAACGGCCCGGGCTACTCGCGGCCGGGTCCGCCGGCGCGCCCGCCGTGGGCACGCGCCGGGCCCGCCGGGATGACCCGCAGCTCCTGGGCCAGGCCATCGGCGGCCTGCTCGACCAGCAGGGCTGGCAGCAGCGGGCCGCGATCGGGTCGGTGTTCGGCCGGTGGGCCGAGATCGTCGGCCGGGACCTGGCCGCGCACACCCAGCCGGAGGCGTTCGCCGACGGCGAGCTCGCGGTGACCGCCGAATCGACGGCCTGGGCCACCCAGGTCCGGCTGCTCGCTCCGCAGCTGGTCCGGCGGCTCAACGCCGAGCTCGGCGACGGGACCGTCCGCCGGGTCAAGGTCCGCGGCCCGGCGCCGCCCCGGCGGCGCGGCGGCTGGCGGGTGCCCGGCGGCCGCGGTCCCCGCGACACGTACGGCTAGGGGCCAAGACGGCCCTGACTGTCGGTACCCGAAGGTAAAATGTATTGAGCGCGAGGTGGCCACATCTTGGGGGGCTGGGCTGTGCGCTTCTGAGGCAGGATGGAGTTCGGTTTGTCCTACGATGCAGGTTCGATTACGGTTCTGGAGGGCTTGGAGGCTGTCCGTAGGCGGCCCGGAATGTACATCGGCTCGACCGGTGAGCGAGGTTTGCATCACCTGGTCTACGAGGTCGTGGACAACTCCGTGGACGAGGCGCTGGCCGGGCACGCCGACGACATCGAGGTGACGATCCTCGCCGACGGCGGGGTGCGCGTCATCGACAACGGTCGCGGCATCCCGGTCGATGACCACCCGGTGGAGCACCGCCCCGGGGTCGAGGTCGTGATGACCACGCTGCACGCGGGCGGCAAGTTCGACGGCAAGTCCTACGCGGTCTCCGGCGGGCTGCACGGCGTCGGCGTGTCGGTGGTGAACGCGCTGTCGTCGCTGCTCGAGGTCGAGGTGCGCCGGGACGGCTACACGTGGAACCAGTTCTACGAGCGCGGCGCCCCGATGGGCCCGCTGGAGCGCGGAGCGCCCTCCGAGGAGACCGGGACCACGATCACGTTCTGGCCCGACGGGCAGATCTTCGAGACCACCGACTGGTCGTTCGAGACGCTGGCCCGGCGGATGCAGGAGATGGCGTTCCTGAACAAGAACCTGGCCATCTCGCTGACCGACCTGCGGACCCTCGACGAGGCCGGCCAGCCACGCGCGGCACGGTACCAGTACGAGGGCGGAATCGCCGACTTCGTTCGCTACATAAATGCCTCCAAGGAGCCGGTGCACGGGTCGATCATCGACTTCGGTGAGGACGGGGACGGGATCGCGGTCGAGATCGCGATGCAGTGGACCGGGTCCTACACCGAATCGGTGCACACGTTCGCGAACACGATCAACACCACCGAGGGCGGCACGCACGAAGAGGGGTTCCGGGCCGCGCTGACCACGATCGTCAACCGGTACGCGCGCGACCAGAAGCTGCTGCGCGAGAAGGAAGATAACCTGACCGGCGACGACGTGCGCGAGGGCCTGACCGCCATCGTGTCGGTCAAGCTGGCCGAGCCGCAGTTCGAGGGCCAGACCAAGACCAAGCTCGGCAACACCGAGGCCAAGTCGTTCGTGCAGAAGGCGGCCAACGACCACCTGCGGGACTGGTTCGACCGCAACCCCGGCGAGGCCAAGGAGATCATCAACAAGGCCAGCCAGGCGGCCCGGGCCCGGATCGCCGCGCGCCAGGCGCGGGACCTGACCCGCAAGTCGCTGCTGGGCGGCACGTCGCTGCCGGGCAAGCTGGCCGACTGCCAGTCCACCGACCCGGCGCGGTCGGAGATCTACGTGGTGGAAGGTGACTCGGCGGGCGGCTCGGCCAAGGGCGGCCGGGACCCGAAGTTCCAGGCCATCCTGCCCATCCGCGGCAAGATCATCAACGTGGAGAAGTCACGGATCGACCGGGTGCTGAAGAACACCGAGGTCCAGTCGATGATCACCGCGCTGGGCACCGGCATCCACGACGAGTTCGACATCAGCAAGCTCCGCTACCACAAGATCATCCTGATGGCGGACGCCGACGTGGACGGGCAGCACATCCGCACGCTGCTGCTGACCCTGCTGTTCCGGTTCATGAAGCCGCTGGTGGAAGCGGGCCACGTGTACCTGGCGAACCCCCCGCTGTACAAGATCAAGTGGGAGGGCCGCGGCGTCAAGCCCGGCTACGCCTACAGCGACGCCGAGCGCGACCGGCTGGTCGAGGCCGGGATCGCCGAGGGCCGTAAGGACCCGCGGCCGCGGGACGCCGTGCAGCGCTTCAAGGGCCTGGGCGAGATGAACGCCGAGGAACTGTGGGAGACCACGATGGACCCGGCGCACCGGGTCCTGTTCCAGGTCACGCTCGACGACGCCGCGCAGGCCGACGAGCTGTTCAGCGTGCTGATGGGCGAGGACGTCGAGGCGCGCCGCTCGTTCATCACCCGTAACGCCAAGGACGTCAGGTTCCTGGACATCTGACCCGCGGGACGCCATGCGGATCCCCGCGGTCGTAATTAAGGATTGTTAAAAGTGACGGAAGTTATTGAGGGCGAGTACGACCGTACCGAGCCGGTCGACATCCAGTACGAGATGCAGCGCAGCTACATCGACTACGCGATGTCGGTCATCATCGGCCGGGCGCTGCCCGACGTGCGGGACGGGCTCAAGCCGGTGCATGCCCGCATCCTGTACGCGATGTACGACCAGGGATTCCGGCCGGAGCGGGGCTACGTCAAGTGCGCCCGGCCGGTCGCCGAGGTGATGGGCAACTACCATCCGCACGGCGACAGCGCGATCTACGACGCGCTGGTCCGGATGGCGCAGCCCTGGTCGATGCGGATGCCGCTGATCGACAGCCAGGGGAACTTCGGCTCGCCCGGCAACGACCCGCCCGCGGCGATGCGGTACACCGAGTGCCGCCTGGCCCCGCTGGCGATGGAGATGCTGCGGGACATCAACGAGGACACCGTCGACTTCCGGGAGAACTACGACGGCCGCTCCTCCGAGCCGGTCGTGCTGCCCAGCCGGTTCCCCAACCTGCTCATCAACGGATCCGAGGGGATCGCGGTCGGCATGGCGACCAAGATCCCGCCGCACAACCTGCGCGAGGTCGCGGCCGGCGTGCAGTGGTACCTGGACCACTTCGACGCCTCCGACGAAGAGTTGCTCGACGGGCTGATGGAGCGGATCTCGGGGCCGGACTTCCCGACGCGCGGCCTGATCGTGGGACGGCGCGGCATCAGGGATGCCTACCGGACCGGGCGCGGCTCGATCCTCATGCGGGGCGTGGTGGAGGTCGAGGAGGACGCCCGCGGCCGCACCCTCCTGGTGGTCAAGCAGCTGCCGTTCCAGGTCAACCCGGACAACCTGGCCGTGAAGATCGCCGAGCTGATCAGGGAGGGCCGGATCAGCGGGATCGCCGACATGACCGACGAGAGCAGCGGGCGCACCGGCCAGCGGCTCGTGATCGTGCTGAAGCGGGACGCGGTAGCCAAGGTCGTTCTGAACAATCTCTACAAGCACACCCAGCTGCAAGACACCTTCGGGGCCAACATGCTGGCCCTGGTCGACGGGGTGCCGCGCACGCTGCGCCTGGACCAGATGATCCGGTACTGGGTGGCGCACCAGATCGAGGTCATCGTCCGGCGGACGCGGTTCCGGCTGCGCAAGGCCACCGAGCGGCTGCACATCGTGGCCGCGCTGGTCAAGGCCATCGACCGGATCGACGAGGTCATCGCGCTGATCCGGGCCAGCGCGTCGGCCGCCGAGGCCCTGCAGGGCCTGATGGGGCTGCTGGAGATCGACGAGATCCAGGGCCGCGCGATCCTGGACATGCAGCTGCGCAAGCTGGCCGCCCTGGAGCGCCAGGAGCTGATCAACGAGCGCGACGAGCTCGAGGCCAAGATCGCCGAGTACGAGAGCATCCTGGCCTCGCCGGAGCGGCAGCGGGAGATAGTCGGCTCGGAGCTGGCCGAGATCGTCGCCAAGTACGGCGACGAGCGCCGCACCGAGATCATCGCCTACGACGGCGAGGTGGCCGACGAGGACCTGATCGCCGAAGAGGACGTCGCGGTCACCATCACCTACGGCGGCTACGCCAAGCGGACCAAGACCGACCTGTACCGGGCGCAGCGGCGCGGCGGCAAGGGCGTGCGCGGTGCGCAACTTCGCACCGATGACATCGTGGACCACTTCTTCGTCACCACCACGCACCACTGGATCTTGTTCTTCACCAACAAGGGCCGGGTCTACCGGGCCAAGGCCTACGAGCTGCCCGACGCCGGCCGCGACGCCCGCGGCCAGCACGTGGCCAACCTGCTCGCCTTCCAGCCCGACGAGCGGATCGCCGAGGTCATGACGCTGCGTGACTACCAGGTGGCTCCGTACCTGGTGCTGGCCACCCGCAGCGGACTGGTGAAGAAGTCCAAGCTGACCGCGTTCGACTCGCCCCGCTCCGGCGGCATCATCGCCATCAACCTGCGCGAGGACGACGAGGTGATCGCGGCCCGGCTGGTCGCGCCCGAGGAGGATCTGCTGCTGGTCAGCAGGGGCGCGCAGGCCATCAGATTCCACGCCGACGACGAGTCGCTGCGCCCGATGGGCCGGGACACCTCGGGCGTGATCGGGATGCGCTTCATCGACGGCGACCAGCTGCTTGGCATGTACGTGGTCCGGGACGGCGGCGACGTGCTGGTCGCCACCGGCGGCGGCTACGCCAAGCGCACCCCGGTGGATGCCTACCCGGTGCAGGGCCGCGGCGGCCGCGGGGTAGTCACGGCCAAGATCGTCGAAGCCCGCGGCGAGCTGGTCGGCGCGCTGATGGTAACGGCCGACGACGAGATCTTCGCCATCACCTCCGGGGGCGGGGTGATCAGGACCCGGGCCGCCGAGGTCAAGCAGTCCGGGCGCCAGACCATGGGGGTGCGTCTGATGAACCTGGCGGCGGGAGATAGCGTAGTAGCGCTGGCCCGTAACGCAGAGTCGCTCGCCGAGGGCGACCAGGAACCGTCTGATCCGGATGAGGAGAGTGGCCCGGAAACTTCAGCTGGCGAAGCGGACCTAAGTTGACGGCAACGGTTGCCGGGTCTCAAGCGTCCTAATCAGTGTCACGTCGTCGCAGAGTCCCGGCAGTAAGCCGTCTTCTTGGCGTGAGTGTCCTTTGGGCGTCCTGCTCAGAGATACCCTCATGAGGGTCTGATCATAGGAGGACGGCTTGGATAGGCGCACGAATACGTCAGACGGCGCGGGTGGAGCCTCGCCCACGGTCGTGACCGCACCGCATGATGACGACGACGATGACCTGATGGCTGACACCGGCAAAGACACCAAGACCATGACGGCCTCGGTCACGCGGAGTGCCCGGGCGAAGGTGGCGAGGGCCGCCGCCGCGGCCAAGGAGGTCTTGGCCAACGGCAGTTCGGCGATGGATGAGAAGACGGCCGTGACCCAAGAGGTCCCGGCACTGCCCGCCGACAGCATCGGAATGCCCCGGGACTCCGCCAGCCTCAGCCGGCCGGTCGCGGCACCTGTCGCGCCCGAAGCCGACGATGACTGGGCGCTGGCTGACCACGGCTTGTCGTCGTCGGTTGCCTCGCCTGCGGTTGCCTCGCCCGCGGTTGCGCCCGTCCCGGCTGAGGAAGAGCCAGCGCCGATCCAGAGCGGGACCGGATGGCCGGAAGGCAGCACCCTGTTCGGCACCGAAGCCGGCCCCGAGGGCTCCGGCCTGGCGCCGGCCGCATCGCCGGAGCCCGTCGTGCCGACCGTTTCCGCGGCCAGCTTCGTGTGGGATGTGCCCGATCCGGTGCCCACCTCGCCGTCGTCTCCGGCCCGGAACTTCCTGCGCTCGAACACGAACGCCAAGACTTCGGCTCCGCCGCGGACCCCGCCGGTCAGCGTCGGCCCGGCCAGGGCTGGTGCGGCGGGTTCGTCGCCGGCCCCGGGTGCGCGGCCCAAGGCATCGTCGAAGCGCTCGTCGCGGCAGGCTCACCTGACCCTCGCCCGGGTCGAGCCCTGGTCGGTGATGAAGTTCAGCTTCGTGGTGTCCCTGGTCGCCTTCGTGATCTTGTTCGTCGCGGTCAGCGTGGTCTACAGCACGCTGTCCGCGCTCGGGGTGTTCACCTCGCTCCAGCACGTGGTGCAGAGCGTCACGTCGAGTACGGACTCCAGCGGGGTGAACGCGGCCAAGTGGTGGACCGAGTCCCGGATCCTCGGCTACACGGCCCTGCTCGGTGCGCTCAACATCGTGCTGATCACCGCCATGTCGACCATCGGCGCGGTAGTCTACAACCTGACTTCGCGGCTGATCGGCGGCGTGGAAGTGACCCTCCGCGAGACGGAGTAACGCTTCAAGCGTCGCGGCGCAACCCGCTCCGCCGGTACGATAGGATAATTGCTGCTCCTGTTTCCGCAGGTCAATGGGGTTATAGCTCAGTCGGTTAGAGCGCGTCCCTGATAAGGACGAGGCCCGTGGTTCAAGTCCACGTAACCCCACGCGGCGGCGAATGCTGCTTGTTCGCCCTACGGGCGACCTTCGCCTGGGGCCCCGCAGTGCTGGCCCGGGGGGGCGACCCCCCGGACCCCCCGGTGCCGGGCTTCGCCCGGCGGGCGGGGGGCTGGGACCGTAGCGGGTGGTGCTTGGGGCCGGGGCGGACGGGGCTCGGGGCCGTAGGGATGGGGCTGGGGCCTTGCTTGGATGGGGGGTTTGGGCGCTGGGGTTGGTAGGCTGCTGGGCACCCGCGGTGGTGGTTGCGGGCGTGGCTGATCCGAATGTCATTGAGGCGGAGGGTTCCTCGCTGTGAAGATCAAGATATTGATGGTCATACTGCTGGGGCTGGGCGCGTTCGCCGTCTGGCGCAAGGTGCAGGCCGACCGTGCCGAACTCGACCTGTGGAACGAGGCCACCGTCGCCGACGAAGACTGAGGCGGCCGGTGAGCGATACGTCTCCCGTATCGCTGGTCTGCTGTGACGTAGTCGGAGGCGCAGCAGTCGACGGTAGCGTGCTTGAGCGGGCGTTCGCTGAGGCGATCGCGACTCAGGGTGTGGTCACGGGTACGGCGGCCTACGTCAAGGCGATGGTGCACTTCGACCGGACCCGCGGCTGGTCCCCGGCCGACGTCATCCGCACCTTGTTTCCCGAGGACGAGATACGGGCTCAGGCCGCGAACCTCTCCTTCGAGCGCTCGTTCCCGGCTGCCGTCGACCGGTACGGTACCCTTCCGCTGCCCGGCGCCAACGACGCGCTGGCCAAACTGTCCGCGGCCGGGACCAAGGTGTGCCTGATGTCCTGCCTTTCCCGGCCCGCGCTCAGCCTGATCATGGAACGGCTGGCCTGGTGGCAGCGCGGCGACCTGATCTTGTGCGCGGACGACGTGGCCCGGGGGTTTCCCTGGCCCGACCTGGTGCTCACCGCGGTCCTGCGCCTTGGTATCGGCGACGTGCGGGACGTGGCCGTGGTCACGGCCACCGAGAGCGGGGTCATGTGCGCCCGCCGGGCCGGCGCCCGGCTCGTGATCGGCGTGTTGAGCGACGTGCACGACGGCCGCAGGCTCCGCCGCGCCGGTGCCACCCACCTGCTCGCCGACCTCGCAGAACTGCCCGACCTGGTCGCCTCAGCCGGATAAACCGTCCACTGACCGGCGCAAACCTCCGGTAGGCACATGGCAGACTGGAAGTATGCCGGAACTGCCAGAAGTGGAATCGCTGGCCGCCTTCCTGCGTGAGCACGCGGTCGGCCACGCCGTCGCGCGCGCCGACGCCGCTTCGTTCTCGGTGCTCAAGACGTTCGACCCCCCGCTGACGGCGCTAACCGGGCAGGTGATCACCGAAGTCGGCCGGCACGGCAAGTTCCTGGACCTGTCCACCGACCAGGGCCTGCACCTGATCACCCACCTGGCCCGGGCCGGCTGGCTGCGCTGGCGCGACAACCTGCCCACCGCGCCGCCCAAGCCGGGCAAGAGCCCGCTGATGTTCCGGCTGCGGCTCGACGACGGCTCCGGGTTCGACCTGACCGAGCAGGGAACCAAGAAGCGCCTGGCCGTCTACCTGGTCCGCGACCCCGCCGAGGTGCCTGGCGTGGCCACCCTCGGACCGGATCCGCTGGCCGCGGATTTCACGCTGGACACGCTGGCCGGCCTGCTGGCGGGCCGCCGGATGCAGGTCAAGGGCGTGCTGCGGGACCAGAGCATCATCGCGGGCATCGGCAACGCCTACTCCGACGAGGTGCTGCACGTGGCCAAGATGTCGCCGTTCAAGATCGCCGCTAGCCTGACGGCGGATGACGTCGCCGTGCTGTACGACGCGATCAAGACGACGCTGGGCGAGGCCATCGAGCGTTCGGCGGGGCTGGCCGCGGCGGACCTGAAGGGCGAGAAGAAGAGCGGGCTGCGAGTGCACGCCCGGGCCGGGCAGGAGTGTCCGGCCTGCGGCGACACGATCAAGGAAGTTTCGTTCGCTGATTCGGCGTTGCAGTACTGTCCGACCTGCCAGACGGGCGGCAAGCCACTGGCCGACCGGCGGCTGTCCCGGCTGCTGAAGTGAGTCGGCCGCCCTCGTCCTTATCGGGGGCCGTGCTCTGCCGGGCGGGTACCAGGTACCCTTGGCGCGAGACATCTCGGGGCTATAGCTCAGCTGGTTAGAGCGTCTGGTTTGCAACCAGAAGGCCAGGGGTTCGAGTCCCCTTAGCTCCACGCATATTTCCTCATGTACAGCAACGTGTGGTTACTCGGCATCATCTGGTAGATCACTACGGGTCAGATGAGCAGCACGGCTGTGCGATGACGGCGGCTAGCGCCGATTGCGTGGCAGCTGCCATATGAGGTAGATGGCGCCGCCGATCACGACCGACACGGCCCACAGCCCGAGCGGGAGGCCGAGGCCGGTCTGCGGGGTTGCCACGCCCGTGTAGATGGTCCAGCCCAAGAAGATCGCCTGGATGGCCAGGAAGACCCACAGGAAGACCTTGTTCCTCTTGCTCATCGGCGGCCGGTGTCCCCGGCCTCGCACGATGTTCATGTACGAGCCCGGCCCGTACGGCTCGGGCTCCGGCTCCGGTGATGACGTGTCAGTGCTCATGTCGGCGCCTCCTTGGCATCTCCAGAGTGGCACCAGCAGGTTCCGCCGCGCATCAGCTGATCTGGCGGGCGGCCGGATGAATAACCCGGCCAGCTTGACGGCTGAGCCGATCAACCGATCGGCTGAGTGAGGTTTTCTCAGCGACATCGGTGGCCGCCCCGGGACAAGGGCGGGGCCAAAACCCAGATCGCGGCCGTCCAGGCCGGGGAGATTTCCCGCGGGCGGGACCCGAGCGCTCGCCCGCGCCGGCGGAGCCGGCCTGACCCCGCCTTCTTGCATGACCTCACCCCTCTGCCAGGCAGAGCGCCAGTCCTCGCATTTACGCGGGTACCTCGGAGCGTTGTTCGCCCGAGCTACCCGGGAAGGTCCCGAAACCCGCAGAGAAGCGGGCCTGGCTCTCGGGGCTACTTACCAGCACCGGGCGATCAGGTCCGCTACCTCTGCAGCGGTTCGGCCGTCGGTGTCGATGCGCAGGTCACCGAGGCCTGAGCGGTCCAGCGCTCCGGCTTCGGCAGCGGACTCCGCAGCGACCAGCCGCAGGTGAGCCTCCGGCTGACCGATCAGCGGGTCGCCGGGCTGCGGCCAGCTGAGGCCCTGCCCGCGACGCGAGATACGGCGCGCTAGCTCGGCGGAGCCCGCGTGCAGCCGGCATAGCGGCCACACGGGAAGACACGCAGACACAGGCAGACCTCGTTCCGGCAGTTGATCTTGCCCGGTGTGAGCACTTGACCCTGCCCTAAGGGCGGGCTGGATCCTGGGCGGGTCGGCGGACACGAGTCACGAGAGGGTGTGTCATGGACGTTCGGATGCGAGAGGTACCAGGACAGGTTGTTGTCACCGAGCAGCGCATGGTCGACCAGGAAGCCTTGGAGCGATGGCTTCCCGAAGCGATGGCACGGGTGCACAAGGCTGCGGGAGACGTGGCGGCCGGGACGGCGGAGCAGCCTTATCTGCTGCGGGGTCATGCGGCTGACGAGCCGGTGTTCATCGTGATTTACGAGGGCAACCCGAACGAGGGCGAGACGGCAGTCGAGTGCTGTACTCCCTTGCGTGCGGACGCCGCTACGCCGGATGGTGCGGCTACGCGCACGATCCCGGCCCACCGGGAAGCTTATGTGCGCGTGCAGAAGCGAACGGTCCAGTCCGGCGGCCTCGGTGACGTCTACGGGGGGATCGGGAAGTGGATCGAGGACCAGGGCCTGCAGGTCGCCGCCGCGCCCCGGGAAACGTTCTGGACCGACTTCTATGCCGCCGCGGCAGATGACGAGGTATTCGACGTGGCGTTCCCGGTGGGGTAGACATCGTGTGTGGCGGGCCCGGCAGCGCAGATGACGATCGGAGAGTTCTCCCGCCGGTCCCAGCTGTCGCTCAAGGCTCTCCGGTTGTATGAGCGCCTGGGGTTGCTGCGGCCGGTAGCTGTCGATCCGGGGAACGGCTACCGCAGGTATCACGAAAGTCAGCTCTACACCGCGCGGTTGATCATCATGCTGCGCCTGCTGGACATGCCGCTGTCAGAAGTGGGCGGGGTGGTGTCCGCGTCCGGAGCCGAAGCCGCTGAGCTCATCGACGCGTACTGGGGCTCGGCGGAAAGGCGGTTCACCGCCCAGCGGCAGGTTATGGCCAGCCTCAGGCCGGGCGTAGCCGTGTCGGGGATGCCCGCGCCGGAACTGCTCGTCCGGGAACGGGACGTCGCGGAGCAGACGGTGCTGACCGAGCAGCGGCACGTCTACGTCGGTCAGCTGGCCTGGATCCGGGAAGCCGCAGCCCGGCTCACCGCAACCGCCGCGCGGTGCGGCGGTGTAGCGGGCGAACGTTTCGTCATCTTCCACGGCATCGTCACCGCCGACAGCGATGGCCCGGTCGAAGTGTGCGTTCCTGTCAGGCACCCGCCCGAAGACCCGGCTGAGCTGGCCTGGCGAGTTGAAGCCGCACACCGGGAAGCCTTCATCCCGGTAGCCAGGGCGCATTTCGAGATCCCCGCGATCCTCTCGATCTACGACCAGCTGGCGCGC
>Ga0302229_10003393_pt1 | contig 11092 bp, 10 predicted proteins | sample II_Palsa_N1_3_FD_193518 | JGI IMG/M metagenome (GOLD analysis project Ga0302229, IMG submission 193518) | Peat permafrost microbial communities from Stordalen Mire near Abisko, Sweden - II_Palsa_N1_3 | ecosystem: Environmental > Terrestrial > Soil > Palsa > Peat permafrost | place: Sweden...
CCCGGCCAGAGCGTCCTGCCAGCGGGCGGAGTCAGCGTGCGGCCGGTGCTCACGAAAGCCGATCTCGACGCTGTGCAGACGGTCAGCTAGTGCCATCGCCGATTTATCCAAGCCGCCGGCAGCAGCTGCGCGTCAGCATGGGTGCATGAGCGATAAGACAGAATTCCTGGGCGTGACCGCGTACCTCCGGTACCCGGACGGCGACGCGGCGGCTGACTGGCTGTCCGGCGTGCTCGGCTTCGGGGCGCCTGACTCGCACCGGGTCAAGCGCGACGACGCCGGGCGCTGGCAGGAGGGCGAGCTTGCCATCGGGCCCACGCGCATTGACATCAGCGGCGGCGCGGAGCCCGGCGCCGAACCCGGCGCTGGGATGCTGCTGATCGTCCACGTGACCGACATCGACGCCCAGTACCGGCGGATCGCGGCAGCGGCCGGCGAGCTGGACCCGCCGAAGGACGAGCCCTACGGGCCGCGCTCCTGCCACATCACAGACCCGTGGGGCTACCGCTGGTACTTCTGGCAGGGCGAGGCGGTCTATCCCCCGCAGTGACCGGCTTAGAGCCGCTCGATGATCGTGGCGGTGGCCATCGCCCCGCCAGCGCACATCGAGATCAGCGCCGTGCTGGCGTCGCGGCGCTCCAGCTCGTGCAGCGCGGTCGTGATCAGCCGCGAGCCGGTGCTGCCGACTGGGTGACCGAGAGCGATCGCGCCGCCGTTCACGTTTACCCTGTCGGGGTCCGGGTGGTGCTGGCTCATCCAGGACAGCACCACGGACGCGAACGCCTCATTGACCTCGAACAGGTCAATGTCGCCGATCGTCATCCCGCTGCGGGTCAGCACCCGCTGGGTCGCGGCAATCGGGCCATCGAGGTGGTAATACGGCTCGTCGCCGATCAGCGCCTGGCTGACGATCCGGGCGCGGGGACGAAGCCCCAGCTCACGGGCCTTCTCCTCGGAGACAAGCAGCACGGCGGCGGCACCGTCCGAGATCTGCGAGGACGTTCCCGCGGTGTGCAGCCCGTCCGGCAGGACTGGCTTGAGCGCGGCCAGCCCTTCCGCCGTGGTCTCGCGCAGGCCCTGGTCGCGGTCCACGCTCCGGAACTCACCCGTCGGCTGCCCGTCCGCGCCGATGACCGGCGCCTTCACCGGCACCACTTCACGGTCGAACCGGCCCTCCGCCCAGGCGCGGTGCGCGTTCTGCTGGGACCTGAGGCCGAACGCGTCGAGATCGGCCCGGCTGATGCCGCGCCGCTTCGCGATCCGCTCGGCGGCCTCGAACTGGTTCGGCATGTCGATCGTCCAGGAGTCGGGCCGCGGCGATCCGATCCCGGTGCCGATGTTGGCACCGAGGCCCACCCGGCTCATGGCCTCCACGCCGCACCCGATGCCCGTGTCGATCGCGCCCGCCGCGATGAGCCCGGCGATGAGGTGCACGGCCTGCTGGGCCGAGCCGCACTGGGCATCGAGAGTCTGGCATCCGGCCTGGATCGGCATCCCGGCGTTGAGCCAGGCGGTTCTGGTGACATTCCCGGCCTGCTCCCCCGCCTGCGTGACGCAGCCGCCGGCCAGCTGCTCGACCTGGGCGGGGTCGATCCCGGCCCGCTCGACGACGGAGGTCTGCGCCTTGCCGAGTATCTCTGCCGGATGCAGTCCTGACAGCGCACCGCGCCGCTTGCCCACCGGGGTCCTGACCGCCTCGACAATCACCGCACTGCCCACGCCAGCTCCTTACCTAGCCGCTCTCATAGTAAAACGCGCCGCTGAAATTGTGGGTACGGGAGCATTCACCGCAGTTGTCCGCCATGTTTGAATCTGACTAGAACACGTTACAGATCCGGAGGCATGCCATGCCTGAGCCGCAGATTGCTCCCGGCTTTGACCTGACCGATCCTGACCTGTACACCCGGCGAGTCCCGCACGAGGAGTTCGCCGTGCTGCGCCGCGCCGAGCCGGTGCGGTGGAATCCCCAGCCGTCCGATATGGGGTTCCGCGATGACGGTTTCTGGGCCGTCACCCGGCACCAGGACGTGGTCGCGATCTCCCGGGACAGCGACACCTTCTCCAGCTACGAGAACGGCGCGATCGTCCGGTTCCCCAGCGGCAATACCCGCGATCAGGTCGAGCTGCAGCGCGTGATCATGCTGAACACCGACCCGCCGCACCACACCAAGATCCGCGGCATCGTCTCCCGCGGCTTCACCCCCCGCGCGATCAACGACCTGCGCGGCGTGCTCGCCGAGCGGGCGCAGAAGATCGTCGAGCTGGCACTGGAGCAGGGCACCGGCGACTTCGTCACCGACGTCGCCTGCGAGCTGCCGCTGCAGGCGATCGCCGAGCTGATCGGCGTGCCGCAGGAGGACCGGCACAAGCTCTTCACCTGGTCCAACGACATGGTCGGCTACGACGACCCCGATTACAATGGCGAGGGAGAGACGGCGGCCGCGGAAGTCCTCGGCTACAGCATGCTGATGGCCGAGGACCGGCGGGCGTGCCCGCGCGATGACATCGTCAGCAAGCTCGTGCACGCCCAGGTCGACGGAGAGGAGCTCACCTCCGACGAGTTCGGCTTCTTCGTGATCCTGCTGGCCGTGGCAGGCAACGAGACCACCAGGAACGCGATCTCACACGGCATGCTTGCGTTCCTGGATAACCCGGATCAGTGGGAACTGTTCAAGGCCGGCCGGCCGCAGACCGCGGTGGACGAGATCGTCCGCTGGGCGACCCCGGTGACGATCTTCCAGCGCACGGCCACGAAGGACACCGAACTCGCCGGCCAGCAGATCAGGGCCGGCCAGCGTGTCGGCATGTTCTACCGGTCTGCCAACTTCGACGAGGACGTATTCGACCTCCCCGAGCAGTTCGACATCATGCGCAGCCCGAACCCGCACGTCGGCTTCGGCGGCACGGGAGCGCACTACTGCCTCGGCGCCAACCTGGCCCGGCTCGAGATCGACCTGATGTTCAACGCGATCGCCGACGCGATGCCGGACATCAGCAAGGCCGGCGACCCGCAGCGCCTCAGGTCAGGCTGGCTCAACGGGATGAAGCGCCTCCCGGTCTCCTACAGTTAGCTGCCCCCGGCCGGCGACCCCGAGCCGTCGCGGCGGACTAGCTCGCCGCAGTGATGCCTGATGCCGTCCAGTGTGTCCCCGAGGCGGTCCTTCTCCATCTCCGGGATGGACAGGCGGCATGACCGTCTCTGGCGTCATGTGTTCCTCCTCAGTGATAGTCAACGATCTCGACGTTTTCTGGCCCACCGTCTGACCAGAGGAAGCAGATGCGCCACTGCTGGTCGGCTTCCGGGCGGCTAATCCGGGGTGTCGGCGACCACCCACATGGAGAAGTACTGCGACCCGCCGCCGTAGGCGTGCCCGAGCGCGGTCTGCGCGCCCGGTACCTGGTGCTCGCCCGCCTTGCCCATCACCTGCATGGCCGACTCGGCGAACCTGAGCAGGCCCGACGCGCCGATCGGGTTGGAGCACAGCACGCCGCCGGACGGGTTCACCGGGATCGAGCCGCTGATCTCGGTCTCGCCTGACTCGGTGAACTGCCAGCCTTTCCCCTCCGGCGCGAAGCCGAGATTCTCCAGCCACATCGGCTCGAACCAGGAGAACGGCACGTAGATCTCGGCCACGTCGATCTGCGCCAGCGGGTCGGTGATCCCGGCCGCGTGCCAGAGCGCGGCCGCCGCGTCCGAGCCGGCTCGCGGGCTCACGTTGTCCTTGCCCGCGAACATGGTCGGCTCGGTCCGCATCGCGGTAGCCCGGATCCAGGCAACCGGATGCGGCGACGCCTCGGCCGCGGCCTGGTCGCCGATGATGACCGCGCAGGCTCCGTCGGAGGACGGGCAGGTCTCGTCGTAGCGAACCGGATCCCACAGCATCGGCGATGCCTGCACTGACTCCAGCGTGATGTCGGGCTGCTGCAGGTGCGCATACGGATTGCGGGCGCCGTTGCGCCGGTCCTTGACCGCCACCATCGCGCCGATGTGCGTCGGGGCGCCGCTGCGCCGGATGTAGGAGCGGATATGCGGGGCGAAGTAGCCGCCCGCGCCAGCCAGCAGCGGCATCGAGAACGGCGGCATGATCGACAGCGCCCACATCGCGTTGGACTCTGACTGCTTCTCGAAGGCGACCGCCATCACCCGCCGGTGCCGCCCCGCTTGCACCAGGCTGGCCGCGACGTTGCCGGTCGCGCCGCCCACCGAGCCGGCCGTGTGCACCCGCAGCAGCGGCTTGCCCACAGCCCCGAGCGCGTCGGCCAGGTACAGCTCCGGCATCATCACGCCCTCGAACAGGTCGGGCGCCTTGCCCACCACGACAGCGTCGATGTCGCCCAGCTCGAGCCCGGCGTCGGCCAGCGCCCGGTCGACCGCCTCCCGGCACAGGCCCGCGATCGACACATCCGGCCGCTTGCTGCGGTGGTGCGTCTGGCCAGTGCCGAGGACCGCGGCCCGCTGCTTGCCAGATCCAGCCGTCATCGGGCCTCCATCACGCAGACGAGGTTCTGCTGCAGGGCCGGGCCGCTGGTCGCGTGCCCGAGTACGCGGTCGGCCGCGCCGCACGTGACCTGGCGGGCTGCATGCCCGATCCGGGACAGGCCGGCCGCGAACATCGCGTTGCCGGCCAGCGCGCCCCCGGACGGGCTGATCCGGGCCGCCTCGGTGAGGCCGAGCGCGGCCCGCAGAATCAGCTCCTGATGCGTGAACGGCGCATGCAGTTCCGCGATCTCCACGCCAGCCGCTCCCGCTGCCACTCCCGCTGCCACTCCCGCCGCGGCTGCCGACGGCGCGGCCGTGAGGTCGCGGCCGCCAAGCTCGGCCGAGTCGATCCGGTGCTCGAACCCGGTGATCCAGGCCGGCCGCCTGCACAGCTCTCGCGCCCGGTCCGCGGCCGCGAGCACCACCACGGCCGCGCCGTCGGTGACAGGCGCGCAGTCGTGCGCCCGCAGCGGGTCAGCCAGGTACGGCTGCGCGAGAAGCTGATCGGCGGTGACCTCGCCGGACAGCTGAGCGCGGGAGTTCGACACGGCCGCGGCCCTGCTGGCGACCGCGACCTCGGCCATCGCGCGCTCGGTCCACAGGCCCTGCTCGAGCCCGAGCCGCGCCTGCAGCGCCGCGATGGCGACCGAGTCCGGCCACAGCGGCGCCAGGACATACGGATCGAGCTGCAGGGCGAGGATGCGGCGCAGATCACCGGCGGACGACTTGCCGAAGCCGTAGGCCAGCGCGACGTCGGCCTCGCCGGTCAGCACCTTGATCCACGCCTCGTACAGCGCGAACGCGCCGTCCATCTCCACGTGCGATTCCATCACCGGCGGGAACGCCCCGATGGCGTCGACCGCCGAGACGAAGGAGAACGCCCGCCCGGCCAGGTAGTCCGAAGACCCCGAGCACCAGAAGCCGATGTCGGTCCGGTCCAGGCCGGTCTCATCGAGGACCTCGCGGAAGATCGGCACCAGCATCTCCACGCCGTTGGTGGTGCCATCGGTGCGGCGCACATTCGGCGCCTCGGCGAAGCCGATCACGGCAACATCGGTCCCTGTAGCGTCAGTCACTGGCGGCGTCCTCACAGGTGCTGGGCATAGGAGTCGTAGGGCGCGTCCGGCTCGCCCGTCGGCTCGAAGTGGCTGATGTTCTCGGAGGTTGTGCGCCACTCCTCGCGCGGCCGCCAGACCGCCCGGACCCGCATGCCCATCCGGACCTCATCCGGCTCGCAGCCGAGCACGAGGTGCTGGAAGGCGATGTCGGCACCGTCCAGCAGGACCTGCGCGGCCACGTACGGCGACGGCACGCGCTGCCCGCGGAACGGCACGTTCACCACGCAGAACGTCGTCACGATGCCGACGTCGGGGAGTTCCACGTCCGTCGTCGTCGGCACGCCGTCCGTCGGGCACGCCCCCCGCGGCGGGACGTACACCTTGCCGCAGGCCGGGCACCGCTGGCCGACGAGCCGGCCCTCGGCGAGGGCACGCAGGTACCGGCTCTCCTCGGGCGAGGCACTGTGCTGGTAGTGCAGCCGGACCGGCGTGGTGATCATCGTGACGCTGCTGCCAGGTTCCAGGGCGGGAACGCGCGCGTCCTCGCTGGCGGCCGTCAGCTGGCCAGCCTCGTTCCCGGCAGGTTCAAAGCACTCGATGTCCCGGATGTGGCCGCTGCGCTGCGCCGCCCACCGCGGGCGTACTCGCAGGCCCGTGCGCATGACGTCCGCGGTGCCGGCGTCGACCGCGTGCAGCAGCGCGGTATCCGCGCCGTCCAGCCTGATCAGCGCCCAGGCGAACGGGCGGTCAAGCGGCTGCGCCTCGCTCGGCTCGCGCTGCCAGGACCAGGTGGTGACCGTGCCCTCGGGCCCGACTGGCACCAGCTCGTCCGGCGGCGCGAACGTCACCGGATCGTACTCGGCCGGCGGCACATGGACCCGCCCGTCCGCGCCGCGCGAGCCCAGGATGCGGCCGCCGGCCAGCGCCGTCATGAACTCGCTGAGCACCGGGCCGAGTGACCTGGTGTAGTCGAAGCTGATCTCCAGGGGGGCGGTGAGCGGCTTAGTCACGGATGAAAGTGAAACACGTTCTAGCCACGACCGCCAAGGGGCCGGGCGGGAGAAAGCCGGGCCTGATGCATGGCCGGCGGGCTGCCGGCCCGCCGTCCGGGGCAGCGGGGCAGGGCTCCGGTTCCCGGACAAATGCGCTGGTTATTTTGCGCATTTCAAATTATTTGTTCTGTATGATCCGCTTTACGGTTTCTACGTATTTCCGCGCAGGTAGCGTGGTAGCTAGCGGGGGACCTGGATCCAGCTGACCCTCCGCAGCCGAGGAGCATCAGATGACCAGCACCGCAGCCCGAGCCAGCCAGACCGCCAGGTCCGATGCGGACCAGTTCGCCGCTCCGGCCGCGCGCACCACAGTCTCCGCGTCGTGCGGAGCGCCGACCACCAGCCGGGAGCCGCTGAGCCAGTGGACAACCGCCGACGCCTGGCACTCAGCCAGGGACGGCAGGCCGGCAGCGGTCCGCACGCCGGCAGCATCCAGAGCCGCGAGATCCGCCTCCGGGTTCGCCGCGGTTGGCCTGGCCACCCGGATACCGGAGCTGGCCAGGTGGATCGCCGCCCGCCCGAGCTTCACCTTCGCGGAGGCCGCGGCCGCGAGCGCTCCGTCGCCGTGCAGCCTGACCGTGATGGCCTACACGCTCCCGGACCCCAGGCTCGCCGCAGCACTGGCCGAACTCGGCTACGTGGTAACGGCCGGCGGTAAGAACGGCTATACGGTGACCGCACTTGATCCCGAGGCAGCGCCGACGGCCTCCTGACGGCGAGATCAGCGGCCCTGAAAGTCCGGCGCGCGCTTCTGCGTGAAGGCCCGCGGGCCCTCCCTGGCGTCCTCGCTGGCGAACACCGCCATGCCGAGCTTCGACTCCAGCGCGAAGGCGTCGTTCTCCGCCATTCCCTCGGACTCGCGGATGGTGCGCAGAATCGCCCGGACGGCAAGCGGCCCGTTCGCCGCGATCTGCGCGGCGATCTCCAGCGCCGTCGTGAGTGCCTGGCCGTCCTCGACTACGTGCCCGATCAGCCCGATTCGCAGCGCCTCGTCGGCGGTGATGTGGCGGCCGGTCAGCAGCAGGTCTGCGGCGACGGTGTAAGGGATCTGGCGGACCAGCCGGACGGCAGAGCCGCCGAGCGGGAACAGTCCCCAGCGCGCCTCCGATATCCCGAACCTCGCGCTGCGGCCGGCCACCCGGATGTCGGTGGCCTGCAGGATCTCGGTTCCGCCGGCTATCGCTGCTCCCTCAACCGCGGCAATCAGCGGCTTCGACAGCCGCCGGCCCTTCAGCAGCGGCTCGATCACCGCGGGGTCGAAGGCCCCGGACTCGAAGGACTCGCCCGGATGCGAGGCGGTCATCGCCTTGAGATCCGCGCCCGCGCAGAACGCACCGCCCGCCCCGGTCAGGATGCAGGCCCGGATCGCCGGATCGGCGTCGACCCGGTCCCAGGCCTCCGCCATGATCGCCATCATCGGCCCGCTGAGCGCGTTCCGGACCTTCGGCCGGTTCATCGTGACGATGAGAATGTGACCGCGCACCTCGACCAGCGCGTGCGGCTGCTCGCCGGCGCCCGCGTCATCCGGGGTCGTGGTCACCGCGAAGCCCTCCTTGACCGGAAGGGGATAATTTCAGCCGCCTGGTTGCCCCGAACGATAACACGTTCTAGTTTCATCCCATGGCGCTCAACATCGCGGATCTTTTTGAGCATGCTGCCGACGCGGTTCCCGGGCGCCTGGCCATCGCCTGCGGCGACGCCGAGGTCACCTACCGCGAGCTCGACGCGCGCAGCACCCAGCTCGCCCATTTCCTGGCCGGGCGCGGCGTCACCGAGGGCGATCATGTCGGCGTCTACGGGCGGAACTCGATCGAGCTGATCGCGGCGTTCCTCGCCTGCTACAAGCTGCGCGCGATCGCGGTGAACATCAACTACCGGTACGTCGAGGCCGAGCTGCGGTACCTGTTCACCGAGGCGGAGCTGGCAGCGCTGGTCCACGACCGCCAGTTCAGTACCCGGGTTGCCGGGCTGCTGCCGGAGTACCCCGGCATCCGGGCAGTGCTGGCCATCGACGATGCAAGCGGCACGCCGCTTGCGGAGAGCACTGACTTCGGGGCCGCACTCGCCGGGCAGCCGGCCGGCCGTGACTTCGGCGAGCGCAGCGCGGACGACATCTACATGCTGTACACGGGCGGGACCACCGGCTACCCGAAGGGCGTCCTGTGGCGCCACGAGGACATCTGGCGGACCCTGGGCGGCGGCATCGACTTCGCCACTGGTGAGCGGATGCCCGATGAGTGGGAGCAGTCCAGGCGCGCTGCCGCGGCTCCGGCCGGCCTGGTCCGGCTGTGCGCCGCGCCGCTCATCCACGGCAATGCGCAGTGGGGGGCGATGGCAGCCCTGTTCTCAGGCGACACCGTCGTGTTCGTGCCGCAGTTCAGCGCGGACGAGGTCTGGCGCACGGTGCAGCGCCGCCGGGTCAACATCATGATCATCATCGGGGACGCCATGGCCCGGCCGCTGATCGAGGCCTACCGCGAGAAGCAGTACGACGTCTCCTCAGTGCTGGCGATCTCCAGCAGTGCCGCGCTGTTCTCGCCGAGTGTCAAGAACGAGTACCTGACCCTGCTGCCCGGCATCGTGGTGACTGACGCCATCGGCGCTTCCGAGACGGGCTTCACCGGCCTCGGCTACGTGAGCGCCGGCAACAAGCGACCGGAGGGACCCACGGTCACGCCCGGCCCGGCCACGATCGTGATCGACGAGCACAACCGGCCGCTCGGCCCCGGCGGCATCGGCCGGCTGGCCCGCGGCGGCAACATCCCGCTCGGCTACTACAAGGACCCGGTCAAGACGGCGGCGCTCTTTGCCGAGGTCGACGGCGAGCGCTACGCCGTTCCCGGAGACCTGGCCCGGGTCGAGGAGGACGGCTCGCTGACCCTGCTCGGCCGCGGCAACACCTGCGTGAACACCGGCGGCGAGAAGGTGTACCCGGAGGAAGTCGAGGGGGCGCTGAAGTCGCACGCTGACGTCTTCGACGCTCTGGTCATCGGAGTCCCCGACGACCTGCTCGGGCAGCGGGTTGCGGCGCTGGTGCAGCCGCGCGACGGTCAGGCGGTCGACCTGGCCGCCCTGGACAAGCACCTGCGCACCCTTATTGCCGGATACAAGGTGCCGAGGTCGGTCTGGCTGGTCGCTCAGATCGGCCGGACCCCGGCCGGCAAGGCCGACTACGGCTGGGCGCGCTCGTACGCCGAGGCCCAGATGGCCGGATCTGACCTGCAGTCAGCCTGAAGGGACCGCCGCATGCGCACGCCGCTCTGCGATCAGCTCGGGATCGAGCATCCCATCGTCGGGTTCACCCCGTCCGAGCACGTCGCAGCCGCGATCAGCCGGGTCGGCGGACTCGGCGTACTCGGCTGCGTGCGCTTCAACGACGCCGCCGAACTGGACAAGGTCCTGGACTGGATGGACGGCGCCACCGACGGCCGTCCCTACGGCATTGACGTCGTGATGCCGCAGAAGGTCCCGGCCGAGGGCGCGGCGATCGACCTGAACCAGCTGATCCCGGCCGGGCACAGGGACTTCGTCGACCAGACGCTCATCCGGCTCGGCGTGCCTCCCCTGCCGTCCGATGCGCAGGCCAGGGAAGGCGTGCTGGGCTGGCTCCACTCGGTTGCCCGCGCTCAGCTCGAGGTGGCGCTGGCGCACCCGGCGCGGCTCATCGCGAATGCGCTGGGCTCCCCGCCCCCCGACGTCATCGCGAGCGCGCACGATCGCGGCATGCTCGTCGCCGCGCTGGCCGGGAAGGCCGCGCACGCCCGGTCGCACGTGGCCGCCGGCGTCGACGTCGTAGTGGCGCAGGGCTACGAGGCCGGCGGCCACACCGGCGAGATCGCCAGCATGGTCCTGGTGCCCGAGGTGGTGGACGCGGTCGGCCCGGACGTCCCGGTGCTGGCGGCGGGCGGTATCGGCAGCGGCCGTCAGATCGCCGCAGCACTCGCACTCGGGGCTGCCGGGGTGTGGATGGGCTCGGCCTGGCTGATCACGACCGAGTACGCCGAGTTGTCTCCGCTGCCCGGACTGCGGGAGGCACTGCTCGCCGCGACGTCCTCGGACACGGTGCGGTCGCGAATCTACAGCGGCAAGCCGGCCAGGCTGCTCAAGAACAGCTGGACCGATGCTTGGCTGGAGCCGGACGCTCCCGAGCCGCTGCCCATGCCGCTGCAGAACCTGCTCGTCGCCGACGCGCACCAGCGGCTGATGCGGTCGGGCAACCCGGACGTGATCCCGATGCCCGTCGGGCAGATCGTCGGCCGGATGAACGAGGTACGGCCGGTCGCGGACGTTGTCGCAGCGCTTGTGGCTGAACTGGACGACGTGGTCGGGCGGCTGGCCAGCCTGCGGTCCTGATCCGCCTACCCGGCGGGCCGGTCCTTCTTCGGCAGCCTGCTCACCACAGCGTCGTAGGAGGCGTCGATCGCCTCCCTGATCTCCGCGGCCGGGATGGCGCCAGCGGGCTGCAGCGTGTTCCACCCGGACCTGCCGATGTACGGCATCAC
>Ga0302229_10003394_pt1 | contig 11089 bp, 6 predicted proteins | sample II_Palsa_N1_3_FD_193518 | JGI IMG/M metagenome (GOLD analysis project Ga0302229, IMG submission 193518) | Peat permafrost microbial communities from Stordalen Mire near Abisko, Sweden - II_Palsa_N1_3 | ecosystem: Environmental > Terrestrial > Soil > Palsa > Peat permafrost | place: Sweden...
ATGATGTTCGGCGCCTTCGGCAACCCCGATCACGACGCGTCGATCAAGATCATCCACCACGCCCTGGACGCCGGGATCAACTTCATCGACACCGCCGATGGCTATTCTGCCGGCGAGTCAGAAGAGATCCTCGGCCAGGCCCTGGCGGGCGGACGGCGCGAGAGCGTGGTGCTCGCGGTCAAGTTCGGCGTTCCTTTCGGCGACGACGACCCCAACCATCGCGGAGCGTCGCGCCGATGGATCACCGAAGCGGTCGAGGGTTCGCTGCGCCGGCTTCAAACCGACTGGATCGATCTCTACCAAGTCGGCGTTCCCGACCCGAACACCGATATCGACGAGACCCTCGGCGCCCTGACTGACCTCGTCCAGGCCGGCAAGATCCGCTACTTCGGCACGTCCAAGGTCCCCGCCTCCGAGGTCGTCGAGGCTCAGTGGGTCGCCGATCGCCGCGGCCACGGACGGTTCCGCACCGAACAGCCCCCCTACTCCATGCTGACCCGGGCGATCGAATACGACCTGCTGCCGACCTGCCAGCGCCACGGAATGGGCGTCATGGCCTACAGCCCGCTGGCAGGTGGCTGGCTGTCAGGCAAATACCGCAAGGGCCGGGAGGTCAGCGGGCCAGGCTCCGCCGCGCGGTTGCGTCGCTTCCCGCGGCGCTGGGACGCCACCGATCCGTCGAACGCCGCCAAGCTCGACGCCGCCGACGCGCTCGGCGCGCTGGCCGACGAGGCCGGGATCACCCTCATCCAGATGGCGACCGCGTTCGTCACCCGCCACCCCGCGGTGACCTCCACGATCATCGGTCCGCGCACCATGGAGCACCTGGACGGCTACCTCGCCGCCGACGGCCTCGACCTGCCCACCGATCTACTCGACCGCATCGACCAGATCGTTCCTCCGGGAGTCACGATCGACGTCACCGACAACATGTGGTACATCGGCACCACAGCGCTGAACGCCGCGTCCCGCCGCCGGTAGCGGGCGCACTACCTGTTGCCACCATCCGGCCCGCCCATCGGCTGACGATGGTGGCGGCGATGATCGTGTGACAGCTTCGGCCCGCCCGCGCTCGTCACAGCCGCCACACGACACCACCAGCGTCACGCCAGGCGGAGGAACTCTCCGGTTATTGCGGTCGATTCACGCTCGGCGGTGGTTCAGTGGTACCCCAGCACCGGCTCGCGGAGCGTCGATCCACCACGGAAAATGTCGCGGAAGCGGCGGACGTGCGTGCGTGTCAGACTCGCTGGCCAGACCGGGCGGCTCACCTCCGGCGCAGGCACCTCACCCGTCCCGCAATTCACCAGCATATTCGAAGCATCGGAAATTAACGCGGAGGATATAGCTTATGCGGAGCATTTTGGTAGCTGGAGCTGCCCGGATCCTCCACGTAAGCCGGATCCTCCGCGGTAATGGGACGCTGACGCACTACCGGGGCCTGCGGGACGACGGCAAGCGCGGCCATCGCGACGGCGGCTGCACATACGACCCTTCGGCACCCTGGCCCGCAAGAGAGTCGCGGCTGACGTCTGGATCTGGCTGACCGTGCTGAACGCCGCATCCCGTCGCCGGTAGAAAGGTTACCCAGCCGAGCTCAGCATCCGGTCGGTTACCTCGCGTAGCTCGGCCCGGAACTGCGGGTCGTAGGCCTGTGGCAACGCACGCGCGATCCGCAGCCCGTCGAAGAACTGCCCGGTGACCGCGTCGAGAGCCGGATCGGTGATGAGCCGCATGGTCGCCTCGCCCCCCTGCTCGACCGTCGAGACCGGGGTGATCCCGGCGCGTCCGACCATCGCAGTGTCCATGAAGGTCGCGGGGTGCAGGCAGTTCGCCGTTACCTCGGCTGCCGTAAGCTCACCGGCCAGGCCGAAGGTGAACGCGGCCAGCGCGAGCTTGGACCTGCGGTAGGCGTCCACTCCGTTGTACCCGTCCTCGAACTCCGCATCGGCCGGGTCGAACGGGACCTGGCCGAGCGAGCCCACGTTGACGATCCTGGACGGCGCCGACGCGGTCAGCAGCGGCACGAGCAGCCGGGTGAGCAGCACCGGCGCGAGATAGTTGACGGCGAACCGCAGTTCGTGGCCGTCCGCGCTCACCTGCCGTCCCTCGCCCGGCGCGCCGAAGCCGATCCCCGCGTTGTTCACCAGCACGTCAAGCTGCGGCACCTCCGCACGTACCAGGGCCGCAAGCTCCCGCACGTCGCCGAGCCGGGCCAGATCAGCGACATAGCCCCGCGCGCCGCCGCCAAGCTCCGGGCCAAGCTCCGGGCCAAGCTCCGCGACCAGCTCCGCCACCCGCGCCGGATCGCGTCCGTGCGCGAGCACCTGCCAGCCGGAACCGGCCAGCTGCCCGGCCAGGTAACGGCCGAGCCCGGAGGTGGCCCCGGTGATAAGCACAGCAGGCGGGGTGTCAGCCATCCCCAAAGCCTAAACGGAGTAGCTGAGGTCCTTGGCCGCGAGGCGCACCGGGCGCAGCCGCAGCCACACGGTTCCCTTCCCGGCCGGATCATCGTACAGATACCGCCGGAACCGCTCGTCCCAGCGCGTCTCGTCATCCCCCAGGTAGCGGGCGAGCTTACGCCGCCCCCGCGGCACGTCGAACGGCAGGAGCTCGGCCCGTCCCCGCGCGATCACCTGCCTGACCGTTCCGGTGGTGAGGTCGCAGTCGTCCACCACCAGCGCGATGGCGGGGTCCGCCCCCACCCGGTCCGGAAGCCTGGCCCACGGGCCGGTGAGGATCCAGAACGCGCCGTCCTCCCACAAAAACCACGTCGGCCGCACGGTCGGGCCGTTCGTCGCGACACGAGCGGTCAGCGGCTGAGCCAGGAACTGATCGACATCAAAGCCTTCACCGGCCACTCAACGTTCACCTTCTCTCAAAACCCATCTAACAACGGTGAGCTCGTCTTGCCAGGGTAGACAGCGACTTCAATGAGAAGATGATTCACGTCACGAGGCATCGTCACATGCGCGCCGGAAGTCCGGCGGTGCTCCGGGGCGAGCGGGCCCGAGCGCCGCGATCCGCCAGTGAATCTGACCGAAGGAGAATCTCATGCCACTTTTCGGCAGCAAGCCGGCCGACGGTTCGGCCGCCTGGGAGCCGCAGGCCGCGGCCGGCCGGCTGGCCCAGACCGCGGGCGCCGCTCCGGCGGGCGTTTTCACCTCCGACTTGTCGGTCTCGGAGTACGTGCTGCTCGGCGAGGCCGGGTTCGAGCCGCTCGGCTTCGTGGTCGGGTCGTCGATCTATCACATCGGCCTGCAGATCGGACGATGGTCGCAGAACCAGGAACTGCAGATCCTGACGCAGGCCATGTACAACGCCAGGGAACTGGCCATGAGCCGGATGCAGGCCGAGGCCGACCACCTCGGCGCCGACGGTATCGTCGGCGTTCAGCTGCGCCTGCAGAGTTACGTGTGGGGCCAGGGTGTCCTGGAGTTCATCGCGACCGGGACGGCCGTGCGCGCGCTGGGCAGCACCGGCGACGGCACCGGGGGCGCCCATCGGGCCCCGGACGGCCGGGCGTTCACCTCGGACCTCTCAGCTCAGGACTTCTTCCGGCTGCTGGCGGCGGGCGCCGTGCCGGTGGCGTTCGTGCTGGGAGTGTGCGTGTACCACATCGCCCATCAGTCGGCGATGCAGTCACTGCGCCAGGCCGGCCAGAACCAGGAAATGGTGATCTTCACCCAGGGCATCTACGAGGCCCGCGAGCTTGCGCTGTCCAGGATGCAGGCCGAGGCGACGGCGGCCAAGTCCTCGGGCATCGTGGGGGTGAGCGTCGCGGTCAACAACCACGTCTGGGGCGAGCACGCGACCGAGTTCCTCGCCACCGGAACCGCCATCCGGCGCCTCGCCGCCGAGCACCGCCTCCCCGAGACCTCACCGAAGCCCACCTTCACCCTAGGCCTCGACAGCTAGCGGCCTCGACAGCTAGAGAAAGAGAGAGCGAAATGACACAACCAGGCAGGCCCGCGGTATTTGTTCATGGCCTATGGCTGCACGCCAGCTCGTGGGACCCGTGGCTGGAACTGTTCCAGGAGGCGGGCTACGCACCGATCGCACCGGGCTGGCCAGGCGACTCGGACACGGTACAGGAGAGCCGCCGGAACCCCGCCCAGGTGGCGGGCAAGGGCATCGACGACGTGGTCGACCACTACGCCCGGATCATCCGCGGGCTGGCGGCCCCTCCGGTCGTCATCGGCCACTCCTTCGGCGGCCTGATCGCGCAGCGGCTGCTCGGCCAGGACCTGGCCGCGGCCGCGGTGGCGATCGACGCCGCGCCCATCAAGGGCGTGCTCAACCTGCCTGTTTCCGCGCTGAAAGTCGCCTCGATCGCGCTGCGCAAGCCAGCCAACCGCAACCTGGCGGTCTCGCTCACCGCGGAACAGTTCCGGTACGGCTTCGGGAACGTGCTTCCCGAGCAGGAGTCAGCTGAGCTGTACGACCGCTGGACCGTGCCCTCGCCGGGCAAGCCACTGTTCGAAGCCGCCGTGGCGAACTTCGTCCTCCGGTCGCCAGCGAAGGTGAATACCGCAAACAAGACCCGCGGGCCGCTACTGCTCACGGCCGGAGGCCACGATCACACCGTTCCGCCGGCCATCACGACGTCGACCCGCAAGCTGTACCACAAGTCACCGGCCATCACCGACTTCGTCGAGTTCCCCGATCGCGGCCACTCGCTGACCATCGACCACGGCTGGCGCGAGGTCGCGCAGGCCGCGCTGGACTGGCTCAGGGAGCGGTCACTCTAGCCGACGGACCCCTGCATCTGCAGCTCGATCAGCCGGTTCAGCTCCAGCGCATACTCCATCGGCAACTCGCGCGCGATCGGCTCGACGAAGCCGCGCACGATCGTGGCCGCGGCCTCGTCCTCGGTCATGCCCCGGCTCATCAGGTAGAACAGCTGGTCCTCGGAGATCTTGGAGACGCTGGCCTCGTGACCCATCTCCACGTCGTCCTCACGGATGTCCACGTAGGGATAGGTGTCGGACCGGCTGATCGTGTCGACCAGCAGCGCGTCGCACTTGACCGTGGATTTGGAGTGGGCCGCGCCCTCCTGCACCTGGACCAGGCCCCGGTAGGACGTGCGGCCGCCGGCTCTGGCCACGGACTTGGAGATGATCTGGGAGGAGGTGTTCGGCGCGCAGTGCACCATCTTGGCGCCGGCGTCCTGGTGCTGCCCGACGCCGGCGAACGCCACGGACAGGGTCTCTCCCCGGGCGTGCTCGCCCATCAGGTAGACCGCCGGGTACTTCATGGTGACCTTGGAGCCGATGTTGCCGTCGATCCACTCCATGCTCGCGCCGGTCTGCGCCACGGCCCGCTTGGTGACCAGGTTGTAGACGTTGTTCGACCAGTTCTGGATGGTGGTGTAGCGGCAGTGACCGCCGGCCTTGACGACGATCTCGACCACCGCGGAGTGCAGCGAGTCGGAGGAGTAGATCGGCGCGGTGCAGCCCTCGACGTAGTGGACGCTGGCCCCCTCGTCGACGATGATCAGGGTCCGCTCGAACTGCCCCATGTTCTCGGTGTTGATCCGGAAGTAGGCCTGCAGCGGGATGTCCACGCGCACGCCCTTCGGCACGTAGATGAAGCTGCCGCCGGACCAGACCGCGGTGTTCAGCGCGGCGAACTTGTTGTCGCCCACCGGGATGATCGTGGCGAAGTACTCCTGGAAAAGGTCCGGGTGCTCCTTGAGCGCGGTGTCGGTGTCCAGGAACAGGACACCCTTTTCCTCCAGGTCCTCACGGATCTTGTGGTAGACGACTTCGCTTTCGTACTGCGCGGCGACGCCGCCGATGAGCCGCTGCTTCTCGGCCTCGGGGATGCCCAGCTTGTCGTAGGTGTTCTTGATGTCCGCGGGCAGGTCGTCCCAGCTGGCGGCCTGCTTCTCGGTCGACCGGACGAAGTACTTGATGTTCTCGAAATCGATGCCGGTCAGATCCGCGCCCCAGGCGGGCATCGGCTTGCGCCGGAACAGCTTCAGGCCCTTCAGCCGCAGGTCCAGCATCCACTCCGGCTCGTCCTTCAGCGCCGAGATGTTCCGGACGACCTCCTCGGACAAACCCCGGCGCGCGGACTCGCCGGCCACGTCCGAGTCGGCCCAGCCGAACTTGTAACGCTCCAGGCCGTCAAGCTCGGGGTGCGCGATCGTCGTCATGCGGAGATGCCTCCGGACTGAAGTTGTTGGCGGCCGGATACCCCAACCCGCCCCACGCCTTAAAGGGTATCATAATTCTAGAAATATGTTGCCAGTTTTTGCTACCTGCCCCCTGGCGTTCTTAATTTCTTCGGAACGGCCGTGGTTCCTGCTCCAGTAGCCGATAAACGGTGTGCATAGCGGCCGACTAGAGCCGGCCGGCATCATTTTCCACATTACATGGCCTTACATTTCGTCACCGCTTGAACATTCTGGTGACCGTAAGAAATGCTGCTGTCGTGATCAGCCCTTGCGGTCCGCGAGCGATACGCCGGATGATCGCGCACTGGGTGGTGCTGGCCGCCGCCGCGCTGACGATTCTGGTCGCGGCCACCGTGGCCGCCGCGCTCACGGTCTTCACCAGCCAGGCCCTGCCGCGGGCGGTCCAGCACGACCTCGTCATAGCGCCGAGCACCGCGCTGTCGATCACCTCGCTGGTGCGCGATCCCAGCCAGGCGGCCATGGGCAGCACAGCCCTGCGGTCGCGGATCGCCGCGGCCATGCCGGGCATCCCGTTTAGCTTCCACGAGGCATTCTGGTCAGATCCGCTGGGGCTCGTCCCCGGGGAGCTTCCGGCGTCGCCGGCGAGTGTCGGCCGGGGCAACACGGCGCTCCTCCAGGCCGCCTCAATGAGCGGGATCCAGAGCCACGCCTCACTCGTCGCCGGCCAGTGGCCGACGGCCCCAGGCAGCAGCCAGCGGCAGGCGATCCCCGCCGCCTTGCCCGCCTCGGCGGCGGCGCTGCTTCATGTCTCCCCAGGCGACGTGCTGCGGCTGCGCGACCGGACCACTAACGCGCTGGTGAGCTTCGACATCACCGGCCTCTTCACCCCGCGCCAAGGGGCCAGCCCGGCCGATTCGTACTGGAAGCTCAGCTACTTCCCGGCCAGCGGCAGGTCGGCGAGCTTCGGGTCGACCACGTATGGCCCCCTGGTGGTGAGCCAGGAGGCACTCGGGCCGAGGCTAACGATGCTGAGCGGGTCTTGGGTAGCTCAGCCCGACATGGCGGCGTTCCGCGAGGGGGACCTCAGCCCGATGTCGGCGAGCGTCGCCGCCCTCACCGGGTCGCTGCCGAACTTGAGCCTCCTCAATGGCGCTCAGCTGGTTACCACCCTGCCGTCCGTGCTCGCCGAAGCGGCGAGCAACCTGACCGTCGCCCGGTCGATACTGGTGATCAGCGCCCTCGAACTTCTCGCCCTCGCCATCGTGGCGTTGCTCGCGGTGGCGCGGCTCCTGGCGACCCAGCGAGAGGGAGAAACCGCGCTGCTGGTCGCGCGCGGCGCGACCAGGTCCCAGCTCACCTGGCGGACGGCGGCCGAGGTGATCCCGTTGTCGGCGCTGGTGTCCGTCGTCGGCGCACTCGCGGGGGTCAGGCTCGCCGGCGTGCTGGTGGTCGAGGGGCCGCTGGGCCGGGCTGGCATCCGGCTCGCGGGCCAGGGGGGAATCTGGCCCAACGCGCTCGGGGCGGCGATCGCGGTCGCGGCCATGGCCGCGGTCTTGCTGCTCGCTCCTGGGGTCAATCTCAGCCCAGGTGCCGCGCGGACCGGGCGTGGCCGGCAGGCCATGGTGGCGGGGGCGGCGCGGGCCGGCCTGGACATCGCCCTGGTGGTGCTCGCGGTGCTGGCCGGCTGGCAACTGCGCCACTACTCCGCGGCGAGCGGGGCGAGCGGGGCGAGCGGGGCGAGCGATGGCGGGACGGCGGGGATCGATCCGGTGCTCGCGCTGGCACCCGCCCTCGCGCTGGCCGCCGGCAGCGTCGCCACGCTGCGCTTGCTTCCCCTGGCCGCCCGGTTGGCGGACTGGCTGGCCGTCCGGGGCCGGCGGCTCACGACCTCGCTGGCCTCCTGGCAGCTCAGCAGGATGCCGGTCCGCCAGGGTGGCACGGCGCTGCTGCTTACCATGGCGGTCGCCACCGGCACGCTCACGCTCGCGCAGCACGCGAGCTGGCTCAAGTCGGCTTCCGACCAGGCTGCCTTCGCCACCGGGGGCGACGTCCAAGTCAACCTGCCCGCGCCCCTCGCGCCGGGCAATACGGGCGCCCTCACCGGCGCGAGCGGCGTGACGCACGCGATGGCGGTCGCGGCCGATGACCAGGCCAGTCCCGGCGAGGTGATCGCGGTCGACGCGGCCCAGGCACCCCAGGTCGTCCGGCTGCGCGGCGATGAGTCGCCGCTGCCATCAAGCAGCCTGTTCCGCGCCATCACCCCAGCCGGCGAACTTCCGGGGGCCACGCCCCAGTCAGCCGCGCGGGCCGGCCCGATCCAGCTCACCGCCACGCTCGGCCCGGCGGCGCCGGTGCCCACCCTATCGACCACCCAACTCGGGCCGGTCGCCGTGACCCTGACCATCCTCGACCAGACGGGCGCCGCGTACCAGATCCCCGCCGGGACCCTGATCGCAGACGGCCGCCCCCACCTGCTCGTCGCCCCCCTGGGCGGCGAACATCCACGCTACCCGCTGCGGGTAGCCGCGATCACGGTCACGTTCCTCCTGCCGCTCCGCGCTGGGCCGGCCCTCGCCCTCACCCTGAGCGGCCTGTCGCTGGCCGGCTGGACTCAGCAGGCCAGCTCTCCGGAGCTAAGCTCGCTCAACCTGCCGCCAGGTTCTTTCACGCAGCCACGTGACGGATCAACGGACATTACCCAACAGGCCGGGACCTTCACCTTCGCCCCAGGCCACGCGCCCGCCAGCCAGGTGGATTTCGCGGGGCCGGCAGAGCAGGTCCCCGGGCAGCTGCTGCTGCTTCCCTCGACGACCCAGGTAGCGGCGATCCCGGCCATCGCGACCAGAGCATTCATGGACACGAACGCCGCGGCGATCGGTTCCGTCGTGCCCGCGTTCGTCAGCGGGGCGCAGGTCCCGCTGCGAATCGTGGCCGAGGTGACCTCGTTCCCGACCGTCACGGCGCCGGGCGGCGCGCTCATCACCGATCTCGGCAGCGTTCAGGAGGACCTGGCCCGGCAGTCCCTTCCCCCGCTGCCGGTCACTCAGTGGTGGCTGGCCACGGCCGGCGGAGGCGTCCCGCCGTCCTTGACCGCCGCGGTTCCCGCTGGAACCGACATCACCAGCGCCGCGGCGCTGGCCACGGCCGCCGGGAGTGACACGCTGTCCGCCGCGCCGCAACAGGCTCTGCTCGCGCTGGCCGCGGCCGCGGCGCTCCTGGCCATCACGGGATTCTGGGTATCGATCGCGGCCGACGTGCGCCACCGCCGCGGCGAGACCGCGCTGCTCGCCGCGCTCGGCGTGACGCGACGCGGGGCCGCCTTGCAGCTATGCCTGGAGAAACTGCTGCTCAGCCTGCCAGCCGCCGCTCTCGGCGTGCTGCTCGGCACGCTCGTCGCCTGGCTGCTCGTGCCCGCCGTGACGCTCACCTCGGCGGCGCAACTGCCGACGCCGCCCGCCGTCACGGTGGCTGACCTGCCGCAGGCCATCGCGTTCGCGCTCGCCGTGGCCGTGCTGCCCGCGGTGACCGCCGCGCTCGTCGCCACCCGTCGGCCCGACCCCGCCGCCGAACTTCGCGCCGCGGAAGAGGCGTGAGGAACAGATGAGCAAGCATGACACGGAAGGCGGAAAGGCCATGAGCGTCCTGCGCCGGGTGACCGGCATGGGCAGCGCGGGAAGTCTCGCGCTCGCGCTCCTGGCCGGTGGCGGCGTGCTGGCCGCCACCGCGGGACCTCGACAGGCGCAGGCCACGGCGGCGCGGGCGCTGCAGCAGACGATGGACGGGGTGGCGCCGCTCGAGCGAACCTTCGTGGTCGGGAGCAGCTGGGGCGTGGTCAACGGCGCCCTCGGGTCGGCCAAGGGGAACGAGAATCTGTTTAACCAGTATCTGACCCAGGGCGAGGTCGACCAGGTCACCACCCAGTTGCGCGGTGACTTCAGCACCGGCCCGCTGCGCCTGACCCCGCCGTCGACGGACTGGTTCGGCATGAACCCCGGCCTGTACAGCGTGGTCACCGCGCCGCCGAGCCTGCAGGGGATCCCCGCGAGGCTGGAGGTCACCTACCGGTACCCGGTGGCCGGCCACCTGCGGCTGGTGGCCGGCAGCATGCCAGATACGGCCCCGCAACCGACGTCGAACGGCTCCCAGGAGGTTTACGACCTCCAGGTCGTGGTCACCCCGCAAACGGCCAGCAGATTCGCGCTGCAGCTCGGTTCCCAGCTGTTCATCAGCCCCCCCGAGGACATGACCATCCAGGGAAACGAGACGCCGGGATCCTCGGCCGCGGTCCGCCTCGACGTCACCGGGATCGTCGAGCCCGCCGATCCCGGTTCTTCGTTCTGGGACGCCGACCCGCTGCTGCCGGCCCCCGCCCTGGATCGCGTAGGCGGGGGCGCCACCTGGGAGGGCGCGGTCATCGCGGACCCCGGCGAGATCGACATGGTCCAGCAGATCTTCGGCCAGGCGGGCCTGCTCTTCCAGTGGGAGCTTCCGGCCGACACGACCGGCCTGCACGGCCCGGCCCAGGCGGTCTACGACCAGGTCAACCAGATCACCAACCGGACTCCCGTGCTGACCGGGCGGGTGGCGCCGATCGCGACCGCGCTGCATGTGACGTCTGGCCTGCTCCCGCCGCTGGCCGCGTTTGTCCAGGCCGCGGGCGATGTGAACGACCTGCTGTGGATGGTCTACGCGGGCCTGGCGGTGGCCGGCGTCGTGACGCTGCTCCTCGCGGCCGCGATGATCGCGGCCCGCCGGTCCGCGGAGCTGACCCTGAGCCGGGCCCGCGGGGCGGCACTGTGGCAGCTATTCTGGCGCGGGACGCGCAGCGCCGCGGTGGCCTGCGTGCCGGCCGCCGCGCTGGCCTGGGCGGTCGCCGTGCTCCTGGTCCCGGGCGCCGCCCCGGCCGGGCCGGCCGCGTGGTGGCCGGGCATCGCGACGCTCGTCTTC
>Ga0302229_10003400_pt1 | contig 11073 bp, 7 predicted proteins | sample II_Palsa_N1_3_FD_193518 | JGI IMG/M metagenome (GOLD analysis project Ga0302229, IMG submission 193518) | Peat permafrost microbial communities from Stordalen Mire near Abisko, Sweden - II_Palsa_N1_3 | ecosystem: Environmental > Terrestrial > Soil > Palsa > Peat permafrost | place: Sweden...
CGAAAGGCCCGAACGGCCCAGGTTGATGTATTCCATATTGCTAGCCTTTCACGGCGGCGCCGCGGTTCACCTGGCGGCGTAGCGGGCCTGGCGGTCCGCGGCCGTAACGTATTTTTGTGAACTCCAGTCACACGCCATGGCGAGCGCTGTGGAAGTACCTGGGCGGCACCTCGACGTCCCGGGCCGGCGACGAGATGACGGGTCCGGCGCTGCTGCTGCTCGGATTCGCGGTAACCGGCAGGCCGGCCGTCGGCTCCGCGCTGCTGGCGGGCTTGACTATCGCCGCGGCCGTGGGCGGCCCGGTGTTCGGTGCGCTGCTGGACCGCAGCCCGCGTCCGGACCGGGTGCTCGCCCTGACCCTGTCCGCCTACGCGCTGGGGGTCATCGCGGTCGCGGCCGCGGTGGGCCGGCTGCCGGTGCCGCTGGTGGTGCTGATCGCGGTGGCCGCCGGGCTGTTCAACCCGGCGGTGGCGGGCGGCTGGACCTCGCAGTTGCCGCGCATCGTGACCGGGCCTGAACTGGCCCGCGGCTTCGCGCTCGACGCGATGACCTACAGCGCGGCCAGCCTGGTCGGCCCGGCCCTGGCCGCCGTGATCGCCGCCGGGCTCGGCGCCCGGACGGCCGTCATCACCTCCGCGGCCCTGGTCGCCCTCGCCATTCCCGCGGCCCGCTCGCTGTCGCGTTACCCGCCGGGGCCGGCCAGCGGGCCGCGGTCGGCCCCGCACCGGCAGGTGGCCGCGGGATTCGCGGCCATCGTCACCCGGCGCCCGCTGCTGCGGGCCACCGCGACCTCCGTGCTGTCCTACGTCGGGATCGGGATGCTCCTGGTGTGCTGCCCCCTGCTCGGCGCGCAGCGGCTGGGCGGATCGGCCCGCGGCGCGCTGCTGATCAGCGCGATCGCGGCCGCCTCGCTCACCGCCAACTGGATCCTGGCCCGCCGGGCACCGCGTGGCCAGCCGGACGTCCGCGTGCTGGTCAGCACGCTGGTAATCGGGGTCAGCATGGCCGTGGCGGCGGCCGCGCCGGGCTGGCTTATCGTGCCGGCGGTCGCGCTGGGCGGGGTCGGGGAGGGACCGCAGCTGACCGCGCTGTTCGCGGTGCGGCACCGGGAGTCCCCCGAGCACATGCGCGGCCAGATCTTCACCACGGCGGCGAGCCTGAAGATCGGCGGGCTGGCTGCCGGAGCGGCGCTCGCGGGTCCGCTGGCTGGCCGGTCGGTGACCGCCTGCCTGCTCATCGCGGCCGGGTTCGAGGCGTGTGCCGCGGCGGCCTACGCGCTGATCAGCCCGCCGCCGAAGGCGGCCAGACCAGCATCACGGTTGCGGTCGGCGGCACGAACCGGCCCGCAGACGGATACCACGGCCCGTTCGGAAGGAGGCCCGCAGACGGGTACCACGGCCCGTTCGGAAGAAAGCTTGTTATAGTTACGGGGTGCGATACGTATCGGGTGCCCAGTGGTGGCCGGCCGGTTAGGACGGCTCACCTTCACCCGTGTTCGAGGCCGTCCGGATGGGCGGCCTTTCTCGTTCTTCCTGGGCCGTTGCCTGTCCGGCCGGCCGTAAAGGAGGACGATGACCATGAGTACGGGGCTCGCGCGGCGGCGTTCGGCCGAGCTCGAGGAACTGATTGACCGGGACGCTTCACGGTTCCGGATCCTGACCGGGGACCGGCCGACCGGTCAGCTGCACCTGGGTCACTACTTCGGGACCCTGCGAAACCGGGTCACGCTGCAGGACCTCGGCGCCGAGGTGTTCGTGCTGATCGCGGACTACCAGGTGCTGACCGACCGCGACAACGCCGAGCACCTCGACGAGTACGTGACCGGGCTGGTGCTGGACTACCTGGCCATCGGGCTGGACCCGGCGCGGACCGTGGTATTCGCGCACAGCGCCGTGCCGGCGCTCAACCAGCTGCTGCTGCCGTTCCTGAGCCTCGTCTCGGTCCCGGAGCTGCAGCGCAATCCCACGGTCAAGGACGAGATCGCGCACTCGCGCCAGTCGGCGGTCAGTGGCCTGATGCTCACCTACCCGGTGCACCAGGCGGCCGACATCTTGTTCTGCAAGGCGAACCTGGTTCCGGTCGGGCAGGACCAGCTGCCGCACCTGGAGATCACCCGGCTTATCGCGCGCCGGTTCAACAGCCGGTACGACACGCCGGTGTTCCCGGTGCCCGACGCGCTGCTGTCGGCGGCGCCGCTGCTGCTCGGCACCGACGGCACCAAGATGAGCAAGAGCCGCGGCAACGCCATCGCGCTGGCGGCCACTGCCGACGAGACGGCCCGGCTCATCCGCGGCGCGAAGACCGACGCCGAACGGTACATCAGCTACGACCCGGAGCGCCGGCCGGAGGTCTCCAACCTCGTGCTGCTGGCCGCGCTGGCCCTCGGGCGCAGCCCGCAGGACGTGGTCGCTGACCTCGGGACCGGCGGCGCCGCGGCGCTCAAGGACACGGTCACGATGGCGGTCAACGAGCTGCTGGCCCCGATCCGGGCCCGCCGCGCCGAGTACGCGCGCGACCTAGGCTACGTCCGCCAGATCCTGAGGCGGGGCAACGAGCGCGCCGACGCCATCGCCGCGGCCACCTTGGACGAGGTCCGGGCGGCCATGGGCATGAGCTACTGAGGCTCGCCGATGGCTACCGGCGTGTCCAGGACCCGGTCGGTGCCGGCCGGGCGTTCGGCGCCGTAGAGCGTGAACGACCCGTGCAGGACCAGGCGATCCGAGGCTCCGCCGACCGCGACCCGGATCTCGCCCGGCTCGACCACGCGGGCGCCGTCGCGGCCGCAGAACGCCGTGCGGTCCGCGTGCAGCCCGAAGGTGACCTGGCGGGCCTGGCCCGGCTCAAGCGGAACCCGGGCGAAGCCCGCCAGCCAGCGGACCGGGCGGACCACCTGGGCCAGCGGGTCGCCCAGGTAGAGCTGGACCACCTCGGTTCCCGGCCGGGCCCCGGTGTTCCGCACCGTGCAGGTGATCTCGGCCGTGCCGTCCGTGCCGACCAGGACCTGAGCCAGGCCGCCCGGGTCGGCCACGGGCTCGGCGGATCGGATGACGAGATCGGCGTACTCGAACGTGGTGTAGGAAAGCCCGTGCCCGAACGCGAACAGCGGGTCCGGATCGACCGAACTACCCGGATGGCGGCCGGCCAGCCGCGGGCGCAGGTACCAGGACGGCTGGCCGCCCGGCAGCCTGGGCAGTTCGACCGGCAGCCGGCCGCTGGGCACCATCCGGCCCGACAGCACCCCGGCGATCGCGCGGCCGCCCTCCTCACCGGGGAAGAACGCCTGCACGGCCGCGGCGAGCTCCCCGGCCAGCGGTCCGATCGCGTAGGGCCGGCCGGTCACCAGGACCAGCACGACCGGTTTGCCCGCGGCGACCAGGACGCGCAGCAGGTCCTCCTGGACGCCGGGCAGCCGCAGGTCGGAGACGTCGCAGCCCTCGCCGGAGGTACCCCGGCCGAACAGGCCGGCCTGATCTCCGAGCACGGCCACCACCAGGTCGGCCTCCCGGGCGTGGGCGGCGGCGTGCGCGAAGTCCGAGCGGTCCGGCGCGCGGACGTCGCAGCCGCGCGCGTGCGAGATCGTCGCGCTGGGTAGTTCGGCCGCCAGCGCGTCCAGCAGCGTGGTGACGTGCACGCCGTCAGCGGCTTCGGGATACCGATAGCCCAGGTGACGGGCCATGCTGTAGCAGCCGAAGAAGGCCAGCGGATCGGTGGCCAGCGGCCCGATCACCGCGATGTTCGCGTCCGGCCGGAGCGGGAGGATCGCGCCGGCGTTGGCCAGCAGCACCACGGATTCCTCGGCCAGCCGCCGGGCCAGTGCCCGGTGCGCGGGAGGGTCGAGGTCCACCGACGCGCCCGGGTCGCCCGCGTCGGCCGGGTCGCCCCCGTCGGCCGGGGCAACCGCGGGTGACCAGCCGGGATCGAGCAGCCCCAGGTCGCACTTCTGCCGCAGCACCCGGGCCGCGGCCCGATCCACGAGCTCGGCCTGGACTAGGCCGTCACGCACCGCGCCGGTCAGCTCGGGACCGTAGCACCGGACGCTGGGCAGCTCCACGTCCATCCCCGCGTCCAGGGCCAGCGCCGCGGCCTGCGCGGGTGTCCCGGCCACGCCGTGCTGGGTCTGCAGGAAGGAGATCGCGAAGTAGTCCGAGACCACCACCCCGTCGAAGCCGAGCTCGTCCCGCAGCAGCCTGGTCAGCAGCGAGCGGTCCCCGCTGACCGGAACGCCGTCCACGTCGGTGTAGGACGGCATCACCGAGCGGGCTCCGCCGAGCCGCAGCGCCATCTCGAACGGCACCAGCATCACGTCGGCGAACTCCCGTGGCCCCATGCTCACCGGGGCCAGGTTGCGGCCGGTACGCGACGCGGAGTAGCCGGCGAAGTGCTTCAAGGTGGCCCAGATCCCGGCCGACTGCAGGCCGCGGACGTAGGCGGTACCGATGGACCCGACCAGGTAGGGGTCTTCGCCGATGGTTTCCTCGGTCCGGCCCCAGCGCATGTCCCGGGCCACGTCGAGGACCGGGGCCAGGCCCTGGTGGATGCCTACCGAGCGCATGCTGGCCCCAATGGCCCCGGCCATCTCGTGCACCAGATCGGGATCGAACGACGCGCCCCAGGCCAGCGGGGTCGGAAACACCGTGGCCGTCCAGGCGGCGAAGCCGGTTAGGCACTCCTCGTGTGCGACCGCGGGGATGCCGAACCGGTTCGCCCCGGCGATCTGGGCCTGCAGCTCGCGAAGCGTGCTCAGCGCCGCGGCGGGCGGCAGCGGTCGGGTGCCGAACACCCGGGTGAGTTGCCCGAGGCCGTCGCGGATGAGCTCGGCCAGCGGCGGCGGGGTTACGCTCATCTCGCCCTGCATGGGGGCGACGTCGGCGTCGCGTGACTGGTCGCCAATCCAGACGCTGGTCAGCTGGGCAACCTTCTCCTCCAGCGTCATCCGGCCGAGCAGATCCTCGACTCGCTCCGCGGCCGACCGCGCGGAGTCACGCCAGATCTCCGCCGTGGCTGTGCTTATTCTGTCTGGGTCCGGCCCGACGCGCAGGCGGCTCACCTGGCCGTCCCGGGGACCGGTCCGGTAGATTCCCGCATGATCAGCTCGGTAGACAGTTCGACCCGCCTGCTACGCAGCGGCCGGTCCTCGAGGATCTCGCCCAGCATCTGCGCCGCCGCTCGGCCCATCTCGGCCAGCGGCTGGCGCACCGTGGTCAGCGGCGGCGAGACCCAGCGGGCGACCGGGAGATCGTCGAAGCCGACCACGCTCAGGTCCTGCGGGATGCGCAGGCCGCGCTGCCGGGCTGCCTCGTAAACGCCCAGCGCCTGCTGGTCGCTGCCCGCGAAGATCGCAGTGGGACGTTCGGCCAGGTCCAGGAGTTCGCCGCCGCGCCGGAAGCCGCCCTCGTGCTGGAAGTCGCCGTGCCGGACCAGCGCCGGATCGAAGCCGATGCCAGCCCGCTCGAGCGCCGACCGGTAGCCGTCGATCCTGGCCCTGCTGCACAGGTAGTCCTCCGGCCCGGCGATGGCGGCGATCCGACGGTGCCGGAAGTTCAGCAGGTGCTCGGTGGCCGCCAGTCCCCCGGCCCAGTTGGTGGCACCCACGCTGGCCAGCTCGGGCGGCGGCGGGTTCACCGGGTCGACCACCACCAGCGGGATGCCGCCGCTGCGCACCTGCTCCAGCTGCTCCTGGGTGAGCTCGGAGGTCACCAGGATCACCCCGTCCGTATCGTGGCTGGCCAGCGTGCTGGTCCAGCTGGTCGGCCGCGCGTTGCCGTGCCGCACGGCCGAAACCGCCACGCCCGTCTCGTGGCTCGCGCCCCACTCCTCGACCCCGCGCAGGATCTCCACCGCCCACGGGCTGTCCAGGCCGTTGAACACCAGGTCGATCAGGCCCGACCGGCGCTGCCTGCGGTTCCCCGAGCGCAGGTAGTGATGCTGGTCCAGCAGCCGCTCTACCTTGGCGCGGGTGGCGGCCGCGACGTCAGGGCGCCGGTTGACCACCTTGGACACGGTGGGCAGCGATACTCCCGCCTCGGCCGCGATGATGGCCAGCGTGATGCGTCGCCCCGACGCATCCTCCCGACCGGTAAGCGGCACAGTAGGCACAGTAATAGCCCGGTCGGGCGTACGCTCCCTGCTGGACGCCACTGCGTCACCCTTCCCACCCGTATTCGAAACTATTTCGATTATGGTATCGTAACCCATCACGGCGCGCTCGTCACCTACTAAAGCCTGCATAAGGCCGAGTTTCATGACGTTTAACCAGCCCGAAACAGAAGCCTTGACCGGCGGTACGCCGAAATCTGGTAGGGCGATCACGGTCGAAATGTTCTAGAAAATTTCGGAACGTCTCTCGCGGCGCGGCCGTCTCGGTCTCAGTCTCGGTGCTGGTCGGTCCGTGACAAGGTGGGTGCGTGGACCTCGTGACGTCGTTGCGTCAGGCCGGAGTGGCCCGCGGCGACCTCGTGGGGCTGGTTATCTCTCCCGGCCTGGGCCTCGGCGTGGCGACCGCGCAACGCGCCTGGCTTGTCGCCCCCGGCCCCGGAGCTCAGCCGGCGGCCGCCTGGGCCACGGAGGTGGTGCAGGCGGATGAGGCGCTGCGGCCGCGGTGGGCGCTCTGGTCGGGTCAAACCGCGGCGCACCTGGTAGCCTACGGCGCACGCCTGACCACGTGCTGGGACATCGCGGCGGCGCACCGGCTGCTGTTCGGCGGCTGGCGGGCCGACCCTGGCTGGGCCTGGGCCCTGGTCAGCGGCCTGGACACGCAGGCACTGCGCGGCGACGGCCCGCTGGACCTGTTCGGGATGACCGGCCCCGACGACGGAGACGACGACGATCCGGTGGCGCCGGACGGGTACCTGCGACCCGAGTGGGTCAGTGGCGGATGGTCGGACCGCGCCGATCGCCTGCCCCGGTGGGCCGAGCTGGCCCGGGCCCTGGCCGGGCTCCAGCAGGCGGCGCTCGCCGCGCTGCCCGGCCGGCCGATGGCGCTGCCCACGGCTCGCTCCGAGTCCACCACCGAGCTGCTGTGCGCCGAACTGTCCGCGGACGGCCTGCCGATGGACCGCGCGCTCGCCGAGCAGGTGCTGGCTTCCTTCGTCGGCCCCCGGCCGCGCAGCGACGCCGAGGCCGCCGCCACCCGGGCCGCGCGCGACGCGGAGGTGCTGCGGCACGCGCCCGCCGGGGTCGCCGTCGACTTGCGCAGCCCGGCCCAGGTCAAGTCGCTGCTGGCCCGGATTGGCGTCGACGTGCCGGACACCCGGGCGTGGCGGCTGCGGGAGTTGCGCGACGCCCATCCGCTGATCGCGGCCCTGCTGCAGTGGCGCAAGGCGGAGCGGATCGCGACCACCTACGGGTACGCGTGGCTGGACGAGAGCCTCGGGGCTGACGGCCGGCTGCGCGGCGCCTGGACCGGGTGTGACGGCGCCGCGGGCCGGATGACCGCGTCGGCTGGGCTGCACAACATGCCGACCGCGATGCGCCGGGCGGTGGTGGCCGCCGACGGGTACGTCTTCGTCCGGGCCGACCTGGGCCAGATCGAGCCGCGGGTACTGGCCGCGGTGGCCGCGGATCAGGCCCTGGTCGTCGCGGCACGGGCCGACGACCTGTACGCGCCGGTCGCCGCGCAGCTCGGGGTGGACCGGCCGACGGCCAAGGTGGCGGTGCTCGGCGCGATGTACGGGCAGACCACCGGATTCGGGGCGCAGGCTCTACGCCGCCTCAACGTCGCCTACCCGGTCGCGATGGCCTACCTGGACGCGGCCGACCGGGCCGGGCGGGCCGGGCGTGACCTGCGGACCTACGGCGGCCGCCTGATCGTGCTGACTCCCTCCGCACCACGCAGCCCCAGCCGGGCCGCGGCCTACGGCCGGTACGCGCGCAACGCGATGATCCAGGGCGCGGCGGCGGAGCTGTTCAAGATGTGGGCGGTCACGGTCCGGGCCCGGTGCGGTCACCTGGACGCTCGCGTCGTGCTGTGCCTGCACGACGAGCTGCTCGTGCACTGCCCGGTCTCCCGCGGCGAGGAGGTGGCCCAGATCGTCGAGGACGGCCTGCGCGAAGCCGCTCAGCGCTGGGCGCCCGGCTCCGGGGTCCGGTTCATCTCCGACACCACGATCGTCCGCTGCTGGTCCGACGCCAAGGCCGCGCCCGTTCCCCCGCCGTAGCGCGCGGCCGACGCGCCACAATGGCCTGAACCGCTCAGTCCGCCGTTTGGTGATGGAGAAGGCCACGTACGCGCTATGAAATGGCTGGCTGAGTGCTCTGTTGCGGCGCTGCGTGAGGCACTGGGGGCCGTCGCACCGGAGCTGAGCGGGTATCCGGTCACAGTTCCCGGGCGGACCGGCCAGGCGGACCCGCTGTACCACTCGGGCTGCGTGCCGGTTGGTGACGGGTTCTTCGTGAAGTTCGCCTGGTCACGTCCGGCGGCGCTCCGGCTGGCGCGGGAGATCGGCGTCCTGGCCGCGCTCGCCCGAGAACCGCAGGTCCCGTTCTTGCCCGAGGTGGTAGCCAGCAGCACCGACCCGCTGCTGATGATCACCAGGCGGGTGCCGGGGACATCCCTGTTCGAGGTGGCGGGCTCGATCGACCCGGACCACGCGGCCAGGCAGCTGGTGCGGTTCCTGGCCGCCTTGCACGACCCGGCCGCCCGCCAGCGCGCCGAGGCCGCCGTCGGTACGCTCACCGGCGCGCAGCTGCCGCCGGTCACGACCAGGACCTTGCGGGACCGGCTGGGGACCTGGGTCCGGCCGGATCAGCTCCGGACCGTCGCCGGATGGTGCGACTGGGCCGACGCCGTGCTCGCCTCGCCCGGCCCGGCCGTCCTCGTGCACGGTGACCTGCACGGCGACAACCAGGTGTGGGACCGCGCCGAGCTCCGGCTGGTGGTGGACTTCGAGAACATCGGGGCCGCCGAGCCCGAATATGAGCTCCGCGCCTTTCCCGGTCCGGGGATGGGTCCCGGCCTGGAACTGCTGACCGCGATCATGCGCCACTACCAGCGGGTCACCGGACGGCAGCTGTCGCCTGCCCGGGTGATGGCCTGGCATCTGCGCCAGGCCCTCGGCGACGTGCTGTGGCGCAGCGAAGCCGGCCTCCCGCTGGCGGATCACCGGACACCACCACAGTGGGTCCAGGACCTGGCCGCGCGCTTCAGCGCACTGCGCATCGACCCCGAAGCGTAAGGCGATGGCGGCGGTGATGGCGGCGGCGTAGGCGTCCGCGGCCTCCAGCGGTGAAAAGTGACCGGCGCCGTCGAGCCAGGTCAGCGTGGCCGCGGCGAAGAACTCGCCGATCCGGTCGGACCATTCGCGAGGAAACAGCGGGTCGTAATCCGGCCACAGCACCGTGGTGGGCACCGCGATCTTGTGCCCGGGAACCTGCTCAGCCAGGGAGGCCGCGACCGAGCCCGCGCCCGCCCGGTACCAGGCGATCGAGGCGGTGAACGCGCCGGGCCGCCCGTAGACGGACATCAGGTGGTCCAGGTGCTGGCTGGTCGGTTCGTAGCCCGGGCCGGACCAGTGCGACCAGAAGTGCCGCAGGTAGGCGCGGACCGCGTCGGGCTGGCCGTCGATCAGCTCGGTGCACAGCTGGAGCTGGTGGAACGCCTGATACCAGAACTCCTGCTGGGCCCGCGGCTGCAAGATCCGGGCGCCGATCCCCGGCAGCGGCGGCGCGATGACCAGCGCGCGGACCAGGTCGGGCCGGTCCCGGCCGATCGCCTGGGCGATCCGGCTGCCGATGTCGTAGCCGACCAGTACGGGCCGGACCAGGCCGAGCTCCTCGATCAGCGCGATCAGGCTCCGGGCCTGGGCGGCGGCGGTGTACTGCTGAGCCGGGTCCGCCTCGTGCTTGTCCGACTCCCCGAACCCGCGCAGGTCCGGCACCACCACGTCGGCCACGGCCGATACCGGTGGCGCGAGCGCGCGGTAGTCGGTCCGGTCCCCCGGCCACCCGTGCAGCATCAGCACGGCCGGCTTGCCGGGTCCCGGCCCGATCCGCTCGTAGGCCAGCCGGAACCCGTCGACCGCTGTCTCCTGGCGCATGGGCATCAGTATCGTTACTCCTGGTCCAGGGCGGCGGCGTAAATGATGGCGTCCCGGCCGCCGTGCACCACCGCCCGCTTCTCCGGGCGCAGTCCGATCTTCTCCGCGACCCGCTGCGACGGCCGGTTATCCGGATGGATGATCGCGACGAGCCGTTTGGCGCCGAGCACGTCGCGGGCGAAGTCACGGGAGGCGGCCGCCGCCTCGGTGGCGTAGCCGCGGCCCTGAAGCGCGGGCAGCACGCGGTAACCGACCTCCAGCTCGGTCACGCCGTCCACCTCCTGCGGCGTGAGGCCGCAGTCACCCACGAAGCCGTCATCGGGCGTGCTCAGCAGCCACAGGCCGTGACCACGCATCTGGTACAGACCGCGGTTCCACTCGATCCACCGGGCGGCTTCATCCCGGGTTTTCGGCCGCGGGTAGTAGGTCATGACCTCGGGGTCACCGAGCAAGACGGCCATGTCGTCCAGGTCAGCACGGGTCATCTCACGGAACGTCAGCCGAGCGGATTGCGGGTGCATTCCAACGACGGTAGCCCAGTCAAAGCCAGCTACGAACTGACCCCGATGCTGCTGCGCGCCAGCGTCCGCCCGCGGAGCAAGGGCTGGAATCCGTGAACTCCCTAGTCATCTCTCGGCTGCGCCAGCAGCCGAAGGGGCGATGAAGCCCCTCGACTGCCGGATTAGAGGAGGTTAGGTGACTACTGTCACCGTGGCCAGGCGGCGGGCAGCGGTGGCACGGCATTGGCCCGCACGACATCGGAGTAGAACCGGGCGCTGGACTTGGGGATCCGGCGCTGGGTCCCGAAGTCGACAAAGACGACGCCGAACCGTTTCTGGTAGCCCCAGGCCCACTCGAAGTTGTCCAGCAGCGACCAGACGAAGTAGCCGGCCAGGTTCGCCCCGTCATTGATGGCGCGTGCCGCGGCCTCCAGGTGCGTGTGCAGGTACCTGACCCGCTCGATGTCGTCGACCTCGCCCTGCGGGTTCACGTAGTCCTCGGCCGCGCGGCCGTTCTCGGTCACGTACAGCGGCAGTCC
>Ga0302229_10003401_pt1 | contig 11069 bp, 12 predicted proteins | sample II_Palsa_N1_3_FD_193518 | JGI IMG/M metagenome (GOLD analysis project Ga0302229, IMG submission 193518) | Peat permafrost microbial communities from Stordalen Mire near Abisko, Sweden - II_Palsa_N1_3 | ecosystem: Environmental > Terrestrial > Soil > Palsa > Peat permafrost | place: Sweden...
GCGCGACCTGCGACCGGTCCAGGTCGCAGGTGATATCGCCGACGGTGATCATCGACACCTTGTCCGCCTCGACGAACCGCAGGTCGTTGTGGCGGAACCGCTCGAGGAAACGGGCGGCGGACTGGTGACCCGAGCTGAGCTCGCGCTGGATCTTGCGCTCGGCCCAGCCTCCGCCGCCGACCCACACCACGATGCCCTCGAAGATGTCTTGCTCTTCCACCGCGAGGACATGCTCCAGGATGCCGAACTGCTCGCCGTCCTTGGTCAGCACCGGGACACCGAGCGTGACACCCATGTACGAGATCTGGAATTGATCGTCCATGACAGGTAACGCTACCGGGCGGCCAGCCTTCAGGCGGCGCGGCGAAGGACCAGCCAGACGGCCGCGGCCATCAGGAGCAGGGAGAGCGCGAGCAGCCAGCCGCCCTCGATCCACTGGAACGGCCAGAGCCGGCTGGCCGGCTGGTACGTCGTCAGCTGCGTAATGCCGTGGTGGAGGAGATACTGCGCGGGATTCACGCTTCCCGGGCCGGGCGCCGGGGCGGATTGGCTTCCCGCCGCGGATTGGCTGCCCGCCGCGGGAAGCTGGCCGAGGTGGCCGGGCGCGGCCACCGTGGCGCCGATCTTCTGCAGCACCTGGTCGACGGCCGACAGGCTGACCGGATGGCCGTCTTGGGCCCAGCGCTGGCTCTCGATCCAGGCCCCGTCAGGCAGGGTGAAGTTACTGGTCACCAACGGCGCCTGGTAGTGGCGGCGCAGGAACGCCCCGGTCAGGACCGCGAGCCCGCTCCACGCGACGAGGGTGGCAAACATGGCGGGAACGACCCGGCGGATTGCGATGCCGGCCACGGACCCGATCGCGAAGGCGACCAGCGTCCAGCCGGCCAGCGTGACCTCGTGCAGGTCGAACGTCGTGGCCGCGAGCGGGCTCAGGACGGGGTTCCCGATGATCTGGGGCCCGTAACTCCAGGAGAAGACGAGACCGAACGCTGCGGCCGCGATCGTGACCGCGAGCGCGAGCGGCGCCAGCGTGGCGACGGTCCACCGGGCCCGCCCGAAGCCCTGGGTCCAGGTGAACCGGAAGGTGCCGGTCTCCAGCTCCCTGGCCAGCACCGGCGCGCCGACGAACGCTCCGATCAGGGGCGGGATGGCCTGGAACAGGACCGCGGTGATCGACAGGACCGGCCCGGCTCCGTAGGAGATGAAGCCCTGGTGGCGTAGCTGCTCGCCGGTAATGTACAGGTACACGCTCACCGCGCCGAGCACCGCGACGACACCGGCCACCGCGAGCCGGTGCTGCCGCCAGGTGATCCAGGCCATTCTCCGCCACGGCACCGGCCGCGGGCTGGCCTCGTGTCCGGGCTGCGCGGGCAGGGTCAGGGCGGTCACGGTGACACCTCCGTCCGTTCGGCGCGTACCGGCCCGGGCAGCGACGCGGCGCCGGGCTCGCGCAGGTAGGCCAGGGCGAGTTCCTCGAGGCTGACCGGGTGCGCCTCCCAGCCCGGCGGCACCGGGTCGGTACTTCCGTTCGTCCTGACCAGCAGGTGGGCCTGCGCCCCGCCGCGCCGGGCGTGCACCACGCCGAGGCGTTCGGCGTACCGGCCGGCTTCGGCGGCCGGGCCGGTCAGCACGCGGTGGGAGGCGAGCAGGTCATCGACCTCGCCGGCCACCTGGACGCTGCCGCGCGACATCAGCACGAGGTAGTCGGCCACCCGCTCGAGCTCGGTCAGGACGTGCGAGGACAGCACCACCGACACGCCGTCGTCGGCCATGGCGGTCATCGCGGTGGCCATGAAGTCGTGACGGGCCAGCGGGTCGAGCGACGCCATCGGCTCGTCCAGCACGAGGAGCCGCGGCCGCCGGCCCAGCGCGAGGGTCAGCGCGAGCTGGGCCTGCTGACCGCCGGACAGTTTGCCGGCCTTGCGCGTCAGCGGGATGCCCAGCTCGTCCAGCCGGGCCCGGGCGTAGCCCCGGTCGAAACGCCGGTTCAGGTTACGGGTCAGGTGCAGCGTGTCGGCGACGGACAGGTTCGCATGCAGCGGCGCGTCCTGGGCGACGAACGCGATGCCGTCAAGCGCGGCCGGCGACCCGGGCCGCGTGCCGCCCAGCACGCTGACGGTGCCCGCGGTCGGGGTGGCCAGGCCGACGGCCAGGTTCAGCAGGGTGGTCTTGCCGGCGCCGTTCGGCCCGACCAGCGCGGCGACGTGGCCGTCGGGGATGGCGAGCGTGCACTCGCGCAGCGCCCACGTGCTGCCGTAGCGTTTACCGAGGCCGGCGGCTTCGATGACGTTCATGCCACGCCCTCCGTTGCTCCGCTGGCCGGGGCACGGCGATCGCCCGTGCCGCCGCGGCGCTCATGAAAATCCCGCAGCACGCTGGTGAACAGCGCCACGATCCCGTCCTCGTCCAGCCCGGCGGTATCCGCGGTGGCCAGCCAGCCGAGCAGGGAACGCCGGAGCCCGGTCAGCTCGGGCAGCGCGACCTGGCTGAGGGTGGCCTCGATGAACGTGCCCTGGCCGGGCCGCCCGGCCGTGAGGCCCTTGGTCTCCAGCTCGCGGTAGGCCTTGAGCACCGTGTTCGGGTTGATGGCGAGCGAGGCGACCACATCCCTGACCTTGGGCAGCTGGTCGCCGGGCTTGAGGTAGCCCAGCCGCAGCGCGTGCTCGACCTGCTGGACGAGCTGCAGGTAGGTCGGCACGCCCGAGGCGGGGTCGAGCCGGAATTCGATCGGTGACGCCGGGCCGCGCGTACTTGCCTCCGGCAGGCCGGCGCCGTCGCCGCGCCCGCCGCCCCCGCCGGGCGAGGAGGCATCGGCATTCCCCGCCGGGCTGATACCTTTACCTATTGCCATAGGACAAGGTTACAGACAATAACGCCGCTGTCAATCGGACGGCATCGTCCGCGGAGCAGCTAAGTCCGGGGCATCGGCTGCGGATCCGGCCGGCCGTTCGGTCGCCTCGGAGAGGTACCGGTCCCCGTGGGCCACCGGGCTGAAGGCGAAGGCCAGGGCGATGGCAGCGGTGAGGCCGCCGATGACGGCGTAGACGCCTGTGACACTCCCGCTCAGGTTGATGGCGGCCGCCCCGGCGAGCGACCCGAGGGGGATGGCCGACCAGGCCAGGACCTGGGCGACGCTGACTACCCGCCCGTAGAGGTGGGGCGGGACGATCGCCTGGCGCAGGGCGATGGTGTTGATGTTGAGCAACAAGCCAAAGCCCGAGGACGCCGCCCACAGGACCAGCGCGGCCGCGTACGAGCCGGCCAGGGCCATGGCGGTCATGGTCAACCCGGCCACGACCAGGGCGCCGAGGGCGGTGACGGCGAAGGACAGACGGCGGCGGATCGGCCCCGCCACCAGGCTTACCGCGACGACACCGGCGGCGCCAGCGGCATACAGGAAGCCGATCTCGGAGTTGGTGGCGTGCAGGGCGCGCCGGGCAAACAGGACGAGCTGGGAGTCGGCCGTCGCGGCAACGAAGTTGATCAGGGCCATCATGATCGAGATGGAGCGCAGCACCGGGTTGGACCACACGTAGGCCAAGCCCTCCCGCACGTCGGCGAGCAGGGCCCGGATCACCGAGCCGGAGGGGCGCGTGGCCGGGGTGGCGGCGTTGAAGCTGCGGCGGATCAGGGCCAGGCAGCACGACGAGACGAGAAAGGAGCCGGCGTCTACGAACAGCAGGTCGGGTATTGGCACGAACGCCACGAGCGCGCCGGCCAGCCCGGGACCGAGGATCTGACCGGCGTTGTTGGTCGCCATGATGCGGGCATTGGCCGTGACTAGTTCCCGCTGGCCGACGAGCGAGGGGATGGCCGCGAACTCCCCGCAGTTGAAGATGATGCCGAGCGTCGACTGCGCGAAGCTCACCGCATAAATGTCCTCGACCCGCAGCAACCCGCCGGTGGCCAGGACGGGGATCACGGCGATCACGAGCGCCTGGGCGATGTCACTGCCGAGCATGAGACGCTTGCGGTCGAACCGGTCGACGACCGCGCCGAGCAGGAGACCGAACAGCAAGTACGGCACGAACTCCGCGGCGGTGGTCAGCGCCAGGTTGGTGGCCGAGTGAGTGAGCTTGAACACCAGGAGCGGCAACGCGAAGGTGGTGAACGAGCCGCCCAGCTGGGAGACGGCCTGGCCGCTGAAGTAGAACCAGAAGTCCCGCCCCAGCCGAGCCTGCCCGCCTGCCGGGGGTTCGCGGGTACGGCGCTCGCTGCCCATCCGGACAACGGTACTTCCCGGGCGGCCGCTGTCTTACCGTAGATGTATGACCGCATGGGGCAACCTGCCGCCCGCGCCGCCGCCCCACGGCACGGTGCTGGCCTGGGCGCGAGGCTGCCGGTGCGGAGAATGCGAACGCGAGTACCAGCGTTTCGTGTCCGAACTGGCGCCGCTGAGGTTTGCCGCTGCGCCGCAGCCGCGCAAGTTCAACGCCGACACCCTCGCCCGGCTGGAACCGGCGGTGCGCCAGGCCGAGTGCCCGGTGTGCGGCGCGCTGCGCCATCAGCGGTGCCGCAACCTGGCGTTCCCCCAGCATTTCGCGCCGACGCATCCGGAGCGCAGCAGCGTCCCGCTAGCCGAGATGTGACCGGATCGGTCCGGTCCGGGACTTGATCTGGCCTTACGCACGAACCCGTGCCGGCCGGATGCTAGGGCCATGACTCGTGCTCTTCTCGTCGTCGACGTTCAGGAATCGTTCCGGCAGGGACCGCTGTGGCCGGCCATCTCCAACCCTGGCATCGCCAGCGACGTCGCCCGCCTCGTCGACGGCGCGCGGGCCAACGGCGACCTCGTCGTGTGGGTGCTGCACTCCGAGCCAGGATCGGGCACCCCCTTCGACCCGGCCAGCGGCCACGTCCGCTACCTCGGCCCGCTCCAGCCGCAGGCCGGTGAGCCGCAGCTCACGAAGACCTCGCACAACGCGTTCACCACGACGAATCTCCAGCAGCTGCTCACCCAGCAGGGCATCACCGAGGTCATCGTCTGCGGCATCCGGACCGAGCAATGCTGCGAGACCACGGCGCGGGTCGCATCCGACCTCGGCTACCAGGTCACGTTCGTCACCGAGGCGACCGCCACCAACCCGATCGCGCACCGCGACGCCCCAGCGGGCCAGACGGTCGAGCAGCTGCTCGCGGACCCGCGCACGCTGCCGGCCAGCGCGGTCATCGAGCGGACCGAGTACGCGCTCGCCGGGCGGTTCGCGACCATCGCCACGATCGCGGAGGTCACCGGCCCGGCCACCGCGCCCGCGGCGCTGCTATCCTGACCAGATCGTGACCAAGGTCGTCTTCCTGCTCGTCCCCGGGCTGCACCTGCTGGACCTGGCCGGGCCGGCCCAGGCGTTCGGCACCGCCGCCGACCTCGGCTGCGGCTACGAGCTGGCCTACGTCGCCGGGCAGGAAGACGTCCCCGCGGCCCAGGGCGTCACCATGCGGGCGACCACGCGATGGCCCGCGCTCACCAAAGACGACCTCATCGTCGTGCCCGGCTGGCGGGCCAACCCCGGGCTCGCGGGCACCGGCCCGCTACCGGGCCCCGCGCTCGAGGCGCTCGCCGCCCACCACGCACGTGGCGGCACCGTGGCCAGCGTCTGCGCCGGGGCCGACGCGCTCGGCCGGGCCGGTCTACTCGACGGCCGTCGCTGCACCACCCACCACGACATCCAGGACGAGCTCGCTGCGCGCTACCCGGCGGCGACGGTCATCCGCGACGTGCTCTACGTCATCGACGGCCGGGTCGCCACCTCCGCCGGGATCGCCAGCGGCATCGACCTGGCCCTGCACCTGATCGCCGTCCGGGACGGCCCGGCCACCGCCGCGCAGGTCGCCCGCGAGATGGTCGTCTACGCCCGCCGCAACGGCGACGACCAGCAGGCCAGCACCATGCTGCGGCACCGCAACCACCTCAGCGACACCGCGCACCGCGCCCAGGATCACATCGAGGCGCGGTTCGCCGGCCCGCTGCCGCTCGCGGAGATCGCCGGCCAGTGCGACGTCAGCGAGCGCACCCTCACCCGCAGGTTCACCCAGGCCACTGGCCTAACCCCGCTGCGCTACCAGCAGCTCCTGCGGCTGGAGCGGGCCGAGCACCTGATCGGCCACGGCGCCACCGTCGAGGCCGCCGCCCGCACCGTCGGCTTCCAGGACGCCCGCATGCTCCGTCGCCTCCGCGGGCGTCCCCGGATGGTCACGTAATGCCGTCGATGGCTCAGGTGTTCGCGTTCTGGGCGAGGCTCGCCTTGGCCAGCATTTCGGAGTTGACGGCCGTGACCACTTCGGTCAGCCCCGCCAGCAGCTTTCCTAGCTCCACCAGATCGTCCAGGTCGGGGGTGGCGTCGCCGTCCTCGAGGCGATGCCGGGCTTCCCTGGCCGAGTTAAGCGCCTCGTGCAGAGCTCGATGTACGCCGATCGTCGTCGGGTCGGTGCTGCTCATTTCGCTCCTCAGCTAGGTGAACGGCGGTGTTCGTCGCGATCATTACTGACGGACAGGATAGCGGTGATCGCGGGGGCCGCCTCGCGCAGCCACGCCTCGGCGCGCGGCAGCGCGTCCTTGGCGCCGTCCTCCCAGAGCTTGCGGTACACCGGGTCCAGCTCGGCCGAGGCGCGGGAATCCTCATGATAGCGGCGCGCCAGGTCGACGGCGAACGGCGCGAACTCCGCGCGATGCCGCGCGGTCATGCCGTAGGCGTCCGCGAACACCGCGACCCGGTGCGGGATGTCGGCGTCGGTGAACGCGGGCGACCGGTCCCGCGGATCGCGCAGCGGCGCCCAGTACCACAGCGCGTTCGCGATGTCGTAGAGCCGGGTGGTCGGCATGGCCAGGTCGAAGTCGATGAGCGCGACGGGCAGCCCGTCGCGGAAAACCACGTTGCCTGGATAGTAGTCGCGGTGGCTCACCAGCTCGGGTCGTTCGGTGATCGATCCTGGGTTGGCCGGTGTCCCGCCCCACACCGCGCCGGGCGGCGGCGCCCACCCGGCCGAGGCCTCGTGCAGCGCGCGGATCAGCCGGGCCAGGGCAACGAGCACCTCGTCGCCCGCCGTCTGCGGCGGCAGCGGGTTGCGCGGCACGTCACCGGGGACGAACGACAGCATCTCGCGGCCCTGGTCGTCGACGCCGAGCGGAAGCGGCGCGCCGGTGAACCCGGCGTCGCGCAGGTGGGCCAGGTAGGCCTGCACGGTCAGGCTGAACGGCCGCAGCGGCCGCCGCACCGTATCCCCGATCCGCACGATCCCCTGGGTGACGCCATCCCCGGTCAGCAGCTCGCCTTCGCTCACACCGCAGCAGCCTAGCGCCGGTTCAGCGATGGACTTCGTCGCTGGCTGGCGGGTTGGGATTGGGCTGGGGCGGGTTGGGCTGGGGCGGGTTGGGCTGGGACGGTTTCCCGCCGACGAAGTCTTCCCAGCCGACCTGGAGCGGGGCCCAGCGCCGATCGAAGTCGGCGGCGCGGCGCGTCGCGCGCTCCAGGCGCTCGCCCCGGTAGCGATGCCGGGCCCAGATCGAATTCGGACGCGCCAGGCGCACCGCCCCGATCGCCCCGGCGGGGGGCAGGAACAGCCCGAACAGTGCCGTCCGGTACTTGCCCTTCAGCACGCAGATGACGGAGAGCACGCCGTCGGCGCTGAGGATCCCGGTGGCGGTAAGGCGCAGTGACAGCTCGATTCCGCCGACGTCTCGCACGCCGAACGGGCTGAACCCGACGAGAGCCAGACCGAGGCACGCGGCGGTCAGGCTCACCGCCTCGACCGAAAGCTGGCCCTCGCCGCTCCAGTAGACGTCCTGCAGATGCAGGATCAGGGCGAACTCGTCCAGGACGAGCGACGTGCCGGTACCGACCGCCACCGCGGCGAACGAGCGCCAGCCGAGCGAGTCAGGGCCGCCGACCGCCGTGAAGGCTCCGATGATGAGCAGGATGATGCCGGGGACAGAGTGATGAATGTGGGTCCCGCTGGCCGTCACCTGGTTCCGGAACGGGCCGCGGCCGTCGCGGATCATCCGGGTGATCGTCCGGGTCAGCACGAACGTCACGACAAAGGCCAGAAAGCACAGCATGAGGGGCAGCTTCCCGGCCGCGAGCACGTCGCGGTGCCACCATGAAACCATGCCGCAACCATAGATCGGCCGCAGCGGCGGGCGGGCGCTGACGGCGCGGGACGATACCGAGCGGAAATGGGGAATTCTCCCGATGCGGGGCGCCGGCATCCCTTGGAGTAGGTCGTCTGGGGCGGGTCAGATCCCGAGGTAGGACACGATTTTGTCGCCTTCAGGCACGATCAGGCGCGGGCCGGAGGCGGACAAGCTCGGGAAGTCGGTGGCCACGCGGCCGGTCGTGGTGGAGAACACCGACTTGCCGTCGGAGAGGCGGAAGCCGGACAGCAGACCAGCCCGGCTGACGTCCCAGACCACGCCGCCAGCGATGATCGGAGGTCCCGCGGCGTAGCTGGTCACCGACCACAGGATGCGGATCCCGGCCGTGGGGGTGACCTTGATCGCCCGCAGGCTGGTGTAGCAGGAGAACACGACCGTGCTGCCGTCCACCGCGTCGCCGCCGAAGCCCCCCTCGCACAGGTCCGAGGAGGCCAGCTCGCCGCCGGTTCCGCCGAGCCGGCTCCCATCGAGGACGTAGCCGGTCCCTTGCTTGCCGATCTGGAAGATCAGGCCGTCCGGCAGCAGCGCCGGGGCTGTCGACCCGAGGTCCAGGTCGCCGGACGACAGGGCGGCGAAGTTGGCCGGCGTGAAGCGATCCTGGACGGCCAGGCCCGGGCTGAGGCGCAACACGCTGTCGGAGTCATCGACCTGGTCGTCCGGCATGCCGTTGCCGGTGGCGACGTAGAGGCTGCCGTCGCGCACGGATTCTCCGGCCGGGGCCCAGATGCCCGCCTGGCGCTGGTTCGCCGTGGTGAAGGAGACGACCGGCCCCGAGCCGGAGACAGGCGCTCCCGCGACGCGTCCCTTGTAGTCAGAGCAGTCCCCGTCCAGGCCGCCGAATGGCACGTACACCCGCGAGCCGAGCAGCGTCAGGGCCCCGCGCTGCTGCTGGGCCCGAGGATCGCTGCCGCTGACGTCGATAGGGCGCTGCCAGTCGGTCCGCCCGGTGGCCAGATCGAGTTCCCACAGCGTGTGCTGGTAGGCCGGCTGGGCGGTGAACGTCACGACCCACAGCCGCCCGGTCGCCGGGTCGGCCACCGGGGTCCCGGTGATCCCGGACGGGTTGACGTTGCCGCACGGCAGGCCGGCCGTGACCGGGGACGCCAGGTGCCGGGTCCATAGCACCGCGCCGTCCGACGCGCTCAGGGCGTAGACGCTGTCGTTCTCGGTGGCGACGACGACCTCGGAGCCCACGACCAGAGGCTGGCCGTACACCGCGCCGTCGACGGACGCGGTCCACGACTGCCGCACTGCGACGAACGCCGGCGAGCTGACCGACACCCCGCTGCGTTCCGCGGTCCGGTCGTAGGCCGGCCAGTCCGCGGCCGCGGAGGACGCGGCCGACGGCGACACGGGGGCCGGCGACACGGGGGCCGGCGACACGGTAGCCGGCGACACGGTGGCCGGCGACACGGGGGCGGGCGAGGTCATGGTCGCCGACGACGTACAGCCGACCGCCGCGACTAGCAGCGCAGCGGCGCCCGCGACCGCAGGCGACCGCCAGCGCCGAGCCGGGCCGGGGCCGGGGCCGGGGGCGTCATGCCGGACCGGACGACGGCAGCGCTGCATCATCCGCCTATTCTCAACGCCCCCCGCCCGCTCAATCAAACTTATCGCGGCCGGGCGGATGCGCCTACGATGGCGCGGTGGGCAAGGGCTGGGTGGACGAGGCGGACCAGGCCGAGATACCGCTGGCCGGAGGTGACGTCACCGCCGGTGTGGTCCGGGTGGGTGATACGGTGCGGCGGCCGGTCGGGCCGCACTCGCCGCTGGTGCACGCGCTGCTGACCCACCTGGAATCGGCTGGCTTTGCGGGAGCACCGCGGTTCCTCGGCATCGACGGGTCCGGACGCGAGGTGCTCAGCTACATTGACGGTGAGGTGGCGGGACGGCCGCGGCCGTCCTGGATCGCCGACGAGACCCGGCTGGCGTCGGTGGGACGGCTGGTCCGCGCCTACGACGACGCGGCCGCCTCGTTCACTCCTCCGCCGGACGTGCTGCCAGGCACAGAGCCGGCCGAACCGCCGGGGATCCCGCCCGCCCCCGGGTATCCGCCGGAGCTGATCGGGCACGTCGACATCACGCCCGAGAACGTCGTCTTTCGCAGCGGCCGCGCGTACGCGCTGATCGACTTCGACCTAGCCAAGCCGGCGACCCGGGCAGATGAGATGTGCAACGTGATGCTGTGGTGGGCGCCGCTGGCCGATCCGCGCGACGCCGATCCGCTGCTGCGCGATGTCGACGTGCCCCGGCGGTGCCGCATCCTGGCCGACGCTTACGGCCTGTCCGGCACCGACCGGGAACGGATCATGGAGGTGGCCGTGCTGCGCACCCGGCGGTCCTGGTACCTGATGAAGCAGCGGGCAGAAACCCTGGGCGGCGGCTGGCAGCGGATGTGGGACGAGGGCGTGGGCGACGTGATCAAGCGCCGCGAAGCCTGGCTGGACCGGCACGCCGCCATGCTGACGGCAGCCCTCACCGCACCGTGACCGGTCCTTAGCGGGTGGTGTCCTGCGGTATCTCCCGGACGACCTCAGCGGGGTCCTTGTCGTCCCGCAGGCCCTGGAACCGCGGGTGGCGCAGTTCTCCATCGGTCGTCCATTCGCTGAAGCCGACCTCGGCGACCAGGCGTGGCTGGACCCAGTGCACGCCGGAGCGCGGCAGCTTGCCGTGGTCGAACGGGGGCCGGTCCTGCTCCAGGCCGGCCAGCACCGCGTGCAAGCGGTCCAGCGTGCGCTGGTTGAAGCCGGTGCCGACCTTGCCGGCGTAGACGAGCTGGTGGCCGGGGTCGTAGTAGCCCAGCAGCAGCGCGCCGAACCCGGTCCGGCTCCCGCGCGGATCGGTGAAGCCGCCGATGACGAACTCCTGGCCGCTCTCGCACTTGAACTTCAGCCAGTCCCGGGTCCGGCCCGCGCGGTAG